>Ga0335074_10011913_pt1 | contig 12182 bp, 7 predicted proteins | sample Lox_Sample_23_FD_206715 | JGI IMG/M metagenome (GOLD analysis project Ga0335074, IMG submission 206715) | Soil microbial communities from Loxahatchee National Wildlife Refuge, Florida, United States - Lox_Sample_2.3 | ecosystem: Environmental > Terrestrial > Soil > Wetlands | place: USA: Florida...
GTTTAGCTACACGAGCAACCTCACCGTGACAATGCAGCCGCAGTACGTGACACAGGGATCACAGAACGTCACGTTCACCGGGCAGCTGACTGGCTCAGCGCCGGGCGGAAGCGCGACCGGAATTGCTGACGCGACCGTTCTGGTCAGCGGCGGTGGTGGAGGCTCGCAGGTGACGACTGACGCCAACGGAGACTTCAGCTACGCGGCGACTGGCGTCGTACCCGGCAGTTATGTCTTCAGCGTCGGCGCCACCGCTACCTACACGGCCGCCAGCGACAACGTGTCCGTCCCCGCCGAGCCGGCCACCACGTCGATCGTCAACTTGCAGGCGAGCCAGGCTGATGTCACGCTGGGTAGCCAGAATGTGACGTTCACCGGCACAGTGCAGATGCTGCCGCCGAATTCACAGACTCAGGTCGGCATCGGCAGCGGCGTGCCGGTCTACGTCAGCGTGAACGGGGCCACTCCCGTCGTCGCGACCAACACCTTCGATGCCAGCGGCGACTTCAACTACACTGCCACGGGCATCGCGCAGACCTCCACCTTCGCGTTCAGCGTGCCTGAGACCAGCCTCTACGAGCCCACCTCGGCTGCGGCGATCACGATCGGCACGCAGACGGCCTCGACCGCGTTCAGCAACATGACCGCAAGCCCTGCGTACATCACCTACGGCTCGCAGTCGGTCACCTTCACCGGCACCGTCCAGGCCACACCAGGGTCCAAGGCAGCGCAGGGCGTCGGCAGCGGAGTGCCGGTTTACCTGAGCATCAACGGCGGCACCGCGAACCAGGTGACGACGACTGACGATGCGAACGGTGACTTCAGCTATCAGGTCAGCGGCCTGACCGCCAGCGGCACCTACACGTTCAGCGTTAACCCGACAAGCCTGTACAGCGCCGCCACTTACCCGGTGCAGGTGAACCTGGAGCCTGCCGCAACCTCGATCACCAACCTCGCTGCCAGTCCGCCCGACATCCATCTCGGGTCCTCGACTGTCGTGTTCTCCGGCACAGTCGGCGTGACGCCGTTCGGGAGCACGACAGTGACCGGGGTGGGCAGCGGTGTACCGGTGTACCTCAGCGTCGGCGGCGCCACCCCGACCCAGGTCACGACGACGGATGACGCGAACGGTGATTTCACCTACACCGCCACGGGAGTCACACAGCCCGCGGACTACGAGTTCAGCGTCCTGGGCAGCACGTTCTACACGGCGCAGTCGCAGACGGTGGCCATCGGACTTCAGCAGCTGGACTCAACGCTGACGGCTACGGCCAGCTCTCCCAGCGTCACGGAGGGAGCCCAGAGCATCACGTTCTCCGGAACAGTGACCGGGATGCTGGGAACCGATGGTCCTCAGACCGACATTCCGAGTGCTCCGGTGGATGTCACCGTCACCACCAGCTCTGGCAGCACGGACCTCGGCGACGTGACGTCCACGGACTCGAACGGCAACTTCACTTACACGGCCAGCATCCCGCAGGCGGCGACCTACGAGTTCAGCGTGGGCAGCACGGCCATGTACACGGACGCGTCGGCGTCCGTGCCGATAGGGGTAGTCCAGGCGCAGACCCGGATCACCGACACCAGCACGGCGCCGGCGAAGCCCGCCTACGGGCAGACCGCCACCCTGATGGGGACCGTGCAGTACCTGAACGGGAGCACGTGGACCGCATTGCCCGGTGCCACAGTGCAGGTCGAGGACGCCGAGCCGATCGTCGGCTCGCAGACCATCGTGGGCTCGGTGACCTCCGGCTCCGACGGCACCTTCACGGCTGGGCTGCCGACGCGGTACGGCACCAACTGGACGGCCACCGTGGGTGCGGCCACCCTGACCCAGCAGGCCCAGGCGTCAGGCAACCTCAGCGTCGCTGTCCCTGTCACGGTGAAGTCTTTTAGCGCCAGTCTGGAGCGCAACGACCAGGTCAGTGTCCACGGTTGCATCGAGGCGGACGAGCCGATCGGGTACGGGCCCCAGCCGCTGATCGACATCGAGTACCGAGCCTCGACGCACGGCCCGTGGAGCCGGCTCGGCCCGTCGCTGCTCCTGGACGGCAGCCCGTCGAGGGGGTGCAGCGGGACAGAGGAGTCCTCCTTTAGCGGCAGCATCCCGGCCAAGCTGGACAACGCGTACTACCGCGCCTACTTCCCGGCGAATTCCAGCCGCGCCGGCTTCGGCTTCGAGTCAGCAGCCAGCAAGAATGTCCACGCGTGGATGTACCCGACCAAGATCATCTCGTTCAGCATCAAGCCGACCACGGTCTCAAGAACACGGGTCGCGACCATGAAGTGCAGGCTGGAGCAGCGCGGTAGCAACGGCAAGTGGAGTCCCTGGGCCGGCCAGAACGTGGTCTTCATGTACCACCTCAAGCAAGACCCGACCGAGTGGGAGACCGACGGAGGGCCAGTCCGTACGAATTCCAGTGGCTGGGCCATCGCCACCCAGCAAGGCGGCAGCGGCAACTACGTCTTCGTCATGGTCGCCTTCTACCTTGGCGATAAGCAGCACCTGGCCAGCCACAGCAAGGGCATCACTCTGACGAACCGCAACAGCAAGTCGTCTGCAATCCTGACGCCCGCTGACTCGGGCCTCGGCCAGCTCCGGCCATCGGATGACGGGTACATCCTGCTGCCGGAGCTCTTCCCGGAGAAGCTGTCCCTGACTCCGCTGCTGGAGGGCTAGGGTCAGCTCCTGGCGACCGCGTGCTTGTACAGCCTGGCGATGTTGGTCAGGAAGCGCGCCGAGTAGGACACACTCGGGGTGTCGCCGCCGAGTTCGTAGCCGCCGATGACACCAATGACGTCACCGAGGCCGGTCTTACGGCTGACCTGCATGAGGAACGGGCCGCCGCTGGTGCCGTCGGTGTACCCGCCGCAGTCGAAGACCAGCTGCTGGTAACTGCTGAGGTTCAGCATGGTCGCTGTGTTGTCGCACTTGATCGGCCGGTTCGACTTGTCCGGATAGCCGATGACCCGCACCTCGGCCGGCAGTGCGACGTTGAACTTGACCTGCTCGCCGCCGGTGCGCTTCTGAATCTTGTGACCGGGCCGGCCGATCAGCAGGAACGCTACATCGTCGTTCGGGTTGTCATGCTTCCGCCAGCTGGCGTCGACAAAGTCGGCTCGCACCAGCCAGGTCCCGTATGGCGCCTTGCCGTCGTGGTAGCCGGGCACAAAGGTTACTGTGCTGTGCTTGCCGAGCTTCCGGCCGAACATGCAGTGCGCCGCGGTGATGGCCAGGTCCTCGTGCGGGCTCCGCACCACTGCGGCCGTGCAGAAGTGCCTCAGCTTCCCCTCGAACTTCGCGAACAGCGCGCCCACCGCGGGAGTGCCGTTGTAGGCCGTGCCCGTCGGAGCTGACGGCGAGGGCGATGGTGACGGCGAAGCGGTCGTTAAGGCTAGCGCTCCCGGCGCCGCTGAGGCGCCTTCCCACATGCTGGCTGCAGCCACAAGAACACCGGCAGAGGCGACTGCGGCGGACAGTAAGAGCGCTCGGGCGAGCCAGCTGGCTGTCATCCCAGCATGGTACGGGCGGAGCGGGCCGGCGTCCGGGATTTCGGCGCCGCCGTGCAGCGGTCAGGACCGGATCGCAGTATCCAGCATGGTCGCCCACTGCGTGACGATGCGCTCGCGACGGCGGGAGTCGTCGGCAAGCGTGTCGGCCAGACCGAGCCCGCGGGCCAGGTCCAAGGTCGCCTGCACCGCCTCGTGCACGCCCGGCCTCGACTCGTCCGCGCCCAGCAACTCGATAGCGGCCTTGTGCGCCTCCCGGCCGAGCCGCGCCTCCAGCGGCAGGACCAGCTCACGCAGGAACTCGCTTGCCGACGCCGCCGCCCAGAGCTGAAGGGCGGCGCGAAAAAGCGGTCCGGTGTACAGGCGCACCAGCAGCCGCACCACGTCCGGTGTGCGATGCTCGCAGTCATCCGGCAGCCGCGCCGCCGCCTCGCGCCGGATCTCTGCCAGCCGCACGTCGGCCATGTGCTCGATGGCCGCGGTGAGCAGGTCCTCCCGGGTCGGGAAGTAATGCTGCGTCGCCCCGCGGGACACGCCGGCCCGCTCGGCGATCACCGACACGGTGGCGCCGCTCCAGCCAAGCTCAGCCAGGCAGCTCACCGCGCACTCGAGTAGCCGCGCGCGGGTAGCCCAGCCTCGCTCCTGGCGCGGCTCCCGCCGGAGCGGGCTTACGGCCACGTTAGTGACGCCGCCATCGGATTCACTCGGCTGCCCAGGACGGCGGGCGCTTCTGCAGGAACGCGGCCATTCCCTCCGCGGCCTCGTCCGAGGCGAACAGCCGGGCGGAGAGCTCGGCCAGCGCACTGGCCCTGGCGTCGAGGTCGGCACGGACGGCCGCGGTAAGCAACGGCTTCGTTTCTCTCAATCCCTGGGGCGATGCGGCACGCAGCCGGTCGAGCACGGCGAGCGTCCCGGCATCGATGTCCTCGACCGCCTCGGTGATCAGCCCGATCCGTGCCGCTGTGGCGGCGTCGAAGGTCTCGCCGGTCAGGTAATACCGGCTCGCCGCGCGCGGGTCCATCCTGGGCAGCGTCGTCAGCGAAATCACCGCGGCCGCGAGCCCGAGCTTCACCTCGGTGAACGCAAATGTCGACGCCGGCCCGGCCATCACGATGTCGCAAGCGCCGACCAGGCCGAGGCCGCCGGCCCGCACGTGACCGTCGATGCTGCCGACGACCGGCTTGGGCAGCGCGACGATGAGCGTCAGCAGTGCTATCAGCCGCTCCGCTCCTGCGGTCATGCCGCCCTGGCTGGCCTCGCTGAGATCCGCCCCGGCGCAGAACGTCGAGCCGGTATGCGTCAGTTCGACTGCCCGCACGGTTTCGTCGTCCGCCGCCGTGGTCAGCGCCTCGGTCAGCTGTGTAATCAGCGCGGTCGACAGCGCGTTTCGGTTGCGCGGCGAATCCAGCGCGACCCTGGCGATGCCGCGGTCGGTCGAGTACTGCACGAGCTGGTCAGCCATCGGCCCCTCCTTGCTGGTCGTTCAGGCCCCGGCTAGTCCTGCGGGCTCCCTGCTAGTAGGACTTCGGCAGGCCGAGCGAGTACTGCGCCACGAAGTTGAGGATCATCTCCCGGCTGACCGGCGCGATCCGAGTGGTCCGCACGTTGGCGAGCATCCCGGCGAGCCCGAACTCCGTCGTCATCGAACTGCCGCCAAGGGCCTGAATGGCCTGGTCGACGGTCCGGACGCCGGCCTCGGCGGCCGCGTACTTGGCCATATTCGCCGCCTCGCCCGCGCCCATGTCGTCGCCCTGGTCGTACAGCGTGGCAGCCTTCTGCATCATCAGCCTCGCCAGCTCCAGCTCGATCTTCACCTGGGCGAGCGGGTGCGCGAGCCCCTGATGCGCGCCAATCGGCACGCTCCAGACCGTCCGCTCCCTGGCGTAGCTGACTGCCTTGCCCAGGGCATAGCGCGCCGAGCCGATCGCCATCGCCGACGCCATGATCCGCTCCGGGTTCAGGCCGGCAAACAGCTGCTGCAGCGCCGCCCCCTCCTCGCCGACGAGTGCCGTCGACGGTAGCCGGACGTCATCGAGGAACAGCAGGTACTGCTTCTCCGGCATCACGATGTCCATGTCGATCGGCTCGTAACCGAAGCCTGGCGTCCCGGTCGGCACGACGAACAGAGCCGGACGCAGCCTGCCGGTCCTGGCGTCCGCGGTGCGGGCGACGATGAGGACCGCCTCGGCTTCGTCGACGCCCGAGATGTAGATCTTGCGGCCGGACAGTACCCAGGTGTCGCCGTCGCGGGTGGCCACGGTGGTGAGCTTGTGCGAGTTCGACCCCGCGTCCGGCTCGGTGATGCCGAACGCCATGATGGACGATCCGCTGGCGATCTTCGGCAGCCAGCGGTCCTTCTGCTCGGCCGTGCCGAAGCGCGCGATGATCGTGCCACAGATAGCTGGCGACACCACCATCATCAGGAGCCCGCAGCCCGCTGCCGCGAGTTCCTCCAGTACGATGGCCAGCTCGTACATGCCCGCGCCACCACCGCCGTACTGCTCGGGCAGGTTGACGCCGATGAAGCCGAGCTTGGCTGCCTCCTGCCACAGCTCCGTCAGCCGGCCACCGCTGCGTGCCTGCCTGGTGTAGTACTGGTAGCCGTAGTTGCCTGCCAGGTCGGCTACCGCTGCCCGCAGCGCCCGCTGCTCGTCGGTCTCGGTGAAGTTCACTCGGACTCCTTGAAGTTCATTGGCACTCCGCAAAGATCACAGTGGCTCAGCTTGGTCCTCGGCGGACTTGACGACGGCGAGCACGCTGCCCACCTCAACCTGCTGGCCAGGCGCGGCCGGCAACTCGATGACCATCCCCGCGGCCGGAGCCGCGATGACGTGCTCCATCTTCATGGCCTCGAGCCAGAGCAGCGGCTGTCCGGCGCTGACCTGCTCACCGACGGCGACGCCGATCCTGGTCACTGTCCCCGGCATCGGCGCAAGCAGTGACCCCGCGGCAGCCTGACTCGCCGGGTCCGTGAACCGGCTGACCGGCTCAAGGGCGACTGGGCCGAGCACGGAGTCGACGCAGACCAGCCCGGGATAGGCGGCGACCTCGAAGCGGTGCAGCACGCCGGCCACCTCAAGCTGGACCAGTCCCGGTGCCATCGACACCAGCCGCAGATCTGCCTTGCCGACCGAAGTGAGGGCGTCGGTCACCAGGCCGTCTCTGGTGAGCCGGTAGCCCACCGCATACCGATCGGATGCGCCGGTCCCGCCGGATATCCCCGGCAGCGCGTAGTCCTTGCGCTGAAGTTGCGACGGCACGTTGCGCCAGCCGGGCGGCAGCCCGCTCAGTACCGTTGCCTCCGCCTGCCGCGCGGCAGCGTCGGCCAGAGCGGCCGCCAGCGCCGACAGCCGCCGAGCCTCCTCATCCGCGAGCGGCGCGGCGAGTTGCGACAGGCCGTGCTCGTCAAGGAAAGCCGTGTCGGTCTGACCAGACCGGAACGCCGGATGCCGCAGCACCCGTACCAGCAGGTCCCGGTTGGTGGTCAGGCCATGTATGCGCGCCCGCGCCAGCGCCGCCGCCAGCCCCGCGGCGGCCTGCTCTCGGTCGGGCGCCCAGCAGATGACCTTGGCCAGCATCGGATCGTAGTAGATGCCGACCTCGCTGCCGCTGTGCACGCCCGAGTCGAGCCGGAGCACCGGTGCTCCCCCGGTCCCGGCGGGGGGTACGGGGGGTCGTCCCCCCGGGCTAGTAGCGGCCGTCTCGAACTCAGCCCGGACGCCGGGGACCTCGAACTTGCGCAGCATGCCGCTCTGCGGCTGCCAGCCGGCCGCGGGGTCCTCCGCGTACAGCCTGGCCTCGATCGCATGGCCGGCGCTCGCCGGAGGCTCGCCGGCTGGCAGTACCGCAACCGGCAGTACCGCAACCGGCAGTACCGCAACCGGCAGGTCCGCAACCGGCAGGTCCGCAACCGGCAGGTCCGCAACCGGCAGGTCCGCAACCGGCAGGTCCGCAACCGGCACGGCCCGCCCGGCGGCGATCCGCAGCTGGAGCGCGACCAGGTCAAGGCCGGTCGTCGCCTCGGTAACCGGGTGCTCGACCTGGAGCCTGGTATTCATCTCCAGGAACCAGAACCGGCCGTCGTCCGCGGCGAGGAACTCGACCGTGCCGGCGCTGACGTATCCCACCGCGGTAGCTGCGGCACGGGCAGCGTCGAACAGTCGCCGCCGCATCTCCGGGATCCGCTGGACGAGCGGCGACGGAGCCTCCTCGATGATCTTCTGGTGACGGCGCTGGATCGAGCACTCGCGCTCGCCCGCAGCCCAGACTGTCCCGGCACCGTCGGCCAGGATCTGCACCTCGATGTGCCGGCCACGCCGCAGATAGGGCTCGCAGAACACGGCCGGGTCGCCGAACGCCGATGCCGCCTCGGACCGAGCAGCAGCCAGCTCGCCGGGCAGCTCGGCAAGCGTGCGGACCACCCGCATGCCCCGGCCGCCGCCGCCCGCCGACGCCTTGATCAGCACTGGCAGGTCGCCATCGGTCAGGGCACCGGGCTCAAGTTGCGGCAGCACCGGCACGCCGGCCGCGGCCATCAGCTGCTTCGCCCGGGTCTTGCTGCCCATGGCCTCGATCGCGGCGGGCGGCGGCCCGATCCAGGTCAGTCCTGCCTGCTGCACGGCGCGGGCGAAGGCGGCGTTCTCGGACAGGAAGCCGTAGCCAGGATGCACGGCGTCGGCGCCACACCGCCGGGCCGCTTCGACCAGCAGGTCGACGCGCAGGTACGTGTCGGCGGATGCTGCACCCGGCAGCCGCACGGCGACGTCGGCCTCGGCCACGTGCGGCGACCCCGCGTCGGCATCGGAGTAGACGGCAGCGGTGGACAACCCCAGCGCCCGGCAGGTACGGAAGACCCGCCGCGCGATCTCCCCGCGGTTCGCCACGAGCACCCGGCTCAGCACGCCGACCGTCCCGACCGCGCCCGTGAATGCGGATTTACTGTCGCTAGAGCGACAGTAAATCCACACCGATCTTGAGGGCGCACGTCACTCACATCCGGAAGACGCCGTAGCCGGACGTGCCGCGGACCGGCGCGCCGTGGATGACCGACAGGCACAGCCCGAGCACGGTGCGGGTGTCACGCGGGTCGATGATGCCGTCGTCGTAGATCCGGCCGGACAGGAACATCGGCAGCGACTCCGCCTCGATCTGCGCCTCCACCGCCCCGCGCATCGCGGCGTCGGCGTCCTCGTCGAACGGCCGACCCGCCGCCTGCGCGGCTGCCCGCGACACGATCGACAGCACGCCGGCGAGCTGCGCCGGTCCCATCACCGCTGACTTGGCACTCGGCCAGGCGAACAGGAATCTGGGGTCGTAAGCCCGGCCGCACATGCCGTAGTGCCCGGCCCCGTAGGACGCCCCGAGCAGGATCGAGATGTGCGGCACGGCCGAGTTCGATACGGCATTGATCATCATCGCGCCGTGCTTGATGATCCCCGCCTGCTCGTACTGCGCGCCGACCATGTACCCGGTCGTGTTGTGCAGGAAGATCAGCGGCGTGTCCACCTGGTTCGCCAGCTGGATGAACTGGGCCGCCTTCTGCGACTCGGCGCTGAACAGCACGCCCTGGGCGTTGGCGAGGATGCCGACCGGGTAGCCGTGCACGCTGGCCCAACCGGTCACCAGGCTGGTGCCGTAGGCCGGCTTGAACTCGTCGAAGTCCGAGTCGTCCGCGACCCTGGCGATGACCTCCCGCGGGTCGAACGGCAGCCGCAGGTCGGGCGGCACGATGCCGATGAGCTCCGCTTCGTCGTATCGCGGCGGCGCTACCTGCGCTGGCGCGACCGCCGGTGCCGGGCCGTGCTTGCGCCAGTTGAGCCTGGCCACGATCCGGCGGCCGATCCTGATGGCATCTTCTTCTCCCACCGCCAGGTAATCAGCGAGCCCGGACGTGCGCGCGTGCATGTCCGCGCCGCCCAGCGACTCGTCGTCGGACTCCTCGCCGGTCGCCATCTTCACCAGCGGCGGCCCGCCCAGGAACACCTTTGACCGCTCGCGGATCATCACCACGTGATCGGACATGCCGGGCAGATAGGCCCCGCCCGCGGTCGAGTTGCCGAAGACGATCGCGACCGTCGGGATGCCGGCGGCTGACAATCTGGTCAGGTCACGGAACGTCCGGCCGCCGGGGATGAAGATCTCCTTCTGCGTCGGCAGGTCCGCGCCGCCGGACTCGACCAGCGACACCACCGGCAGCCGGTTGGCCAGCGCGATGTCATGTGCGCGGAAGGTCTTACGCACCGACCACGGGTTGCTCGTGCCGCCACGCACGGTGGGATCGCTGGCCGAGATCAGGCACTCCGTGCCCTCGATCACCCCGATGCCGGTCACCACGCTGGCGCCGACTGCAAATTCTGTCCCCCAGGCTGCCAGCGGCGACAGTTCCAGGAACGGGGTGTCTGGGTCCAGCAGTAGCTCGATCCGCTCGCGGGCGAGGAGTTTGCCACGGGCCCGGTGGCGGTCGGTGTACTTCGGCCCGCCGCCGGCGATCGCCTTCGCCTGCTCAGCCTCGATTTCGGCGAGCTTGGTCAGCATGGCCTCGGCGTTGGCGGCAAAGCCAGCCGACGTGACGTCCAGGGCCGACCGCAGCGCCGTCACTGTGTCATCCCGGCGGACGACCCCCGGACCCCCGCCAGGAGCAGGCTCTCCGGCACGTCCACGTAACGGGATCTCAGCCACTCGCCGAGCGCCTTGGCCTGCGGGTCGAACCTGGCTGCCGCGGCCACGCCCTCGCCGAGGATGCCCTCGATCACGAAGTTCACCGCCTGCAGGTTCGGCAGCAGATAGCGATGCACCGGCAGGCCGGCCGCCTCAGGCAGCAGGCCGCGCAGTGTTCCGACGGTGAGCGTGCCCGCCAGCCAGGGCCACGCCGCCGGGTCGCGGACCCAGACTCCGACGTTCGCGTCGCCGCCCTTGTCGCCGCTGCGTGCGCCGACCACCGTGCCGAGCGGAACGCGGCGGACCGGATCGCCGCCAGTCCAGGCCGGCAGCTCAGGCAGCGCGACCGGCTCGAGCGACTGAGTGACGGGCGGGTCGGTCACGTCGACTGACTCGCCGGACGGCAGCACCGCGGCGTGGTGAACCTGCGTCCGGTCAACGTAGGCGGCGGTGAACACGCCGTACGGCTGTGCGTCGCCGGGCGGTGCTGTCAGGTGGAAGCCGGGATAGCTGGCCAGCGCCAGTTCGACCGCGGTGCCGGAGAACGCCCGCCCGATCGCCTTCTGATCGGGACCACGCACCACGCACCGGAGGACCGCGCTGGCTTGCTCCTCCGTCGCCGCGTCCGGCTTGTCCGTCCCGGCCAGCTCCCACTCGGCAGCCGCCGGTACCGCATCGGCAAGCTGCTCCCGGACGAGCTTCGCCTTGGCCTGGATGTCGAGGCCAGTGAGCACGAACTCGACCTGGTTGCGATAGCCGCCGAGATGATTGAGCGAGACCTTCAGCGTGGGCGGCGGCGGCTCGCCGCGTACGCCACTTACCGCGACCCGGTCCGGGCCGTCCTGGCGGAGCTGGACGGTATCGAGTCGCAGCGTCGCGTCGGGCCCGGCGTACCTCGGGCCGGCCACCTCGTACAGAAGCTGCGCTGTCACGGTGCCGACCGTGACAGCGCCGCCAGTGCCGGGATGCTTGGTGATCACGCTGGAACCGTCGGCCGCGACCTCGGCGATCGGGAAGCCCGGATGACGGAGGTCGGCAATCTCGGTGAAGAACGAGTAGTTCCCCCCGGTTGCCTGCGCACCGCACTCGATCACATGCCCGGCCGCCATCGCTCCTGCCAGCGCATCGAACTCGTCCGGTGCCCAGCCGAAACGGGCCGCAGCCGGGCCGACGACAAGCGACGCGTCGGTGACCCGGCCCGTCACGACCACATTCGCGCCCGCCTGCAGGCACGCCGCGATGCCCCAGCCGCCCAGGTAGGCGTTCGCCGCAACCGGCTCGCCATGGCCGGACTTGCCAAACCCCAGTTCGGCCGCTCGCGGCAGCAAGTCGTCACCAGTCACGTAGCCAACTGTCGGCGCGAGGCCGAGCCGCGAGGCAAGCTGAGCGACGGCCTCGGCCAGGCTGGCCGGGTTCAGGCCGCCGGCGTTAGCGACGATCACGACGTTCTTGTCCAGGGCGAGACCCAGGCAGTCCTCAAGCTGGCGCAGAAACGTCCGCGCATAGCCGAGACTCGGGTCGCGGAGCCGGTCCCGGCCGAGGATGAGCATGGTCAGCTCCGCCAGGTAATCCCCCGTCAGCACGTCCAGCGCGCCGTCTTCGAGCATCTCCCGCATCGCGGCGAGCCGGTCACCGTAGAAGCCGGAGGCGTTCCCGATGCGGATCGGCGCCAGGTCAGTCACGAACGGGCCTCCGGTCGCGGTCAGCCTGATGGGCAAGCGAAACAAGCATACGTGACTGTTTTGCGCATCGGCTCGACGGCCGTTCAGCGAATGATCAGGCACTTACCTCCACATTAGTCAAGTTGCTTGACCATCGCCGCAATGCCCGTTAGCGTGCAGACCCGTGGCACAGAGTGTCGACACCGAGCGACCGTCGCCGACTACGTGGCCGGAATTCTTTCGTGACATCGCGGGCCGGCTCACCGTGCGCGGGCGGAGGCTGCTGCCCGGAGCCGACGGCGAGCCACTGTGGGTACGGCCAGCGCTCGTTGTCATCGCCGCATTCTCGGCCTG
>Ga0335074_10011914_pt1 | contig 12181 bp, 9 predicted proteins | sample Lox_Sample_23_FD_206715 | JGI IMG/M metagenome (GOLD analysis project Ga0335074, IMG submission 206715) | Soil microbial communities from Loxahatchee National Wildlife Refuge, Florida, United States - Lox_Sample_2.3 | ecosystem: Environmental > Terrestrial > Soil > Wetlands | place: USA: Florida...
GATGCGATTGGCGGCCTCGAATTTCGAGAGCTTCGGCAGGGAAATTTCGCGGCCATCGCGATGGAAGATGGTGACGATGTTGGTGTCGCCGTCGAAGCCGGCTCCTTCCTGGGTCACGTCGTTGGCGACGATTATGTCGGCGCCCTTGCGGACGAGCTTGGCGCGCGCGTTGGCTGCGAGGTCAGCGGTTTCAGCGGCGAAGCCGACGAGAATGCGCGGGCCCTTTTCGCAGCCGAGCTCGGCGAGAATGTCGGGCGTGGGCTCGAGTTGCAAAGTGAGCGAGCCTTCGCCGCGCTTGAGCTTTTGCGTGTGCGACGCGGCCGGGCGGTAATCGGAGACGGCGGCGGCCATGATGATGATGTCCGCCTCGGCGCTGCGATTGTGGACGGCCTTATGCATCTCTTCGCTTGTGCGCACCGGGACCCAATCGACGCCGCCGGGCACGGTGAGATCCGTTGGGCCGCTGACCAGAATCACCCGCGCGCCACGGCGGGCGGCAGCGTCCGCAAGAGCGTAGCCCATTTTGCCGGATGAGCGATTGGTGAGGAAGCGGACAGGATCGATATCCTCTCGCGTGGGGCCGGCTGTGACAAGAACGGTGCGGCCTTCGAGGTCGCGCCGCAGGCCGAGCACGCTGCAAACTTTTTCGACGATCGCTTCGGTGGCCGCAAGGCGGCCGGCGCCGGTCATGCCGCATGCGAGATAGCCTTCGGCGGGATCAACGACGTGCACGCCGCGCGCGCGCAGGGTGGCGACGTTTTCCTGCGTGGCGGGATGCTCCCACATGTTGACGTTCATCGCGGGCGCGACGATCACAGGAACTTTCGTGGCGAGGTAGAGCGTGCCAAGGAAATCGCCGGTAATGCCGTGCGCGAACTGGGCGAGGATGTCGGCGGTAGCCGGCGCAACCACGAGCAGGTCGATACGCTGCGCGACGGCAATGTGCTCGATGGCGCTTTCGACGTTGGCGGGCGAGGCATCGCCGGGAGCAAACATTTCGGTGATGACTTTCTGTCCCGTGAGCGCGGCGAAAGTGAGCGGCGTGATGAATTCCCGCGCGGCGCGGGTCATCACGACCTGCACGTCAAGTTTTTCCTGCTGCAGGCGGCGGACGAGCTCCGCCGCTTTGTAAGCAGCGACCCCGCCGGTAACGCCGAGAGCGATTTTCATAGTGCGAAAGCCCCGGAGCTAAAGCCCATTTTAGCCCAGCCGCCGATCGCGAGAGTCGCCGTCACTTGCGGCGCTTGCCGTCCTTCTCATCTTCGGGCAATTCCGGCGTTTCGTACTCGAGGAGGCCCTGTTGCAACTCTTCCTCGGCGATGCGCGAGGTTTTGCGCGAGCGCGGGTTCTCGAGGAGCGGGCGCCCGCCAATCATCAGTTGCCGCGCACGACGCGCCACCACCACGACGTAGGCAAACTGGCTTTCCGGTGCTTGCTTAGAAACAGCCATGAGCAGATCAGCCTCCAAAGGATTTCAGAATCTCGCGTATCCGTTCTTCTTTTTGCGGCGTAAGGCAGCGCGAGGCGAGCGCGATGGCTTGCACTTCGCGGCCGGCACGTTCGAGGTCGTCGTTGACGATCGTGAAATCGTACCGGTTGTAGTTCAGGATTTCCTGCCGCGCGCGTTCCAGCCGGCGGCGAATTTCATCTTCGGAATCCTGGCCTCGTTCCCGAATGCGTCGCTCCAAATCCGGCGCCGACGGCGGCAGAACGAAAATCGCGACCGACCGCGGCAACTTGCCCTTCACCTGCAACGCGCCCTGCACGTCAATTTCAAGCACGAGGTCTTTCTTCTGCGCCAGCGCCTCGTCGAGCCACTTGCGCGGCGTTCCGTACCAGTTCTTGCCAAAGACCTGTGCGTGTTCGAGGAATTCGCCCCGCGCCACCATTTGCTGGAATTCCGCTTCGGAGATGAAAGTGTACCATTTACCGGCGCTTTCCGTCTTGCGCGGAGCGCGCGTGGTGCACGAAACCGCCAGCAGTGTGCCGGGAAGCTCGAGAATCTTCTGAACGAGCGTCGATTTGCCGGAGCCGGAGGGACCGGAAACGATCAGTACGAGCGGCTCTTTCTGCGGCTGGCTATGGCTCATTCGATGTTTTGGACCTGCTCGCGGAGCTTTTCGATTTCGGACTTGATCTCCAGTCCCAGCTGCGTGATCTCGAGTCCTTCGGCTTCGTTGCCCGGAGTCTTGGAGAGCAAGGTGTTGGTTTCGCGCTGCATCTCCTGCAGCAGAAAATCGAGCTTCTTGCCAACGTCGGAGGCGCCGGTGAGCAGCGACTCGAATTGCTGCACATGGCTTGCCAGGCGCGTCATCTCTTCGGAGACGTCGCTGCGCTCAGCCGCGAGGGCTGCTTCCTGCGCGAGACGCGCGGGATCGAGGTGGGTGTCGCCGAGAAGTTCCTTCAGGCGCGCTTCGAGGCGCCGCGCGAAGGCCGGGCGCGCGCCTTCCGCCAAGACTCCGATCCTCGCGGACACAATTGCAATGCTTTTCAAGCGGCCGGACATTTCCTGACGCAGCGCTTCCGCTTCGTGCTCGCGCATGCGGTCGAGCTTGTCGAGCGCTTCCGTGAGGCATTTCGCGGTAACGCTTTCGAGGCGCTCGATTTCTTCGTCGAGAGACGCAGCGGGCGGGCCGATCACTCCCGGCAGCCGGAGAATCGAGGCGAGATCGGGCTCGGCTTGGATCGAGAATTTCTCGCGCAGCGCATGGACGGCTTGGACATAGGCCGCAGCGACTTCCTGGTTGACCCCTACAGCGGCCGGGCCAGCAAGGTCGTAGCGAAGCGTGACATCCAGATGACCCCGTCGGACGCGCTCGCGAACGATTTGGCGAATGCGTGGCTCGACCGGCTCGAAGCCTTCGGGCACGCGAAGATGGAGATCGAGGAAGCGATGGTTGACACTGCGCACTGAGACTCGCAGGCTGAAGCCGCCGAATTCGGCCTGGGCGTGGGCGTAGCCCGTCATGGACTTGAGGCCCTGGGATTTCGCGGCGTGACCTGCGGCTTTGGGCGAGTCGGCGGGCGTGGATTGGGATCGCGTTTGGGACATTACTCGGCACCTGCGCTGCGGGGCACAGTCTCCGCGTCGCGAAATTGCATTTCGTAGAGGCGGGCGTAGATTCCGCCGCGCGCGAGAAGCTCCTCGTGCGTGCCGCGCTCGCGAATCGCTCCGTCTTCGAGGACCGCGATCATGTCAGCGCGCCGAATGGTCGAGAGGCGATGCGCGATCACGAACACGGTGCGGCCGGCCATCAGATTGTTGAGCGCTCCCTGCACCAGCATCTCGGATTCGGAATCGAGCTCCGAAGTCGCTTCGTCGAGAATGAGAATCGGCGCATCCTTCAGGAGCGCGCGAGCAATCGCCAGGCGCTGCCGCTGACCGCCGGAGAGACGCTGGCCGCGATCGCCGATCAGCGTCTGGTAGCCCTGGGGCATCTGCAGGATGAAATCATGCGCGAGGGCTGCCTGCGCCGCGGCAACGATTTTGGCGTCGTGCATGTCCGGACGGCCGTAGCAGAGATTATTGCGTACGGTGTCGTTGAAGAGGATGGTCTCCTGCGTGACGATGGCCATCTGCTCGCGCAGCGAGCGCAGCGTAACGTTGCGAACGTCGTGGCCATCGATTCGAAGCGCGCCCGTCGTCGCCGCATAAAAACGCGGCAAGAGATTTACGAGCGTCGTTTTCCCAGCGCCACTCGATCCGACGATTGCGACGACCGCTCCCGCCGGAACCTTCAGATCGATATTCCGCAAAATTTGCGGCCCGCTGTCGTAGGCAAAACTCGCGCGATCGAATTCGACGGACTTCGAAAGTGGCGGCAAGACATTGGCGCCGGGCTCGTCGATGATTTCCTCGGGACGATCGATAAAAGCGAATACCTGGGTTGAAATTCCGATAGCTTGCAGAAACAGTTGGTAGACGGTGCCGATCCGCTTGATTGGCTCGTAGGCCTTGAACAAGGCGAACGTGAAGGCGCCGAACGCGCCGATCGTCATGCGGTCCGCCTTGATTTCGCCTCGTGCGAAGAGAAGGACCAAAGAGATCACCACCGCACCCAACAGGTCCATGAGGGGCGATGTTGCGGCAAAGGCGCGAATCCAGCGCATGTTCTCGCGCAAGAGATTCCGGCCAGCCTCGCGGAACTTGCGAATTTCGAACCCCTCCATGCCGAAGGCTTTCACGACGCGGTTGCCGCTGATGGTTTCTTGCAGAATCTGGCTCAAGTCCGCGAGGCGCGAACGGCTCTTTTCAGAGGATCGGCGGATTCGCTTGCCCAGCTTGCTGGTGGGCCATACGACGAGCGGAATCAGAACGGCGGCGCCAACCGCCATTCGCCAATCGATCACTACGAGGACCAGGACATAAGCAATCAAACTGAATATCTGGCGGAAAAGCTCGGCCATCCAATCTGAAAACGCGGCCCGCATCTGCTCGATATCGCTGATGACCGCCGACATGACGCGGCCGACTGGGTTGTGCTGGAAAAAGCCGACCGGCTGCTGAACGATCTTCGAGTAGACCGTGTTCCGGAGATCGGTAATGCCCGCCAAGCCCACGTACTGAATCAATGTGCTGCCGAAATACTCGGCCAGCCCCTTGATCAGAAAAAGAAAGAGGAGTGAAACCGCGAAAACCGACCAGACGTGGTGGATGCGATGCGGAACGAAAGAGTTCAGGTTCACGACATACTGCGTGCCCGGTATGGTGAATAGCGCGAGTTTCTGTACCGTGGAGTGGGGATTCAGAATGACGTCGAGCGCGGGCTTAATGGCGAGCGCCACTATCAATTCCGCGACACCCATGACGGCGATCAGCAGGATGCCCAGAGCGAGAAGGGTGGTGTACGGGCGCAAATAACGGAGCAGGCGCCCGATTTCGTCTCGTTCGTTCATCTGAGGTGTGTCGTTCATCATTTCAGGCACTTCGCCGCGCTGAGTTAATCGGGCCCGCCTAGACTATGCAACGGCTGACATTGATGGCAAGGCGTAATCTTGCCGGACGTGCGATGCCGCAAACGCGACGTCGTCAGTTCGCCGATTTATCCAGATCGCGATGCACGACTTTTGCGGTGTAACCTTCGCGTTGCAGCACGCGCCGAATCACTTCCGCGAGCGCTACAGAACGGTGCCGTCCGCCCGTGCAACCGAGCGCGATCGTCAGATAACTTTTCCCTTCCTGGATATAGTGCGGAATCAGGTATCCAAGCAAGCTCTCGATCCGCCGCAGAAATTCGCCCGTCTGCGGAAACGAGCGGATGTAGCGCGCTACGCGCCTGTCTTTTCCCGTAAACGGGCGAAGGCGCGGCACAAAGTGCGGATTCGGAAGAAAACGTACATCGAATACCAGATCCGCATCGGTGGGGATGCCGTAGCGAAAGCCGAAGCTCACCACCGATACCAACAGCGGTCTGCGGCCCGCCTTCTGAAAACGCTCGATGATCAGTTCCCGCAGCTCGTGGACATTGAATTTCGTCGTGTCGATGATCACATCGGCAATGCGGCGGATGGGAGCCATGCGGCGCCGCTCGGCGCGGATGCCTTCCGCGATCGATGCCCCGTGGCTCAGCGGGTGCGGGCGGCGGGTCTCGCTGAAGCGCCGCATGAGCGCGTCGTCGCTTGCTTCCATGAAGACGAGCGTAACGGGATGCTCGCTGCGCAACTTGCGGTAAATTCCCGGCAGCTTCTCGATCTGCTCGCCTTCGCGCGCGTCCACTAGCAGAGCCGCTCGCTCGACTTCGCCGCGGCCCTCTTCGTAGAGTTCGGTGAACGTTGGAATCAGCGCGACGGGCAGATTATCCACGCAGTAGAAGCCGAGATCCTCAAATGTGTTCAGTACGGAACCTTTGCCCGAGCCGGACAGGCCGGTCACCAGCACAAGCTGCCGGGAATCTGTCTTGCGAATGGGCGTCTTGCGAACCGGCTTCTTGCGGGCGGCGGATTTTCCAGATGAGCGCTTAGGAGCTAACGGAGTCACGGCAGACCGGCGCTCAGGCCTTGACCCGGCGGCGGTGGGTGCTCGGGATGCGCAAGTCCTCACGGTACTTCGCCACGGTGCGGCGGGTGACGTGAATCCCTTCGTCGCCGAGCTTCTTGGTAATTTGATCGTCCGTGAGCGGATGACTTGCGTCTTCTTCTTCGATCATCTGCTTCACGCGGCGTTTTAGCGATAGTAGCGACATCTCGCTTCCCTGCGGGCCGTTGACGGATTCCGAGAAGAAGCTGCGCAATTCGAGGACACCCTGCGGCGTGTGGACGTATTTATTGGCCACGGCGCGGCTGACGGTGGAAGGGTGCACGCCGACTTCCTCGGCCACTTCCTTGATCATCATCGGCCTGAGGTGATCGGGACCGTAATCGAGAAAATCGCCTTGCCTGCGGAGAATGGAGTGGCAGACGCGCTGAATCGTGTGCTTGCGCTGCTCGATATTCTTCATCAGTTGAATTGCGGCGGTGAAGCGCTCTTTGACGTAGTTGCGCACATCGCGATCGGCCGCGTCGCGGGAAAGCAAGCGGCGGTAGGTTGGATTCAGGCGGAGTTGCGGCAAATCGTCATCGTTCATAAAAACCTGCCACTCGCCGTCAACCTTGCGGAACTGCACGTCCGGCTCCACCAGGCGGGGCTCGGTTTTGTTGTAGCGGAGCCCGGGCTTGGGATCGAGGCGCTTGATGACATCGACGGCGCGCTTGACCAGCTCGACCGGGCGATTCAACGCGCGCGCGACATCCTTGAGCTGGTTATTTTGCAGGAGCTTGAGGTGCTCGGCGATGATCTGCTGCGCCAGAGTGTTCTGGGGATCGATGATTTTCATCTGAAGGAGCAGGCACTCAGGCAGGTCGCGCGCCGCTACTCCCGGCGGATCGAATTCCTGCACCATGGTCAGCGCCTCTTCGACGTCTTCCGTGGAGTAGCCGCCCGACTCCGCGATTTCATCGAGTGTTGCCGTGAGATATCCGTTTTCATCCAGATTGCCGATGATGCCTTCGGCGATCTTTCGCACCGTCTCGGTGCAGATCGCCACGCTCAACTGCCACGAGAGATAGTCAGCCAGGCTCGAGGGCGAGGAAAGGAACTTGTCGAACGAAGGCTTTTCGATTTCTTCGCGCTCGCTGCCGGCGACGCGTTCGGCGCCCGTATCGAGGTATTGCGTGAAGAACGAGCCGAAATCGAATTCGTCGAAGGGATTGGCGGCTTCGGTCTCGGGAACTTTTTCCGTTTCCTTCTTAAGGAAAGCCTCGTCGGTGTAATTTTCTACCGCTACGCCCTCTTCCTGCATCTCTTCGAGGACGGGATTGGCCATGATTTCCTGGTTGATCATCTCGCGCAGCTCGAGGCGATTGAGCGCGAGAACGCTCACCATCTGCACGAGGCCCGGCGTGAGAATCTGCTTCTGGGCGACGCGGAGATTCAGTTTGGGTGCGAGCCAATTCATAAATTTCAGTTCAGCCGGAATCCTTCTCCCAGATACAGGCGGCGGACATCCGGATTCGCAGCCACTTCGGGCGGCGTGCCGGACGCGAGTATTTTCCCTTCGGTAATGATATAGGCGCGGGTGGTGACGGCGAGCGTGTCGCGGACGTTGTGGTCCGTAATAAGCACGCCGATGCCAGCGCCGCTGAGATCGGCAATGATTTTCTGAATGTCGATCACGGTCAACGGGTCGATGCCCGCGAAGGGTTCGTCGAGCAAGACGAAGGAAGGCGAAAGCACGAGCGAGCGGGCGATTTCCAGACGGCGACGCTCTCCGCCCGATAGAACGTACGCTCGGCTGTAGCGAACTCCCTCGAGTCCCATTTGCGACAACAGCTCCTCAACGCGATCGCGCCTCTGCTCGACGGTGAGAGACAGAGTCTCCAGGACCGCCAGCAGATTCTCCTCGACCGTCAGCTTCCGGAAAACGGAAGGCTCTTGGGGAAGGTAACTGATGCCGCTTCGAGCCCGCAGGTACATGGGAAGGTCGGTAATATCCTCGGCGTCCAGCAAAACACGGCCGTAGTCCGGACGCGCTAGGCCGACCAGGATGTAAAACGTCGTGGTCTTTCCTGCGCCGTTCGGCCCGAGCAGCCCAACCACCTCGCCCTGCTGAATCTCCAGGCTGACATCATCGACCACCTTCCGACCTCGATACGATTTCCGTAAATCGGCCGCCTGAAGTCTCAACATGCCGCTTCATTTCTCAACCCGGTGCTTGGTCAGCGTGCGCGAACCTTCTTGCGAATCAATCAAAATCGTATCATTCGCAACAAAGAAGGTCAACGAACGGCCCGTGGCGGTGTTGCTAGAACCGTCGCTCACAGTGGGCTGTCCGCCCGAAAGAACGAATTTCCCGTCGGCAGCCGTGTACTCTCCCTGCTCCGCCATGCCTTTGCGGTCACCTTGGCGGACGACCACGCCTCCCTCGGCGAGCACACGGTTGAGTTGGCGGCCACCCGCAGCCGGAGGCGAGGAGCTTACAGAAGCCGACCTTAACGGCGATGGGCCGACTGCCGCGGGTGGATCGAGAAAAACGTCCAGGGTGCGCGATTCCAGCGACCCTTGGTCTGAAGCGGCGACAACCCCACCGTCCAGGTGCGCCTTGCCCTGATCGGCCCAGTAGGTTAGCGATGGCGCGACGACCTTCCACAGAGTGGGCCCGGACGCTGGCGGCGCTGAAGCCGCCGGGCGGCTGCCCGCAGGCTTTCGGATCTGCGCCGCTTCCCCAAACGGCGTGGCGAATGGACTGGCCGCTTGCGGAAAGACTGCGACCACGTGGCCCGTCGCCTGCAGCTTTCTGTCGTCGCGCCAGAGCTCGATCCGGTCAGCATCAAGCACCGATTCGCCCTGCCAGAGTCGGGCGTCACCTGCGTAGACGACGTGCCCCGAATTGATGGAGCCGACGAGAGTGTCCGCGGAAATGTGGGCTGCGCCCGACCCGAGGCCTACGGCGTCGCTTTGGCCGTGAGACGTGTCCGCAGGCAGATACGTCGACGCCACGCCACCGGAGAGGCGGAGGTCGCCTGACTTCTGATTGATCGTCGCGTTCGAGGCCGTCGTACGGCTGACAGCGTCCGAAATCACGGGCGAGCCGTCCAGCGTGATCGTGTTGGTCGACTGAACGACGCGCGCGTGAGCTGCAGTTGCGCTGCGGTCGGCTTGCTGGAAGTGGACATTGCCACTCTCGTCGAGAACGTCCCAGTCGCCGTTTGCGCCAAACGTGACCGCCATTTCAGCAGCCGTGATCACTTGCGGAGCTGCGGTGCCTGTCTGGCTGTGAACCTCGACGCCCGAGCGCCCGAATAGTTTTTCGAGCCGGCGGCCGTCACGCAATTCAGCGACAAACTGCTTGGCGGCAAGCGTAGTTGTGGCGTCACCGCTGTGCGATTCGATGGTTGCGGGAGCAAGCGTTTCCGCGCTCTCGATCCGTTGCTGGTCGATTGTTGCAGCGGATGCTCCGCTGCGTGTCGCACTGCGTGGGCCTTGGGCGTCCTCTCCGACGCTAAACTTTACACGCAGAGCAGCGGTCTTCAGCACGCGCGTAGCCGCTCCTTGATGGGACTCCGCGATGACGTCACCGCTCGCGGTGAGCTCTTGAATCAAGTTTTCTTTCGGCACCATGGCGATCTGAACCTGCTGCGCCGAAAAGCGGTCGGACCCCGAGGACGTCTGGCGCGTGCCGGTGACGCCGCCATCAGCCACGATGCCCTCGACCTGGCCGTCAGCGTTTAAAAAGGCTTCAAACCGGGCGGCCGCGACGCTGACTTTGGCTCCGCCTTCGTCCGCCTGAAGTTGCGGATGGCCGTCGGCCACGACTTGGCGCGCGCGATCGGAATCGTCAAGATCGATCGTAATCTTGTCGGCAGTGAGCTCGCGGGTCCCGTCGCGCACCGTAGCCGGACCATCGAGCACGACCTGCCGATTGTTGCGATCGATCTCGAGGCGGCTGCCCGTCGCGCTGACGGGCATATTGCCGACCTTCGATGAAGCCGCAAGATCGAACTCGACGGCGTGCTCGAGTCGCACGATCGAGTCGCTTCTGCTGTAGCTGACGCCGATGCCGCGTCCCTGGCCGCCCGGGAAGCTGAATTCCACGGGAGCGGACGTCGAAGCCTCGCCCGTATCCTTGTTGAATGAGAGATTGCTCGTTTTCACTTGCAACGCATCGGGCGATGCCGCGCCGGGCGCCGATGGTTTTGCGCCACCGACATCGATTTCAGCTGCGCCCCTGCATTGCACCAAGCCACCATCCGGCTCGTAGCTGCATTCGTGCGTGTGAATATCATCGTTGCGGCTGCCGTCGCGGCCGTAAATCGTAATCCAGACATCCTCGAGAAGCGCGCGATTCTGATCCTTGTACTGGGTGAGATGCGAGGCGCGCACGGTGAAGAGCGTGCGATTCTGGTCCACTTTTGAGAACGAAAATTGGTCGGACCGTTGCGCCACAGTTGCCGGAACAGCAGCCGGGCCGTTGCGCAGCGCGCGCGCCCGGCTGATCGAGCGCGCGACGTACACTCCCGCAACGGCGAGCGCGGCCAGTCCCGCCGCAATCGCAGCCCAACGCGCATAACGCGCAGCTTCCTGGTTGCGCAACTCGAAATCCTCCTGCGTGATTAGAAGCTGAGTATAGGGAAGTGGTTTGCGGGGGACAACAGTCGCGCCATGCCGCCGAGAGTCACCTAGCCCGCGGGAAGCACACCCATGCCGGCCGCGGCCACGCTGTCGCGAGTCGAGTTCTTCACCGCGTACATGGCTTCATCAGCGAGATGCAGCAGCTCGGCTTTGGTCCGCGAGTCGGTGGGGTAGGACGCGACGCCCACGCTTGCGGTCACATTGATGTCCAAGCCGGTGTCCTTCAGCCACACCGTTTCGCGGATCAGCTTGTGCAGGCGGCGTGCGACGCCGAGAGCATTTTCCTTCGAAGTTTGTGGAAGCAGCACGACAAATTCGTCGCCTCCGTAGCGGAACGCCAGGTCGATCAGGCGGCACTTTTCCTTGATCGCTTCGCCAATCTCCGAAAGCAGCTTCGAGCCGACCAAATGCCCGTGCGTGTCGTTGACGCTCTTAAAGTGGTCGAGATCGATGAAGATCAGCGAGAACTCGAACGCGTAGCGGTGCGAGCGATAGATTTCCGTATCCAGCATGAAGTTCAGATGGCGCGCGTTGTAGAGGCTTGTGCAATCGTCGGTGATCGTGAGCTCGTGAATGCGCTGGACGTGGCGCGCGTTCTCGATCGCAATCGCGGCGTAGTCCGCCAGCGCTTCGAGCAGCGCCAGGTCCCGCTGGCTGAAGCCCTCGGGGCCCACGCAGTTGATCAGCTCGATCACGCCGAGGCATTGCTCCTGGAAGCGCACCGGAACGGCGACGATCGAGCGCGTCGCCGTCTTCGTTTTTTCGTCGACTTGGCCGAAAAACCGGGAATCTTTGCTGGTATCCGCCACCACAACCGCCTCGCCCGACTCGGCCACCCATCCGGCGAGTCCCTGGCCCACCTTGATGCGGAGATCTTTCAGCGCTTCAGCGCCTTTGCCCGTGGCGATCTGGAAGTAGAGTTCCTGTTTGTCGATATCCATCAACAGCAGCGACCACGTATCGGGCCGCAGCACCTCGTTGATCTTTTCCATGATCGTCCGCAGCACCTGATCGAGCTGCAGGGACGATGTGAGGGCCTTGCCCAACTCGTGGAAGACGGTTACTTCGTGGGTGTCGATTGGCGCGGGTTCGATTTCAGGATGGCGGCGGCGTTCCGTGCCGTCGAACGGTTTCGCGTCGTTCGCGCGGCGATTTCGTCCGCTTCCGGCACCGACACTCGCGTCTTGGGATTCTGGGCGCAATAGTTGCATTATAGTGAACGGCTTTCGCCCGCTGCAACGGACATTCCTGCGCCATTGCCGTAAGGCCAATGGCTCCCAGGATGACTGCTTTCGTGGCAGCATTGACAGTCCTTCTAGCCACGCCTATATTTTTCCCCTGGTTCTTCGGAATGCCCTCGACTCCTTTCGGCGAACATCTGAAACGCGAGCGCGAAATGCGCGGCGTCTCGCTCGAAGAAGTGTCCGCCGCGACTCGGATCAGCCCGCGATTCCTTGAAGCCATCGAGAACGAAAGGTGGGACGAACTGCCCGGGGGCGTGTTCAATCGCGGATTCATTCGCTCGATCGCCCGTTTTCTTGGACTCGACGAGGATGGGTTGGTCGCCGAATACGC
>Ga0335074_10011915_pt1 | contig 12181 bp, 7 predicted proteins | sample Lox_Sample_23_FD_206715 | JGI IMG/M metagenome (GOLD analysis project Ga0335074, IMG submission 206715) | Soil microbial communities from Loxahatchee National Wildlife Refuge, Florida, United States - Lox_Sample_2.3 | ecosystem: Environmental > Terrestrial > Soil > Wetlands | place: USA: Florida...
CATCCTCTCGGCCAGGTCAATGCGCACGCGGCGCCGGCGTGACGCCAGGCAACCTTGCCGATTCGCCGCGTTCACTCCCAAAAGCCGATCCCGTGCGAACCTCCCACGCGCGAATTCCACCAAAGATTTTGAAATCCTCTGATTGTCTTGCGCATATATTGGCATGCAGGAATTGCCCCAACGGGCTCAGCTCAACCCCAGTTCCCCCTCGGCTTATTCTTCTTTCATCCCTTGCTGTCACCATCGCTCAAACCGGCTTTGTGCGAGCTGCACAAATTTTTGAGCTCTCTTTCCTGCGTTTTGCGCATAACGAGATACCGAGCCCACGACCCGTTCTCCGGAGGTCGATTCCCATGTGCTTGCAACACCTGCCTGTGGCCAGGAGACTGGCGAATTCGATCGTTGTCCCGGCGCGGGAAAATGTTACTGAAAACTGCGTTCGCTGCGGACGGCTGCGAATCCCGCATGAAACGCCGCATCCACCCAAGAAAATCCATCCGCTGTTCGCCGCCGCTTTGGCCGGGATTGCGACTCTCTCCGGCGCCTTGCCGGCTTGCGCGCAGCAATGCTCCATGGCGGGCATTTGGGTGGGCAAGTGGTCGAAAGAGACTGGAGGGTCTTCCATGCGTTGCCGTTCTCTGCTTCTCTTCGTGTTTTCTCTCGTCGCCCTTTCCACCACTGCAGTCGGCCGCCTCGACGCGCAAACCAGCCCTCCGACCCTCGAGTCCATCGGCCTCTATCCCAACACCGCGAATGGGGTCCTAGGCACCACACTACCGATTGGCAGCGAGGTCCCGATGGTGGCCACCGGATTCTACAGCGACGGCAGCACGCAGGACCTGACGACGAGCGCGACCTGGACGTCGTCAGACGCCGCAGTCGCGTCGGTCGGTGTCAATACCGGCCTGGTGATCTTCGCCGGGCCGGGAACGACCGAAATCTCCGCCTCCTATGACGGGGTGACGAGCGCGACCGTGGGCTTGAATGCCGGATCCATAACCCTGGAAGGGATTGCCATCACGCCGGCTGTGGCCGGCTTGAGCGCGGGCAGCACGATGCAGCTTATCGGCTATGGCGATTACCCCGCGCCCCTGACCTTTGCGGACCTCACGCATGAACTGAGTTGGACTTCTTCCAATCCCAGCGTCGCCAGCGTGAGCAGCGCAGGGGTCGTCACCGGCGTCGCCCCAGGGACGGTCACGATCACGGTGACTATGCCGGGCTTCACGGGAACGCCAGAAACTGCCAGCGTGACCGTGGTGCCGGCCCCTCCCGATTGGACTTTGACCGGCAACCTCTTTCATCAGACCGCCGGCCAAACCGCAACCCTGTTGAACGACGGCACGGTTCTAATCGCGGGCGGGGAAGATTCCGCCGATGCAGTCCTAAACCTCGCGCAAATTTATTCTCCCAGTACTGGGTTATTCACCGCGACAGCCGGAAACATGGTTGACCAACATACGCTGGCCACAGCGACCCTGCTGCCCGACGGGACGGTCCTGATCGCCGGAGGCGGAGCGACGACGGGCGGGGGCACCCAAGAGGACACCGCGGAAATCTACAATCCCACGACGGGTATGTTCACCGCGACCGCCAACAATATGAGCGCTGGCCGTAGTAGCGCCACGGCGACCCTGTTGAATAGCGGCCTGGTCCTCATCGCGGGAGGGGACGGGGGCGGGACAAGTGCAGACCTATATAACCCGGCCACGCACACATTCACTCCCACCGGCGCGTTGAACGTGGCGCGCTCGGATGCGACCGCAACCCTTCTCCAGAGCGGCGAGGTTCTGGTCGTGGGAGGCCTTGATACTACTTCGGGGACAGGCGAGGCGTTGTCCAGCGCGGAGCTGTATGATCCAACGGCGGGCACATTCACGCTCCTGACGGCCACTCTCGCGTTCCCCCGGGCACTCCACAGCGCAACTTTATTGAACGACGGCCAAGTCCTGATTGCCGGCGGGACATCAAACGTCAAATCCGCATCCACTCCGCCCGGCTATGAGGAACTCTACGACCCGACTACGCAAACCTTCTTACAGACGGGCGCGTTGAACGCCCCACGGATCGCTCACAACGCATTGCTCCTGGGTGACGGCAATGTTCTCGTCATCGGCGGCGGGGCGCCCGATAGCCTTACGGGAGTTTTTGATGGGGATTTCCCGCCGCAGGCAACTGCCGAAGTCTACAACCCGGCTACCGGCGAATTTACATTCACTGCGAACATGAATTTCTCGCGCGGGGAATTTACGGCCACGTTGCTCGAAAACGGGAGCGTCCTGGCTGCGGGAGGAGAAGGGGATATTCTGTTTCCGGCCCCGGCGGAAATCTACACCCCGACTTCAGCTCCCCCAGCTCTCGTTTCAATTGCGGTTACGCCAACGGCTCCTTCGATCACGGCGGGAAACACGCAAGCATTCACGGCCACTGGGACATACAGCGACACGTCAACGCAGAACATCACTTCTGCGGTTACATGGATATCTTCAAACACGGTCGCGGCGACGATCGTTTCGGGTGGAGCCAACGCCGGAATAGCAACCGGAGTCGCGGCGGGGACGTCGACGATCACGGCCATGCTGGCGGGGATCACGAGCAACTCGGCGACGTTGACGGTGACGGCCGCGGCAACCATCACGCCCACGGTGACGGTGTTGCCGTCTACGTCGAGCATCACGACCACGCAGTCACTGTCGGTGACGGTGACCGTTAGCGGCGGCAGCGGCAATCCTACGCCTACCGGCTCAGTGACATTATCCAGCGGCAGTTACACCTCGGCGGCGACGAGTCTCGTCGGCGGCAGCGCGATGATTACCGTCCCCGCCGGATCGCTGGCGACCGGAACCGACACCCTGACGGCGACTTACACGCCCGACTCGAACAGCTCCTCAACATACAACAGCGCGATGGGAACGAACATGGTTACGGTGACCGTCGCCACGGTGCAAATCACCCTTGGCACCAGTCCAGCGGGCCTTTCCTTCAGCGTGGATGGAACAGCCTACGCCGGCACGCAGGTTCTGACCTGGAACGTAGGCTCCAACCACACCATTGCCACGACATCACCACAGACCACGGGAGGGACGCAGAATACATTTGCCTCCTGGTCCGACGCCGGAGCCATCTCGCACTCGGTGACTGCGCCGTCGAGTGCAACGAGCTACACGGCAACCTTCACCACCTCCTATCAGTTGACAATTGCAGCGAGTCCAGCCAGCGGTGGAACATTCACACCGGCCTCGGGGACTTACTACGCATCAGGCATGGTGGTGGACCTGATGGCAACGCCCAACTCGGGCTACACCTTCACCAATTGGACGGGGAGCGTGACCAGCGCAAGCAACGCTTCAACGACCATCACCATGAGTGCGCCAGAGAGCGTCACGGCGAATTTTGCCGCTGTCGCGCCGCCGAGCTTTACTGTCAGCTCGACGACCCCAGCACAAACTGTTGAACCCGGCGGTTCCGCAATGTACAGCATAACGGTCACACCGCAGAATGGCGCGTTCACAAGTGCGGTCACGCTTTCGGCCAGTGGGCTGCCGCCCGGCGCAACGGCAACCTTCTCGCCCGCGTCGCCCACGCCGGGCAACTCGCCGGCCATTTCGCAACTCACGATCCAAACAGCCTCGAGTTCGGCCGCATTTGCCCACTCCGGCCTTGGCGGCACCCTCGCCGTCATGGTCCTACCCTTATTTGGTCTTTGCTGGATCGGCGCCGGAGGACGGCGACGCCGGTTCGCTCTCTGCCTCGCAGTGCTAGCATCTCTAAGCGTCGTCGCTGCCCTGAATGGCTGTGGGGGCAAGGGATTCGGTAGCAGCACGCCAGCGCCGCAGAACTATACCATCACCGTCACTGGAACCAGCGGCGCGGAGCAGCAAACCACCACCGTACAGTTGACGGTCGAGTGACGGGGAACCACATGCGGGAGCAGTTTCCAGTTCCGGCGGCGGACTTACGCTGAACGCGTTCACCGCAGTTGTGCGTTAACCGTGAAAATCTGCATGCGCCTTGACAGACTTACACATTTACTTGCACATTTTCACAATTGAGCGGAATAACCTGCTTTGTCTGCCGTTATTTGAGGGCAAACGCGCCGCACTTTTCGTCCAAGTGGAAAGTCCTCCACCAGAAATCAGTCAACAACTCCCGACTTGACAACTACTAAGCCGTCTGTGTATTAAGATGTCTTAGTATGAAAAAAACAGACACCATGCAGGGCTCCCTCGACCTTCTCGTCCTCAAAGTCCTCTCCCGCCAGCCAAAGCTCCACGGCTATGCCATCATGACGGCCATCAAGCACATCTCCGGCGACGTCCTCAACGCCGAGGTCGGCTCGCTTTACCCTGCCCTTCACCGCATGGAGGAGACCGGCTGGATCCGCGCCGAATGGGCCGCCAAAGACTCGGGCCGCCGCACGCGCCTCTATCAGCTCACCGCAGCCGGCAAAAAACAGCTTGACGCCGAAATCACCCGCTGGCGCACCGTCAGCTCCGCCATCGACCGCGTTCTGCAGGAGGCTTAAACATGTCGTTCTGGTCGCGCATCACCTACGCCTTCCGCGGGGACCGTCTCAATCACGAAATCGATGAGGAATTTGCCGCCCACATCGAAGAAGCCATCGCCGCCGGCAATGACCCCACCGAAGTGCGCCGCACCTTCGGCTCCCAGCTCCACCTCCGCGAACAAAGCCGCGACGCCCGCATCGCCGCCTGGCTCGATTGCCTCCGAGCCGACCTCGTCTTCGGCTGGCGCCAGTTGCTCAAGCGCAAAATCACCACCGCCGCCGCTGTCCTCTCGCTCTCTCTCGCCATCGGCGCCTGCACCTCCGCCTTCCGCCTCATCGACGCGCTCTTCCTGCGCCCACTCCCCGTCGCGCACGCCGATCGTCTCAACTTTCTCGCCATACGGGTTCCCGACGGCAATGGCGTACTCCGCACCTTTGACCAATTCTCCTATCCCGAATTCGCCCGCATGCGCGCCGCCGCTCAGGGGCAGGCCGAACTCATCGCGGCCTCCTTTACGAGCCGCAGCGACCTCACCTACGCCACTGACAATGAAATGGAAAAGGGCAACGTGCAGTACGTCTCCGGTTGGATGTTCCCCGCCTTCGAACTGCAGCCCGCACTCGGCCGCCTCTTCACTGCCGACGACGAGCGCACTCCCGGCGCCGGCCCCTACGCCGTCGTCTCCTACAACTACTGGACCCGCCGTTTCGCCAACGACCCCGGCATTCTCGGCCGTTCCGTCCACATCGGCGGCAAAATGTTTCAGATCATCGGCGTCGGCCCGAAATCCTTCACCGGCACCGAGCCTGGCACCATCACCGATATTTTTCTCCCCATCATGATGAATCCGAACGTCACCCGCGACGATACCAGATGGCTCCGCACACTCGTCATCGTCAACCCCGGTGTACCCATCGAGCCGCTCCGTGCAAAGCTCGACGCCGTCAGCCTCCACTTTGAAACCGAACGCGCCAAAGGCTTCGTCGGTATGTCGCAACACAACATCGAAATGTTCCTCCGGATGAAGATCCTCATCGAGCCGGCTGCTTCCGGCGTCTCCCGCCTGCAGAATGATTACCGCCGCGCTCTCGTCTGGATCGGCGTCCTCGTTATTCTCGTGCTCTTGATCGCCTGCGTCAACGTCGCAAACCTCATGACCGCCCAGGCCGCATCGCGTGCCCGCGAAATGGCCCTCCGCGTCTCCATAGGAGCCGGCCGCTCACGTCTCGTGCAGCTTGTCCTCGTTGAGAATGCCATGCTCGCGTTCTTCTCCGCCGCACTCGGCGCACTCTTCGCCTGGTGGGCCGCGCCCTTTGTCGTCAGCCGCATCAACCCGCCCGACAACCCCGCGCACCTCGTCCTCCCCGCACACTGGCGCGTCCTCGTCTTCGACACGCTCCTCACTCTCGCCGTCGCTCTCTTCTTCGGACTCGCACCCGCCCTGCGCGCTTCGTCAATCCAGCCGGTCGCCGCTCTCAAGGGCGGCGAGGAGCCGCACTCCAAGCAACGCTCGATATATGCTTTGATCGCCGCACAGGTCGCCTTCTGCTTCGTCGTCCTCTTCCTCGCCGGACTGTTCGGCGCCACCTTCCGCCATCTCTCGAGCCAGCCCCTCGGCTTCGATGCTAAAAACCTCCTGCTCCTCGAAACCTACACTCCGCACGGCCAGTTGCCGGAGTCATGGTCGCAAATGGCAGACACCCTCCGCGCCGTTCCTGGAGTCAACGCCGTCGCCATCGCCGGCTGGCCGCTCCTCTCACCGGGCAATTCATGGAACGGCTCTATCTCCATCAATGCCGGGCCGCCCACTGATACTTGGGGCTGGTTTCTTAGCATCTCGCCCGGCTGGCTCGGCACTATGAAGATTCAGCTCCTCGAAGGCCGCGACTTCAACTCCACTGACTCCTTCCCCGGCGAAGCCATCGTCAACCAGACCTTCGTCAAAACTTTCTTCAATGGTGCCGACCCCATGGGCCACACCTTCGAAAAAGTAAATCCTTCTGGCCGTCGCCAACTCTGCCGGGTCATTGGCGTCGTCCCCGACGCCACTTATAGCAGCCTCCACGATCCCATCCTCCCCGTCGCCTACGTTCCATTCCGCCAATCCGATGAAAATGGCGCCATCAATCCAGCGGACGGTGGCACCTTCCTCCTTCGCACCTCCGGCATCAACCCGCTCTCTCTCGCACCCACGCTGCGCCGCCTGGTCGCAAAGAGCAACCCCGCCTACCGCCTCAGCAACGTGAAAACCCAGCAGGAACTTGTCGACAATCAGAGCATCCGCGAGCGTCTCCTCGCCTTGCTTGCGTTGTTTTTCGCCACCGTCGCCCTCCTGCTCGCCGCCATCGGCCTCTACGGCGTGCTGAACTACTCCGTCCTCCAGCGCGAACGCGAGATCGGCATTCGTATCGCCGTCGGCGCGCGCATCGGCAGCATTGCCCGCCTTGTGACCACCCAAATCCTCGTCACCGTATTTATCGGCGCCGTCGCCGGCATCGCCCTCGGCATGGCCTCAGTCCGCTACGTCCAAACTCTCCTCTTCGGAGTCAAAGGCACCGACCCATCCATGCTCGTCGTACCGGCACTCGTTCTTCTAGCCGCGGCCCTGTTCGCCGCGCTTCCCGCCGTACTCCGCGCCGCACGCATTGACCCATCCATAATGCTCCGCGCCGAATAGGCGTTTCCTATGTCTTGCACAGTAAAAGCATCAACAGAGATGGATGATTATTATGCATTTTCGTTTATCGAGAAATTGCCGACCAGACTGTTGGGCCGTTTCGACTTTACCGATAACCCGCTTACGCGGAACATCGATGCCTCAAGAAGAAGAGCTTGATAGACTGTACCGAACGATTTGCTGCTGATAGATCGAGGTCTGAGCTTGATGGGCCATCTGTCCGCCATTTCAGTCTCGGTTTTGAAGGGGTTGGAAATTGTGTGTGTTGCCTCCGGGCTGATTCAACAGAGGACTGTGGATAGAAGGACGCGCGACACCGGCCGCGCTCCGATGATCCATAATGGGCGGGGAAGCTGGCATCGATATTTGCGATCTGTCGGGCATGAGATGCCTGCTTCGCTACGCAAGCGGAGCGCATTCTGGGATTGGATCGGATATTTATCTCTGATATTTATACTCACGGTCATCTGGATTGATTCGAAGTGCCATCGACACTGATAAATCCCGCAATCAGCGAAATCTTATGGTTGTTCGGAAACTCCCTAAACGTTTGGTTCTCGCTAAGTTCGTGAGCATTTCCGGCGCCGGTTAATTGGACAGGATTCAAACATCGGGGTCATTTACGGATAGGCGACCAACCGGGCAATACCGCACTCCTGAACTCTGCGGCATTTGCGCGGACCAATTTCGCGAAGATATTCTTTTGACTCGCCGCTCTCGGTACGTTGAATTCGATTGGGGCAAACGGAGAACAAAGCGTCATGAGCAATAAATGGTTCGCGAGGCCTGTGCTATTTGTAGCGGATATCGACAGGTCGGTCGAATTTTACGTCAAGCGGCTCGGTTTCACGCAACCGTGGCGATATGAAGAGGAAGGGAAAGCGTGGGTTGCGCAAGTCGACCGGCAGGGTTGTGAGCTCATTCTCTCTTCTCAATGGCCTGAGAAAGTGGGCAAGGGCCTGATGTTCATCTCGCTCGATGTCGGCGTGCTGGATGCCTTGCGCGCTGAGCTGGAAGAGCGCGGCGTGGATGTGAAGGACGGGCAGTGGGGCTACCGGCTCATGGTCATCGCGGACCCCGACGGCAACGAACTGTACTTCCCCTATCCGACGCCGCTTGCCACCGATTCTGTCATCACGTCCAACCGCGGGTTTTGAGCAAAAAGGCGCGGTTCTGTCCGGATAGCCGATTACACGCCAACAATCCAACTCGAAGCATAATGATTGGCGGGTCCTTGGCATACTCGGCAAAACAGAACGCTGATTACTCATACTGCGGGAACTCTAGCCCGCAAAAAGAAAATTCCACGACGGGTCCAGGAACATCCATCGCTGCGTGCTGAACCAACTGGTCGGCAAGCCAGGGACGTGAAGCAGCGTATGTCCGCCGGTGCAGATAAGCTCTGTTCCGCTCCAGGCCAAAAACATTCTCGAGACTGACCCGACTTGTGCAGGATGTGTCACGCGCCTGAGGCAAACAGGACAACGTTGGCGTTGATCCAATAGCGCCCAGCGCATTCCGAACAAGAAAATGGCAAAGGAGGCGATCAATTGTATGTACACTCCCGAGGGCGAGAATACCGAAAAATGCCAGTAGGCCAAATCGACCGATGAAAAGTACGCGATCAGCATGATCAAAATAATCTTCGCGCCCAGAAACCCAAACCGGACTGCTCTCCGAATCCAAGAAGGCTTGTGCGAGCTGAAACTGTAATCTGCAAGTGATACCGAAGCAATGGCGGGCAACGCAAGGAAGGCAAGAAGAATTCCGAACCAATAGATGTTCGCTGGTCCTGGCGTTCGTTCTTCAAGGGATCTGCCCACAAAATCGTGTTCCGATCTTAGCGAATCATAAGAACTGATGTGGACCAGTCCGCCACACATTTCTGACCTTCCGCTTCGCGTCAAATGGGCCACAACATATCCTGGTCCAGTGGAATTGATTTCAGAGTCGGATTTTAGTAACCATGCGTCGGTGTTTCCTGGCAGTCTCCAAGCATCGCCTGGCGCAATTCCGACGACTTGCGCCGGCCGCGCCCCAACGAGCAGCACTGTCCCGACGATCTCCGGAGTAGCTCCGAACTGCTGTCTCCACACCCGCTGGCTTAAAACCAAGCGTGGAACATCTCTTCTGGCTTCCTCCTTTGGAATCATGAAGTGCAGAGACCAACCTGCGAGAGCGAAGAGATTAGAGCTTGCCTGAGCTATCTGCCACGTACCGCCGACATGAGGGCCAAGCTCTACAGACTCTTTTGCGACACGATAAAACGCGAACCCGTCAGCGTAACGCTGCCTGCTTCGCTCCCAGATCCGGATCTGATCAATCACCATAGTCGGGACCGAGCTATTTTCGGCTCCTTCATTCTGGATCAATATCGTCCCTGGCCTCACTTGGGCGCTCGACAAATTATGCTCTGCGCGGACGCCGGGCAACAGAAGCGAGACCAGATAGCTCACAAGCAGGAGGCCCCCGAGCCACAAAATACATTGCCGGGGTGAACCGTGAAGTGGGGAAGATTGCGGTCGATCTTGCCACCAAAGGCGTCGAAGACATGCCGCGTCCTGAAACGCTCCAAAACAAAAGCTAGCAATTTCTCGCTCAGTTCGCCACGAAGCTGCGCTAGAGGCCCCATGTGACCGCCGTGCATGCCATAGTTCCGACTCCCACTCCAGGCGCCACTCCGCTCGTTGCCTTTCCGGCACAAGGAAAGACGCGCAACACAAAAGCCCGCGATCGATCGTATGAAAAACCGGTTCGGAGTTGGGTGTCATAACGACTTCTCTTCTATATCCGGGATCATGCGCTCTAGCAAAGGGTAGCGGTTCCGGGACGCCTGAAGCGCCTCCGCACCGGCCGCAGTCAGTTTGTAGTACTTACGCAGTGGCCTCTGTTCGGCGTCGGCGATGGATTGCCGTTCCCAGCGCGAGCAGATGAGCTTATCGCGTTCCAGGCGTCGCATTGCTGGATAGACTGTCCCGCTCGGCAGACCAGTCATCTCCATGATGCTGAACCCGTAGATCAAGCCGGCATCGATCGCCTGTAAGATCATCGCCGCTGTGTGCGAAAGTTTCGCCACCGAAGGCATGACACATTATAGCTATGTAGAACGCTACTTGACAAGAAACGAGCCATCGATACAGAATACTACATAGGGGCGCGCCTTCATTCACGATGCTCGATCTCAAACACCTTTACAAATACTTCCGCGGCATCCCCGCCATAGAAGACGTCTCATTCAGCGTGGCGGCGGGTGAAGTAGTTGGATTCTTGGGCCCCAACGGCGCTGGCAAATCAACCACTGTCAAGATTATCACCGGAGTGTTGCGGCCAGACGCCGGGCGTGTCTTCTTTGAAGGCCGGGATATTCGAGATGACATGGTCGCTTTCCGTGGCGTAATCGGCTACGTCCCAGAAGAGGCCCATCTTTATGGCTACATGTCGGGACTCGAATATCTGCAACTCGTTGGACGGCTTCGCGGCTTCTCCGAAGCGCTCATCGAAGCCAAAGCGACTGGCCTGCTCAAGCTTCTCCATCTTGAATCGTCGCAGCACTCGCCGATTTCCACCTACTCCAAGGGGATGCGCCAACGGGTGCTGATTGCTGCCGCTCTATTACACGATCCCCGCTTGCTCATCTTTGACGAACCTCTTTCCGGACTCGATGTCATCTCCGCGCGTCTTCTCAAAGACCTCCTGGATCTGCTTGCGGCGCAAGGGAAAGCCGTTCTGTACATCTCCCACGTGCTGGAGGTTGTAGAGCAGGTTTGTAACCGTGTCGTGGTCATTGCCAGTGGGAGAGTTCTGGCCGACGCGCCGCCCTCTGAACTGACGCAATTGATGAGTCTACCCAATCTCGAAAGCGTCTTTGCACAGTTGGTTCGGCAGCAAGACACCCTCGCGGTTGCAAGACAGGTTGTGGAGGTCATGCGCATCGGCCATGCGTGAATCCTTCCAACGCCTCTTGATGATGTCGGAACCTGAGATTCTCCCTCTGCATGCGCAGGCGGTCCGTGGACAAATTCGCGAGCCAGAGCGCGGTCAGTTCGCACATCTGCTCCGTCACTTTCTAGAGCGCTTCTTCAATCACGAGACGGCATCGCCCGACGGCGACGCGAAAGCGCGGCTGGTTCAAATCGCCGTCGCCACAGGGCTTCCAGGGCTGGTGGTGTCGATATATCTCTGGCCGGTCTACCATCCCTTCCTAGGATGGCCGCCCGGCAATCGATTGAATGGGGGGCGCCCACCTTACTGGCTTCAGGTGAATCATCACCTGTTCTTTGTTATCTACTCCTTCGTGGTGATGGGCATCGCGGCAGTACTGGAATGGGACCTGTTCTTTCCGGATGTGCTTGACGTCTTTGTTCTGAAGCCGCTGCCTCTACCCGATCTGACGACATTTCTGGCACGCGTGACAGCGATCGCAATTTTGCTAGGCGGCTTCCTGTTCGACGTGAATTTTCTGCCGCCACTCGTGTTGCCGGCAGCCACCGACCCGCCGAATTTGCCGCGCTTTCTGGCAGGTCATCTGTTGGCCGTTGCGGCCAGCGGGCTGTTTTCCGCTTTGTTCGTTCTTGCCTTTGAATGCGTCGTGCTCTCGGTATTCGGCGAGCGCTGGTTTCGCAAGCTCTCGCTGCTGATGCAGGGACTTTCGATATCCGTGCTGCTCATCCTTTTACTTTTGTTTCCAGTGTTCTCAACCGTGGTGCCGAGTTTGCTCAAGCTGGACACCTGGGCAGTGCGCTGCTTTCCTCCGTTCTGGTTCCTGGGCATTTATCAGCGCGTGATGGAAGGGCCATCGGCTCTCCCGATTTACGGGCAATTGGCTCGAATCGGAAGCATGGCCACGCTGCTGACGGCGGTGATTGTGATATTGACCTACCCGATTGCGTATTTGCGGAGGACGCGCCAGCTGATTGAAGGAGGCGTCGCGCATCCGCGGCGCAGCAGGTTCGGCCGATTTACGGGCCGCCTGACTGATACGATCGTGGTTCGCTCG
>Ga0335074_10011916_pt1 | contig 12180 bp, 8 predicted proteins | sample Lox_Sample_23_FD_206715 | JGI IMG/M metagenome (GOLD analysis project Ga0335074, IMG submission 206715) | Soil microbial communities from Loxahatchee National Wildlife Refuge, Florida, United States - Lox_Sample_2.3 | ecosystem: Environmental > Terrestrial > Soil > Wetlands | place: USA: Florida...
GCTATGCCCCGACAGCAACGGCGCCAGCAACGGCAGCAAAGCGTTCAGGTCCGTCGACAGATCCACGTCCATGTACGCGAAAATCGCCGCATCACTAGCCGACCACACCGAACGCAGCGCCCCACCGCGACCGGGCCGCTCGAGCCTTACGGCGCGCACGCCATCAAGCTCTGCTCCCAAAATCAGCGCCTGCGGCCACGTTCCGTCATCACTGGCGTTATCCGCGATCGTGATCCGCGCCGAGAACGGGAACTCCTCCCGCAAGAACGCGTGCAGCCGACGGACGCTCAGCCCCAGGTCACGCTCCTCGTTGCGGACCGGAATGACTATCTCTACCTGGACACCGGGCGGGGCCTGTGACGCCTGTGACTGCGCTGCAGATAAGTAGTCTGCAGGGAGCAGTGAGTCGAAGCTCCTCATGTCATCAGGCTGTCCAGTGAGGTTGCACCCTCACTGAGACGGTCCTTCAGAAGTGCTCCACGCTCAGGCCGAGTCTGGAGACTCCGCGGGCGGGCCCGGGACCCATGCCACGTCGGAGGTTGCGATCACGCGCTCGCCTTTGGACTCGCGCCGCGCGCGGCGGGCGCTCAGGATCGCGCTGAATCCCAGCACGCCCGCGGGCGGCAGCGTGACCAGCGCGGGGAGCTGGTAGCGCCAGGAGAACTCCAGGACGTCGGGCACCAGCAGCATCGCCACGGCGGTGACGGTGAACAGCAGGCAGGCCAGGGCGAGCTGCCGGGTTCGGGGGTTGCCCGCCCAGCGCAGCAGCGCCATGACCGAGCCGATCACGCCCGCGAGCGTGAACAGGGCCAGCAGCGGGCCCGGCGTGTAGCCGCCACCGAGCTGGTAGGAACGCAGGAACGCGGCGACCGGCCGGTCGACCTGTGCGCGGCCGAGCTTGCGGAAGCTGAAGGCGGTGAACGCCCGCTTCTGCACGCCGACGATGATCGCGTGGTTCTTGCCGAGGTTGACCCACGGCGGGTACACCGGGTAATGGCCCTGGAACTGCCAGCGCGCAATCGGAGTGACCGACTGGATTGGATCGCGCGTCAGAGCGAACAGGCGCACCGAGTCGCGGGCGATCGCCGCGACGACCCTGCCGGGCTGCTGGTGCTCGACCGCCGAGTCCAGGGTGCTGATCAGCGCGTTCCTGTTGGCCCCGGGCGGGATGGCCGCCGCGTGCAGCGGCGACAGCTTGGCGTGCTCCAGCCAGTCCGGGCCGTTCGCCTGCTCGCTCGGGGTCGGGCACAGCGGCCGCACGTCGGCCGGCAGCTTCAGCGTGGCGCAGTCGGCCGCCGCAGTCAGCCTGCCGGCGGTGCTCTGCGAACGGGACAGCCAGAAATGCCCGGTACTGATCGCCGACCAGCCGCAGTAGCAGAGGATCGGCAGCAAGAAAGCCAGGCACAGGGCTCCGCCCAGCTCCACGACGCGGCGCCACCCGCCGGCGGCCACGATGACGTAGACGAGCGCGGGCACGATGAGGAGTTCACCCACCGCCCTGACGGTGGATGAGGTCCCGAGGACCAGGCCGCCCGCGGCGGCGAAGGGCACGGTCAGCGCCGGCCGCCAGAGGAGGAGCGCAAGCCCGGACACGATCATCGCGTCGAACCACACGTCCGGCATGATCGTCTGCTCCATCTGCACCTGGTAGGCATCGAGCAGAACCGGGGCGGCCGCCAGCGCCGCCAGCCAGCGGGAGGCGCCGCGCCGCAGAACCAGAGCGTAGATGAGGACGGCCACGGCGACCCCGAGCAGGTGCTGGAGCAGCGCGACCGCCTCGAGGCTGCCGAGCGCGAGCAGAACTGCCTTGTACCCGAGCGGGTCGGCGCCCGGCGATGCGCCGTAGAGATACTTGAGCGAGTCGACGTAGATGAGCGCGGGGCGGTAGGCGAGTTCGCTGGCGAACCGGAGCAGCAGCCCGACGGCCGCCAGCACCGTGATCAGCCAGTGGCGGCGCAGCAGCGCCGCAACTCGGTCCTGCAGCGCCTCATGGCCTGTGGCGGCGGAGGGCCCGGGTTCCCGCTCGGCGTCGGCCGGCTTCGCGGGCTGGGACAGCGGGATGCGCAGGCGGCGTGTCCTGAGGCCGCCGGCGCGGGTGGCGAGGCGCGGTTCGGGCATATTGCCGGCAACGGTCACTGGGCTTTCACCGGGCGCGGAGGCGGCGGCGCCGGACCGGGCAGACGGCAATGCTCGGGGTGGCGCCGCGCAGCATTCACTGACTCCTTCGGGTTCTAAGTACAGCCCACAGCTGCCAGAGCCGGCGTGGCGGGCGGTTAGCCCATTATTTGACAAGTCGACCCTACGCTTTACCCGCAAGTCCCTCTCTTGTTACCAAAATTACTGGTGAGCTATGGGGTCTTTGCGCCAGTCTTGGGGTATGACACCTCGCTCGCGGCGAGCGTTCCTCGGCTTAGCGGCTGCGGCAGCCGCGATTCCGGCCGCCGCCATAGCGGCGGCCAAGGCCACCGAGTCGAGCGGCTCGGATGCTTCTCACAGCGCGGCGCGCCCGAAGGCCACCCGGCCCGTGGCGCGCAGCAAGGTGGTCAGCGAGAACGACCTGCCCGGCGACCCGAACTGGTACCCCAGTTCGCTCGGCGCGCCGAACGAGATGATCGGGTACGCGGGCCAGTACAGCGTGCTCCCCGGCGAGCCGATCACGCTGTACGCGTCGACCACGGCACGGGAGTTCAGCGTCAAGGCGTTCCGGATGGGCTGGTACAAGGGTGACCAGGCCCGGCTGGTGTGGCAGTCGAAGAGCGTGACCGGACGGCAACAGAGCGCGCCGACGGTCGCCGCCGAGGTCAACACCGTGCAGACCAACTGGGGGCCATCGCTGACCATTCCGACCGACGGTTGGCCGGAGGGCGCCTACCTGCTCCGGATGGACTCCGAAAGCGGCGGGCAGCGGCTGGTCCCGGTCACCGTGCGGTCGGCCAGCACCGCGGGCAAGGTGGTCCTGAAAAACTCCACGTCCACCTGGCAGGCCTACAACACCTGGGGTGGCTACGACCTCTACAACGGCCCCGGAGGGCTCTCCGACTACGACAACCGGTCGCTCGTGGTCAGCCTGGACCGGCCCTTCGACCAGAACGGCGCGTTCCTGTTCCTGGCGCACGAGCGCCCGCTGATCGCGCTCGCCGAGCGCATCGGGATCCCGCTCGCGTACGTCACCAGCATGGAGGTCGCCACCGAGCCGGATCTGCTGCACGGCGCCAGCGCGTTCTTCTCGCTCGGGCACGACGAGTACTGGACGCCTGAGGAACGCGGATACGTGACCGCGGCCAGGAACGCGGGCGTGAACCTCGGGTTCCTGGGGGCGAACTGCTGTTTCCGGCGCATCCGCCTGGCGAGCACCAGCCTGGGTTCCAACCGGCAGGTCATCTGCTACAAGACCAGTTACATGGAAGATCCCATGTACGGCAAGGACAACGCGCTGGTCACCAACGACTACCGGGAGCCGCCCGACGCGGACGCCGAATCCTCGATGACCGGAACGCTGTACGAGTCCAACCCCACCAACGCGGACTACGTGGTGGCCACCCCCGATGCGTGGATGTTCGCCGGAACCGCCGTGCAGAAGGGAACCACATTCCCGGGCATCATCGGCATCGAGTACGACCGGGTAAACCCGGACTGGCCGGTCGAGCGGCCCATCCAGGTCGTGTCGCACTCCCCGCTGACCTGCCGTGGCGTGAACAGCTACTCGGACTCGGCCTACTACACGCATTCCAGCGGCGCCGGGGTGTTCAACGCCGGCACGATGCGCTGGGTCGGGGCGTTCGAGCCGTGGAACTACGCCGAGTTCGGCGTGAACCGGCGCGGCGGCAACTTTGTCAAGCGGGTGTCGGCCAACCTGCTCCGCGGGTTCGCCGACGGCCCGGCCGCGGACAAGCACCCGGCGGAAGACAACCTGGACGCGATGCAGGAGTGGTCCGGGGACCCGATCGCGGCGCAGCACAACCTGTGGCCGCCGGTCGTGCTCTGACACCCGGCGCGCCCGGCGCGCCCGGCCCGGCCGCGGTGCTGGCCGAGCTTCGGGAGTGGATCGGCGCTAACTGGGACCCCGGGCTGAGCCTCGCTGCGTGGCGTCAGCGGCTGGCAGACTCGGGCTGGGCATGCCCGGACTGGCCGCGGGACTGCTGCGGCAGGGGCCTGCCCGCAGCGGTGGCCGCCCAGGTGACAGCCGCGCTGGCGGCGGCGCGCATTCCGGGCCCGCCGGAGGGCGTAGGCGTCGCGCTCGCCGCCCCGGTGATCATCGAGCATGGCAGCGAGGAGCTGAAACGCAGGCTGGTCCGCGCCACGGTGACCGGGGAGATCACGTGGTGCCAGCTCTTCAGCGAGCCCGGCGCCGGATCGGACCTCGCGGGCCTCGCCGCCCGGGCGGAGCCACACGGCGCCTCAGAATGGCTGGTGAGCGGGCAGAAGGTCTGGTCGACCGGCGCCGCGACCGCCGATTTCGGCTTGCTGCTGGCACGTACCGACCCCGGCGAGCCCAAGCACGAGGGCATCACGGCGTTCGCGCTGCCGATGCGCCAGCCGGGCGTTCAGGTGCGGCCGCTGAGGCAGATGAACGGGCACGCCTCGTTCAACGAGGTGTTCCTGGACGGAGCCCGGGTTCCGGCCGGCAACGTGATCGGCGGTCCCGGCGGCGGCTGGCGGGTCGCCCGGGCCACGCTGGCGCGCGAGCGAAGGCTCGCCACGTCCGCGCCGCGGCCGGCGCAGGCCGCGTCCGGGACGCCCGGGGATGCAGACGCGGGCCTGGCGTGGCGCGAGGCGATCGCCGAACGGATCGCGGCCACCGAGCCGCATAAGTGGTATCCGCAGCGCGCGGGCCGGGCCGACCTGGTAACCGAGCGCGCCAGGGCCGCGGGCCGCGCCGCGGACCCGCTGGTCCGCCAGGAGATCGCCAGGCTCACCGAGCTGGCATTGTCGGCGCGATGGACAGCAGCCCGGGCCGCTGCCGCCCGGGCGGCCGGCCAGCCCCCAGGCCCAGAAGGCTCGCTCGGCAAGCTGGCCAGCAGCCGGATCGCCCGGCAGGCGGCGCGGGTACACGCGATGATCGCCGGGCCGTCCGCCATGCTCGCGGGTACCGGGTCACCACTGGACGGCGTGATCGCCGAGATCCTCCTGTCGGTCCCGGCGATCTCGATCGCTGGCGGGACCGACGAGATCCAGCACACGATCATCGCCGAGCGGATCCTCGGCCTGCCCCGCGAACCCGACGCCAGCCGCGACGTGCCGTTCCGCGACCTGCCGCACAGCGGCTGACCCGCCGAGAAGCGAGGGGGACCCATGCCGTACCTGGACCGGGCGGGCACGAACATCTACTACGAGGTCACCGGGGCCACGAACAGGCGGCCCCCGCTGCTGCTCAGCCACGGCTTCGGCGCGTCGTCGGCGATGTGGCAGCCCAACCGTGCCGCGCTGGCAGCCGGCCGGCCGGTGATCACCTGGGATATGCGCGGCCACGGCCGCAGCGACAGCCCCGCCGACCCTGCCCAGTACTCCCACCGGGCGTGCGTGGCCGACATGGCGGCGCTGCTGGACGCCGCCGGGGCTGAGCGGGCCGTGGCCGGAGGGCTGTCGCTGGGCGGGTTCCTGTCACTGGCGTTCTGCCTGGAGATCCCGGACCGTGTGGCCGCGCTCGTTTTGTGCGACACCGGCCCGGGCTTCCGCAGCGACCAGGCGCGCGAGCGGTGGAACAGCCGCGCACTCGCGACCGCCGACCGCCTGGAACGCGGCGGATTGGAGGTCCTCGGCGAGGACTCCGCGCCCACCGCGCCGCGTCATCGCTCGGCGTCCGGCCTCGCCAGGGCCGCGCGTGGCATGCTCGCCCAGTCCAGCAGTGAGGTGATCGACGGGCTGGCATCGATCCGCGTGCCGACGCTGGTGCTGGTGGGCGGGCGCGACGAGGCGTTCGTCGGCGCCGCAGAATACGTCGCCGCCAAGATCCCCGGCGCGCGGAAGGTGGTCATCCCCGATGCCGGGCACATGTGCAACATCGACCAGCCGGACCTCTTCAACGAAGCCGTGCGGCCTTTCCTTGCCGGCCTTCGCTAGGGCGCACTTTACGGACGGAGCCGTTACTGGCTCGACGACGACGCTCCGGCCGCTGGCGTGCGCCTTCTTGATCAAGGCGATCACCTCGGCCAGTTCCTCGCCGACAAGACCCTGCCCGTCGGCGAATCTGCGGAGCGCTCAGGGGCGGTGGCCGACGGCCATGGGGGTGAGCTGCTCGATGTCCCACCGGGCCCGCACCTCGGCGATCACCGCCGGGTCGGGCCTGCCCCGGCCGATCACCTCGCCGAGTTCGTCCAGGTAGTGCTCGTGGCCCGGCGGGGACACCAGGAACAGCATGCGGGCCGTGGCGGTCCCGGGGTTGGCGAACGCGTGCGGGCAGCCGGATGGGACGAACATCGCGGACCCCGGCCCGCCGCGGAGCACCCGTGCGCCGCTGGCCGACTCCCAGCTGCGCCAGTCGCCGCTCGTCTTGCTGCGCGGCTCGAACGCGAGCAGGTCCAGTTCGCCGTCGAGGATGAAGAAGAACTCCTCGGCCTGTCTGTGCAGGTGCGCGCCCACGTCGAAACCCGGAGAGACCAGCGCTTCAAAGGCCGACCACGCGCTGGATTGATCCGCGCCCACCTTGAGGGTCATGCCCGCGCCGCCAATGCTCCGGCCTGCGCCGGGAGGCAGCATCAGCCCGTCGGTCATCTCGTCTCCCTGACATACAAGGTCGCACAAGTGAGGTACCGCACCGCACGCTAGCGCTGATACGGGTATCTATCCTGGCACCAAATCTGCCAGGCACCACGAGACGTCGTCCGGATTCGGGAAACCCATCGTGAACACCGACAGCCCACACCTGCCTGCGACCCGCCGCACCGAGCTTGCCGCGTTCCTGCGCACCCAGCGGGCCCGGCTGACGCCAGCCGACGTCGGCCTGGTCACGGGGAACGCGTCGGGCCGGCGACGCACCAAGGGCCTGCGCCGCGAGGAGGTCGCGCAGCTATCCGGCGTCGGCGTCACCTGGTACACCTGGCTGGAACAGGGACGGGACATCTCCGCCTCAGCCCAGGTCATCGACGCGCTCGCGCGGGCGCTGCTGCTCAACCAGGACCAGCACCGGCATGTGCGTGAACTCGCTCGACTTCCGCCACCAGAGCCGCAGGCGGCACCCGGCGACGTGCTGCCCCGGCTGCAGCTGCTCGTCGACGCCGCCATGCCGAACCCGGCCTCTGTCTATGACAGCCACTTCGACTATGTGGTGTGGAACCAGGCCTACGCGCGCGTCAGGCATGACCCCAGCTCGCTGCCGCCGGGCAGGCGCAACATGCTCTGGATGATGCTCACCGACGCGGCGAACCGTGCTCGCATGGTGCGCTGGGAACAGGCCGCCCAGGCCGTCCTCAGCCAGTTCCGCACGGCCGTGGGCCGCAGCCCCGACGATCCCCGGTTCGCCGAGTTGGTGGCGGCGCTGACCGAGGCCAGCCCGGAATTCCGGGACTGGTGGGCCGGTTACCCGGTGCGCTACTTCCGGCCGGCGACGATCGGTATCAAGGACCCCGGCGCCGGGCTGATCTGGCTGCAGATGTTCCAGCTCCGCCTGGTGGACCAGCCCGACATGATCGCGGTCATCCAGGTTCCGGCCGACGAGACGTCCCTCGGCCGGGTCAGATCGCTGCTGTAGCGCTATCCCTCCTCGCCGGGTGCCCGCAGCGCGACGCCCGTGAGCAGGCCGCCGTCCACCCGCAGTTCCTTGTCAGCCCGCTGGCGTCCTATGTGACCGGTGCCGAGGCACGCACGCGTCCGCTATCTCGGCGGGCTGGCCGACCCTGCCGATGGGATGCCCCGAGCCCCACCGCCGACACCACGCCCTGGATCAGGCGGCTCCCGTTCTCGTTCAGGCCCCTCAGCTCCTTAAGCGAAGTAGCAACGGTTCTTGCGCAGGCCGGGAATGGTGGTACATTCCGGCCGTGTCCGCACCTGAGGTCCACGCGCCCGGGCAGGCCGGGTCCGGGACGCATCCGCCGTCGCCCGCGGGCCGCGGCGAGCGTGTGCGCGCGATGCTCACCGACCTGTTCCCGGCGCCGAGCGAGCCGGCCCCGCGCGCCGTCGTCCCGCGCTGGGCGCTCCTGCTGATCCAGATCGCCATTGTCGCGCTCGGGGCGGTGGTAATGCTGGCCCGTGTCGGCGGGAGGCCGGCCTGGGAGAACGTCTACGCCGAGGACCCGGGCATCTACCTGCCCGCCGCGCTCGCGCATCCCTGGCACCTGCTGCAGTCGTACGGCGGATACCTGCAGCTGATCCCCCGCGTGATCGGCCAGATTGCAGCGCTGCTGCCGGTCAGGCACGCATCTGTCGCCTTCGCGGTCGGCGGCGCGCTCGTGGCATCCGCCGTCGGGCTGTTCGTCTATTACGCCAGCGAGGACATTGTCGGCTCGCGGTGGCTCCGCGTCCTCGCTGGCCTGTCCGTGGTACTGCTGCCGGTGGCGCAGCTCGAGATCGCCGACAACGGCGTCAACACCATCTGGTACCTGCTCGTCGGGCTGTTCTGGGCGGCGCTGTGGCGCCCGCGAACCCGGTACGGCGCGTGGGCCGCCGCGGTCATGGCGTTCGCCGCGGCGGCCTCGACCTCGCTCGGCCTGGTTTTCGCGCCGCTGTTCGCGGCGCGCGTGATCGTGGTGCCCCGGCGCCTGCGCGAGCACGCCGCGACCACCGGGTGGGCGCTGGGCTGCCTCGTGCAGCTCCTGGTCATCGCGACAAGCCACACGTCCCGGCTAACGCCGCATAAGCCGATCAACGCGGTGATCTACTACACCCGCGAGGTCTTGCTGCCCACGATCGGCTGGCACCTGTCCTGGCACCTGCGCGACCTCGTCGGGGTGAACGCCGCCTCCGCGCTGGTAGGCGTGCTTGTCTTCATCGTCCTCGGCGCCGCGGTCGTCACGCAGACCGGGCGGACCCGGGTCTTCATCATCACCGCCACGGCGACCGGGCTCGTGTTCTGCGCGGTCACCTCGGGCTTCGCCTGGGGCGGCCCGGGCCAGGCGGTGACGATCAAGGTAGAACACGGCGCGCGGTACTCCACGCTGCCTATCCTGCTGCTCGACGCGGCGCTGATCGTGGCCGCCGACGCCTGCGCACGGCGCTGGTGGCCTCGCCCCAAGGCCATCGTCGCGGTTGTCGCCCTCGTGGCTGTCCTGGCGGCCGGCTGGGCCACGGACTTCCGGTACCCGGTCCGCCGCCTCGCCGGTCCCGCCTCCGCCTGGCGTACCACCGCGAACGCGTGGCTCCGCCACTGTGATCGCCACCCGGCGGGGACGATCACGGTCAGCTTCAAGGACTGGTGGGGAGGAAAGGCCCCGCTGACCAACACGTTCAGCTGCACCAGCCTGCACCGCTGAGCGGCCGGGCTGGCCCTAACGGCGCAGCCCGCGGCGCACCCAGAGCGTGACATTCATGCCCTTGAAATGCCGCCTGGCGACCAGCGTGAAGCGGCTCAGCAGCAGTTCGCTCTCGCCCCTGATCGCTGGTGCGGAAACGTTCGCCGACGGGTAATGGCCGACCACCCAGATCCGCCGGTAGGTCAGCATCAGCGAGCGCACCTCGGAGAGGGGCTTGTTGACGCCGGTGTACGTGCCCGCCTTGGCCGGTGACACCGCCACCGAGAAGTCGGTGACGTCCCGGAACTCCTGCGGATAGCCGAGCGTGATCTTCCGGTAGAACGTGTTGAAGAACAGCACCCCGTCGCCCGGCTGGGCGCGGGCCGCGATGTAGAAGGCGGGGTCGCCGAAGTCGAACTGGCGGCTCTGCGGGGTTCGGGTCCGCTGCTGCGCCCCGAACTGCAGCACCAGCGCGCACACGCACACGAGCACGCCGGGCAGCCACACCAGCGACCGCCAGCCCGCCGCACCGCCCTGCGCGCGCCAGCCGGCAAGCCGGCGCCCGAGCCACGGGCCGACCCACAGGCCGAGCCGGTACGCACCCGCCCCGGCGAGCAGGGCCGCGCCCGCCTCGCAGTACAGGATGTACCGGTCCGCGTACAGCGCCTTCCCCACCACCGACTCCGCGACCAGCAGCGCGGAGGGCAGCACCAGCAGCGGCGCCGCCACCGACGGCAGGCAGAAGCCTCCGCGTGTCCACCACGCGGAGCCGTCCTGCGCCCCGGCGGCCGGGCTGGGCCGCACGACCCTGATCGGGGGAAGGCCACGCACCGGCAGCACGGCGAAGACGGCGAGCGCGAGCATCCCGACGGCCACCAGGATCGTCGCGCCGAAATAGTCGTGGAAAAGGACCCCGATGTCGTGCAGGTCCGGCCGGGTAGCCCCGGTGTCGGCGGCACGCTCCTTGATGCTGAACACGACGACCGGCAGGACCAGGATCGCGCCTATCGCCCCGCTGACGAACCAGTGCCTGACCGTCTGCCTGCCGTACCTGGTGAGCAGCACCGTCACCGCGTGCGCCGCCAGGACCAGCAGCGACAGCTCGTTCAGGTAGCCGCCCAGGGTGATCAGCGCGGCATAGACGACCCAGCGGTCGCGCACCCGGCGGCCGGCGGGTTCCTGGCCGGCCCGGGCGTCATCCTCGGCTTCCAGCGCGCGCACCAGGGCCAGGGTGGCGGCCACTACCACGCAGAACACCATCGCGTAGGACCGCGCGGTCTGCGCGTAGTAGCTGATCACCGGGGTCAGCGCCATGATCAGGCCGGCGAACAGCCCGGCCCAGGCCGACCCGGTCAGATGCCTGGCGACGATCACAACCAGGCCCGCGGCAGCGGTCATGACGATGACCGAAGGGATGCGGATGATCGTCGGCGTGGAGCCGACGGCTATCCAGCAGTGCAGCAGCAGGTAGTACAGGCCGTGCACCGCGTCCAGGTTGTTGAGCAGGTGGAACAGCTGGCCGAGGCTCAGCGTGGCCGCCCAGCGGCTGGCAACCTCGTCGTTACCCATGGCGTTGTGCCTGGCCAGGCCCCACACGCCGAGCGCGGCCATGACGGCGGTGACGATGAGGACCGGCAGCCATCCCGCCACCGCCCACCGGGAGACCGCCCCGGCCGGGGCCTCGGCGTCCGGTGGACGGGAGGTGCCCGGGTCCGGGGCGGCCGGCGCGGGCCCGCGCCGTCCGGTCGGCGCCGCGCTCACGAGGGGCTATCCGGCCGATCGGTAGGCGCGGACGGCTCGGCAGACGCCGGCTCCTCAGCAGATTCCGGCCGCTCGGCAGGCCCCGCGAAGGTCTCCCGCCACCGCTCGGGCGAGGTGATCTCGGCGGCAGCGGCGCGGTATTCGGCGGCCAGCTTGGGCCACTGGCGCCGCAGTCGCAGGTGCGTGGCCAGGCTGAGCCTCCCGAGCGAACGGAACAGCTTCGGGTCGCGCCGGTACCACGAGGCGCTCATGCCGTCGGCCGTCGACACCAGCGCGCTGTCCAGCTTGACCAGCACAAACCAGCCCGCGTCCTGGTACGCCAGCGCCATCTGCGGCCGCTGCGCGGCTCCCTTCCGCGGCTTCCGGAACTGGCGCGCGGCTCCCGACGCCGCCTTGGTCACCAGGTTGAGTCTGTTGGTGGGGCTGGTCGAGGCCTTCACCGCCTCCGGGGGGCGCCGTCGCGGCGGGGGGTACCTGTCCAGGTCGGCCTCATCCTGGGCGTCGGAGTACTGCTTCCGGAACTCCCGCAGGAAGGCCAGCTTGGTGCCGATCTCGGCGTGCAGGTGCGACGGGCCGCGCAGCACGTCCTCGATGGCCAGGGCGCGCAGCGCGGCGGTCGAGTACTGCATCGACAGCAGGGCCTGCAGCTGACGCTCCAGGCTCTCCGGGATCAGCTGCCCGCCGTGCGGCACGTTCGAGTGCAGCAGCGCGGCCACGAGCCGGTTGCGCAGGTGGTAATAGGCGTTCCAGTCGAGGGCGTCGTTCTTGTCCGTCCACGGCGCCTGCCAGCAGGCCACGCCGGGCAGCGACACGGTCGGGTAGCCCCGGTCCCTGGCCCGCACGCCGTACTCGGCGTCGTCCCACTTGATGAAGACCGGGATCGCGAGGCCGAGCTCCTTGATCAGCTCGGTCGGGATCAGGCACATCCACCAGCCGTTGTAGTCGCCGTCGGCCCGGCGGTGCAGCCACGGGGTGTTGCGCAGGTTGCGGCGGCCGAAGTCGTGCCGGCTCTTGGTGTTCGGGGCGTTCCCCCACC
>Ga0335074_10011917_pt1 | contig 12180 bp, 10 predicted proteins | sample Lox_Sample_23_FD_206715 | JGI IMG/M metagenome (GOLD analysis project Ga0335074, IMG submission 206715) | Soil microbial communities from Loxahatchee National Wildlife Refuge, Florida, United States - Lox_Sample_2.3 | ecosystem: Environmental > Terrestrial > Soil > Wetlands | place: USA...
GCGCCTGGCCGAGCTCACCGAGACCGATCCGATGACGCTGGTGCGTACGCTCGATCGCATGCAGCAGGACCACTGGCTCGAGCGGCGCCCCGACCCGACGGACCGGCGAGCGCACCGGCTGTACCTGCGCGAGGAGGCCAAACCGGTGCTCGCGCGCATGTGGAAGATCGCCGAGCAGGCGCGCGGCGAGGCGATCTCGGCGCTGAGCGCGCAGGAGTGCGAGCAGCTGCTCGAGCTGCTTGGCCGCCTGCACGAGCAGCTGCAGGCGCTGGACGCCAGGGCGAGCGACGCACGCCGGCCGCTGCACGCGCAGCCGGCGCTCGCGGCGGATGGGCGCGCAAAGTAACGGGAGCCTCGTGATGGACTCAGCCGCCGATGGATCCACCGCAGCGGGCCGCGCCGCGCCGCCGGGCGGCCGCGTCGAGGAGCGCTCCGAGCGCAGTGCGGAGCTGCGGCGCGCGCGCCTGCGCTGGCCGCTGATGCTCGGCGGGCTGCTGGTGGCGGCAGTCGCGGCCCTCGCGTACTACCTGCTGAGCGGCCGCTACCAGTCCACGGACGACTCCGCGGTGATGGCCGCGCAGACCACCATCTCCACCAACATACCGGGCCGCGTGGTCGAGCTGGACGTGCGCGACAATCAGCGCGTGCAGCGCGGCGAGGTGCTGTTCCGCCTGGACGAGCGGCCGTGGCGCATCGCGGTCGAGGAAGCGCAGGCGAAGCTCGCGGCCGCGCAGCTGCAGATCCACGCGGCCAAGGCCTCCTACCGCCACGAGCTCGAGGACATTGCCGCGGCGCGCGACACCGTGGCCTACGAGCAGCGCGAGTTCGCGCGCCAGCAGCGCCTGCTGCAGTCGGGCATCAGCTCGCGCGCCCAGTTCGATCAGGCCCAGCACGCACTGGAGATCGCGCAGACGCAGCTCGGATCCGCGCAGCAGCAGGCCAATACCTATCTGGCGCTGCTCGGCGGCAATCCGAACCTGCCGGTGCAACAGCATCCACTGGTGCTCGAGGCACTGGCGGCGCTCGACCGCTCCCAGCTGCAGCTGTCCTACACCACGATTCGCGCCCCGAGCGACGGCATCGTGACCCGGGTCGAGCAGCTGCAGGTGGGCGATTACGTCAATGCCGCAGCGCCGGTGTTCAGCCTGATCTCCACACGGGACGTGTGGGTCGAGGCGAACTTCAAGGAAGACCAGCTCACCTACATGCGTCCCGGCCAGAGCGCCGAGGTCAGCATCGATGCCTATCCGGGCCGGCAGTTCAGGGCGCAGGTGGTGAGCCTGAGCCCGGGCACCGGCGCGCAGTTCTCGCTGCTGCCGCCCGAGAACGCCACCGGCAACTGGGTCAAGGTGGTGCAGCGTGTGCCGGTGCGGCTGCGCCTGCTGGCGGCCGACCAGTCCGCGCTGCCGCTGGATGCGCGCCTGAGCGGATTGTCGGCCGATGTGACGGTCGATACCGGCCACCGTCGCCAGCTGTTCGGCCACGAGAGCCCCTGGAACGGCGCGCCCGCCTTCGATGCCGGGTCCGCGCGCGAGGCTCCCGCCGCGCTGCAGGTGTCGCAGCGCTGAGCGCCGGGCAAGCCGCTCCAGCATGAGTCACCCCGCGCAGGGCGCCGCGGCCATGATGCAACGGCACCGCGGCATGATCACGCTCACCGTGATGGTGGCGTCGATCCTGCAGGCGCTGGACAACACGATCGCCAACGTGGCGTTGCCGCGCATGCAGGGCTCGCTGTCGGCGACCTACGACCAGATGACCTGGGTGCTGACCTCGTACATCGTGGCCGCCGCGATCATGACGCCGCTGACCGGCTGGCTCGCCGATCGCTACGGCCGCAAGCCCCTGTTCCTGGTGTCGATCGTGGGCTTCACGGCCGCTTCGGCGCTGTGCGGTCTGGCGCAGTCGCTCGACCAGATCGTGCTGTTCCGGGTGCTGCAGGGGGCGTTCGGCGCGGCGCTGATACCGATGTCGCAGGCGGTGCTGTTCGACGCCTATCCGCCCCGGGATCACGGGCGCGCCATGGCGCTGTGGGGTCTGGGAGTGGTGCTTGGACCCACCGTCGGACCGATGCTCGGCGGCTGGTTGACCGACAACTACAGCTGGCGCTGGGTGTTCTACATCAACGTTCCGTTCGGCGTGCTCGCCGTGCTCGGAGTGCTCGCCTATTTCCCGGACACCACGCACGAGCGCAAGCACTTCGACTTCTTCGGTTTCGCGATGCTCAGCGTGTTCGTCGGGGCCCTGCAGGTGATGCTCGACCGCGGGCCGCTGCGTGACTGGTTCAACTCGACCGAGATCAAGATCGAGGCCGCGGTCGCGGCGCTGGCGTTCTACCTGTTCATCACGCACACCCTCACGGCGCGGCGGCCGTTCCTGCGGCTGGCGATGTTCCGTGACCGCAATTTTCTCACGGGCAATGTGCTGATCTTCCTCGTGGGCATCGTGCTGTTCGCGACTCTCGCGCTGCTGCCGCCGCTGCTGCAGAACCTGCTCGGCTACTCGGTATTCCAGTCGGGCATGGTCACCTCGCCGCGCGGTCTCGGCACGCTGATCGCCATGATGGTGGTGGGTCGCATCGTCGGCCGCCTGGACGTGCGGCTGATCATCGGCACGGGCCTGGCGCTCACGGCACTGTCGATGTGGCAAATGACCCGCTTCTCGCTGCAGATGGACATGTCGCCGATCGTCTGGTCGGGACTGATCCAGGGATTCGGCACCGGCATCGTGTACGTGCCGATGGCGACACTGGCCTTCGTGACGCTGCCGGCGGGTCTGCGCAACGAGGGCACCGCGCTGTTCAACCTGGTGCGCAACATCGGCAGCAGCATCGGCATCTCGGCGGTGCAGGCGCTGTTCACCAGCAACACGCAGGTGATGCACGCTTCGCTCGCGGCCCACATCACCCCGTTCGTGTTCGCAACCCATGCCCTGGGGCTGTACGCCGGCCGCGCCGCCGAGGCTGCGCTGAACAGCATGATCACCGCGCAGGCCGCGATGATCGCCTACCTCGACGACTTTCATCTGATGATGCTGATGACCCTGCTGTCGATACCGCTGCTGTTATTCGTGCGTGATGCGCGTGCGAGCGCGGGAGCTGCGCGTGTCGTGGCCGAGTGACCGGGGTCGCCGGCCGGCCGCCGGCGGTGCCGTCGGGCCGACCGCGCTCGTCGGCGCCCTGGCGCTGGCCGGCTGCGTCGCCGGGCCGAATTTCGTGCCGCCGGCGGCGCCGAGCGCGCCGCGCTACACGGCGACGCCGCTGAGCGAGCTGGACAAGGCAGCCTCCGCGGCGCCGTCCGCCGCGCCCGCGGCGATGGTCGCGCCGGCGGCGCTGCGGCTCGACAGCGCGCTGCCACCGCCGGCGCGCTGGTGGTCACTGCTCGACTCGCCGCGGCTGGATGCCACCATCCGCGCCGCGCTCGGCGGCAACCGCGACCTGGTGGCCGCACGGGAGCGTCTGGCACGGGCGCAGCAGCTGATCGGCGTGGCCGAGGCGGCGCGGCTTCCGTCAGTGGATGTGAGCGCGACGGCGGGACGCGTCAGATACGGCCCGGCGTTTCTCGGGCCCGAGAAGCTGCCGCCGTTCAGCTACTTCGAGGTCGGACCCAGCGTGAGCTATGCCTTCGATGTCGCCGGCGGCCTGCGGCGCGGCGTGGAGCAGCAACGCGCCCTGGCCGAGTCGCAGCTCGAGCAGCTGCAGGCCGCGGCGCTGGCGCTCAGCGGCAACGTGGCCGTGCAGGCGCTGCGGGTCGCCTCCTCGCAGGCGCAACTGGCCTCGCTGCAGGCGATACTGGACGATGACCGGCAGAATCTGGGGCTGGTGCAGCGTGCGTTCGACGCCGGCGGCGCGACGCGCGTGGATATTCTCAATGCCCAGAGCCAGCTGGCCAACGATCAGACGCTGCTGCCGCCGCTGCGGCGGCAAATGAGCCTCGCGCAGGATGCGCTCGCGCTGCTGGTCGGCCGCCCGCCGGGCTCGTGGCCGGCCCCGGACTTTCAGCTCTCGGAGTTTCACCTGCCCACGCGGCTGCCGCTGGTACTGCCTTCGCAACTGGTGCATCGCCGGCCCGATATCCAGGCCGCCGAGGCGCGCCTGCATGCCGACACGGCCGCGGTCGGTGTGGCGAGCGCCGATCTGTATCCGCAGATCACCCTGACGGGGAACGCGAGCCTGCAGTCCAACCTGCTGCAGAAGCTGTTTGACACGGGTGGCATCGGCGGCGGCTTTGCCGGCAGCCTCACGCAGCCGCTGTTCGACCGGGCGGCGCTGCGTGACAAGCAGCGCGCGGCGATCGATGAGATGCGGGCGGCGCTCGCCGACTATCAGCAGGCGGTGCTCAGCGCCTTCGGTCAGGTCGCCGATGCGCTCGAGTCGCTCGATCACGATCAGGAGCTGCTCGTCAGCGAGCAGAGCGCGGTGCAGACCTCTTCGCAGAATCTCGCCCTGACGCGCGAGAGCTACGCCGCCGGCAACAGCGGGGTACTGCAGGTGCTCGATGCGCAGCGCCAGGACGCGCAGGCGCGACTCGGCCTGGTGCGGGCCGAGTCGCAGCGTCTGCAGGACGCGGTGCAGCTGCTGCTGGCGCTGGGCGGACCCTTGCCTGGGGTCGACTCCGCTGGCCAGCGCCCGGGCGCTGCCCGCGCGCCGCCGGCCCTGCCCTCCACACGCTGAGGTCGCCGGACGCCCGTGCGCAGTGGACGCCGCCGGCGCGGCCGGCGTCGTTTTTCATGTTTTTTACTGCAGTGCGGATTATGATGGGCCGCGAGCATCGGCGACCCCGCTCGACGCGGATCGCCGGCCGTGGATGGGTCTGCGGACGTGTCCAGAGATGCGTTCACAGTTGGGGGTCGTCAATCCGGGGGCGATCGAGGGGCTGTCATGAAATACGTCGTTTGCGCAAGTGGACCTTCGACATGACGGTCTACGACGCGCTGAAGCCGGGGGTCGGGCAGAGCAACATCCTGCACCACCCGAACGACAACCACACCGAGGTCGTCTTCAAGATGGTCGGCAGGACAGACCGCTTCCTGTTCAAGTTCCAGAAGCCCGCGGAGTGAGCGGCGGGATGTGCGGCCGGGGCCCCGGGGCGCTGAGAGTCAGGGCTTGCGAAAGATGCCCAGGCGCTGGCCGAGCGTGCCGCCGGGGCCCGGTGCCGTGGGGCTCGCCGCGGCTGCCGAGGTAGCCGCCGTGGGGGTGGCGCCGGCTGGAGCGGCCGGTGGCGCCGGCGGGGCCGCGCCCGTGGGGCTGGCCGCCCCCGCAGGGGCGGGCGCCGTCGCAGCGGCGGGCGCCGGGACATTTCTGGCAGCGGCAGCGGGGCTGCCCGGGGGCATCGAAGTGCGTGGACCCAGAGAGGGGCGCGGCGCCTCGCGCGCGGCCGCGGGTCCCGTGACGGGCGCTCCAGCGAGGGGAGCGGCTCCCGCGCTCCTGGCCGCTGCAGGGGCGATGGCTGCGGCACTGCCGGCTCGGGCAGTGGCGGCGGCGGCGGGCACACCGGCCGGTGCCGGCGCCCTCGGTGGTCCCTTCGATGGGGACTGCGCGGCGGGCTGTGGCCGCGCGCCGGCCTGGGGCTGCGCAGGGAGCTGGGGCTGTGCGGGGACCAGGGGCAGCATCTCCACCGAGACGTTGAGCCGGCGCTGCTCTCCGGGCTGCAGCGCGCCCACACCTACCACCTGGCGCAGAACCTGCTCGCCGCGTTCATTGGCAATGTCCAGGACGATGCAGTATTCGCACGGATCGGCTCGCTGCCGGTGGGCGATGGTGCCGTCGACGCTCAGGGCGGTATATGCCTCGGCGGCAGCCTGCTTGCCGCCGTTGAAGCGCAGATGATGCCGGCAGCCCGGACAAATCGTCGCGCTTTCGAGTACGGTCGCCTTGCAATGCGGGCACAGGCGAGTCGCACCCGGCTGACCCGCACGCATGCTGCTCATACCGCGCGCGTAGTCCCCTTGCCGAGCTCGAAGGGCGCGGGCCGCTCCACGGCGTGCTTCTCCTCCCAGCCGAATTCGACGTGGCCGCGCATGCGCGAGCCGGCCGCCACGGTGATCGAGGGGGCTTTCACGTCGCCGATGATCGTGCCGGTGCTGAGCACGTCGACCTGCCTGGCGGCGTCGATGTTGCCCTGCAGTTCCCCGCCCACGATCACCACCGCGGCGCGCACCTGGCCCTCGAGCTTCGCGCCGGCGTCGATGCGGAAGTTGCCGTCCACGTGCACGTCGCCCTTGAAGCGACCGGCGATGCGCACGTCGCCGGACCCGGCGATCTTGCCTTCGATGGTCAACTCGGCGGCGATGAGCGACTCCTGCACCTGGGGCGGGGCGGCGGGTCGCGGTGGCGGCGCGGCGGCGGGGCGGCGGGGCGGCTCGGCGCTCGCCGGCGGCTCGGATAGACGCTCGGGCGCCTTGTGCAGCTCGGTGACGGTGGGGCTGGCCGGCACGGGATTGCCGCTCGCCGGCGGGCTCATTGCAGAGCCGGGATCTTTCCAAAGTGCCATGAGCGGGTCCTCCATGCCTGGTCAAGAGGTATAGGGCTATGCAATCCGGAACGGTAACGCCATTCGTGCCCGAAACACCAGTGTCTTCTGTCGGAGACAGCCTACGAGCAACCCTCGCGACGGCTCAGGGCCAGTCCTCCTAGAGTAGAAGCCCTGGAGCGCCCCTAGAGTAGCCCGAATGCCTGACATTGTAATGAATGAGTTCGATTTCGCCGACCGGACGCGCTCCAAGTCGCTGCGGCCGCTGCGGGCCCTGCTGCCCTTCCTCGCCCCCTATAAGCTGATCCTGGTGGCGGCACTGGCGGCGCTGGTGATCGCTTCGGCCGCGCTCCTGATCCTGCCGATGCAGCTCGGACAGCTGACCGATCATAGTCTGGCGGCGCACACCACCCATCTGGACAGCCGCTACTTCATCGGCTTTCTGGCAATGGGCGCGATCCTGGGGGTGTTCGCGGCGCTGCGCTTCTTCCTGGTGACCTGGCTCGGTGAGCGGGTGGTCGCGGACCTGCGCAAGGCGGTCTATCGGCGGGTCGTCGGCATGGACCCAACTTTTTACGAGGTCACGCGCACCGGGGAGGTCATGTCGCGGCTGACCACCGACACCACCCTGGTGCAGGCGATCGCGGGGGTCAACCTATCGATCGCGCTGCGCTCGGCGATCAACCTGATCGGCGCGCTGATCATGCTGTGGCTGACCAGTATCAAGCTCACCGGGGTGATCCTGATCCTGGTGCCGCTGGTCATCGGCCCGCTGATCGCGGTCGCCCGCAAGGTGCGGCGGCTGTCGCGCATCGCGCAGGACCGCGTCGCCGACACCTGCAGCCTGGTGGACGAGACTCTCAACGCGGTACAGACGGTGCAGGCCTTCACGCTCGAGCAGCTCCAGGCGCGCCGCTACGGGGAGGCCGTGGAGCGCAGCTTCACTGCCGCGATCCTGCGCACCAAGGTGCGCGCGGCGCTGACCGGCTTCGGCACCATGCTGGTGATCGGCGCGAGCACGTTCGTGCTGTGGCTGGTGGTGCGGGCGGTGGCCTCGCATCAGATGACCGAGGGGCAGCTCACGCAGTTTCTCTGGTACGCGGTGATCTTCGGCTCCTCGGCGACCGCGCTGACCGAGATGTGGGGCGAGGTGCAGCGCGCGGCGGGCGCGATGGAGCGGCTCGCCGAGCTGCTGCAGGCCGAGCCCGTCATCAAGGCCCCCGCGCACCCGGCCCGGCTGCCGGCGCGCTCGCGCGGACGCATCAGCTTCGAGCACGTGCACTTCCGCTACTCCTCGCGGCCGGAGCACTACGCGCTGCACGATCTGTCACTCGAAGTGCAAAGCGGGGAGACCGTGGCGATCGTCGGCCCCTCGGGAGCCGGCAAGAGCACGAGCCTGCAGCTGCTGCTGCGCTTCTACGATCCGGAGCGCGGGCGCATCTGCGTGGACGGGTGTGACATCGCGAGCCTCGACCCGCTGGAGCTGCGCCGGCAGATCGGCCTGGTGCCGCAGGAGACCATGCTGTTCGGGACGAGCGCACGCGAAAACATCTCCTATGGCCGCCCGGGCGCGAGCGATGAGGAGATCGAAGCGGCGGCGCGCGCGGCCGCGGCCGATGAGTTCCTGCGCGGGCTGCCGAGCGGCTACGACACCTTCCTCGGCGAGCGCGGCACGCGGCTGTCGGGCGGCCAGCGCCAGCGCATCGCGATCGCGCGTGCGATATTGAAGGACCCGCCCATCCTGCTGCTGGATGAGGCCACCAGCGCACTGGATGCCGAGTCGGAGCGGCTGGTGCAGATGGCGCTCGCGCGGCTGATGCGCGGGCGCACGACGCTGGTGATCGCGCACCGGCTGGCCACGGTGCTGAAGGCCGACCGGACCGTGGTGCTCGAGTCCGGGCGAGTGGTGGCCGTGGGCAATCACGCGGAGCTGTTACGCGCGAGCCCCCTGTATGCGCGGCTGGCCGCCCTGCAGTTCGGAACCGCTGAGCTGCGGCAGCTGGAGGTCGCGGCGGGGTAGGGTGGCGGCGCGCCGGCGCCGCCGCGCGGCGCCGCAGGCGCGCGCCTGGCCGCGGCGCGGCGCGCGCGGCGCGCTGCACCGGGGATGGAGACACGGCGATGGGCAGTCACGCTCAGGTGATCGACAATCCGGCGCGCAGCCGCTTCGAGCTGGCGCTGCCCGGCGGCGCCACGGCGTTCATCGATTACACCTACCGGGATGTCGCGGGGGCGGGACGCGCCGGGCCCGAGGCCGGCGACACGGCGCCCGAGGCTGGGGGCGCCGCGCCGCGCGTTCGTGTGCTCACGCACGCAGAGGTCCCCGCGCAGCTGCGCGGCGCGGGCATCGGCGCGCAGCTGGCGGCCGGCGTCCTCGAGCTGCTGCGCGCGCGCGGCGAGAGGGTCGTGCCGGTGTGTCCCTATGTGGTGGATTTCATTCACCGCCACCCGCAGTACGCGGATGTGGTGGCGCGCTGAGGCTTGCAACCACACTGCCCGCCGCGGCTGACAAATTCCCGTTGCGTTTCGCGCACCGCACCTTATGATCGCGGCCTTTCGCATTGACGGAGTCTCTGCAGTCCCCATGGACGCGGAACATGATGCCCCGGCTCGCACGCGTATTCGTACTCGCACTCGGGCTGCTGCTGCTGAGCCGCGGCCCGCGCGCGGCTGCGGACGCGAGCGCCACGGGAGATGCGAGCGCCACGGCGGACGCGAGCGCCACGGCGGAGCGCTTCGCGATTCACGCGCAGACGACCTTCGTGCAGCAGGGCACGGACGACTTCACCTCACCCTACAGCGGCCCCAATAGCCTGACGCCGCTGACCACGCGCGAAACCTTCGACGTCAGTCTGTTCCTCGGCGCGCGGCTCTGGCAGGGAGCCGAAGTCTGGGCCGAGCCGGAGATCGATCAGGGCTTCGGACTCGACAACACCCTGGGGGTGGCCGGATTTCCCAGCGGTGAGGATTATAAGGTGGGAAGCAACACGCCCTACTTCCGTATGCCGCGCTGGTTCGTGCGCCAGACGATCGATACGGGCGGGGAGCGGCAGGCGGTGCCGGGCGCAGCCGATCAGCTTGCCGGCTCGCAGAGCGCCGAGCGCTGGGTGCTCTGGCTCGGCAAGTTCTCGGTCACGGATGTGTTCGATACCAATCAATATGCACACGATCCGCGGATGGATTTCTTCAACTGGGCGGCCGTCGACGCCGGCACTTTCGATTACGCGGCCGATGCCTGGGGATACACCGTGGGCGCCGCCGCCGAGCGCTACACCGGTGCCTGGGCGTTGCGCGCCGGTGTCTTCGATCTGTCCGACGTGCCCAACAGCGAGTCGCTGGAGCGCGGCTTCGACGAGTTTCAGATCGACGCCGAGATCGAGCGGCGCTACACACTGTTCGGACAGACCGGCCGCGTGCTGCTCACCGGCTTCGACAGCCGCGGGCGCATGGGACTGCTCGATCAGGCCATCGCGCTGGCGCTGTCCACGGGCACGACGCCGAACACCGCGAGGGTGCGTCAGTATCGCGGCCGCATGGGTGTGAGCCTCGATCTGGAGCAGCCGATCAGCGCGGATCTGGGCCTATTCGCGCGTGCCGGCAAGGCCGCCGGCAACGTCGAGACTTACGAATTCACCGACATCGATCGCACCGCCGAGCTGGGTGCCTCCCTCAAGGGGCGTCGGTGGCAGCGTCCCGACGACACCGTCGGTGTCGCAGCCATCGACAACGGCATCTCGGCCGAGCGCGAGCAATACTTCGATCTCGGCGGGCGCGGCATCCTGTGCGGCGATGGCAGGCTGCCGCACGCGGGCGCCGAGCAGATCATCGAGACCTACTACAGCTTCGCGCCGCTGTCCTGGGCGCAGGTCAGCCTGGACTATCAGTGGATCGACAATCCCTGCTACAACGCCGATCGCGGTCCCGTATCGGTCGGGGCGATACGCCTGCACGCGCAGTTCTGAGCGCGCGGGCGGCGCGTACGGGCCGCGCGTGAGGGCAGCGCGGGCGGCGCGCGCCGCGCTCGCAGCGCGTACGCCGCGCGCTACGGCAGTGCCTGCAGGGCGCCGAAGGTGCCCGGGGCGCCGGCGTTCTGCAGCAGCACACCGGGGGCATTCGGCACGACCCCGTTCACGGCGCTCTGCGCCGGACCGGTGCCGACGATGATGTCGGGATGGCCGTCGGCGTTGACGTCGGCCACCGCGATCTCGTTGGCGTTCGGGGCCGAGTAGCCGGTGGCCGCGAGGAACGTGCCTGGACTCGCGGCATTCTGCAGCAGCACGCTGACGCCGCTCGCGCTGCCGATGACGATATCCGGCAGACCATCGCCGTTGAGGTCGGTCACGACGATGGATTCAGCCGCGCAGGCGCCGGGGACGGGATAGCTCACGGGGGCCGTGAACTGCCCGGGGGCGGCGCTGTTCTGCAGCAGCACCGAGACCGTGGGAGCCATGCAGCCGCTCGGGCCCGGATCGGTGATGACCAGGTCATTGAGGCCGTTGCCGGTCAGGTCGGCGATCGCGACGAGGTTGGCGCCCTGGAACTGGTCGTTGGGCGTCTGGGTGAACACGGAGACCGGGGCGGCGTAGGTCGTGGCAGAGGCGGCGCCGGTGTGGAACAGGATCTTCACCCCGACGTTGTCCGTCAGGGCCACATCCGGGATACCGTCGCCGTTGAGGTCCCCCAGGGCGACCCAGTTGGCGCCGCCCGAATACAGGCTGATGGGGCTCGCGAACACACCCGGAGAGCTCTGCAGGAACAGCGAGACCTGGAAATCCGCGGACACCAGATCGGGCATGCCGTCGCCGTTCATGTCGGCAATCGCGACCTGCGAGGCGCCCGGAGAGTTCAGCAGCACGGGCGTCTGGAATGTCCCGGGGGACGCGGCGGTGTTGAGAAATACCGCCAGCTGGCCGTCGTCGTAGCTCGCGGAGACCACGTCCGGCAGGCCATCCGCGGTGAGATCGGCACTGGCCAGATACAGCGGATCATTGCCATCGGCGGTCGCCACCGGTGCGGCGAAGGCGCCGGCACCAGTGGACAGATAGCTCTCGAGGTCACCGGCATTGTCGTAGGCGTGATAGAGCACGGTGCTGGTGGCGAGCACGGAGGTGTCGCCGTTGCCGGTGAAGTTACCGGCGACCAGTCCCAGGGATACGTCCTGCGCAGGCGTGGTGGTTGGCGGGGGACTCGCGACTCTGCAGTCGCGGCAGCAGTTCCAGCAGTTGTTGCCGCTGCAGCTGGCCAGCGCGGGCAGGGCGGCCAGCAGCGCCCAGCGGTGCCAGCAGCGCCGCTGCCGCTGATTGAAGGATTCCGACATGGTGCCTCCCATCGACCCCATACCCACCGGCCCGGCGGGCCGGGTCATGCGCGCCGGGTCACGCTGAACAAACGCGCCAGCGCGTCACGCGCTGACAGCGTGGGCAGGGCCCAGGGGTACGCGTGCGCTCGCCGTGGCGCCCCGTCACTATTTTCGCGTCACCGCGGTGGTCCGACCAGTACGCAGCGCACAGGGACGATGCGCAGGCTGGCTCGCTCATGAGCGCGCGGCGCCCGCGTCCGTCGGCTCGAGCACCGCTACCGGCAAGGCCTGAAACAGCGCCTCGGCGGACAGCCCGCCGTCATCGGGCCGCAGCGCCCGGGCGGTGAGCAGCTCGTGCCACGCGCGAGTCGGCTGCAACGCCGGCGGCAGCGGCAGTCGCGTGCTCGCCGTGAAGCG
>Ga0335074_10011919_pt1 | contig 12179 bp, 16 predicted proteins | sample Lox_Sample_23_FD_206715 | JGI IMG/M metagenome (GOLD analysis project Ga0335074, IMG submission 206715) | Soil microbial communities from Loxahatchee National Wildlife Refuge, Florida, United States - Lox_Sample_2.3 | ecosystem: Environmental > Terrestrial > Soil > Wetlands | place: USA...
GGCTTCGTTTCGTCACACTTGACTCGACGTTTCCTGCCAGGAGAAATCATGAATTAGCGATTTGGGTGCCTCTCATGGTGAATGAAGAGGAGAAATACGGGAAACTAACTCACTTACAAGTGATACAACCAGACTTAACCTTGGGTTTACTGGCCCGGTGTATCTTTGGTCTCGAGGATGACGGAGTGTCAGCCATCATAGCCTCACTCAAGGATGAAGCATCGTCCACGTCGCTAGCCTATCGACCCTTGGCGCATTGAAGCGCGAGCTTAGGAGCTATCCCAATCTGCAATGCGCAAATGAAGTGTAGTTGACGAGTTTCTGCATCGTGAGCGGACTTGTAGGGTGATGTTGGAGCTTACTGTATTTCAGGGAGACTGGAATCTGTCATCATTGGTCGATTTTACGAACTTCAAGACGAAGGGCGCCACGAACGAAGACTAATCGCAAACCAAAGAACCTTATGACCTAAGGCAAAAGAATAAGGCATCAGTGCTTTAAGTTTACATCAGGCGATGGAATCAACAACAAATAGCGAGAACAAGTTTTTCGACGAGTCTCGGGACAGTCCCCCCCCCCACAGTCCGTTCGGACTGTCCCGTATATTCTGCCGTATACTCGCCACAGCGCCACATCTCGATACTGGACAGTTGAACATAAGTTTTATATAGTTATATATATATAGGGAACCAAGTAAAGTTATTCTACAAGCTCAAACTCATTTTTTAACTGTGAAGTCTCTATATTCCTCCTTTTCTTAGCGTTCAAGGCCCTGGCCTTGCCTTTAGCCCCAGGAGCAGGTATGAGGCCGTGGTCAATCTGCCACTGCTGTGACTGGACAGTCCTAGAGGCCTTTTTGACACGGCTAGAGCGACGAGGCTCGCCGTCTGAGATCCCAGAGATCTCACTGTCAGACGAGATCTCAAGAGGCTGAACCTGGCTCCCAGGCTCAGCCTCTTGCTGGTTGTCAGACAGCTCTAACGAAGAGACTTCCTCTAGCTGGTGAAGATCAGCAGGAGGTTGATCTTCATCAGTATCCAAGTGCGACAGCTAGCTGAGCTGGACCTGTAGCTGTGTATCAGCTACCCATTTAGCAGCCAATATCTCTGCCTCTTCTCTTCTCTCTTCTTCTTGTGCCTCAATTGCTATATCGGCTGTTGCAAGTGCAGCAGCTTCTCGCTCATCCCGTCTTCGCTGCTGTGAGGCATCCCGTTCCCTCTCTTCTGCAACTTCAAGCCCTGTCATAGCCCGTCGCTTTCCTTTTCTATATATAAGAGGTGTTTCCTCAACTAGTAGTACTAGTAGAGTTGCAGGGAACTCCTTCCAGCTGGCCAGCATCTTCTCCTATTATGCAAGAAGGCTTTCAGCGCCTTTTGCAAACAAGTTTGCAAAAGCCTCTGCCATCCTAGGTGGCAGGCTCTTAAGCTTGTTGAGGACAGCGAGTGCTAAGTCCTCAGCCATTCGCAGTCTACGACCTACATACCAATTGCCAGCATAACAATCAGCAAGGCTTAGTCTAGGAGCTGCCTCTTGCTCTAGGTCCTATGTTATAACCTAGCAGTCATGCAAAACTGCTAGCCCATCAAAGTGCCAGCGAGGATGGAAGAGTGAGAGCGGCAACAGGCAGCCCTCCACTAAGCTGGCGTACATCTAATACCTGCAGGGCAGGCTATACCTTGCTAGCAACTTGCAGCTAAAACTGCAGCCTTTCTCAAGGTTAAAGTCAAACTCTTCTTCCTTTCCTTCTTCAATTTCATCTGCCATCTTCTTCGTAGCAGACCACTTTCTACTTGAAAGATTAAGTGCGTAATATGTAATTTTCTTTTTAATAGCAGCAAAAGCTTCTCTATTAAGGATTTGTAGCATAGTCCGCTGCTACTAATTGATCTTAGCATCGTACTAACGCCCTAACTCTACAGTCTGCTTAATGATAGTTCGAATAGCTGCTGAGATTAGCATATTCTTATTCAATTAAGCCTTTACCACGTTGTAGTAAGACTTGTTGTGCTATATTGTATAAACACTAAGATTTAAGTAAGTTTGAGTATATGCTTAATAGAACTAATACTCTTTTAGCTAATAGTAACTTTGAATATACTCAGCTTCTTCATTATACAAAGCTGTTAACAGCTTTGCACGGCATTCATTAAGGTCCTTAATAGAAGGCGCTTTCACCTAGTTCTAGATTATTAAGATAAGTTTATCCCTTCTCTCCTTCTTATACCGTCCAACAGCAACTAACCTTCTTTTAATAGCTTGAACAGCATGCCATTTGCAAAGCTGTAAGAAGACACGTTGTAGAGCCCTAAGAGCTTTATAGACAACAACCTCAGCAGCTTCTAGCAGCTCCTCGTCTCTTTTTAAAGGGCAAACTAAAGCTTTATTGATAATCTCAGTTAGACTAAGATTAACAGCAGCTTTTGCTGTACAAGCAGCTCTAAGGCCTTTAGAGAAGTCTCCAACAATAACTGCAGCTTCAAGGCAGTTATAGAAGGCTAAATCACTTAGTTGATTAGCAACAAACTTAAAAGAAGCTGCTAATTTTAAAGTAATATAGCAGTATGCAAATGGAAATGTCTTCCCACAGTTGTTAATGCTAACTATAACACTTAAGGGGAGCTTTAAGCTGTTAGTGTTAAAAGTAGCATCTGTTTCGTATATAAAGCTACTTATAAACTGTCAAGTCATCTTGATCTGTTCTAGTAACATCTAGAATAGATCTTTAATAACTCGACCATCTCGTTCTCTATTAGAATCCACTGTATACTCTGCACGATAGCGGACGTGGACCTCTTCAGCTTTAAGGAGTTGGAGTATATACTCTAGCTCCTCTTGCCTTGTAAGTGTGCCCTTTCCTTCCTTCCTTTGCAAATTGTAGAACTGTTTCTTGCCAATCTCAGGTAGACGATCCTTTTTAAGAAGGGCTGCATGTTCTTTGTACCCAATAACACTACAGTGGGTAGTAGCAGCTGCAAGTGCAGCTGCATAACCTGGCATCTTGTCTTAGTGCTAGTGGAAGGAGAATGGATTAGGATTCGGGGCGTGGTTGTGCTCAAGATGCTTGCTCCAAATAATCCAGCTTCTAAGATTCTTAGAATAGCTGATGACGATAGAGAACTTGCAGCCATTCGTCTGCGTTCGCGTGTTAGTTCGCTGCCGATCTTCTTCAGCAATCTTGCGAGTGTTCCTAGTCTCGTTTTTGTGGTGTACGCAGTCAAGGTACTATCGAATAACCTGTCCGTTCTTCGTTTTCGCTGACTCTTTAACTAGGGCAAAGCCTTTCGTAAAGGCCCAGTCCTAGAGACGGACAAACGCTGCTTCTCTCGACTTAGTAGGCTCTCGTTCTTTAGGGTTGCAGCGGTGGGCAGGTGGCAGGGCAGCGACGGCGGCAGCGAGCTGAGCTGCAAGCTCTGCAGTCACAGTCTCACTCGCAGTCTCAGTAAAGGTAGGCTCCATGATAATGAATTAAATTGAACTATGCTAACCATCTACAACTATAGGAGCAGCAGCTATATGAGCGCCAGCGACATCGAAGAAGCGGTGAAGCATAACCTAATGTAAATTATGAGGCTGGTGCTGCACCGACGCTTTACCCAAACTGCTAGCGGTGTGGACGGGAAGCCCCGGGACAGTCCGAACGGACTGTGGGGGGGGGACTGTCCCGAGACTCGTCGCAAGTTTTTGAAAGGACGGCCTTTGCCACAAGAGCAATATCAATAGTATCCACGGTGCAGTTAGTAGGAAATAGCAGGGCAGGCTAAGCGAGGGGTTTACATTGACGTGACTCGAACATTACTCTATATTATTGTCCGTAAGGCGGTCTAAGTAATCATAAATTAACTAATAACGTTTTACTAGCCGGGCACCTATGTAAAACAGTTTCGTGGTATGATGCACTGTGAGAAACTGCCTAGTAACACCTAAAAACTCAAATCAGTACCTGTACGATAGAAACCCAGAGAAGTTCAATATAATCACCTAACTTTACATATAAACTTTATCTCTATATGTGTAAATATATAATATTGATGTTCAAGCTTGAAATTTCGTAAGGATTAGGGTAAACGTGCACGGACCAGGTCAAAACCTACGCCATAGTATGGGCGTGGGCGTAGCACTCTTCAATTAAGTTACTGTTTGGCTAGTAAGCAAATTCTTAGCGAGCCCAAGTCACACAGGGGGGGCCGATGACTGATTTGTTCTCAAGGGCTTAGATCCATCTTTTAGCCATCTATCTATTTCTATTTATATATCCAATATCAAGACTCTTCTCTTATCTATCTTATTTGTCCACATTAGCAATATTGTTGTAAATTATCACGAGACAGCGCGCCACCTTCGTGTTGAGTCATACGTGCATTGCGGGAATATCGTTCCGCGTCGCGACTCAAGACTTCTGATTGGCTAATGCTGCTGCATAAAGAGGTGGTCGGCGTCGTCATGGGTGCATGATACAGAACGAAGTCTTGTTTTCAATTGAGATAAGTGGCTGATTTGGTATAGTGGGCTTGAGGATCGCTGGACCTGTTGGAGATTATGGAATGACGGTGGGAAGAATGAAACAAGCATAAAGGTGGGCAAGTTGCCTATCGAATTAAGACAGAAATCTCTACGATAATTCTTATCTTCACGAACAATTAGTTACTAAGACTCTAGTCCTTCTCGATTCTATCTATCAAACACTGCAACTCTCTAACAAAAAGACATGTCTGAAAACGCCTCTGAAACCCAGAAATGGAAGGCTCCTCCTGTTGGGACTCCGTGCTGGTTTGAAATTCCAGCCGCCGATGTTCCGTCGTGCAAGGTAATTTGTTTGCCATCTTCTTGCAAATGGGCAACTGAAGCAACGACCACAGAAATTTTACTCCGAACTTTTCCCGTCATGGAGCTTTAAGCCTGCTACCAAGAAGAATTCTGAGGATAAGATTGCTATGTGGAGCTTCGCTGGGCCTTCTGGTAAGCCACCGATTTGCCGTTTACCATGCGGCAAGATCTTGTCTACTCATTAATCAGTTCTCCACTTTTGACCGCATTTTCATGAATCAACACGCCTAATTTTCTCCTTGTATAGGTTTGACCGGAGGTATTATTCAGGTACCTGCCGAGTGCAAGAAGCACGAGCAGAAAATGGGGACTGGATTCACGATCTATCACTTTGTAGAGTCAATCGAAAATGTAAGTTCCTATGTTTGTGTGGGAAAGGGATTTTTCTACTGTGGCTTTCATCCACTAACCAACTCACAGACTAAAAAAATAATTGAAGAGCTCGGTGGTACGACTGAAAGTGACAAGGAGCCAGTGGGAGAGTTTGGATGGTATATGTATTTCAAGGACGTTGCCGGCAACAGGTTTAGTATTTGTGAGCGTAAGAAGTAGACGGAGAGTACTCCCTGATACTAAGACGGCCTTCTGTTCAAAAGCACTTGTTTGGTCCGTTTCCGCTATGGAATGCGAATTTTGAATTGATTTGCTGTTATGTGTTAGGATCTTGCTAGTATGCCATATGGAAAGATGACTCCCCATACTTTCTAAACTCAATCCTGTGCTTGTTCGAGTAGCTGAAGCTAAAGGATATCGTCTTATGGGATGGTGATAACACTCTGTGACCCCAGCCCTCAGTCTCTGGTATTCCTAAATTGCTATCATCCAACTTGGCAAGACATCTGTCTGAAATCAGCGGGATCGTGGCACAGGGTAAGCCCGTAGACGATCTCTTGCGTATCCTTCAGCAAATCGGTAGAACTTCATCCCGCTATTACGTGCTGGACATTCATCATTTTACCGATCAAATAAATACAGCTATCTCGGTATCCTTGTACTGTCCATCTTATCGAATTATTCATCAGCTCCTTTAAATGAAACCCCCCCCTCAAGTAACTTAGGTGCGCTAAGAATTTGCTGACTAACCAAACAGTACTCTACGATGCACACGAAGAGCTGGATGCAGTGCTGACACAACATACCATGCAGTTGGAGGCGGTATTGGTAGCGGTGCAGCTTGTGCTTAAGCTTGGGCTTGATTTGGACTCTGACGATATCTGTGTCGAGGAAGGTTCTGTTGGATATAACGTTCACTTTCTCTCATTTGTCCTCTCATCTGTCCTCTCATATTGTTGGATTCATTAATGAGTTGTCAAGCCAGCTGAGTTTTCAGATTCTTATAAGTGGCAATTTGCCACATGGCAAATTACTTCAACTGCTGTGATCAATGGCGTCAGGAACGCCGATCTGTCTTGTGTATATAAGGGACATATGGTCCCACTACAATCGCTACATACAATAGTAGCAATCGATGAGTCTGTTCCTAAGAACCGCCCAAGCCAGTCGCAATCGCAACAGGTTCGCCGTTAGTCGGTGAATTTGTCGGTGAATCGGTTGATGAATTGTCCGGAGGAGGGCCATCTGTTGCTGGAGGTGATTTGCAATCGCTAATAGAGATACCGAAAATTTTAATGCACGGGAGGTAAAACTTTGGAAAACCAGGAAACGAGAATTCAACATCAGGGGTTAGGGGAAGACTCCAGAAGACGATGCCACGGCCGCCTCCTACCACAATAACTGGTAGCAGTGTTGTATGATGATTTCCATCTGTGGTAGTGACCCATTCATTTGCTGTGTATGAGGTCCCAGGAAGTGTTGTCCCGGTGAGCCCTGCTGGAATAGAAGTGATAGTACCGGTGATAATGTCAAAGGTTCCACTGTTAGTTGGACTGATCACCTCAATTGAACTCCCATGATGGACTGCATCTTGGACTTGACCTCCGTTTCTTACTTCTGGTATTTGGAGAATAGAGTCCAGAATTGATTAATGGAGAAGGGACAGTATCCTTCACCACAGACAGGATCGGCGTGATAATTTAAGATTTGTAAAAGGATCAAATCCTTTTAATTATAGGATATGTTCCGGCCTAGTCTGCAAATCGGCCCATTGGCCAAAGGACCTAGTCCATTCGCTAATGGACTGGCCTATCCGCCAGCAGGCTGGCCTAGTGGCTGTTGGACTGATCCAACTAGTGGACTAGCTCATCGGTGACTGGACTGGCATACTGGCTAGTAGACCAGTCCAGTCACTAAAACCTTAGTCCAATTGGCAATGCCTAGTTTTTAGAGCAGGGTAATTATACGATATATGAAGCTGTAAATACTCACTAATTCAGTGTATTTGTTAATATCCCTGTGGCTTTGGACTTTTTGGTTAATCTATCACGATGTTAGCTAACATACAACATTCTAAACAGCAGGTTGCTGTCAAGGGTTTCCTTGCAAAAGTACAAATTGCCTGGCGAGAGTTCACTGACTTGAATGACTATACAAATCATAAGCGTATACCTTATGATTCGTTGCTAATGATATTATTACAATTAAGTTATCTTGTATAACTCGGACCTCTACAGACAATAAGAGGATATTTGCTTGAGTTCTTGCAATGCCAAAGTTGAATCAGTATGAATTGAAGGCCAAGCACGACGCCTTATACCTACAAAAGAGTAAAAGGTCCCACTGTCAATAGGCATTGAAATAGGAGGTCCAAATACAAGGATTACACTATCTAAAGCTGCATTAGAAGTCCTTACAAGTGACAGAGTAGTCATTTCATTCAAATGTAAAGGAAGTACAATGCAAAGCGTTGTTAGTGTTGCAAAGAGCTGAAGAAGCGCTCTGTTCATTATTATAGTGGCGATGACGATTATGATTGTAGGGTTGGCATTGTGCACTAAGGAGGCATTAGTGTCACATAAATGGGCTTAGAGATACAGTTGACGATAAGACTGAGGCGGGGAACTATATCTAAGCTTTAAATCGCTCAAATATGTAATCAAAACTAGAACCCAGAACTGACTCTATCTCCCTAATTGAGATTAACCACCGACCGGACCAGTCTATTTGCCGATTGGGCCGGAACACTTCTAAGCGAGTTTCAGCGCCCTGTATCCCTTGTATGTAGACCTTTTAATAGTAGGTTTTAGAAGGCTGTAAATTTTCCTGCATTAACTTTCCGCTCCTTCTAGTGAATGCTGCACTTCCTGATCGATCTTGATGTAATCCATACGCTCTGTATGATACACTGCTGGAAGTTTTAGGAATCAAGAACCTCCTTCCGTCAGCTCCGTGAGGCCTTTTAATAGGGGTTGCCACGTTCGATCTGTTCCTTAGTACCTGCATCGTTGCTGGCGAGGTCCAAGGCTTCAACCTGACAAGTAATAGGCTGATTGCTAACTACTACTAGTCCACCATGGGCAACCCCCAAATGTATTGTTCAATTTGTGGGGCTCCGATGTTAGAGAGCGGTACTACCTTGTAAGTTCTACACGATCATAGTAAGTAGCATGTCAATTAACACAAATGCAGGAGAGGCAGCCCTATAGAGTGGCTGACCAATGCTATTCTTTTAACGACTGCACACAATACAGATAACGGCGTTGAACTAGATGCATACTGGCCATGGAATGCATACCCGCGCTCACTCTACGCCTTCCACCTAGGTCCAAATCCACCCAAGGAGACCCAGAGGAGTGTGCTACGACTCGACGCTCATGCACATGGTACATCCCAATTCGACATTCTAGGATCTAGCAAACGCGTAAATGCTATGTGCGTCGAAATCGAGCAAAAGACTCCTGCTATAGATCGTGGCGGCCCGCTGTATCTACCAGTCCACAGGCTCTGCCTCCAGCTAGCTGATTGCTTTATTAATAGCATAGGGACGTCTATGCAAATGTCTCAAGTACTGCTTGATGACAGAATCACTTCTATCAAACAACTGTGGGAGGTATTGTACCGTCGACTACATGGATCAATTTTTCCTTCTATCCAGACATGGGAATTGCCAGAACCACATGACTATTTTGGAGGTAGGAGATGTCGTAATGTATACTGGGAGGCAGGTGACGACCCAGACCATGGGGAAGTATGTGTCTTAGCCCTCGTTTAAACTTATGTCTGCTGTGCTAATGTCGTAACAGCTACATGAGCAAAATCCAATAGAGATACCGAATCTCACTGAGGAAATTTTGCAAAATCTTAAGTTAATACCTGTAGATAACCCTGAAGGCGTGACCTGCAATGAAATACAAGACTCGGCAGCCCAAGAGGCAGCCCAAGAGAGTGCTCCTGCTGCATATCACATTCTTCAAAATTTAGACCTAAATTGTGACTACTTACGTAGTCAAGATTGGTGGCTTGAAGCTCTTGTTAACAAAGAAATGTTTCCATGGCTGTGGGACTTAGATGTCAGTGTGGTCCGCGAAAGGCAACGGGCTGGACGCTGGAACTGGGAGCTCCTCGCACGGCAACTATCCCAGACCAAGATACACGAACCTAATGATACATCTCTAAGGCTCCCACTACCGTTGCGGAATCGTCGTAGGATCTGGCGTCTCCTCGAGGAAGCGAGAGTTGATGATATTGCTGCACCCGAGGGAAGAGCGATGGCAGCAAGGAGGGATGAACAAAGGAGGCATTGGGCTATGCAGCCTCCGCTGCCCGCAAACTTCAAGCCCCTACCATTCCCTATATCTGGTTTCAAGTACCCAGAACCGTAAGGTTTAAAGTGTTAACAGAATTGCGAGAGCGGCTGAAAATCAAGACAAATGCAGATAGGTGAGGGGAAGAAAGAGATTTCAAGTTTCCGTAAATGATAAATGATCTCGATGTTTCTGGCCCCATGTTCCATCGTCGTCAAGCTCCGATACCTGTCCCGTACTTCTTCTCTCGCTTCCTATGACGCAAGCTGATTTCGTCTTGTAAAGTACCTATTATAAACTATACTCTATCAGTGATTGTGTATAATGTCTCAGAGAAGTGAAAATGCCGTCTCCGGGACTTGCATTTGAGATATTAATGACTGCGTTCGATTTTATCTCTGGCTGGCGATTAGTCCACTGCCAGGCTGTAGTAAAATCCATCCAGGAGCGGACAACAGAGCCCAATCCTGAGAATATCATCGCCGTACGCACCTACGATACCAGGTGCAATACATTTAGTCCAATCTTTCGACGACTCTATATCGTTTGGAGTAGGACCAGGATGTTCAAGTTCATACCTATTTGGGAAAGACACAAGTGTTCCACGTGACGAGGTGACAAATCCTTCCCAAGCCGCATATCAGCTCAGCGTGTGAGCAAGAGCGGCATTATCTGTACGTTAAAGATCTGAAATCTCAAATAATGAAGAACTTCTACCTAGACGTAGAAGAACAAGGACTTCGTCTATGATGAATGTAAGGGGCAAGTAAAAAGTGCAAATTTTGTATAAGAAAATGGAAAGATTAATTATATGAGACATGAGGAATGCAGGTCTATTTCTGTCTTTCTTTGCTTATTTACCTTGATAACAACGCAAATTCTAGAATTTACGATCTTCTTGTAACAAGCATTTAGGTAAAGAATTTCTTTCACTAGCTGCGGTACATAATCTGGTGGTAGTATACGCCTCTACCACAACAATCGGTGTGTGACCCCTAATGGAACAAAGCCTACCCCGCCGAGCACGAGAGCGAAAGCTGGTTTGTCATACAAAGTCCTAGAAATATGGCTTCGAATCGAGCGATAGTAGAGTCCAGATCGGAGGACTTTCTGGCCACGACCTCACCCGAGGGGTTGTGGTGTGTTTTGGCAATTTATTTTCATGATTCTACTTCTTTTTCGCTATTTTAAACAGCCTTCGTTGCATAGGTTATATAGCATTTTTGCGGATAGTCTAAAGCTCTAAGGTAAAAGTTCCTTATTTTTGGTTAAGTTATGGGCAACGCTATAGCACTTAATCATATCTTCATCAACTGGAAAGGATCATGAATGGTCCATTGGCAATAACTTCCGCATTCTGATCAATCCTTTCAGTCCACTTATGTCTTGACGTCCGGCTCAGTACGCCCAATGTGCTCCTTAAACTTCAGCAGCTCTGTGGCAAGTGCGATGTCAGGCTTCAAGAAGTCCTGCGCATCCATGCTGTAAGTGTCAGGATTGGAACTATGTTTCTCGATGTATAGACGAATGGTAGCGCCACTGCTACCCGTACCAGAGAGTCGGACAACAATCCGGCTACCATCATCAAACTTGACGTAGAGACCTTGATTCTTGCTGACGCTACCGTCTAGATCGGTATATGCAAAGTCACCGGCGTCACTTACAGCGCGATCTGGTCCTTTGGAGTTAGCTATCATTACCTTTAGGATTGAGGAGTGGAAGAATTCTTATTACCTCCTATCTTTGAGCCGATAAAGGACTCGTCACTGATTTTACTTGTGAGATCCTTGATAACCTTTGCAGCACCACCGCTGTCGACATTCTCGTAATCATACCGGGTGAAGAAGGTCCGGCCATAAGTCGTCCAGAAGTCATGCTGAATCTTTGCAATGCTTGGGGTGACATCTGGATGAGCTTCACCGATACCAGCAATGATGTTGAGCCAGGCTACGACTGCCCACAGGCCATCCTTCTCACGGATGTGGTTGCTACCTGTACCGAAGCTCTCCTCTCCACAGATTGATAGCTTGTTCGCATCGAAAAGAGCACAGAAAAACTTCCAACCCGTTGGAACCTCGTAACAGTTCAGTCCCTGTGCTTTGGCAACGAGATCTACAGCTCCCGAGGTTGGCATACTCCGAGCAAGTCCGTAGACGCCTTGCTTCTTGAAATAAGGAATAAGCTTGGCATGATGAGCAATTATTGCCAAGCTGTCTCCAGGTGAGACAAACGCGTTAGCTCCATAGATCATATTTCGGTCTCCATCGCCGTCGCTGGCAGCTCCAAAGTGAATATTGCCCTTGTCCACTGCCTCGACAAGAGAGTGTGCATAGGTAAGGTTTGGGTCAGGGTGGCCGCCGCCAAAATCCGGAGAAGGAATGCAGTTCTGTGTACTATCCTTGAGGCCGAGCTCTGTCTCGAAGATGGCTATACCATAAGGACCAGTCACGCCGTGAAGACCGTCAAAGAGGACTTTGAAGTCTTGATTCGATTTGAAGAATTTTTTGATCAAGTCAAAATCGAAGATATCTTTCAGCATCTCCATATAGTCTGCGACTGAATCGATGATCTCAACTTCCAAGTGGCCATATGTTTTTGTTCCGATCATGGAGATGTCGACCACAGGGAGCTCAGCAATTTTGTAGGATGTAAGGTTTTTGGAAGCTTCGAAGATTTTATTGGTGACAGACTCGGGTGCTGGACCGCCATTCGAGA
>Ga0335074_10011920_pt1 | contig 12179 bp, 8 predicted proteins | sample Lox_Sample_23_FD_206715 | JGI IMG/M metagenome (GOLD analysis project Ga0335074, IMG submission 206715) | Soil microbial communities from Loxahatchee National Wildlife Refuge, Florida, United States - Lox_Sample_2.3 | ecosystem: Environmental > Terrestrial > Soil > Wetlands | place: USA: Florida...
GCGCAGCTTGCCGCCGCCGGAGCGGCCGTCACCGCCGTCGATCGCGCACCGGCGCGGCTGAAGCGGCTCGCCGACAACCTGGCCCGGCTCAAGCTCGCGGCGACGCTGGTCGGCGCCGACGCCGAACACTGGACGGCCGAAGAGACATTCGACGGCGTTCTCCTCGACGCGCCCTGCTCGGCGACCGGAACCATCCGCCGGCATCCCGACATCCCTTGGCTCAAGAGCGAAAGCGACGTCGCCAAGCTCGCGGCGTTCCAGCGCCGCCTGATCGCGCATGCCGCGACGCTGCTCAGGCCCGGCGGCACGCTCGTCTATTGCACCTGCTCGCTCGAGCCTGACGAAGGCGAGCGCGTCGTCGCCGACCTGCTCGCCCGCGACGGCAGCCTGCGCCGCCGGCCGGTGACGGCCGCCGAACTGAGCGGCCGCCACGAATTCGTCACCGCGGAGGGCGACATGCGCACGCTGCCGTGCCAGCTTGCCGACGCCGATTCGCGGCTGGCCGGAATCGACGGTTTCTACGCCGCCAGGCTGGTAAAACAGTAGCGGTATCAAATCGCTGTCGGTTGTGGCCGTTCTGTCACCGTTTCGTTATGGTCGCGGTGCCCGGGCGTGCTCGCGTGTCCACGACCGAAGGAGGGGCGAACGCGTCGATGTCGCGAGCTGCCATCGCGAACCACGCCAGGCTGACATGGCTCCTCATGCGCGGCGCCATGCGGCGGCTCGCCGGCCGCGCCAACGGCCACCCGTTCCTGCGCTGGCCGGTGCCGCCGATCAAAGCGGACCGGCTGCTGATCGCGCCGCAGGATCTGCGCACCGCCGACGCCACCCGCGCGAGCGAGATCTATGCCGGCCGTTTTGCATTTGCCGGCAAGGTCGTGCTCGGCGACGGCCGCTCGGTGTTCGAGGTCGAGCCGCCGTCCGACGATTGGGCGGCGGGCCTGCTCGGCTTCGGCTGGCTGCGCCATCTGCGCGCCGCCGATTCGAACATCACCCGGGCCAATGCGCGGGCGCTGGTCGACGAATGGATTGCGCTGCAGGGCGGCTGGCACCCGATCGCCTGGCGGCCGGACGTAGCCTCACGCCGCGTCATCTCCTGGCTCAGCCAGTCGACGCTCCTGCTGCAGGACGCCGATCTGCGCTTTTATCGCCGCTTCCTGCGCAGCCTCACCCGGCAGGTGCGCTATCTGCGCCATACCGCGGGCGACGCCCATCGCGGCATCGCCCGCATGCAGGCGATCATCGCGCTCACTTATGCGGCGCTGTGCATCGCCGGCCAGGCGCGCCACATCAAATCCGCGACCGAACGGCTGCGGCAGGAGATCGAGCGCCAGATTCTGCCCGACGGCGGCCATGTCAGCCGCGACCCCGGCGCGATAATCGACATCCTGCTGGAATTTCTGCCGCTGCGGCAGGCCTATACCGCGCGCAACATCGCGCCGCCGCAGGCGCTGCTCAACGCCATCGACCGCATGATGCCGATGCTGCGCTTCTTCCGCCATTCCGACGGCACGTTCGCGCATTTCAACGGCATGGGCGCAACGCCCGCCGATCATATTTTCACGCTGCTCGCCTATGACGAGACCCGCGGCGCGCCGCTGTCGAGCGCGCCCTATTCGGCCTATCAGCGGCTCGAAGCCGGCAACGGCGTGCTGATCATGGACACCGGCCGCGCGCCGCCGATCGAATTTTCGCTCGACGCGCATGCCGGCTGCCTGTCGTTCGAGTTTTCGTCGCCCGGACAGAGCCTGCTCATCGTCAATTGCGGCATGCCGGCGAGCGGCCGCGAGAATTGGCGTCAATTGGCGCGGGCGACGGCGGCGCATTCGACGGTGACTCTCAACGACACCTCATCGGCCCGTTTCGTCGAACTGGCCGCGTTCCGCCGCATGCTCGGCGGCTCGCCGATGCTGGGCGGGCCGCATGCGGTGTCGGTGACGCGCGAGGACACGCCCGACACGCTGGTGCTGCGCGCCGCCCATGACGGCTATGCCGACCGGTTCGATATCGTCCACGAGCGGGTGGTGGTGCTGTCGCGCGGCGGCACCCGCCTCGACGGCGAAGATGTGTTCGTCGCCGCCGACGGCGGCGCGCAAGTCCGCTCCTCGAAGGATCGCTTCGCCATCCGCTTCCACCTGCATCCGGCCGTCAAGGCCACCCGGCTCACCGACGGCCACGGCGTCATGCTGATGACGCCCAACAAGGAAGTCTGGACGTTCAGCGCCCACGAGGATCGCGTCGAGCTGGAGGACAGCGTCTATCTCGCCGGCAGCGAAGGTCCGCGCCGCACCACCCAGATCGTCATCCACGGCCACGCCAGCACCGCTTCGCGCGTGCAATGGCGCCTGCAGCACGCCAATGTGCCGGCGGTCCACACCGATACCGCCGCGGTGCGTCGCGCCCGGCAGGACGAGGAACCGCAACTGCCGTTGTGATATGGAAGACCGATGACCGAGCCCAACCTGCGCCGCGCCGCGCGCGCGCTGATTTCCGTGTCCGACAAGACCGGCGTGGTCGATTTCGCCCGCGCGCTGACCGGCTTCGGCATCGAGCTTGTGTCGACCGGCGGCACCCGAAAGGCCCTCGCCGATGCCGGCCTCAAGGTGCTCGACGTCAGCGATCTGACCGGCTTTCCGGAAATGATGGACGGCCGCGTCAAGACCCTGCATCCGGCGGTGCATGGCGGTCTCTTGGCCATCCGCGGCAACCAGGCGCATACCGAGGCCATGGCGGCGCATCGCATCCGCGCCATCGATATTCTGGTGGTCAATCTCTATCCGTTCGAGGACACCGTCGCGCGCGGCGCCGATTTCGCCGACTGCATCGAGAATATCGACATCGGCGGGCCGGCGATGATCCGCGCCGCCGCCAAGAACCACGACGACGTCGCCGTGGTGGTCGAGCCGGGCGACTACGCGGCGCTTTTGGACGAGCTCAAGCGCCACGACGGCGGCACGACGCTGTCGCTGCGGCGCCGGCTTGCCGCCAAGGCGTTTGCCCGCACCGCCGCCTATGACGCGGCGATCGGCAACTGGTTCGCCGCCGCGCTCGGCGACATCGCGCCGGACTATCGCGCCTTCGGCGGCCGGCTGATCGAGAAATTGCGCTATGGCGAGAACCCGCATCAGGCGGCGGCGTTCTACCGCGCGGCCGGCAAGCGCTTTGGCGTCGCCACCGCGCGCCAGGCGCAAGGCAAGCAGCTTTCCTACAACAACATCAACGACACCGACGCGGCCTATGAATGCGTCGCCGAGTTCGACGCCAAGCGCACGGCGGCCTGCGCCATCATCAAGCACGCCAACCCGTGCGGCGTCGCCGAGGGCGAAACGCTGGCCGACGCCTACCGCAAGGCCTTCGACTGCGATCGAACCTCCGCCTTCGGCGGTATCGTCGCGCTCAACCGCAAACTCGATGCGGAGGCCGCGCACGCCATCACCGAGATTTTCACCGAGGTGATCATCGCGCCGGATGCGACGGAAGACGCCATCGCCATCGTCGCCGCCAAGAAGAATCTGCGGCTGCTCTTGGCCGGCGGCCTGCCCGATCCGCGCGCCGCCGGGCTGACCGCGAAGACGGTCGCCGGCGGGCTATTGGTGCAGACGCGCGACAATGCGGCGGTCGACGACATGACGCTCAAGCGGGTGACGCGGCGCGCGCCGACCAATGCCGAATTGCGCGACCTGCGTTTTGCCTTCCGCGTCGCCAAGCACGTGAAATCCAACACCATCGTCTACGCCAAGGATTCGGCGACGGTCGGCATCGGCGCCGGGCAGATGAGCCGCGTCGACGCCGCCCGCATCGCCGCGCGCAAGGCCGAGGATGCGGCCCGCGAACTGGGCCTTGCGGCGCCCGCCACCAAGGGCTCGGTCGTCGCCTCGGATGCGTTCTTTCCCTTCGCCGACGGGCTTCTGGTCGCCATCGAGGCCGGCGCCACCGCGGTGATCCAGCCGGGCGGCTCGGTGCGCGACGACGACGTGATCAAGGCCGCCGACGACCACGGCATCGCCATGGTGTTCACCGGCACGCGGCATTTCCGGCATTAAGGCGCCGGATGCGATCGTCCGCGATTGCGGATTGCTCCAGCCATCGCCTGACAGCGCAGGTACCGTTGAACCTTTTCGCTGGCCGCCGACACACAAAGTGACGCCGCTCGGCCTTGGGCGGGGCTTGAGGCCGGATTCGGCGGGATTTTTTCCCGTAACGGGTGAAAGAGGGAGCGACTCATGAAAAATCTCATTTTTGCGGTCGGCGCGCTGGCGCTCGGTCTCGCCGCAGTGACGCCGGCACGCGCGGATTTCGCCGTGATCAAGTTCAAGGACACCGGCGCCTGCCGCGCCTGGTACGATCACACCGCGAAGCCCTGGGGCACGACGCAGGTGCTGTGGGTCAAGACGCCGTCCTGGGACGTCGCGCAGAGCAAGGGCGCCTATGCGATGAAGCACCACTGGTGCAAAGCCTGGTGGTACTGAGCGGCACGCTCATCGCGTTTCACCTCTCCCCGATGCCGGGGAGAGGTGAAATCGATCGCGCCGGCACTGGTCACATCGGCTTGTAGCCGCGCTCCATATCGACCTCGATCAGCATCGGCTTGTTGTCCTTGAGCGCCTTGGCGATCAGGTCGGTCGTGTCATGAACGGTGGCGGCGCGCGCGCCGTCGATGCCGAGCGAGCGGGCGAGCCCGATAAAATCGATCGCCGGATCGGTCAATTCCATGCCGACGAATTTATCGGCCTGCTCGGCAAGCCCGCGCAGCATGACCAGCCGCTGCTTCAAAATCCGATAGCTGGTATTGTTGAAGATCACCCAGATCACCGGCAGCCGGTAATGCGCCGCGGTCCATAAGCCCTGCACGGTGTAGAGCGCGCTGCCGTCGCCGACCAGCGCCACCACCGGACGTTCCGGCAACGCGACCTTGATGCCGATCGCCGCCGGCAGGCCCCAGCCGATGCCGCCGCCGCGCAGGCCGAAATAGCTCTGCTCGTCGTCGCTCTGGATCATCGAGCGGATGCCCGGCGCCGAGGAGAGAACCTCCTCGATCACCACCGCGTCCTTCGGCAGCATCGCGCCGATGGCTTCGAGCAAAGCGAGCGGCTGCACCGGGGTCTTGCCGGCCAGCGCGCGCGCTTTTGCGCGAAACGCCTCGCGGTCTTTTTTGATCGTCGCGGTCAGCGACGCAAGCCGCGCCGCCGCGGCGTTTTTGGCGCCGGCCGTCATGCGCGCGCCGACCGCCGCCGTGATATCGGGCAGCGTCGCCTTGGGGTCGCCGAGGATGGCGGCCTGCGCCGGATAGTTCTTGCCGATCTGCCAGGGATCGGTGTCGAGGTGAATGAGCGGCAGTCCCGGCGGCCACGGTTCGGTCGCCGACGGCAGCGACCAGGTGAAGAGATCGGCGCCGACGGAGAACACAAGATCGTGCCTGTCGAGCACCTCGCGCACGCCGGCCTGGGTGCGCGTCATCATTCCGCGATAAAGCGGATGCGAGGCCGGAAACGAGGCGGTCGAGGGAATGAACTCGACATAGACCGGCGCCGCGATCGCTTCGGCGAGCGCCACCAGCTCCTTATGCGCGCGGCTTTGCGCCACCGCATCGCCGGCGCCGCGGACGCGCGGCGCTACCCGCGTCGGCGCCAATAGCTCCATCTCCGCATCGTTCTTGAGGATATCGCCGGGGAGCGACAGGAACACCGGGCCGGTCGGCGGCGCCAGGGCGGTCTTGACCGCGCGATGCACGTATCGCGGCAGGTCCTCGGCGCGGTGCACTTCGGCGGCCCATTTGACGAACGGCCGCGCCAAGGTCGGCAGGTCGGCGGAGAGCACCGGCTCGGTGACCAGATATTCGAGGTCCTGCTGGCCGGCGGTGACCAAGACCGGCGCATTCGCCTTCATGGCGTCGTAGAGCATGCCCATGGCGTTGCCGAGCCCGGGCGCGACGTGCAGATTGAGCACCGCAAGCCCGCCGGACGCTTGCGCATAGCCGTCGGCCATCGCCATCAGCGCGGCTTCCTGCAGGCCGAGAATGTATTTGATGTCGTGCTCGACGGCGAAGGCGTCCATCAGCGGCAATTCGGTGGTGCCGGGATTGCCGAACATCACCGTGACGCCTTCCTGCTTCAAAAGATCGAGGAAGGCGCGCTTTCCACTCATTACGGGCAAGGGATCATCTCCATTCTTCGGAGCGGGCGAGGCATCGCGCAGAGCTATCGGTCAAATCCGCTTCGTTCAAGGTCGACCATACGCACGATCATTGAATGCCGCGAATCGAACGGCATAAGCTGAAACCCCCAGCGGGCATAAAACGATCGCGCTTGATCGTCGAACGGGTGGACAATGACACCGAAGCTTCCGATTTCGCGCGATGCGCGCAGCGCAGTGCGAAGCGCGAATTGAAGGAGCGAGCGCGCGTGTCCTCGCCGCTGGTGATCCTTGTGCACGGCGAGTTGGCCGAGCAGCGCGACCGGCACGGGGTTCGGCATATTGCGCTGGCGTGCCTTGGCCAGGAATGCGCGCTCAATCTGGGCCATGCCCAAGGTCACGTAGCCGATGACGCCGCCGGTGTCGCCGTCGCAGATGACGTTGGTGCGCGAGATTCCGGCAAGATGATTTGTCAGGGCGTGCCGCCGGAACCACTGATTCAACGACTCTCGCGCGCAATCGAACCGATGACGATCGTCGGTTTCCGACAACGGCCGCGGCGGCGTTACTTCCGCCACGTCGGCGCCGTGCCCGCAAGCTGCTTGAGCGCTTCGATCTCTTGCGCCGGCCGGTTCGCCCAATCCTCGAACTTCTTCCAATCCTTGGCCGCAATGACGACAACCCGTCGTTCGAGCATATCCGTTTCGGCCGCGTCGAGCGCCTTGCGCCGCACGAATTCGCTCAAGCTGGTGCGCGCCTGCCCGGATGCGGCTTCCAGCAATTCGCGCTCGTCGTCGCTCACCCGGACGCTCAGCACCGACGTCATGATGATTCTCCTGTTGTATGACAATAGCATACAGAGGCCGGACTCTCAAGGACGCGGGGTGAAGGTGTCCGTCCACGCGGTTCGGATGCCGGGATTGCCGAACATCGCCATCACGCCTTCCTGCTTCAACAGATCGAGGAAGGCGCGCGCTTTCCGCTCATCGCAGGCAAAAGAATCACCTAAGGGGATTTTTGCGAGGACGATTGTTAGATGCATAGCCTGCCCGTCATGGCCGGGCTTGTCCCGGCCATCCACGCCTTTGAGAGTCGGCAAGCCCGTTGGGCCATCCGTCGTCCGACTTGACCGCACGGTCCCGTTCCAACCGGCGACGCGCACGCGTATGGTTTGACGTTCCTGCCGGCGGGGGAGCTTTGGTGATCGCCGACGAAAATCAAAAGCTGGATCAGGCCTTCGATCGGCTGCGGCGCCGAACGACGGTTTATGATCGCCTCGGCGTTCTGCAACGGCTCGTCGATTACTGGCACGGCCCGATCCGTCCCGAAGACGGCATGAGCGATGCCGAGATCGGCGGCATGGCGCTACCCCTGCCGCTGCGCTGGTGGTACCGGTGGGCCGGCAAGCGCCGAGAAGTGATGAGCCGGCAGAATGTTCTGTTCGCCCCGCGCGGCTATCTGCACAATGACCCGAGCCTCGCGGTCAAAGATGGCCGGCTGCACTTCTACATCGAGAACCAGGGTGTCTACCAATGGGCGACATTGCCCGGCGGCGACGATCCGCCGGTCTTCGGGCGCTACGCGCGCCGAGGGCGATGGGTGCGGGAAAACACCACGCTATCGCAGCATCTGATCCTCACCTGTTTATTCGAGGCGGTGATGTGTCACGGCAAATACAACGCCTCGATTGCCTGGCTGGAGGAAGAGAAATTTGCCGAGATTGTTCGGCAGGTCCCGCCGCTGGCCATCCCGCCGTGGCGGTGGCTGGACACGAGGTTCTTTGTCAAAAACGGCGTGTTCATGCTGGCGGCGGAGAACGGCGTCGGCAAACCCTATGGCGGGAAACGCGCTCGAAGCGGCGAGAAAAGATATTATTCGGTGCAAGTCGCCGCCAAGACCGAAGCGCCGCTGCAGTTCCTCAAGCCTCTCGTCGGCGACAATTGGGACTATGTCACGTTCTAGCGATGCGCGGCATTGCCGCAAGCGGCCGTCGCAAGCGTGACGCCCTTGACCCACCGCGAGGGTGCGCGCCGATAGAACTCTGCCGGCTGAGAGGGATCTGGTGCCGCGGAAGGGATTCGAACCCCTGACCCCCGCATGACGAGTGGGGCGACAGAACTCTACCGATGAAAATATTGGTGCCGCGGAAGGGATTCGAACCCCTGACCCCCGCATTACGAATGCGGTGCTCTACCGGCTGAGCTACCGCGGCAAGCGGCCGATTCCTGCCACAGGGAGGTGAAAATTTCCACCTCAATCGGGATTGGCCTGCGTCCCGTGTCCTTTTCGCAAGACCGGCATTCCTTTTTGCGGGACAGGCTGCAAGCGAGGCGGCCCTTGCACCGGAACCCGGCCCTAAGTCAAATAACGCCATGAGCCAGACGACGCAGACGGCGCCGCGCCAGACGGCCGTGCTGGCCGGAGCCGCGCAGGGGTTCCGGGTCGAGCCGTGCCAGGCCGCGGCGCTGGCGGCGGTGGCGCTGATCGCGGCCATGGTGGCGCTGCGCTACCTCGTGGCCCGCCGCATCGATCTGGAGACCGACGAGGCCTATTACTGGCTGTGGTCGCGGCATTTGGCGGCGAGCTATTACGACCACCCGCCGCTGATCGCCTATCTGATCCGGCTCGGCACCGCGCTGTTCGGCGACACGGTGCTGGGCGTGCGCAGCATGGCGATCGCCTGCATCGTCGCCGCCTCGTTCGCGGTCTATGCGCTCGCCGTGGTGCTGTTCGGCGACCGGCGCCTCGGCCTCCTCGCGGCGCTGTGGTTCAACATGATGCCGCATACGGCGTTCTTCTCCATCGTCATGTACCCCGACACGCCGGCGCTGTTGTTCTGGCTGGTGTGCTGTCTGGCGCTGGCGCTCGTGTGGAAGAGCGGCCGCGGCGGCTGGTGGTATGCCGCCGGCGCGGCGATGGGATTGCTGCTGCTGAGCAAATATACCGGGGTGTTTCTGCTGGCCGGCATCGGCATGTGGCTGGCAATATCGCCGCAGATGCGGCCATGGCTGAAGCGGCCCGAGCCCTATGTCGCCGCGGCGATCGCGCTGGTGCTGTTCAGTCCGGTGATCGTCTGGAACGCGGAGCATCACTGGGTGTCGTTCGCCAAGCAGTTCGGCCGCGCGCTCGACAAGACCGATGGCGGCTTCGGCGAAGCCGCGGATTTCGTCGGCATCCAGGCGCTGTGGGTGTCGCCTTTGATCTTTGCGTTCGCCGTCGCCGGCCTCGCCGTGGCGACCGCGCGCGGCGTGGTGCGGAAAGAAGCCAATTGGCTGCTGCTCGCGGTCGCAGCCGCCCCGATGCTGGTTTATTTTCTTGTCCACGCGCTGTCGGCGGAAGTGCTGCCGCAATGGCCGAGCGCCGCCTATGGCGTCGCCGCGGTGGCCGCCGTGGCGGCGTTTGCGCCCGGCGAAAAGGCGGCGCCGCGCCCGCCACTGATCCGCCTGGGTTTTGCGCTCGCGCCGTGGACCGGACTTGCCTTCACGCTGGCGCTATTGGCGCAGATGACCGTTCGGCCGGTAAGCGTTCCGACGGCGGCCGATCCGCTCGCCATTTTCGACGGCTGGTCGCAATTGGCGGCCGACATCCGCGCCGTGGCGAGGGAGCATCACGCCGGCTACATCGCCAACGCCGAATACGACACCAATGCCGAGCTGGCCTTTTATCTGCGCGACCTGCCGGTGTTCCAGACCTCGGACCGGATTCGCTACGCGGCGATGCCGCCGGTCGACCAGACCTTGCTCGCCCACGCGACCGGCCTCTATGTGGCGCTGCCGCCGTTCAACGACCTTGCCGAACTCCAGAAGCACTACGCCTCGGTCGAGCCCGTCGGCACGATATGGCGCAAGCGCGGCCGCGATCCGATCAAGGCCTACAGCCTCTATGAGGTGAAGGGCTATCGCGGCGGCGTGCCGTATTAGCATCGAAGCGCGTAGAAGCCCCCGCCGCGACAGGCAATCGTTCAGCATGCTGCGTAACCGTGCTTTTGCGTTTCCCGCCTCATCATGCTTTTGCTGTAGCCGTGGCCGCTGGGTGAATGGGGGGCGCATGACATTGTCCAAGCGCCGATTTGCGCGTCTTGAGCGCGGACTTGCCGTTGCCGCGCTAGCGATTTTCTTTTCCGGCTGCGCCGCCGCAGCGGGATTTGCCGCGGATTTGCCGTCGCAGCCGGCCGCCCCGGCCGGCGCGGGCGCGGCCTATGCGCCGCCGGCCCCGGATTGGATCGTCACCGTCGGCGTCGAGGGCCGTGTCGTGCCGGCCTGGGCCGGCGCGGCGGTGAGCGCACCGGCGGTCACCGGCTTTCCGCTGTTCAGCGTGCGCAAGCAAGGCTCGCCGCCCGATTTTCCCGGCGCGCGCGACAGCATCGGCTTTTCGCTGATCGATCTCGGCCAGATCAAGATCGGCCCGGCGTTCAAATTCGTCTGGCAGCGCAAGGCCTCGGACTACGCCGCGCTCAACGGGCTCGGCGACGTCGATTATGCGCTGCAGGCCGGCGCCTTCGTCGAATACTGGCCGGCGCCATGGCTGCGGCTGCGCGGCGAGGCGCGGCAAGGCTTTGGCGGCGAAACCGGCGTGACCGGCGACCTGTTCGTCGACGCCATCGCACCGGTGGGACCGTGGACGTTCTCCGCCGGCCCGCGCTTGACCCTGCAATCGGCCGCCGCGACCGGCCCCTATTTCAGCATCACGGCCGCGCAGTCGGCGGGTTCGGGGGCGGCGGGCCTGCCGCCGCTGCCGGTCTATCGCGCCGGCGGCGGGCTTTATTCCTACGGCGCCGGCTCCATGGCGCAATACACCTTCAATCCGCAATGGACCGCGCATGCGCTGGTCGAATACGAGCGGCTGACCGGCGCCGCCGCCAATTCGCCGCTGGTCACCCAGCGCGGCTCGGCGGACCAGTTCACCTACGGGCTCGGGGTGACCTATTCCTTTGCCATGCATCCGTGGTGGTAAGCGCCCTCACTGCGGCCCGGCTTCGGCGCGCAGCTTGAAGCGCTGGATCTTGCCGGTCGCGGTCTTGGGCAATTCGCTGCGGAATTCGATCCAGCGCGGATATTTGTAGACCGCGAGCTTCTTGCGGCACTCGTCCTGCAGCTTTTGCGCCAGCGCCTCGCACGCCGTTTCCGGCGCCTTGAGCACCACGAAGGCCTTCGGCTTGATCAATTTGTCGGTGTCCGGCCAGCCGACCACGGCGGCTTCCAGCACCTCGGGATGGCTTTGCAGCGCGCCCTCGACCTCGAACGGCGACACATACATGCCGGAGACTTTCAGCATGTCGTCGCGGCGGCCGCAGTAGACGAAATAACCGTCTTCGTCCTCGACATATTTGTCGCCGGAGCGCGTCCATTCGCCGAGGAAGGTCGAGCGCGATTGCTCGCGGTTGTTCCAATACATCATCGCGCTGGTCGGGCCGCAGACCTGCAATTCGCCCATCTCGCCGCGCGCTTTGACGACATTGCCGTCGTCGTCGATGAGCCGCACGTCGTAGCCGGGCACCGGCTTGCCGGTGGTGCCGTATTTGACGTCGCCGGGCCGGTTGGAGACGAAAATATGCAGCATCTCGGTCGAGCCGATGCCGTCGAGAATGTCGCAGCCGTAACGCTCGCTCCAGCGGCGGCCGATGTCGGGCGGCAAGGCTTCGCCCGCCGACACGCAGCGCCGCAGCTTCAGTTCGCCGCGCGCCGGCGCCGCCGCGCTCGCCAGGAACGCGGCATAGAAGGTGGGCACGGCGTAGAACACGGTGACGCCGTGTTGCCTGAGCAGTTCGGCAACCCCTTCCGGCGTCGGCCGCGCCGGCAACAGCACGGTGGTGGCGCCGGCCGACATCGGAAAAGTCAGCGCGTTGCCGAGCCCATAGGCGAAGAACAGCTTCGCCACCGAATAGCAGATGTCGTTCTCGGTAATGCCGAGAAGCGGCGCCGCATAAAGCTCGTCGGTCAGTTTCAGGTCGGCATGCGTATGCACCGCGCCTTTCGGCCGCCCGGTCGAGCCCGAGGTGTAGAGCCAGAAGCACATGTCGTCGCGCGTCGTCGCCGCCGCCGGCTCGG
>Ga0335074_10011921_pt1 | contig 12178 bp, 12 predicted proteins | sample Lox_Sample_23_FD_206715 | JGI IMG/M metagenome (GOLD analysis project Ga0335074, IMG submission 206715) | Soil microbial communities from Loxahatchee National Wildlife Refuge, Florida, United States - Lox_Sample_2.3 | ecosystem: Environmental > Terrestrial > Soil > Wetlands | place: USA...
GTCGACGACACGTTCGCGCTCAAGGGTGGCACCGCGATCAATCTCTTCGTGCGCGACATGCCGCGCCTTTCGGTCGATCTCGACTTGGTGTTTCCCGACTACACTGCACCGCGCGACGAGGCGCTGAAGCGCATCAACGAAGCCATCCGGCAATCCGTCATCCGCCTGAAGAAGCAGGGTTTTCAGACCCATGCGCCGACTTCGGCAGATACCGGCGAGACGAAGCTGCTGGTCCGCCAGGGCGCCATTCAGGTGAAGATTGAGGTCAACTTCGTCATGCGCGGCACGGTCAATCCGGTGTGCACGGCGTCGCTGACGCAGAGCGCACGCGATACACTGTAGGCGAATCTCGAAATCGGTCGTCTCGCTCGAAGACGTGTATGGCGGCAAGCTGGTGGCGGCGATGGACCGGCAACATCCCCGCGACCTGTTCGATGTCATGCAGCTCTTCGCTCACGAAGGGATCACGTCCGGCATTCGCCGCGCCTTCGTCGTCGATCTCGCGAGTCATAACCGGCCGGTGCACGAGGTGTTGTTTCCGTCGCTGCGCGATATCCGCCACGAGTTTGAGCACAATTTTGCAGGCATGACCGTCGAGCCGGTGGGACTCGTCTCGCTCCTCATTGCGCGCGAGCGGATGGTGCGCGAACTCCAACAGGGGCTGACGAAAGATAAGCGGCGGTTTCTGTTATCGTTGGTCGCCGCCGAACCCGAATGGCATCTGCTGAGCGTTCCCCACTTGGAACAGCTTCCGGGGGTGAGATGGAAACTGCAAAACCTGGAACGGCTGCGAAAAACAAACAGGCGGAAGTTTGTGGAGCAATCGGGCGAGTTCAGACGACGGCTTGGATGAGCTTGGAATTGGTATCGGCTCGTGCGAAAGCCGGAGGTATTGGATGTCAACGATCAAAATCACCAAACGGGCGGTTGATGCGGCTCCGTCGGGCAATCGGGTGGCTTGGGTTTGGGACAGCGAGGTAAAGGGTTTTGGGCTGAAGGTCACACCCGGCGGCCAAAAGATATATGTCGTTCAGTATCGGACCGGCGGCCGCGAGACGGCCATGCGGCGATACACGATCGGGAAACACGGGTCGCCCTGGACACCCGAAACCGCGCGGCATGAGGCCATTGGGATAAAGGCGCGGGTGGCGCAAGGGGAGGATCCGGCCACACAAAAGCTCGCAGCGCGCAACGACATGACCGTGAATGAACTTTGCGACGTTTACTTCGCGCAACCGATCATTATCACCAAACGGGGAACGCCGAAGAAGGCGTCCTCCCTGAAGACCGACACGAGCAATATCAGTCGGCATGTCCGCCCGCTTCTAGGGCCCAAACGTCTCGGCTCGCTGGCACGCCTCGATATTGAAAGACTTCAGATCGATATCGCTTCGGGGAAAACCGCGGCTGACGTGAAAACCAAAAAGCAAGGCCGTGCGATGGTGCGGGGCGGTAAAGGAACCGCGGCGCGCACGGTCGCTGTGTTCGTCGCGATCTTGGAGTTTGGCGTTTCCATAGGGGCACTCGCCGACAATCCCGGACGGGGGGTGACGCTTTTTAAGGCGAACGAGAAGGAGCGCTTCCTCAGTGAAACCGAGCAGCTCCGGCTGGGTGATGCGCTGGAGCGGGCACAGACTGGGGGAACTCATCCGAGCGCGATTGCGGCGATCCGCCTTCTCGCGCTGACAGGCTGCCGGAAAAGCGAAATTCTGGGCCTTCGATGGCGCGATGTGGATTTCGACCGTGGCCTATTGCTGCTGCCGGACACAAAAACGGGACGGAAAACCTTTCCGCTAGCCCGGCCGGTGGTTGACTACATCGCCTCGCTTCCACGTGTGGAGGGTAATCCCTACGTCCTGCCGGGAAACGTAGAAAAGGGGCATCTGGTCGGCCTCCAGAAGATTTGGATGCGCATTCGCGCCGCTACCGGATTGGACGACGTGCGGCTTCATGATTTGCGGCACTCGTTTGCCAGCGTCGGAACAGGCGAGGGTGACAGCCTGCAGGTAATTGGGCGGCTGTTGGGACACTCCAAGATCACCACGACGCAACGCTACGCTCATCTGTCGCTGGATCCGATAAGAGATGCTGCCGAACGGATCGGTGGCAGGATTGCCACAAAGCTTCTCCCCGGAGCGACCGAAAATCGGCTCACGCGAGTACCGCTCATGCTTCCGGGCTCATTGTTGATCATGCCCATGAAATTGGCGGAACATCACGGCCAAACGCTCGATGCATTTATTACCGATGCCCTTAGCGCGAGAGTCGCGGAGCTGGGCTCGGGCTGACCCGGAAGCCGCGGTTGGTGCGGAATGATTGGCGAGAAGGGCGCGGTCGTCGGCTACAAGACAGGGAAATTTCGCTCCTCATTCAGGTTGCAAAAAGGGGCACCCCACCGTGAAGGGAAGCACCCGTTCGTGCGGCCATGCCAGGCGACGATGATCCCCACTCGGCGAGCCTCGGCCGCGTGCTGGCTGTTGGGGTTGTCGGTCACGAGCATCGATCCCGATTGCCGGCTGCCTGGATCCTACGCGAACACCTTCCATACTCTCCTGGAATATTCCCCGCGGTGAGTACTGGGTGAGTGCCAGATCAAGAGAAAGGGCCTAGCCGCTTCCAGCTAAGCCCTTCATCTAATTGGTGGAGCCAACCGGGATCGAACCGGTGACCTCTACAATGCCATTGTAGCGCTCTCCCAGCTGAGCTATGGCCCCCAAATCTGATGGCACCCGCCGGTCACGTGGGCGGCGAACTTAGGAACGTGTCCCCGCGCCGGCAAGAGGAAAATGAATAATCGGCGTACGCCGATTATTCATCCCGCGAAAGCCGGCGCTCCGCGGGCTGTGGTGCCGCTCGCCTAAGGCTCCTCTTCCTCGACATTGTCTATGACCTCGGCCATGTCGTCTTCGTCCTCGCCGAGTTCGGAGGCGTCCTCGATCATCTCCTCCTCTTCCTCCTCGTCGCCATCGGCGAGCGGCACGGCCTCTTCCTCGTCCTCCACGGCCTCGAGATCCTCGGCATCGACATCGGCGTCGTCACCGACCGGCGCCAGTTCCTTCTCGGGCGCCATGGCCGGGCGCGAGCGGCGCGCCTTCAGAAAGGCCTCGGGGTCATAGGGCGTGCTGCATTTCGGGCAGATCACCTGCTCGCGCAATAAATCGTAATAGCGGGTGCCGCAGCTGGGGCAGATCCGCTTGGTGCCCCATTCGGGTTTGGCCAACGGTTACTCCTTAGTCGTCAATCACGGAAAGGATGGCGGAGGCGCCATTGCCACAGCCGGTGCATCCTGTCAAAACCAAATAGGCCCCATCGCCAATTTTAAGGCCGGCGCGGATTTGGGTGCGGGATATGGGGCTTCCACCCAGCGCCGGCAAGGGTATTTTCGCGCATGCCCGACGACATGATCTCTCACTCCCCGGCACCGCTCGCCGGCGCCCGACCCAAGGCGCCGTTTTCCGGCGCGATCCGCGTGCCGGGCGACAAGTCGATCTCGCACCGCGCGCTGATGCTGGGCGCGCTCGCGGTCGGGCGCACCGAGATTTCCGGGCTGCTCGAAGGCGAGGATGTGCTGTGCACCGCCGCGGCGATGCGGGCGATGGGCGCCGATGTCGAGCGGCTGGGTGAGGGGCGTTGGCGGGTCGATGGCGTCGGCATCGGCGGATTGGCCGAGCCGGCGGATGTGCTCAACCTCGGCAATTCCGGGACCTCGGCCCGGTTGCTGCTCGGCATTCTCGCCACGCACCCGTTCACCAGCTTTGTGACCGGCGATGGTTCGCTGCGCACCCGGCCGATGCGTCGGGTCACCGATCCGCTGTCGCGCTTCGGCACGCGCTTTGCGACGCGCGACGGCGGCCGGTTGCCGCTCGCGGTCACCGGCGCCGCCAACCCGGTACCGGTCGAGTACACGCTGCCGGTGCCCTCGGCGCAGGTGAAATCGGCGGTGTTGCTCGCCGGGCTCAACACGCCGGGTGAGACCACGGTCGTCGAGCCGCAGGCGACCCGCGACCATACCGAGCGCATGCTCGGCCATTTCGGCGCGACGGTACGGATCGGCCAGGCCGAGGGCGGCGGCAAGCGCATCACGGTGATTGGCCAACCCGAGCTGACCGCGGCGCCGATCGTCGTGCCGAGCGACATTTCCTCCGCCGCCTTCGCGATCGTCGCCGGCCTCGTCGTGCCGGGGTCCGAGATCACGGTCGAGGGAGTCGGGCTCAACCCGTCGCGCACCGGGCTGCTCGCGAGCCTCAAAGAGATGGGCGCCGACATCGCCTACCTTAATGAAAGGGTCGAGGGCGGCGAGCCGGTCGCCGACCTGCGCGTGCGCGCCGGCGATCTGCATGGCGCCGACATCCCGCCCGAGCGCGCACCGTCGATGATCGATGAGTATCCGGTTCTCGCCGTCGCCGCCTCTTGCGCCAAGGGGCGCACGGTGATGCGCGGGCTCGCCGAGCTCAGGGTCAAGGAAAGTGACCGCCTCACCGGCATCGCCGTCGGCCTTGCTGCTTGCGGGGTCAAAATCGGGGTCGAGGGCGACGACCTCATCGTTGAAGGCGATGGTCGTCCGCCGGTCGGCGGCGCGATGATCGAGACCAAACTCGACCATCGCATGGCGATGGCCTTCCTGGTGATGGGCCTCGCCGCGACATCGCCGGTGCGGATCGACGACGCGCGCCCGATCGCCACCAGCTTTCCGGGCTTCGTGCCGCTGATGAACCGGCTCGGCGCCGGGTTCGCGGAGATTTTGTGACGACTGCATCGCGGTCGATGCGTCCTTCGAGGCTTCGCTGCGCGAAGCGCCCCAGGATGAGGACTGCTAGACGATGGCATCACAGATGTCCCTCATCCTGAGGAGCGGGCGCAACCCGCGTCTCGAAGGACGCTAGATGCTCGCCTCGGGGCAGTCCCTCATCGTCGCGATCGACGGGCCGGCGGCGTCGGGCAAGGGGACGCTGGCGCGCCGCGTCGCCGAGCGGTTCCAGCTGGCGCATCTCGACACCGGCAAGATCTATCGCGCCACGGGGCTTGCCGTGCTCGTCGCCGGCGGCGATCCGGCCGACCCCATCGCCGCCGAGAAGGCCGCGCAAAACCTCGACTTCACGACACTTGGCGATCCCCGTCTGCTCAAGGAAGATGTCGCCCGCGCGTCATCGGTCGTTGCCGCGATTCCGGGTGTGCGCGCGGCGCTGCTCGAGGCGCAGCGCCGCTTCGCGCATCATCCTCCGCCGCCGGCAAAAGGCGCGGTGCTCGACGGCCGCGACATCGGCACCCTGGTCTGCCCCGACGCCGATGTGAAGCTTTTCCTCGTCGCCAGCGCGGAATCCCGCGCGTTTCGGCGGGCCAAGGAGTTGCGGCCGGACGACGCGGCGGCTATATACGACGATGTCCTGCAGGACATGAGGGAACGCGACGCGCGCGACAGTGAGCGTCGGGTTGCGCCGCTCGCGGCAGCGCCTGATGCCATAACCATAGATACGACAACGCTCGATGCCGATCAGGTATTCGAGCAGGCATCCGACCTTATCGCGCGCCACATCGCCCGCCGCTGACGGCGGGTCTCCTCCACGACCTTGCAGAACCGGGTCAACGCGGCCGCTCCCGACCCTCAATGCGGCTGCCCGCTCCGCTCCGATCCCGGCGGGGCTGCCAGTCGTTCGGGGATCGAGGATGTGTAATGGCTGTTGCTGAACCCGTCGCTGCCCCCAGGGAAAATTTTGCCGCACTGCTCGACGAGTCGTTGGGTGTTTCCAACGGCCTTGAAGGCACGGTGGTCAAGGGTCGTGTGATCGCGATCGAGAACGATGCCGCGCTGATCGATGTCGGCCTCAAGTCCGAAGGGCGTGTTCCGCTCAAGGAATTTTCGACCGGCGGGCAGCCGCCTGATATTCATGTCGGCGATACCGTCGAGGTCTTCCTCGAGCGGATGGAAGACAAGAACGGCGAGGCCGCGCTGTCGCGCGAGAAAGCGCGGCGCGAGGAAGCCTGGACCCAGCTCGAAAAGAATTTCCAGGCCAACGAGCGCGTCAACGGCGTGATCTTCGGTCGGGTCAAGGGCGGGTTCACCGTCGATCTGTCGGGCGCCGTGGCGTTCCTGCCCGGCAGCCAGGTCGATATCCGCCCGGTGCGCGATATCGCGCCGCTGCTGGGCACGCCGCAGCCTTTCCAGATCCTCAAGATGGATCGCTCGCGCGGCAATATCGTCGTGTCGCGCCGCGCGGTGCTCGAAGAGAGCCGCGCCGAGCAGCGCTCCGAGCTGGTGGCGAGCCTCAAGGAGGGGCAGATCCTCAACGGCGTCGTCAAGAACATCACCGATTACGGCGCGTTCGTCGATCTGGGCGGCGTCGACGGCCTGCTGCATGTGACCGACATCGCCTGGCGCCGCATCAACCACCCGTCCGAGGCGCTGACGATCGGCCAGAACGTCAAGGTCCAGGTCATCCGCTTCAACCCCGAGACGCAGCGCATCTCGCTCGGCATGAAGCAGCTCGAAGCCGACCCGTGGGAAGGCGTCGAGTTCAAGTACCCGGCCGGCGCGAAGTTCAAGGGCCGCGTCACCAACATCACCGACTACGGCGCCTTTGTGGAGTTGGAGCCGGGGGTCGAGGGCCTTGTCCACGTCTCCGAGATGAGCTGGACCAAGAAGAACGTGCATCCGGGCAAGATCGTCTCGACCTCTCAGGAGGTCGAAGTCATGGTGCTCGATGTCGACCCCGCCAAGCGGCGCATCAGCCTTGGCCTCAAGCAGACCCTGCCGAACCCGTGGGAAGCCTTCATCGAAGAGCATCCGGCGGGGAGCGAGATCGAGGGCGAGGTCCGCAACACCACCGAGTTCGGCCTGTTCATCGGCCTACCGGGCGATATCGACGGCATGGTCCACCTCTCCGACATCGACTGGACGCGCGATGGGGAAGAGGCGATGCAGGACTACCGCAAGGGCCAGATGGTCAAGGTCAAGGTGCTCGATGTCGATGTCGAGAAGGAGCGCATCTCGCTCGGCATCAAGCAGCTCGAGAGCGACCCGTTCGAGGCTAACCTCGGCAAGATCAAGAAGGGCGACGTCGTCACCGCGACGATCTCCGGCACCTCCGATACCGGTATCGATGTCACGCTGCCCGACGGCATGCCCGGCTTTATCCGCAAATCCGAGCTGTCGCGCGATCGCAGCGAGCAGCGGCCAGACCGCTTCGCTGTCGGCGAGCGGGTCGACGCCAAGATCACCCAGATCGATCGCGCCACCCGCAAGGTGTCGCTGTCGATCAAGGCGCGCGAGGTGGACGAGGAGAAGAAGGCGATGGCCGAGTTCGGCTCGTCCGACTCCGGCGCGAGCCTTGGCGATATCCTGGGGGCCGCGATCCGCCGCCGCGCCCAGGAGGACGACGTCGAGCAGGAAGACAAGGCCTGAAAACGACCCTCACCCTCCCTCGTCCACGGGGGAGGGTGAGGGTCCGCCGCCACAGGGCGGACGAAAACCTCGAATCGTATCAGGGGCTTGCTTGACGCTTGCTCGCGGCTTTGGCACGGTAGGAGCACCCTAACAAAACCGACCGGAGCTGCGACCGCGATGACGAAATCGGAGCTCGTCCAACGGCTTGCGGAGGCAAACCCGCACCTTTATCAGCGCGATGTCGAAATCATCGTCACCGCGATTTTTGATGAGATCGCGGCGGCCCTGTCACGCGGTGACCGGGTCGAGTTGCGCGGGTTCGGCGCGTTCTCGGTCAAAAAGCGCGATGCGCGCGTCGGCCGCAACCCCCGCACCGGCGACAGCGTCTCGGTCAGCGAGAAGCACATCCCGTTCTTCAAGACCGGCAAGCAGCTGCGCGACCGGCTGAACCACTGATTTTTTCGGTGACGACCCCATTTAATCGTCATGGCCGGCCCCCGGGTCCGGGGGCGATCCGGCCATCCACGTCTTCGTCGTCGGTGAGTGCTCGAGACGTGGATCCTCGGGTTGATCCGCGGATCAAGTCCGGGGACGAGGATGATGCGTGGAGACGAGGGGACAATGAAATTCTTCCGGTGGGTCGTCCTGGCGCTGGTGGCGTTCGTCCTCATCCTTTTCGCTGTATCGAACCGCGAGAGCGTGTCGGTGGAGCTATGGCCGCTGCCGGCGCTGGTCGAGCTGCCGCTTTATCTCGTCGTTCTGGGGACATTGCTCGTCGGCTTCTTTGCCGGTGAGTTGATCGCCTGGGGGCGCAATTGGCGCTGGCGGCGCGAGGCGCGGTGGTCGCGCGATCGCATCGCCGTGCTCGAACGCGAGCTCGATGCCGCGCGCGCCCCGCGCGCCGTCTCTGGCGTGCCGGTTACCGTGGCGCCGCGATGAGCGTTGCCGCCAAGATTTGCGGGCTGTCGAGCGAGGCGGCGATCGATGCCGCGATCGCCGGCGGTGCGGCCTATGTCGGCTTCGTCTTCTACCCGCCGAGCCCGCGCGCGGTTACGCCGTCTCGCGCCGGCGAATTATGCAAGCTGGTGCCGGCGGATGTGCAGCGCGTCGCGCTTTTTGTCGATGCCGATGACGCGGCGATCGCCGCGGTGCTCGACGCCGCGCCGATCGATATATTGCAATTCCACGGCGCCGAAAGCGCCGAACGCGTTGCCGATGCAAAACGCCGTTTCAGTCGCAGAGTCATGAAAGCCATCTCGGTCGTCGGGCCGGATGACGTCGCGGCCGCCTCGCTCTACGAGGACGTCGCGGATTTGCTGTTGTTCGACGCAAAGCCGCCGCGCCGCGCCGATGCGCTGCCCGGCGGCAATGGTCTGGCGTTTGATTGGCAGCTGATCGCCGGCTGCCGGTGGAAGCTGCCGTGGATGCTGTCGGGCGGCCTCACTGCGGCGCTGCTGCCCGAGGCTGTCAGCGTCTCCGGCGCCAGGGCGGTCGATGTCTCCTCCGGCGTCGAAATCGCGCCCGGCCAAAAGGATATTACCAAGATTCGCGCCTTCCTCGCCGCCGCGGCTGTGCTCTAAAGCATCTCAACGCAAGGACGCGAAGGCTGTTCGCCCGGCGCGGAGCGCCAAAAGTTTCACCATGGAGGCACGGAGGGCATGGAGATTGCTGAACCTCTGTGTCCTCCGTTGTCTGAGTGGTGATTTGAACGCGGCTTCGCCGCGGTTCAGGACCTCTTTGCGTCCTCCGCGTTGAAGCGTTGTCTTTTTCCTCCGTGACCTCCGTGTTCCCGTGGTGCAATAAGACGCGATGATGCAGACCCCCAACACTTACCGCGCCGGCCCGGACGCCGACGGGCATTTCGGCCTCTATGGCGGCCGCTACGTCGCCGAGACGTTGATGCCGCTCATCCTCGCCGTCGAAGAGGCCTACAACGCCGCCAAGGCCGATCCGGCCTTCAAGACCGAGCTCGATTATTACTTGAAGCACTATGTCGGCCGGCCGAGCCCGCTGTTTTTCGCCGAGCGGCTGACCCGGCATTTCGGCGGCGCCAAGATATACATGAAGCGCGAGGAGCTCAACCACACCGGCGCGCACAAGATCAACAACGTGCTGGGCCAGGTGCTGCTCGCCCGCCGCATGGGCAAAGGACGCATCATCGCCGAGACTGGCGCCGGTCAGCACGGTGTCGCCACCGCGACCGCCTGCGCGCTCTTCAACCTGCCTTGCGTCGTCTATATGGGCGCGACCGACATCGCCCGGCAGCAGCCCAATGTCTTCCGCATGAAGCTGCTGGGCGCCGAGGTGGTGCCGGTCCATTCCGGCACCGCGACCTTGAAGGATGCGCTCAACGACGCGCTACGCGACTGGGTCGCCCATGTCGACGACACATTCTATGTCATCGGCACGGTCGCCGGCCCGCATCCCTACCCGGCGATGGTGCGCGATTTCCAATGCGTGATCGGCGACGAGACCCGCGTCCAGCTACACGAGGCCGAAGGCCGCTTGCCCGACACGCTGGTCGCCTGCATTGGCGGCGGGTCGAACGCGATGGGCCTGTTTCACCCGTTTCTCGACGATCCCACCGTCAAGATGATCGGCGTCGAGGCAGCCGGTCATGGCATCGAGACCGGCAAGCACGCCGCCTCGCTCAATGGCGGGCTGCCCGGCGTGCTGCACGGCAACCGCACCTACCTGCTGCAGAACGACGACGGTCAGATTATCGACGCACATTCGATCTCGGCCGGGCTCGACTATCCCGGCATCGGGCCGGAGCATTCCTGGCTGCACGATCTCGGCCGTGTCGACTACGCCTCGATCACCGACAGGGAAGCGCTCGACGCGTTCCAGCTCTGCTGCAAGCTCGAAGGCATCATCCCGGCGCTGGAGCCGGCGCATGCGCTGGCGCATGTCGCGAAAATTGCGCCGACCCTGGCGCGCGACCACCTCCTGGTGATGAACATGTGCGGTCGCGGCGACAAGGACATCTTCGCCGTCGCCGAGCATCTCGGCGTCAAGCTCTAGCCGCGAAACTGTGACGATCTCTACAGAAACCGTGAGACTGTGAAACTGTGAAAGCTCAACCGCTAAAAGTCCCTCTCCGCCCGTTGGGGGGAGAGGGAGGGGCCCATCGCGGTAGCGATGGGAGGGTGAGGTGGGCATCCGCCGGCGCTTCCCCCATCTCACCCCGGCCCTCTCCGCCCCCGGGGGCGGAGAGGGAGTGGACCTTGTCATGAGCCGTATCGAAAAGCGCTTTGCGGCGCTGAAGGCTGAGGGCCGCGCCGGGCTCGTCGCCTATCTCGTCGCCGGCGACCCCGACCTCGACACCTCGACCCGGCTGTTCGAGGGCGTCGCCGCGGCGGGCGCCGACCTGATCGAGATCGGCATGCCGTTCTCCGACCCGATGGCTGACGGACCGTCGATCCAGGCCGGCGGATTGCGCGCGCTGCAAAGCGGCATGACGCTGAAAAAGACCCTGGCACTCGTCAAGCACCTGCGCGCCCGCGACGCCGACACGCCCTATGTGCTGATGGGCTATTACAACCCGATCTACCGCTACGGCGCCGAGGCTTTCGCCCGGGATGCCGCGGCGGCCGGCGTCGACGGGCTGATCATCGTCGACCTGCCGCCCGAGGAAGAGGCGGAATTGGCCGAACCGGCGACCGCGGCCGGGCTCGACCTCGTCCGCCTCGCGACGCCGACCAGCGACGAGCATCGCCTGCCCACGATCGTCGAGCGCGCCAGCGGCTTTGTCTATTACGTCGCCATCGCCGGCATCACCGGCACCCGCGCGGCCGATGCGGCAAGCGTGCGTGCCGCGGTCGCCCGCATTCGCCGGTTCACCGGCCTGCCGATCGCGGTGGGGTTCGGCATCAGGACGCCGCAGCAGGCCGCCGAAGTCGCTCGCGCCGCCGACGCCGCGGCAGTCGGCACCGCGCTGGTCGATCGGCTTGCGCAGAATCTCGATCCCGCCGGCCGCGCCAAACCCACCCTGGTCGACGCCGTGCTCGCTGACATCCACGCGCTCGCCAAAGGTATCCGCGGCGCACGCCTATGATCGATCACGTCACGCTCGGCGTCAGCGATTTCGACCGGGCCCGCGCCTTTTACGACCGCGCCTTGGCCCCGCTCGGCCTCAAGCGCATTACCCGCGACGATCGCGACTTCGCCGGCTACGGCAAGCCGGGGAAGGGCTGGTTCTGGATCGGCCCGGCTAAGGAAAAACCGACCGGCACCCATGTCGCCTTCACCACAGCGGATCGCGCCACTGTCCACGCCTTCTACGAAGCGGCGCTCGCCGCCGGCGGCCGAGACAACGGCGCGCCCGGCCCGCGAACCCAGTACGCGCCGACCTATTACGGCGCCTTTGTGCTCGACCCTGACGGCCACAATATCGAGGCCGTGTGTTACGCGGCTGAGTAGCGATGCCGAACTGGCTCAGTAATTTCGTTCTGCCGAAGATCCGCACTTTGGTGGGGCGCAAGGAGGTGCCCGACAATCTGTGGAAGCAGTGCCCGAGCTGTGAGCAGACGCTGTTCCTTAAGGACCTCGTCGTCGACCAGATGGTGTGCCGGCATTGCGGCCATCATTTCCGCGTCGGCAGCGCCGAGCGCTTCAAGCTGCTGTTCGACGATGCGGTCTTCGAAAAGATCGAGCTGCCAAAAACCCCGGTCGATCCGCTCAAGTTCCGCGACCGCAAGCGCTACACCGAGCGGCTTCGCGAAGGGCAGGCGGCGCTCGGCGCAAACGGTGAGGCGATCGCCGTCGCGCATGGCCGGATCGGCGGCGTCGGCGTGG
>Ga0335074_10011922_pt1 | contig 12177 bp, 5 predicted proteins | sample Lox_Sample_23_FD_206715 | JGI IMG/M metagenome (GOLD analysis project Ga0335074, IMG submission 206715) | Soil microbial communities from Loxahatchee National Wildlife Refuge, Florida, United States - Lox_Sample_2.3 | ecosystem: Environmental > Terrestrial > Soil > Wetlands | place: USA: Florida...
AGACCGTTGACTTTGATCCCGCCTAACCCGGCCTCATCGGTCACATCGGAAAATGTGCCGTTGCCATTGTTGTGGTAAAGCAGCAGCGAACTGGGAAGAAACTGATCGGGTAAGCAATAGCTCCGCCATCCGCGCGCCTTGTCTCCGCAATACGGGCCCGTGCCCACGGTGTACTGCACGTAACGGGCGACAACCAGATCGAGAAAGCCGTCGCGGTCATAATCGACAAAGGCGGCGCTCGTGCTCCAGCCTCCCCCGGCTACACCGGCCCTGGCTGTGACATCTTCAAAGGTACCGTCACCACGGTTCCTGAGTAACTGGTTATGCCCAAACCCGGTAACATAGATATCTTCAAACCCATCGTTGTTGTAATCCCCCACCGCGACGCCCATCCCATACCCGTCGCCGGCCACGCCCGCCTTTTCTGTCACATCGACAAAGTGAAAATTGCCCAGGTTATGGTAAAGGCGGTTGGAAAAGGTGGCGTTGTCTTTTTTCAATGAGGGTACAGCTGCCCCATTGACAAAGAAGATATCCGCAAGCCCATCGTTGTCAAAATCAGCGATCGCACAGCCGGAACCCATCGTTTCGATCATCTCTTTGGCCCCTGTGCCACCGTTGCGATGGACAAAGCCGATGCCCGCGTCATGCGGATTCACGGCGACGAACGCTTCGGGCAGCTTCTGTGGGAGAGCCGAAACCGCAGCCAGACAGAGCGCCGCCAGTGCCGGCACTGTGGCTGACCGCCAACTTCTCTCCTGAAAGTTCGCGACTGCGCCCTCCACCTTCGATCAGTCTTCGGGTGAGTCCGGAGGGAGCCAGCGCCGGGATGCGCGCAGCTTCTGCATAATTTCCAGCTCGGCATTCGCAGCCTGATTTTCCCCCAGATGTGTCAATACCGTCCCCAGCTGATAGTAATTGCGCGGGTCCTGCGATCCGCGATCGACCGCGGTGCGCGCCGATGCGAGCGCCGCCTGAGACTTGCCCATAAACAACTGGGCTTCGCTCAGATAGCGCCAGGTGGATGGATAGTCGGGGCGTATCCGGGAGGCCCGCGTCAGCTCCTGCTCTGCCTTGCCGTAATCCCCCTCCAGAAGCAACAGCTTGCCCAGTTGCAGTCGCGCCGAAAACTGATCCGGATCGAGTTCCAGCACCTGGCGATAAAGTGCGGCAGCCTTCTCCAGATCGCCCACTGAGTGATACGCGAATCCCAGCCGGTACAGCGTCTCGACGGAATCCGGAGCCTGCTGCAGTGCCCGTTCGAACCAGGTGATGGCTTCTCGTTCTTCATGCTGCTGCATCCGTATATAGCCGATCAGGCGATCCAGATTCGCGTCGCCACTGGAGCCGAGAAGAGGCTGTATCGCCTCGTCAGCTTCATCGATGCGACCGTTCTTCGCGAGAAAGACGGCCAGATTGATGCGGAATTCCCGGCTTTCCGGAACCGCGCTCAGCGCCCGAACCAGATCCGCCCTGGCCCCCTCCTTATCGCCCTCCGACGCGAGCGTCAACCCCAGCAATTCCCAGGATGCATTGTCGTTTGTGTCCCTCGCCACACATCCCTGAAGCTCCGCCTGCGCTGCCGCGAACTCATGCTGCAGGAAGAGAGCTTTGGCATTGGCGGAGCACACGCCCCCCTCCTGTCCCGCGCAACTCAGGACCGGAGCCAGCATCGCGATGACTGCCGCCCACTTCGCTGCCAACGCCGCCATCTTGCCCTCCACCGGATCTGCTTTCGAGTCCGATGCCACAGAGCGTTCGTCTGCGGCATCGGACTTGTCTTTACCTGGTCAGAAGAAGAACTGCCCGTGCACCTGGATCGCCCGTGCGGGAGAAATGCCCCCGAACTGGCCGAACCCGGCGGTGCCTACCGCGCCATTCATGAACCACCACGTGTGACGATTGAAGACGTTACTCGCGTCCGCCCCAATGCGGAAGCGACGCCCCTCGCCCGGTAAGTCAAAACTCTTGGCCAGCGAGAGATTCTCGTTTGCGATCCCGCATCCTCTGCGTTCCGTTTCAATCAGCGTATCTCCCAAGGTATACGGTGCCGGGTTCGAGAACGCATTGGGGTTTATATAATTGTCGCTCGGATCGTGCGGATTGTACGAAGAGCAGCTTGCATTTCCGGCGATGGGAACTGACGTGTTTCTGACCGCCCACAGGTTGAGTGTCGAGACCCCGGTTGTCGCCGAGATCTGCTCCGGAGTTCCGGATCCGTAAGTGAGAATGCCGGCAATGTCCCAGCCACCCACCACGCTGTTGGCGAAGGAACTTATGTGGGATGCGTAGTCACGGCCGCGGCCGAAGGGCAACTGATAACTGAAAGTGAAGTTGGTCACGATCGGCCGGTCGCCCCCGATATCCGCGAAACTGATAATCTCGGAGTTATGAGGTATCACGGTCATTGCCTGGCGCGAGGCCTGATATGAATCTCCACCCTGTCCGCTGTAGGTCAGGGGATCGTTGGAGGTCTCTCGCGAAAGTGTCAGGTTCGCCAGCAGCGTCAGACCGTGCGACAGTCTTTCCTGCGCATCCAGCATGAAGGCATGCCAGTACATATTCTTGACCAAAGCGTCATTCTCGTTCACGTTCTGCATCTGCGGATAGGGTCGCAGCGCCTGCAACACGCTGCCCGTGAACCCCGGATAGGGTACGGGAATATTGGCTGCCTGCGCGGCGGCTGAAGTGATGTCCTGGTTCAGCAGCGTGCCGTAACTCAGATATTGCACCGGCAGCTGGTTGAGCGTGGCCAGATTGTTGGTGGGCAGACCGTGCATCAGTTTGCCCGCATACTTGGCGCTGATGACCCATCCCCCCCTGAGCTGGCGCTCGAACGCTGCGCCCAGATCCTGCTGCGGATGGGACTCGTTGTCGTCGTAGTTGTAGTAGGGAATGCCGTTGCCATTGTCGATTGTTGGGTTCAGGTTCGGAACCGCTGGCGGATGAAATGTGCCGTTATCCCAGTCGGCAAACACGGGCGTTATCCCCCCGTTGCTCGTCGCCTGATTCAGGCTCACGCCGAAGCCGTCATACGGATAGTAGCCGCCGTTGATCTGCAGCACGTTGAGCGGATAGCGCATGATTCCGTAATAGAGCCGTACGACAGTCTTGTCGTTCAGCGCGTACGCGATCCCGAGCCTTGGCGAAAAGGCCCACGGATAAATGTTCATGAAGGTGCTCCGTCCGATCCGGCCGGGCCCCGAGCCCAGAAACGCGACTGCACCCAGATGGCCGCCTGCTCCGGCGTTGGGACATGCCGGACAGAAGTTCGACCATTGTGTGTTACTTTCTCGCGCGGGCGTGAATAACTCCCAGCGCAATCCATAATTGACCGTGAGCTTATGGTTCACACGCCACTGATCCATCCCATAGACTCCCCACTGGGAGGTAGTCGTGCGGATCGAGAACGGGCTTTGTAATTGCGCTGAATCGACCCATCCCAGAAGGAAGTCCGCCCAGCCGTAACCTGGCTGCGTTGCCGGTCCTCCGCCGGTGAAGTTGGGTTGATTGGTACCTCCGCCATCGAACCCGAATCCGCCATTGGAGTAAGACTCAGCGATCGGCCGATAAACAACGTAGTTATATTGCAGGCCGAATTTGACCTGGTGCACGTTTTTCGTCCATATCATGGAGGTGTCGGTCGGCAGAATATATTCGTATCCGTCGAATTCGTTTTGCTCCTGACCGAAACCGGTGGACTCTGCAATGGTGACAACGGGGGTCCCGTGGGTGAACGTCCCGTTAAGTCCGGCCCGCGAACCCGCCGTCAGGCCCTGCTGGCTGAGCGTCTGGCCAAAGGGATCATAGGCGAGTCCGGTATTGAAGGCGAAGAGCAGTTCGGGGCGGATTGCGTAGGTGTAGTTCAGTCTGAAGTTCTTCGCATGCACGGTGGCAATCGAGCAGTTGTTGACGTCCTGCGTGAAGCCAACGTAGTTAGCAGCTCCTTCAAGCACGTTACCGCACCCTCCTGACGTCCCATTGCGGATGAACCATTCATAGCCCAGCGACAGGCGCTGCTTTGTGCCAAATTGATGATCAGTCTTGATGTAGAGTTTGTCCTGCAGCGTGTTATCCGGCAGGGCGGTGGTTGCAAAGTTGTTCTGCGTTCCCGGCAGGTTCGGCATTGGATACGCATTCTGGAAGAATGTCGATACGCTGCTGAACCGATCGCTCGGAATCTGATTGTCAGGAAACGGATTGCGCGTCTGCTTTCCATCGGCGCCAGTGTGCGTTGTACTGGGATCGAAAATCTCTCCCTGGTAGACAGGATTGCCGTCGCTGTCTGTGCCGATCTGGGCGCCCAGAATTTCCGAGAAGTCGCCGCTGCGCATCTTGGCCGTGGGCACCGTCAGGATCGCGCTCGCCGCCGAGTACGCCGACCGGTATCCCTGATAATTCACAAAAAAGAACTGCTTTTTGTTTGTGAACGGAATGGGGCCGCCGAACGTGACCCCGAAATCATGCTGCTTTTCCGGGGGCACGGTCCCGGTCAGATAGCTCGATGCGTCCAGCGCGTCGTTGCGCAGATACTCGTAGGCCTGGCCATGGTACTGATCCGTACCTGAGCGCGTAACCAGCTCATAGACGGCGCCCAGATTGAATCCCTGATCCGCGTCGAGGTTGGTCACCATGCGGGCTTCCTGGATCGCTTCCGGCGCCGGCATCTTCGGGAATGCGAAGTTGCCGCCGAACGGCTGCGTCTGTTCCGGCGCCTGGTTCACCCCGTCGACCTCGTACCCCGCGACACCACCGTAGCCACCGCCGTCGCCGATTCCTTCGATATTGGACCACTGGAGACCCGCGTCGCCGCCACGGCCGGCTGCGTTATACACGTTCGGGGATATGCCGGCGAAGGCGGTCAGGTAATCCAGCGGGCTCCGCGTTCCTCCATTGGCGATCACAGGCAGATCCTGCAGAGCCTCTTTGGGAATCGTCTCTCCGGTGAAGCTTGCGGTTTTGTCGATGGTGCCCACATCGCCATTCACCACCACCTGGCTCGTGGTCGCGCCCACCCGGAGGCGAATTGCAACGTCCGGGCTCAACCCGGCCTGAATCACCACTCCGTCCCGAACCGCGGTTTCGAATCCCGGCGTCGTCACCGTGATGCGGTAGGTTCCCACCAGCAAACCAGGAAAGCTGAAATAGCCGCCGCTCGTGGTTCGGGCGGTGAACGAAACGTTGGTTGATGTGTTGACCGCTGTGACTTCCGCGCCGGGCACCACCGCTCCACTGGGGTCGGTCACCGATCCGGTGATTCCCTGGTCGGCTGTGGCTGTCACCTGGCAAGGTGCAGCCGGCATCATGAGCATCGCGAGCACTGGCAACAGAAACAGAAGGGCAAGACCCTGGCTTTTGAACTGGAGCTTCATTGGAGGAATCCTTTCTGAAAGGACACGCAGATTCAGACTCGTGGTCTGTTCGGCACTGCTATTCTGGGGAACTGGGGCTACGGGGACAGACGTTCGTTTGGCGCTGGCGTGAGAACACGCCCACCAGAGGCACGCGGGGAGTCCCGCCCGGGAACGCATCCGCCGAGCATCGTCCGGCAGCGCCTGACGCCGGCGGGCAGGACGCGGTCCGAAGCGGGATGTGCTCCAAAGCATCGGGAAGATCTCCTGGGGATGGGCCTGGGAGAACGCGCAGCCTTCTCCACGCTTCGGACGTATAATATTACTGTAGTATTTTTGTCAACCGAAAAAAACAGGATTGCGTGCCATGTGACGAAGCGCTTTCCGCCCCGGCCGCCGGACGCCCCAGGATACTCATACCGGGATCTCAAAAAAGCAGCGTGCGATCGACAGGTACGCCATCGTCTGCCCGGACCGGGCGTGGCTCCGGCCTCAGTCCTGATGCGGCTGCGCACTGAAATTCTCAGAAATACACAGAAAACGCCGGACCCGATGCGGGGAAAACCGGCCCGTGACAAATAAGGCCGGAACGGGGTCTCATAGGGTGGGATCGAAGCGAATCCTGAGAGCGAACCTTGCTTGTTAATATTATATTATGGTAATCTTTTTCGGTTTGATATCAGACGACCTACAGGCTGCCACCGCCATCCCCGGTGCGGACGGCAAACTTGCGCAGGTGCCATGATGGAAACAAGACGGAAGTTCCTTTCGAAAAGTGCGTCGCTGGCCGCGATCGCGTGTGGAGTGGGCAAGGGCTCGGTCCTCCTTACTCCGGCTGAAGCAACCGACCCGGCGAAGCCTCAGGCCGGCATGGTCCCGGCAGTCGCCGCCGCCTCGAGCGTTCCGGATTTGCGGCCTGAAGATGTTGTCGATCAGCGCCGCATGGCTCCGCGCGGCACCTCATGGGAATCGGTGGTTCCCGACACATTGGATCTGGGTGAGCGGGCGCGCCTGTCCGTCAACAATCTCACCCATAATGTCGATCCTGACGACTATTATTACGTGTTTCAGCTCTTTCGATTTTCCGGCGAGTCGAAGGGATTGAGCTATCCGGACCGCACCCTCGATATCACGGGGAAAAATCTGCGCGCCCTCCCCTGGATGCGAACCATGTGCGGCAGCCAGCAGAGCCTGGATCGCCAGGCCGGAATGATGCGCGCCATGATGGGCACGGTGGGAGCGGACGGTCTGCTGTACTACCCGACTGAAGGCTATCGGATCAAAGGAACGTCCTACCCGATGGTCAACGGAATTTTCGCCCTGGCCTGCGACAACCACTATGCGCTGGATGAGAATCCGCGCTGGCTGGACTGGATTCAATTGGTGAGCTCGGGACTGCAGAAGGTGGCGATCCGCGTCGAGGACCGCGCGTACTTTCCGCCCGAGTCGACGGTGACTCCCGAGGGCAAGTGGGTCTGGAATACGCGCGGCGTCGCCACTCTTCCGTATAACCCGCCCGAAGAGCCGTATCTCGATTCCCAGGGCCTTGAAGGATGCGTGAAATTCGAACAGCAATACGAGATGCGTGCGCTGGTCCGGGCCTATCGCCATGGTCAGAAGCCCGAAACTCTCGAGCTCATCCGCGCCCTCACCCGCTTCGACAGAAAGCTCGGCCTATGGCAGGACACTTCCCTTGAGGGAGTTCAGGGGAACGAACATGGAAATTTCTATGGTCATTTCCACGGCAACACCGCGCCTCTGCTTGCCCTGCTCGACATCGCCGAGATGGAGAACGATCCCGAACTAAAGGAGATCGTGCGCGAAGGCTATGAACACGCTTTGTCCACCGGCGCCGCCCGTCTGGGATGGTTTCCCTCCTGGTTCCTTCCCGTCAAATATCAGCGGGATGAAAGCACCGGCCGTGTGGCGGAAGGCTGCGCTGTCGGTGAGATGGCCGAGCTCGGCGTACGCCTCACCGACGCCGGGTTGGGAGACTACTGGGACCAGGTCGATTCGATCGTGCGCAACCAGCTGGTCGAACAGCAATACGTCAGCCTCGACACCATGAAGAGCTACGCTGGCAGCGGCCCTGCCGCAAAATACGTCGAAGACTACCTGGGCGGCTTCGGCGAAGGAAGCCCTGCCGGAAAACCGCCGGAGATGTACGGCTGCTGCTCAGCCAATACCCCCATGGGCATGTATTACGCATGGCACGGAATTACTCGTTTCGACGACGGCATCGCCACCGTGAATCTCTTCCTCAACCGCGGTTCGTCCTGGATGGACGTCGTCAGCTATCTGCCGTATGAGGGCAAAGTCGAGCTGCGCAACAAGCAGGCTCGCATTGCCCTGGTCCGCATTCCCATGTGGGTCGATCCTGGCGACGTGAAGGCGTATGTCGATCAGTCCCGCGCCCGCGTCCCGCTCACCGGGCGGTACATGATCTTCGATGGTCTGCGGCCGGGATCGGTGATTCGCCTGGAGTTTCTCAACCCCGAGTTTCACGAAACGTACTGGCTTGCCGGCACGCAGTATAACGTGGTCCTGCGCGGCAGCACCGTGATCAGCGTCGCGCCCGACAATCGTCAGAGCGGCTGGATCCCGCTGTATCAACGGGCCAACTACAGGAAGACGACTGCTCCGCTGCGCAAAGCGACCTTCTTTGCGGCCGATAAGGTTCTTCCTCTGCAGTAAGCTGCGCGGGGCCATTGCGCGGGATCGATGATCGGTCTCGCGCTTCGCTCCCTGTTGCGTCGGTCCGCCTCAGTACATGGCCAGCCCGCCATCGACGTTGAACGCCTGGCCGGTAATCGCGGATGCGCTTTCCTGCGCGAGCAGCAGCGCCAAGGGAACGATTTCGTGAGCGTACAGGCGCCGTCCGATGGGCGTGGCGCGCCGATCCAGCTCTTCGACCGTGAGTCCCGTGCGCGTTGCCTCAAACTGCAGGCGCTTGTCGCTGGCCTCGCTTCGCACTGGGCCCGGGCAAATCGCGTTCACGGTGATGCCGTCCCGGATCACTTCCATCGCGAGGGACCGGGTCAGGCCCAGGAGCCCGTGTTTCGATGCGGCATAGGCCGCGCCGAACGGGAGACCGGTTTTGCCTGCCAGCGAAGAAATATTGAGGATGCGTCCGTGCTTCTTCGCAATCATCTGCGGAAGCACTTTTTTTGAAAGCCGATAGGGTGCCGTGAGATTGAGCGCCAGCGTATAGCTCCAGAATTCATCGTCAAATTGCGCAACCGGTTTCGGATTGGCGCTGCTTCCCACCGCCGCATCGTTGATGAGGATGTCGATCGTTCCAAATTCCGTCAGCACCCGGTCAATCGCACCGTCAGCTGCAACCGGATCGCTCAGGTCCGTGGCGATGGAAATCGCCGTCGTGCCCATGTCCCGCACTTCCTCTTCAACCGCCTGCAACTCGGAAGAAGTGCGCGCCACCAGAGCCAGTCGTGCCCCCTGCTCCGCAAAGCCAAGCGCCAGCGCCCGCCCGATCCCGCGGCCGGCCCCCGTGATCACCGTGATGCGATCCAGCAGAGTCTGCATTACCAGTCGACGATCTGCTTCGGCACGAACCGGTCCACTTTGCGCCAGCGAACCGGCTCCCGATAATACGCGCGTTCATACAGTGGGCCATTGCGCCCCGGCGGATCGATGGCGGTCACCGTGTTGCCGCGAATCTCGAGCCTGTAGGGCACGTTGCCGATGGTCGTGTGCACGACCTTATCGCCAATCGGAAACCGGACCGTCACCCTGCTCCCCGCCCGGACGCCGACCGCATGCACATAGCGCTGCTGCCAGCCGACTGCCGTGTTTCGTCCGTCGACCTCACAGCGCACCTGGGCGCTTCCGCCCTCCACCCACTCCGGCACGCGAATCAGCAACCGATCGCAGTCGGTCTTCAGCTTCACGTCCACTCGGCCTTCATAGGGAACGTAGCTGTAAACATCGCACCACTGCGATGCCCGGTTGAGCAGCAGATTCACCTGAAGAGTACCGTCGCGGAACGAAGTCATGTGCTCCAGCAGGTAATACAGCGTGCGGCAGGAATTACCGGAGCAACAGTGCTGAATCGAGTAGGTATGCATGGGGGACTGCACCACCCAGTCGTTCCCCGTCGACCAGCCTGCAAAAGCTCCGACGTTGCGTTCCGGAACCCGATCAGCTGTCTCATTCGGCGCCACCGGCTTCGAAGCAGACCGTTCGGCGAGACGATGAACCCATGCCGGATCGGTTAGCTGGCTTTCCGCGAAATGATTGCGCGTCCATCGATCCGCGTCATCCCAGTAATCGCCCGCCCCCGCCAGGCTGAGCTTCACGGCCATGGCGATCATATCGGCGATCGTGTCGGCCTCGCACCGGTCGTAGTGCGGAACAAAAACCTCAGGGAAAAACCCGACCTCCGGACTGCCGTTGGCTTTCATCCACTCGTAGGCGGATCGAACGAACGCCAGGGTGTCCCGGTCGTTCACCGTCGCTGCATATTCAAGAACGCTGACCAGCCCAACGCCATGCGCATGGCCATGCCCGCCGTTGCGAACCCCGGCCGTGCCGTATGCCTTAAACCACTCCCGTTCGTCGGGGCCCATCAGCGGAGGACCATCAGGCTGGTAGTACTGCGCGTGATACCGCATGTACACCGTGAGCCGCGCCCCAAGCTCGCGCGCCGGCTCATAACCAGTCACCCGGTAGTACTGCGCCAGACCCTGGATCAGCCGCGCGCTCGTCTCCTCGGCCATGAAACCAACCGGCATCGGCCCGGAACCGTACTTCGCGTTCGGTTCCACCCCACCCGCCGGCATCCACGCATAGTCGCCCTGCGACACCGCAAAGGAAGACAGGCGGTCGATCATCTTCTCGATTGCCGCCCGCCACATCGGATTCCCGTCGCGCAGATAATAGACCGTCATGGTGCTGATCATCCGCTGACAGCTCACCGGCGTGGCCACCTGCGTAACCGATGGGTCGCTGATCTTCAGCGTGCTTCCCGACGTCGTCCACACCGGCTCCAGATACGTCACAGGAGCGCTGATCCGGCCCCACGGCCGCCCTTCGAAGGGCAGATACACCAGACCATCCGGGCCGATGGATCGCAGCAGGCCGGTCATCCACACCGGATCGACCTGATCGTTCAGACTGCTGCCGGTAGCCGCGCGCAGCAGCGGCAATGCCTCCATCAACCCCTCGCAGTTCGTCACCCAGTCATTGAAGTCGTGCAGCATCACCGGGGGATTGCGGGAAAAATCCACCAGCCAGTAAATTTCGTCGTCGGCCAGGGGATCGGTGATCGAGGTCAGAAGATGAACGCCCAGTTTCGCTCGCTCGGCAAGATCCAGCGTGTCGGGAACTGTGTCTTCGTAGCGCGTGCCCGCGTAGGAGGGAACTTCGAAATGTGGAGCGCTGTCGTTGATGTACCGGATCGCGTGCTTCACGCCGCCGGTATCGGGCGGCAGGCTTCCGTAGCTGTGAAAGAAACTCGAGTCCCCGGTCTGCGTCTGCTGCTGGCCGAAGCTGTTCCGGGTCAGGACCCCGCCCACAGAGCCAAGGCAGAGCCAGGAAAAACGTCGACGGTCGATTCGCGGGTTCATTGACCATTTCATATTACAGTATTATTATTCTCTGCGACCGTTTTTCTGCGCACATCTATGGCTGTCGATCAACTGCTCCGTGAGGGTCGCATTCGTGGCATGCGCCTGCCCCATCGCATCCTCACCGGCCCCATGGAGCGAGGCCTGGCCGGCCCCGATGGTGCCCTCACTGCCCGTTACATCGATTACCTCCTCGAAAGAGCCCGGGGCGGCGCCGCTCTCATTCAGGTGGAGTCCACCTACGTCGATACCCGCGGCATGGGCCATCTGTATCAGGTCGGCTGCCATGGCGATCACGTCATCCCCGCCCTCCAGCGCATGGCGCAGGCGCTGCACAGCGAGGGCGCGAAGGTTGCGCTGGAACTTTATTTCGGAGGGCGGCAAACGTCTTCATCCATCTCCCGGCGGCAGCCACTCGCGCCTTCCGCCGTCGAATGCCGCGTATTGAATCCGACTCCGTTTCCCCGCGCCATGACCGTCGCCGACATCGGCGAGATCGTGGATCGGTTTGCCCAGGCGGCTCGTCGTGTCGTCGAGGCTGGCCTCGACATGATCCACCTGCATGGAGCCCACGGATACCTCTTGGGTTCGTTTCTGTCGCCCTGGTCCAACCGGCGGACTGACCGCTACGGTGGATCCCCTGAGAATCGCGCTCGCTTTCCACTCGAGGTGCTGGCCGCCGTTCGCGCCATCACCGGTCCTGCTTTTCCCATCGGATATCGCATGAGCGCGGAAGAGTATATCGATGGCGGGCTTACGATTGACGAGAGCCGACGCTTCGCACAGATGCTGGCCGAGGCCGGCATCGATCTGATCGACGTTTCAGGCGGAATCTACGAAAGCGGTGACAGGATCATTCAGGGACCGGAAGCTCCCAAAGGAGGGTTTGTCGAAAACGCCGCGCTCATCAAACAGGCTGTCGGCGAACGCGTGCCGGTCAGCGTCGCGCAAAGACTCAATGACCCCGATTTTGCCAACGACGTTCTTCTTCGCCACAAACTCGACTTCATCTCTCTCACCCGCGCCTTTCACGCCGATCCCCATTTTGTCCGCAAGCTTCGCGAGGGCCGGAAAGAAGAGATTCTCCCCTGTATTGCCTGCCACCAGTGCACCAGCCTGCTGGAAGCGAACCTGCCCGCGGGCTGCGCTGCGAACCCGCAAACCACATTCGAGCGCATTTACCGGACTCACAAAGCAATCCACCCACGATTCGTCGTGGTCGTGGGCGGCGGTCCCGCCGG
>Ga0335074_10011924_pt1 | contig 12175 bp, 6 predicted proteins | sample Lox_Sample_23_FD_206715 | JGI IMG/M metagenome (GOLD analysis project Ga0335074, IMG submission 206715) | Soil microbial communities from Loxahatchee National Wildlife Refuge, Florida, United States - Lox_Sample_2.3 | ecosystem: Environmental > Terrestrial > Soil > Wetlands | place: USA: Florida...
GAGCGCGGAGACGGTGGCCAACTGACCGGGAAGCGTGTTGTTGCCGTTGATGCGCGCCCGCTTGGTGGCGAGATCCCCGGTGATATCGCCGATGGCGCTCGAGGGGGCCGTGATCTCCAGGTGCACGATCGGCTCGAGCACGATGGGACTGGCCTTTTGGATGGCGTCGATGAAAGCCTTGCGCCCGGCTGACACGAAGGCGACCTCCTTCGAGTCGACGGGGTGGTGCTTGCCGTCGTAGACGGTGACGCGGATGTCCTGCAAGGGAAAGCCGGCGAGCGCGCCCTCCGTCAGCACTTGCCGCACGCCCTTCTCCACCGCGGGGATGAACTGTCCCGGAATGGCGCCGCCCACGACATCGTCCACGAACTCAAAGCCGGTGCCGCGCTGCAGCGCCTCGATGCGCAGGTACACCTCGCCGAACTGACCGGCGCCTCCGGTCTGCTTCTTGTGGCGGCAGTGACCCTCCGCGGGACGGGTCACGGTTTCCCGGTAGGGAATGCTCGGCGGGTGTGTCTTGACGTGGACGCTGTAGCGCTGACTCATGCGCTCGAGCAGCACCCGCAGATGCAATTCGCCGGTACCGTAGAGGACGGTCTCGTTGACCGCGGGGTGATGCTCGATGCGCACGCACGGGTCTTCCGCGGTGAGCTTGTGAATCGTATCGGCCAGGCGCTGCTCATCGCCCCGTCGCTCGGGCTCGATGGCGATGCCGAGCATGGGGGGTGGAAAGGCGACGGGTTTCAGGTGGAACTGATCCTCGTCATGAGAATCGTGCAGCACGGCATCGAGATGCAGCTCCTCCACCTTGGCGATGGCGCAAATGTCGCCCGGGACCGCCTCGGGGATCTCGACCGTGTCCTTGCCGAGAAGCTTATATAAATGTGCCACCTTGAAGGGCTTGCGTGCATCGCCCACGAAGAGCTGGGCACCCGGACGCACCGTGCCCTGGTGCACGCGCAAGATGCCGAGCTTCCCGACGTAGGGATCGATGGTGATCTTGAAGACGTGCGCGACGACATGTTTGTCGGGATCCGGCGTGACCGTGACGCGTTGGGCACGTTCATCCGACCCTTTGAGAAAAAGCGGCGGGTTTCCTTCCGCCGGGTTCGGCATGAGGCGCGTGAACACCTGCAGCAGCTCCGCGATTCCGGCGCCGGTCTCAGCCGAAGTGAAGCACACCGGAACGAGATGGCCCTCGCGCAGGGCCTGCTCGAAAGGGTCGTGCAGCTGCTCGGGCGAGATCTCCTCGCCCTGCTCGAGGTAGACGGACATGAGCTGCTCGTCGAGCTCGACAACCTGATCGATGAGCTGAGTATGGGCCACCTCGACCGACGAAAAATCGGCCGGCGAGCCGTGCGGCTGAAAGAAGCAGTCGACTACGGCTTGTCCCCCGCGCGCCGGGAGGTTGAGCGGCAGGCATTCGGCGCCGAATGACTCACGGATCTGCGCCAGCACATCCGCGGACTTGGCGTCGCGGCTGTCGATCTTGTTGATGACCACGAGCCGGCAGAGCCCACGCTCACGAGCGAAGTCCATGAGTCGATGGGTGATGGCATCCGGGCCGTTCGCCGCACTCACCACCACGGCCACCGCTTCGACCGCCTCCAACACCGAGAGCGTGCGCCCGAAGAAGTCGGGATAGCCGGGGGTATCCAGAAGATGGACGCGCGTGCCGTCGCAGTCGAAGGTCAGGACAGCTGGCTCGAGGGAATGCTGGAGCGAGCGCTCCTGTGGATCGAAATCCGATACGGTGCTGCCGCGCGCGAGACTGCCCTTCGCCCGGATGGCGCCCGCCTGAAAGAGCAGGCTCTCCGCCAGCAATGTCTTGCCCGCGCCGGCCGCTCCGACCAGCGCGATATTTCGGATGCCCGAAGTCGTATGGCCCATGAGTCGCTCCCCGGCAAGGAGGTCGTCCAGGGTACTCCCCGCGGTCGCGGATTTGCAGTCTGGCATGCCAAATGCTCATGGGATCCTCCCGTGAGCACCCCAAAACCCCGCATCCGGCCCAAGCCCGAGTCAGAACGAGGCCAGGGCGAGCGCCCGATGCGCGATCCGCCCTCCCACCCCGAGCGCGACCCGCCGGTTTTCACCGAGCGCGACCCAGGTGCGGAGCAAAAGGCGGCCCGGCGGGTCATATTTCACGAGGATGATTGCCTGCGCTAAGGTGAGAGCATGAAAAAGTCCCCAAAACCTCCCGAGGCGCCCCCGCCGCGGCAAGGCGATCCAGCGCCCGAAAGCAAAGCGCAGAGGGAGAAAATCCAGAGGCAGTTGGACGAGGCGTTGGCGGCCAGCTTCCCGGCGAGCGATCCCGTCTCGATCGTGACCTCGCACGAGGAAGAGGACTGGGGAGAGGGTTAGGGTGCCGTCAGCTCCAGCGCCAGACCCGCCTGGTTCGTGGTGGTGAGTTGCACCGGACGGCGCCATACCCGTTGCAGGTAATCCAGCACCTTGCGGCTGCGTTCCAGATCGAGTCCCCGGCCATCCAGCGTGTAGTCGTGCACGAGCTCGAGCGTGCCGTCGCTGCGAACGTGCTTTGCCGCAACCGTTGGTGCGCCGAAATTGTACTTAGGGCTGAGAATCGCCTCGTGCAGCGCGGTCAGGTCCTGGTCGAGCACTTTGATTTGTCCGTCGCTGCGCGCGCTGTAGCGAAAGAGGCTCAGCTCCTCGGCCAACTCGCGCGTGAGATGGTTGCGCACGAACGCGAAATCGTCATCCTGAATCATGATGTTGCGCGCCGCCGGCAGTCCTTCCCTCTCGACGATCTTCTCCCACATCGCAAAGCCGAGATGGTAGGGATTGATGCTGAGCGCCACCTGCTGATCCGCAGCCACAGGTCGCACCACATCGGAGTGGCACTTGATCGCATCCAGGTAGGCCTGCTGCGGGACGAAGTCCGCCTCCCGCAGCAGACGCGCATGCCAGTAGGAGGCCCATCCCTCGTTCATGATCTGGGTGGCGAACACCGGGTAGAAATAAAACGACTCCTCGCGGACTGCGAGAAAGATATCCCGCTCCCAACTCTCCATTTCCGGCCCGTATTGAGCCACGAACCAGAGCAAATCGCGCTCCGGATGCGGTGGCACCGGCGCGCGCTTTTTCGGCTCGACGCCGGTGCTCGCGGCGGTCGGCTCGAGCTGCGCAAAGCGCTTGCGGAACTCGTCGTCGTCAGCTGCGCGCTTGTCCTGGAGATATTCCGGATAGCGTGCCCGACGCAGCGACTGATCGACGTCGATGTGCTGCTCGAGAGCCAACGCGGCGTCCAGCACCGCTTCGACGCGCTGCATGCCATGCGTCTCGATCGCCTGCTGGATCTGGCGCGCGTGATTGGCGGCGTGCTCGACGATGTGCTCGCTCACCTGTTCCTGGCAGCGCTGAAAAAGCAGATTGTTGCGTGAGAAGTCGGCATGCCCGAGCACGTGGGCGGTGACGAGAATGTTCTCCGCCAGGCCATTGCTCGCGGCGAGATAGGCGTGACCCGGATTACCGGGGAAGACGACCTCGAAGAGCCGCGAGTGGCCCATGTGCCGCTGGATGAGCTGATAGATGTAGCGCACGCCGAAGGACCAGTGCGGCATGCGTACCGGCAGCCCGTACACCGCGATCTCCATCATGAACGTGTCGGGGACCGCTTCGAAATCCACGGGGTGGAAGGTGAGCCCCGAGTGGGCCGCCAGCTCCTCGATGCGTCGCGTATAGCTCTGCCAGTTGTCGTCGGTCATGAGAAATGAATGGCGAGCGTTGCGTCCCTCACGCCTCTTCCTCGGCCCGGCTCTCGGAAGTGAAGAAGTGCCGCACGGCACCCCAGACGTCATCGAAATCGTTGAGCGCGTAGCTGCCTGCGGCACAGCCCGCGGACGCCAGCTCCGCGAACAGCCGACCGGTCTCGGTCGCCAGCTGCCGCGAGAGACCGGAGGAAACCTCCACGTAGCCGGTGAAGCAGGCGTCCTCGGCGATGGTGGAGAGCCCCTCGCGGGCATCCGCGGAATCACTCACGGAGTTGTCCCCGTCCGAGGCGTAGAAAAGATAGATGTTGCACCGGCCCGGGTTGTAGCGCGCGTCCATGATCTCCCGCACCTTCGCGAAGCCGGTCGAGGCCACGGTGCCGCCGGTGCCGCTCACCTGGAAGAACTCGGCTTCGGTAAATTCCCAGGCCTCGGTGGTGTGGGCGACGAACACCGTCTCGAGCGCGCGGTACTCGCGCCGCAGACCCTGCACCACCCAGAAGAAGAACGTCTTGGCGAGCTTGCGGTCGCGATCCGACATGCTGCCCGAGACATCGAGAAGAAAGAACACCACGGCGTGGATCGCGGGCTGACGCCGGCGGGCGAGCTGTCGATAGCGCAGGTCCTCGTCGGTGAAGGTGGGGGTGGCGCCCGGGGCCCCGCGCCGCTTCACCAGCTCCTTGAACGAGCGGCGCCGGTCGAGCCTGGAACGAGCGCCGCGGCGGTCCCAGCCCTCGCGCACCCAGTCGGACTCCTCCGCGGGTCCGACGCGCGCCTTCAAGTTGGGAAGCTGCATCTCCTCCCACAGCCAGTCGACGATGTCGTCGACCTTGAATTCGAGCAGCAGCTGTACCTCGCCCTCGTCCTGGCCGCCGGCGCCCTTCTCGCCGGGTCCGCGCTGGCGCGAGGGATCGGCGAACACATCGCCGGGTTTGGCCTTGCCCTGCCCGGCGCCCTGGTTCTCCTCCGGGCGGCGCAGACGAAAGTGATAGTGCTCGAGCATCCGCACCGGCACCCGCACCGTGCGTGCGCCGCCATTGATCAGCTCCCCACCCGCCACGATCTGCGGCAGGTGCTGGCGCACGGATTCGCGGACTTTCTCATCGTGGCGCAGCCAGTCGCGCGCGCCGCGGGAGAAGAGCTCGTACCACTTCCCGGCATCTCCGCCGGGCCGCTTGCCATCGCTCTCGCTCTTCGGAGCCATGATGCTACTGGTACTCCTTTTTAAGACCGCGCGCTACTCCTGAGCGAGCAAGGTGGTGACGTAGCTCAAGGCTTCCTTGGCGCTGTGCTCATCGTAGCCGTACTCGGTGATCAGACGCTGCTGCACCGCGGAGATCTTCAGCCGCGCGTCATCGTCGGGCCGCGCCGCGGAGGTCACGAGCCGGAGGACGTCGCGCCGTTCCTCGAAGAGATACTGCTCGATCGCCTCACGCATGCGCGCGTGGCTCGCGAGCTTGAACTTCTCGCCGGTCTTGAAGGCGACCATTGCCTTGCGCACGACTTCCTGCCGGAAGGAGAGCTTGCCGGAATCGGAAACCTTGATCTTTTCCTCCACCGAGCGCAGGAACCGCTCATCGGCCGGTCGCGTCTCGGAAGTGATGGGATCGGTCACCTGACGGTGATCGAGTGAGGCTTCCACCTCATCGAGATACTTCTCGAGCAGCTGCTGCGCCTCTTCTTCGAAGGAAGCGAACATCGCGCGGTGCACGTCCTCCTTGACCCAGCGGTTGTAGAACTCCTTGCGCGCGGTCACGAGGTGGTCGATCCAGGCTTTCTTCTGCTTCGCCTCCATGCGCGCGTCGCTCTCGATGCCGTCCTTGAGCGCGAGCAGCAGCTCCATGCTGGTGAGGCTGTGCGTGGTGCCACGGGTAATGGCGTTGGAAATCGCGTTGATGATGAAGCGCGGACTGACCCCGGTCATGCCCTCGTCGGGGGACTCGGCACGCAAGCGCGTGGCTTCGGTCTCCGGCACACCCTCGACCGCCTCGCCGGCGTAGAGGCGCAGCTTCTTGGCGACGTCGAGCCCTTCGCGCTCGGGTTTCGTGAGCCGTGTCAGGATGGCGAATACCGCCGCGAGATTGAGCACGTGCGGATCGAGGTGCACGTTGCGAAAAGCGGGCGCGCCGGAGACCAGCTTCTGATAGATGCGGGCCTCGTCGCGGTAGGAGAGCGCATAGGGGACCTTGATGATCACCATGCGATCGAGCAGCGCCTCGTTTTCCTTCTCCTGCAGAAACTTGTGGAATTCCGCAAGATTGGTGTGCGCGAGGATGGTCTCGTCCACGTGGATGAGCGGGAAACGTGACACCTTGACGTTCTTCTCCTGCGTCAGCGTGAGCAGCAGATAGAGGAACTCCCGCTTCACCTTCAGGATCTCGATCATCTCGAGAACCCCACGACTCGCGGCGTACACCGCGCCGGACCAGGACCAGGCGCGCGGGTCGCCTTCATCGCCGATCTGCGCCACCTTGGCGAGATCAACGGAGCCTACGAGGTCGGCGATATCGGCGGTGGTCGGATCGTGCGGGGCGTAGGTCCCGATCCCGGACCGGGATGCTTCCGAGAGGAAGATCCGCTCCACGGGCACACGGACGAAGTCCCCCTCGAACTCGCGCTCGACATGGTCGCGCGCCCAGGGCGAGAGCTCTCCTTGGATGCTGACGCCGTAGCGATCCCGAAATTCCGCCCGCAGGCTCGCCGGCACGAGGTTCAGAGGATTCTCGCGCAGCGGCGAGCCCTTGATGGCGTAGAGCGCCCCTTCGTCGGTGCGGCTGTATTCCTCTAGCCCGCGCTTCAGGAGGATGGCCATGGTGGACTTGCCGCCGGAGGGGGGGCCTAGCAGCAGCAGCAATCGACGGCCAACATCGGAGCCGGCCGCCGCCGCCTTGAAATAATCCACGACGCGCGAAAGCGGCTCGTCGATGCCGAACAGCTCCCGCTTGAACAGCTCCCGGGCCCGGAGGCTCTCGGCGGCGTCGGGCTGCGCCGTGCGTCCATGCCAGCGGAGCATGTCCCAGATGTATTCGTGGCTCGTACGCGCCATCGCCGCGGGGCCGGCGGGCAGGATTCGCCGAACGTGCCTTCCCAGCGCTGAGCCTTGTGCAGCCGGCTGAAGGAGCTCAGCGACTCGATGAACGCGGAGTGGCTCTTGGAATCCGGGTCAGTAGAGAGCGATCGCATCGTCCTTCCCTCCCGTTTCAGTTCATGACCGTGTCAGTTCTATGGATGGACCGGGGGGCGAACGATGCCAGCGTGGCCCTCGAATCGATCCAACGCTGTGCACGGTGCGTGATGGCGCTCTGATTCCCGGTGCAGCTAGATGTAAGACGCTCATAACAGCGAAGTGTTCAATCGTCCCCCGGCGCGCGAGACACGCGAGGTGCGATACGCGTGGTAGCGCTCGGGTGCGCCAGAGGCCCGTCTCGGGGTGAAGTCAAAGCAAAATGCATGCCCAGTTGCGTCGGGATCGGACGAGCATGCGTGGTGCATGGGGACATCTTATGTTCTGTCGGCGGCTCGCGCTACTGCGAGCGAGCCCCGAAAGCGAGCACTGCTTCAGACTTTCCACGATGCGTTGTCGCGCGTACCGGACAGGGCTGTCGTTACTGTGAACTGCGGCACTGCGGGAGCGCGGCCGCGCAATATGCTCCTGAAACCCGCGTTTCGCATGCGTAATCAAGGAAGAGGCGCTCGACGGCCTGTTCGGATCGGCAGTCACTCGCGAGCGGATGAGCTCCTTTTCGAGGTGGAGAGACGACCAGTGGCCAATCCAGCATCGAGCGCGCCTCGAAATGTCGAATCCGGCAATACCGGGACATCCACTCAGACTCCGACCCCCGCACAGCGCGCCTCAGTCGATCTGACGGCACTCACCAGCCGCGATGACTTCCTGCTCGAACTCGGCGAGGCACTCGGCGGCCAGGCGTCGGTGCACCCGGTGGACTCGATCGATGGCGCGCTGGCACAACTCACTAGCACCAAACGTGGGCAGATGCTGGTGATCGATGCACGCGGAACGAGCGATTTACGCGCGGACGTGCAGCGGGCGACGCAGCAGGCCTCGCACGCGGTGGTCGTGGTGTTTGCGGAGGCGGACGCCGAGAGGCACATCGCCTCCGCGGTCAAGGGCACTAGCGTCTTTGCGGTACTGACGATTCCGATCGAAGGTCCCAAAACGACGGCGGTGCTGGATGCGGCCATCACCGAGGCCGTGAACCGCACCGCTACGGTGCGTGCCGCCGGCGCAGAGCGCCCGGGAGGCGGATCGGCGGGCACCCTGACGCTCGACGCGTTCCGGAACACCTCCGACTCGACAGGCCAGGCGGCCGGGCAATCGGAAGGCAGCGGCCGCAAATGGGGGCTCTGGATCGGCTTGGGCCTTGCTGTCGTCGCGCTCGCCGCGGCCGGCGCGTGGTATTTCACCCACGGCAACGCAGCCCCCGCCTCGGCCGGATCGGCAACTCCCGGCAATGCTGCGCACTCCGGACCGAGGGCCGAAGGTGCCGCACCCCTGGTGCAACCCGCGGTAGATACCTCGATCGTCGCAGGTCAGGTCGATGACCTCCTGGAGAAGGCACGGCGCGCCATGCGCGACCGTCGCTACACGGCTCCGACCGGGGACAACGCGCTCGTCTATTATCGATCCGCGCTCGCGGCGGACCCGACGAACGGCGAAGCCAAGGACGGATTGCGGCGGGTGGGCGATGTACTGATCTCGCGCTTCCTCGCTGCGCTGGCGGGCTCACATTACAGCGATGCCGCGCTCGCGCTGGCAACGTTGAAACTGGCGCAGCCCGCGAATTCCCGCCTGGCGTCGTTCCAGCTTCAGCTCTCTACGGCGGAGATCTCGAAGGCGCTCAGCGACGGCAACCTGGATCGTGGCACCGCGCTCCTGCACCAGGCCGAGGATTCGGGCTCCGTGCCGGCTTCGCAGCTCGCCGCGTGGCGCGCCCAGATCGCGCACCTGCAGCAGGCGAACAAGGTACAGACGCTCGCGGCGCTGGTCCTCGATCGGATCCGTTCCGATGAGCTGACGAGTCCCGCGGGCGACAGCGCCCAGGCGTATCTCGGTCAGCTGCAGGCCGCCGCCCCGTCGGCGCCCGCGACCGACCGCGCCAGCCACGCGTTGATCGACGCATTGCTCGGCAAGGCGCGCCAGAACGCACTCGCGGGTGATAGCGCCGACGCGAACCGTTGGCTGGCGGCGGCGCGGGCCGATGGAGCCTCGGCGAGCGAGCTCGGCGATTTTCAACGGCAGCTCGCGGGGGCGCAGATCAAGGCGGCGCGCCTGAAGACCGATCATCTCCTCGCGCTGGTTCGCGAGCGCCTCGGAAGCGGCGCCTTGACCTCGCCGGTCGGAGACAGCGCGGCGGATTACCTCCAGCAGATCGAGAACAGCCAGCCCACCGGCGCCGCACAGGGTGCCGCGGCTCAGGCCCGCGGAGAGCTCGCCGCGAAACTGCTCGCGCGTGCACGATCGGAAATGGGCGCCGATGAGGGTGATCAAGCGAACGCGGATCTTGCGGCGGCCACGACTTGGGGCGCGAGCGCTGCCGCGGTCGCAGCAGTGCAGCGCTCGAGCTCGGCTCCGGAAGCAGCGCCAAAGCAGGCCGCCGGACCCAACCTTCAGGCACTCGCTGCGCAACTGAAGCGCACGCGCTACGTGCCGCCGCAGTATCCGGACAGCGCCTTGGAGGATCGGGTCAGCGGCAGCGTGACGGTGGCATACGTCGTGGACGAGAAGGGTCGCGTCAGGAACGTGCGGATTACTGAGTCGAGCCCGCGCGGTGTCTTCGACCGTGCAGCGATGGATGCCATCCGCGAGTGGCGCTATCGCCCCGCGGAATACAACGGTCAGCCGGTCCAGGTGCCGGTGCGGACTCTCATCCGCTTCGAGCTGCCGAAGAATTAGGCCTCAGGGAGCTCAGATGAAAACCACAGGCGCAGATCGCAATCGGCGGCTGATCACAGCCGGCGCGGGCACGGCTCTCGCCCTCGTGATGGGGCTCGCCCTGCTCGCCGGCTTCAGGCTCGCGACGCAGATCCGCTCCAGCATCACCGCCCTGCAGATCGCGAGCGAGCTCCAGACCTACCCGGGCGTCATCAGTCAGCAGCTGAGCGCGTTGCGCGAGCGACTCGAGACGCGTGAGTACACCGGCCAGGCGCACGAGGAGCTCGTCGGCACGGTGGAGCATTTCAACGATGACATCCAGTTGCTCGCGCAACGCGACAAGCTGCCATCGCCGCAACTGCGAAGCGCGATGCGCCTGTGGCAGGAATATGGTCCCGTGCTCGCTCCGGTCGTCGCCTTCACGGGCGAGCCGTATGTCGACACGGACTCCGGCAGCTCGCTGTCGGAGAGCGGCAAGATGTATTACACCAACGTGCGCCAGGCGCAGCTGCTCGCGAAGCAGAACGTCCGCCAGCTGCACGCACTGCTCGCCGCCGTGAGCCGCTCGCTCGAGGCGCAGACCTCGGGCGCCGCCGCGCGGCTACGGGGACTCCTCTCGGGCGGTGTGCTCGCCGCCCTGGTGCTCGCCGCCGCCGCCGCGTACCTGCAGCTCACGCGTGCACGCCACGAACGCGCCGCGCGCGAGGCGCAGGAGCAGACCCGAGACATCCTGAAGACGGTGCGAGAAGGCTTCTTCCTCCTCGATGCCGATTACAAGATCGGCGCGGTATGGTCGGACGCACTGACCCGCATCTTCGGGCGCAACGACTTCGCCGGACTCTCCTTCGAGAAGCTGCTCGAGGAGCGCGTGCCGCCCGCGACGCTCGCCACCGCGATGAAGTACATCAAGCTGCTGTGGGGCGATCGGGCGCATGAGAATCTGATGAAGAGCATCAATCCGCTCGGACAGCTCGAGATCAGCATGGACAATGGCCGTGGCGGCAAGGAAACCCGTTACCTGCAGTTCGACTTCCACCGTGTCGCGGGTCCGAAGGGTGTCAAGCACGTGCTGTGCGCAGTCGGCGACATTACCTCCAACGTGCTGCTGGCGCGCGAGCTGCAGGAGGCGCAGGAGAACGCGAATGCGCAGGTCGACATGATGGTCGGCATGCTGCACGTCGATCCGGTGCAGCTCGGCTCGTTCCTCGACAGCACGGAGACAGGGCTGCAGCTCATCAATGCGATCCTCAAGGAGCCGGCGCGCACCGATGCGGAGTTCCGCAAGAAGCTGGGTGGTCTTTTCCGCGAGATGCACTCGATCAAGGGCGAGGCCTCGGCGCTGAACCTCATGAGCATCGCCCACCGGGTGCATCATCTCGAAGACATGGTGAGCGAGCTGAAGAAGAAGGCCGAACTCTCCGGTAACGACTTCCTGCCGATGGTGCTGAAGCTCGATGAGCTGCTGGCGCATCTGCGCGGCGTGCGGGAAATGGCCGGGCGGCTGTCCGCGCTCAAGGAACCCCCCGCGAATGCCGCGGCCGATACGCCCACGGCGAACGCGATACGCGCGCGCGCGACCGCGAGCGGTGGTGCGAAGCCGGGCATCCGCTATGGGGAGGACGTCTCGCCCACGTTGCAGGCGCTCGCCGAGAAGCTCGCGAAGGATCACCGCAAGGCCTTCAGGCTGACACTCTCGGGACTCGCCGAAGTACCCGCGCCCTACGTCGCGACGGTGAAGGACTGCATCATTCAGATGCTGCGCAACTCCGCGGTTCACGGTATCGAGCCGAGCGAGGCGCGGCGTGCACGCGCGAAGTCGGAGGTCGGCGCGGTGCGGGTCGATTTCCGGCGCGTCAGCGACGGCTATGAGCTCGTGTTCGAGGACGACGGCGCCGGTATCTCGCCGCAGACGCTGAAGGATGCCGCGGTGCGCAAGAACATCCTCACCGCCGAGGAGGCGGCCGCGATGGACACTCGCGCGGCCATGGCCCTCATCTTCCGCCCCGGATTCTCGACTCAGGAAGAAGTCACGATGGATGCCGGTCGCGGTGTCGGCATGGACGTCGTCGCACGCACGGTGTATGGCCTTGGCGGCAGGATCGGGGTAAGCACGAACCCGGGCCGCTTCACACGCTTCAAGATCGTGCTGCCCGCCGCGGAAGCGGCGAGCTCGGCCGTGGCCTGAGACGAAGCGGGAGGACGTGGATGAGCGCGAGCCAAGGCAATGGGGCGGCCAGGAGGGCGCTGAAGCTGCTCATCGTGGATGACTCGAACATCATGCGGCGGCGCATCGAGCGCTCGCAGCAATTCGAGGACCTCACGGTGGTCGGCACGGCCGGCAACGGGGTCGAGGCGCTGGAGATGTTTCGCAAGACCGACCCCGACATGGTCACGATGGACCTGACGATGCCACAGATGGACGGCATCGAGTGCATCTCGAAGCTGGTGCAGTTGAAACCGGCGGTGCGTATCCTGGTGATCTCGGCGCTGGCGGACAAGGCGACCGCGGTCGAGGCCATGGAGCGCGGAGCGAACGGCTTTCTCAACAAGCCGTTCA
>Ga0335074_10011925_pt1 | contig 12174 bp, 9 predicted proteins | sample Lox_Sample_23_FD_206715 | JGI IMG/M metagenome (GOLD analysis project Ga0335074, IMG submission 206715) | Soil microbial communities from Loxahatchee National Wildlife Refuge, Florida, United States - Lox_Sample_2.3 | ecosystem: Environmental > Terrestrial > Soil > Wetlands | place: USA: Florida...
ACCATCCCGGCCCCGATCCCGAACAGGGCGTAGGTGATGATCAGGTACGGGTGTTCCGTCGTGCCGGTCAGCCGGGACAATGCCGCGCTGCTCAGCGTGAGCGCCGCCCCCGCGATGACCAGCGGGACCCGCGGGCCGCGCTTGGCCACCATGCGGCCTGCCATCGGCGCGCACAGGGCCATTACCACCGGCATCGGCAGGATGGTCAGGCCGGCCTGCAGGGCGGACAGGCCCCGGACGTCCTGCAGGTACAAGGTGGACAGGAAGAGGAACCCGGCCATCGCGGCGATGGCGCAGACCGCGGTGAGGTTGGCGCCCGCGAACGGCACGCTGCGGAAGAACCGGAAGTCGACCATCGGCTCCTCGCGGCGGGGCTCATAGGCGAGCAGCACGACCAGCGCCGCCATCGAAAGGGCGAAGAAGCCGAAGATCTCCGGCGAGCGCCAGCCGTAGGCGGGACCCTCGATGATCGCGTAGGCGAGCGAGCCGAGCATGACGATGATGAGGAACTGGCCCACCGGGTCCGCGCGCCGCGATCGCGGCGCCTTGGAGTCCGGCACGAACAGTGCGGTCAGCGAGATGGCGGCCAGGCCGACGGGGATGTTGGCCCAGAAGATCCCGCGCCAGCCGACCGCGCCGACCAGCACGCCGCCTATGACGGGTCCTAGCGCCATGGACAGGCCGAACACGCCGTCCCAGACCCCGATCGCGCGGGCCCGTTCGGCGCGGCCGGTGAAGGTGTTGGTGATGATGCCGAGGGCGGCCGGATTGAGCATTGAGCCGCCGACCCCTTGCAGGATCCGGAAGCCGATCAGCCAGCCCAGGCTGGGCGCCAGGCTGCACAGCCACGAGCCCAGGGTGAACAGGGACAGCCCGACCTGGAAGATCGTCCGGCGGCCGATCCGGTCGGCGATGGCACCGGAGAACATCAGCAAGGCGGCCAGCGCGATGGTGTAGGCCGCGATCGTCCACTGCAGGCCGGACACGCCCGCGTGCAGGTCGCGGCCGATAGATGGCAGCCCGACGTTCACGATCGTGTTGTCCAGCCCGACCATGAACAGGCTCAGGCAGCATACGGCGAGCATGAGAGTGCGGCGGGCGCGCACGGCCGCCCCCGCTCCGGCTCCCGCTCCTGCCACCAGGCCCGTGTGTGTGACCGGACCTGCACCCGGGCGTTGCCCACCGTCGGGAGCGAGCTCAAGGCTCAGGACGGGCACGGATGTTCGCCCTGGTAGCCGAGCAGGCACGTTAAGTGACCTCCAGTGGGTGCCTTGTACTGGTGCCTGCATCGGGCGAACCCCTTGAGGAACGTACTCGCCGCGGACGAGTACGGGCTACTTATGTCACGTCTGGCTTAGGGCCGTGGTTCAGGCTCACGATGGACGAGCCCGACCAGATGATCGGGATGTTGGCGTCGATGTGGTCCGCTGGGTATCCTCCGGTCACCCCGATGAACTCCGCGACCTGCCGTCCCGGAGACGCCGTCGCCCGTGACCGCAGCAAGAACTCACCGGAGTCGTCATCGAGCACGATGTAAGCGAGCGGCGGCTTGGCTAGCCAGCCCTGTCGGCTGATGTCGGCTAGCTGCTGGTGGTAGCGGTCGGCCGAGAAGTCCGGCGCGGTGAAATCGAACACCGCGAGGTCGAGATCGGACACAAGGTTCATAACAGATATGACGCTACACCCATGCGCACGGTAGTCAAGTGGCTACTTTAAGCATTTCAAGGTGCGTTCTGGCCTCACGGTATGAGTCTGCGGTCTAGATTTGCTAGCGAGGCAGTCCGTTATGCGAGGATATTTGACGTGCTGAGGGGGGAGCCATGAGCCGCAGGCTTCTGCAGCTGGTTATCCCGGTGACGCCGGAACGGAGAATGTTCCGGATTCACGACCCGGCCGTGGATCCCGACGCCCCGGGCGGCCCGCTGCCGCCGGTCGGCGCGCTGATCAGCACGAACCGTGAGCAGTTGTGGGTGGGCAGCCTGCAGGAGGACATCAACGTCCGGCTGGTCCTCGAGGAGTGGGACGGCGCTCCCCCGCCGTGCGGTGACGCCTGGGACGAGGAAGCCAAGGGCAGCGTCTACCTGCGCGGGCAACTGAGCATCAGCATGGGCCTGGTGGGCACCGCGGTTCACGGGCTGCGCCTCGGCGGCGGGGTCGGCGACTATTCGGTCCGCGTCTACGCCAGCAATCGGGATGTGGTGACCCGCCGGTACACGGCACTGTTCGACCGGCATCGCAATCCGCTCAGCGATGAGTTCCAGCAGGAGAAGAGGACCCTCGAAGGGCTCGAACGGTACCTGGTACAGCTCTGGCGGGAATCCTTAGCTGACCCTGCGTGCTAGGGGCCTGTGCTACCAGGGACAATGTCTGGCAGCACCATCGCCATGCTGGATGGCTTGACCTTTGCCGGCTGCGTCTTGGTGCCTGCCGCGCTGGCCGTGGACGTAGCGGAGCGATCTGTGGAGCTCTGGCTGGCCGTGGACCTGGCGCTAGAGCTAGCCGAAGACTGCTGGGTACGGTGCGGCTGGCTGCTGGTCGCGGCCGAGATCGAGGTGCCGGCTGGTGCGCCGGCCGTCGGCGGTGCGTGCCGTGGCACGTGCGCCCGGAACGGGATCATCGCGTAGACCATCAGGGAGACCATCGCCACCAGCAGGACCGTGAATAGCGAGCCGATGATGCGTGCCCGGGGCGAGCGCAGCACAGTGGCAGGACCCGGCCGCCGGAACGTTGTCAGGCAGGAGGCGAGAGCGGGATCGTCGGCCGCTAGTCGCCGCTCGATTTCCGCGAGCATGCGCTGCTCGTCCTGCGACAACGCCATGGCGCCACCCCCTCCGCCTCGGGACCGGGTGAATACCCTCTCACTATCTCTCAGGAGGGGGTCTTTATCCAATTGTTCTGGCTTCGTACTTCGCCTGTTCTTCAGATCATAAGATCCGTGGTCAGCCGGTCGCGTCCCGGGTCCGGACCCGCTCACCGCCCGGGTTCATACCCAGGATCGGGTCTAAATATTCGTGACGAGAGGCAGAGTGTCAAGCTTGCCCTGATCGAAAAACCGTTCTATCGTGACGAACATGCGCTGGGACAATCTGCGCCTGGACGATCAGCTGGCCGCCGACCAGGAAGGCGCCGACGGCGAGACCCTGTTCCCCGCCGGGCGCCGGGATGTGGCGCTCCCGCTCATCGAGCGCGGAGCCGTGGCCCGGACCTTCGACACCCCGGGCTTCCGGGGCATGACCTTCTACGAGGTGCAGGCGAAATCGATCGTCAGCCGCGTCCCCGAAGCGTCCCGGATGCCGTTCCGCTGGACGATCAACCCCTACCGGGGCTGCCAACATGCATGCAAGTACTGCCTCGTCGGCGAGACGCCCATCTTGATGGCAGACGGCCGAACAAAGCCGCTGGCGGAGGTCCGAATCGGCGACCAGATCTACGGCACGATTAAAAGCGGCTTCTACCGGCGTTACGCGATGACCAAGGTGCTGGCGCACTGGTCAACGGTCAAGCCCGCGTACCGCGTCGCACTCGAGGACGGCACGCAGCTCATCGCGAGCGGTGATCACCGTTTCCTTACCGAGCGCGGCTGGAAGCATGTAATCGGCACCGAGTGGGGCGGCCCGCTGCAGCGGCCGTTCCTGACCGTCAATAACAAGCTGATGGGAGTCGGCGGCTTCGCTGAGCCGCCTAAGGACTCGCCCGACTACCGGCGCGGGTACCTGTGCGGCATGGTTCGCGGCGACGGGGCCATCGGTCACTATGCCTATCCCAATCGTGTCCGGGGTGGTGGTGAGCAGATCCACGTGTTCCGGCTGGCGCTGGCGGATCGGGAAGGGCTCGACAGGACGGCCGGTTACCTCGTCGGCGAGGGTATCGACTGCCGTGGGTTCACCTTTAGCGAGGAGTCGGCCACACGGCGCCCGATGGCCGCGATCCGCACTAGCCGTCACGATAATGTCCGGGCTATCGAATGGCTGATCGGCTGGCCGCAGGAACCAACGTTGGATTGGCGTAAGGGTTTCCTGGCCGGCATCTTCGATGCCGAAGGCAGCTACAGCGGGAGCCTGCGGATCTCGAACACTGACCCGGAGATCATCAGCTGGACAATCTCCTCGCTGCAGGCGCTCGGCTTCGACTATGTCCTCGAGCCGAGAAACCTGCCTAATGGACTCGTCTACGTCCGGCTGCGCGGCGGCCTGCGGGAGGTGCTGCGGTTCTTTCATACCGTCGACCCCGCGATCACGCGGAAGCGGTTGATCGAGGGTGTGGCGCTGAAGAGTGACGCAAAGCTGCGCGTGGCGGCGATCGAGCCGCTAGGACTGGACCTGCCGATGTACGACATCACGACCGGGACCGGCGACTTCATCGCCAACGGCGTGGTGAGCCACAACTGCTTCGCTCGGAATTCCCACACCTACCTGGACCTTGACGCGGGGGCGGACTTTGATACCAAGGTGGTGGTCAAGGTGAACGCGCCCGAGCTGGTCCGCAAGAAGATGGCCTCGCCGGGCTGGTCGGGTGAGCACATCGCCATGGGTACCAACGTGGACTGCTACCAGCGGGCCGAGGGCCGCTACCGGCTCATGCCCGGCATCATCGGCGCGCTCAAGGACGCCGCCAACCCGTTCTCGATCCTGACCAAGGGCACCCTGATCCTGCGGGACATCGACCTGCTCGCGGAGGCGGCCGAGGTCACCGACGTGGGACTGAACGTCTCGGTCGGATTTGTCGACAAAGAGCTGTGGCGATCTGTTGAGCCCGGGACGCCCGCCCCTGGCCGCCGGCTCGAGGCGTGCGCCGCCCTGAACGAGCGGGGGCTGGGCTGCGGCGTGCTCATGGGACCGGTGGTGCCCTTCCTGTCTGACTCCCCCGCTCAGCTCGAGGCGGCCGTCAGCCAGATCGCGGCGACCGGCGCCCAGCACGTCAGCCCGATCGTGCTGCACCTGCGCCCGGGTACCCGGGAGTGGTTCTTCCGCTGGCTGGGCGCCCGCCATCCGGGCCTGGTCGGCCGGTACCTCGAGCTGTACGGCCGCAGCGCGTACGCCCCGAAGTCCTACCAGGCCAGGATCGCTGGCCAGGTCCGCGAGCTTGCGGACAAGTACGGCATCGGCCGGCCGAGGCCCGGTTACGGCCACGGCCGGCGCCCCGTGCCCGAGCGGCCGGCGCCACAGGCCGGCCAGCTTCCCGTATTGCCGCCCCGGCCTCCCGCCGCGATTTCCCGGCCGCCTGCGGCCGACCTCGTTGCCGTCTCCCCCGCACGGTCCGAGCAGCTCACGCTGCTCTGAAGCCAGCCGGGGCCGTCATGCCAGGGCTGCTGGCGTCCGGCCTGAACGTAAAAAACTAGTTGTCGGTCGGACTGATCCCTTTTTAACCTTGTCCGGGCCATCTTTGTGCGATTTGGCCTGAGGCTGATCGCCCTCAGCGAAATCGGGGACTTCGCGATACAGCTTGACAGGGGAACAGAACGCGATACATCGTATTTCCTAGGAGAAATTTCAGACAGGAGGACGACGTGGCACGCGGGACCACGGGGGCGCCCCGTAACACGCCAGATCCTGATGTCCCCGCCGACGGCGGGGACATCAGGGCGGCTCAGACGCAAGACATCCGGGAACGGGGCCCGGGCTATCGGCGGATCCGGCCGGGACGCCATGAGACATCATCCGATCAAGGCGGGCCGGGCAGGCCGAGGGGCGGCAGCCGCCTGATCGCCTTCATCTGCGGCAGGCGATCCAAGTGGGTCGTCGTCATCTTCTGGCTCCTGGTCGTCGCGGTCTTGGGCTCGCTGGCCGGCAAGCTTCAGGGCGCGGAGAAGAACGACGCCTCGGCGTACCTGCCCGGATCGGCCGAGTCGACCCAAGAACTCAACGAGCAATCCATCTTCCAGTCCAAGAACTACAACCCCACCCTGGTCGTCTACGTGCGCGACAGCGGGGTGACCGCGGCCGACATCGCCAAGGCCGATGCGGACGCGCGGTACTTCGCCACGCTGTCCGCGGTGGACGGACGGGTCGCTCCGCCGGTGGTGTCAAAGGATCACAAGGCGATCGAGACCATCGTCGGCTCGGACCTCGGCTACAACAGCAATCTGAGCGGCTTCATCACCACCGTCCAGAACACGGCGACCAAGAACGCGGATGGGCTCAGCGTCTACATCGGCGGCCCCGCCGCCAGCGCGAACGACGAGCTCAAGATCTTCAAGGGCATCGACTCGACCCTGCTGTACTCGGCCCTGGCCGTGGTCATCGTGCTCTTGCTGCTGACCTACCGAAGTCCGGTGCTCTGGTTGCTGCCGATCGTGTCGGCGGGCGTGGCACTGACCGTCGCCGAGGCGGTCATCTACCTGCTCACCCAGCACGCCAACCTGACCGTCAACGGGCAGAGCGAAGGCATCCTGGTCGTGCTGGTGATCGGCGCGAGTACCGACTACGCGCTGCTTCTGGTGGCTAGATACCGGGAGGAACTGCGCAGGCACGCCGACCGGCACCAGGCCATGGCCGTCGCCCTGCGCCGGGCTGGCCCGGCCATCATCGCCAGTGGGATGACCGTGGTCATCGGCATGCTGTGCCTGCTGGCCGCCGAGTCGAACGACATCTCCGGGCTGGGCCCGGTGGCTGCCGTCGGCATCGGTGTCGGGCTGATTGCCATGATCACGCTGCTGCCCGCCCTGCTGGTCGTGTTCGGCCGGTGGCTGTTCTGGCCGGTCAGGCCCACGTACGGTTCGCCCGAGCCGACCACCCGGGGGATATGGGCGCGGGTCGGCAAGGCCATCAGCCGCCGCCCGCGCGGGGTATGGATAGTGACTGCCCTCCTGCTCGCCGCGGGCTCGGCCGGGCTGATCGGCTTCAAGTTCGGCACGCTGACCACGGCCCAGTCGTTCCGCGGCACCCCGGCCTCGGTCACGGCCCAGAACGTGCTGGCCAAGTACTTCCCGGCTGGTTCCGGCGAACCGGTCCAGGTGGTCTCCACCGCGACCAGCGCCGGTGCGGTCCAGACGGCGCTGGCCGATACGCCGGGCATCGCCTCGGTTACCGCTCCGGAGACCAAGGACGGACTGGCGTTCCTACAGGCCACGATGATTCCTCAGCCGGACAGTCCCGCCGCCTATACGCTTGTGGACACGATCCGGACCAAGGTCCACGCGATACCGGGCGCGGACGCGAAGGTCGGCGGAGGTACGGCCATCAACAAGGACGTGGAGGCGGCCGCTGCCCACGACCGGAATCTGCTCATCCCGCTGATCCTCGGCGTGGTGCTTATCATCCTCGGCCTGCTGCTGCGGGCGATCGTGGCGCCGCTCGTCCTCATCGCCACCGTCGTATTGTCGTTCGGCGCGGCACTGGGCATATCGTCGCTGTTCTTCAGCCACGTGTTCGGGTTCGCCGGGGCCGATACCTCGGTGCCGCTGTTCGTCTTCGTGTTCCTGGTCGCTCTCGGTATCGACTACAACATCTTCCTGATGACCCGGGTTCGGGAGGAGTCGATCCGGTCCGGGACCTGGCGCGGCGCGCTGACCGGCCTGGCGGCCACCGGTGGCGTCATCACCTCGGCGGGCCTGGTCCTGGCCGGCACGTTCGCCGTGCTGGGCACGCTGCCGCTGGTGGAGTTCACCGAGATCGGGTTCGCGGTGGCGCTCGGCGTGCTGATAGACACCATCATCGTCCGGTCGGTGCTGGTGACGTCGCTGACCCTGGACATCGGACGGCACATATGGTGGCCGAGCGCGCTGGCGCGCCGACGGGACGAACCCGAGGAGATGACCGCCCGGAACACCCCGATAGGCAGCTCAGTGACCGATGGCACCTAGAATGTGGGTTCGTGGCGGATGACCAGGTAGCGCGTACGGCAGCGTGGCGGTGCTGAGCCGCCCGGACATCGGGCGGCTCTTCGTCCGCTCGGTCGCCGTCCCCGATCCTGGAGATCTCCTCGGACACCTGCCCCAGCCGGACGCGGTCGCCTGGGTCCACCATGGCGCCGGACTGGTCGGCTGGGGCGAGGCGGCCCGGGTTACGCTGCCCGCCGGCGACGACAGGTTCACCGCCGGGGAGAAGTGGCACCGCTCGCTGTTCGACGCCGCGGACATCGATGACCAGGTAGGGGTCCGCGGCTCCGGACCTGTCGCGTTCGGCACGTTCACGTTCGACGCGTCCTCCGAGGGATCGGTGCTGATCGTCCCGCGTGTCCTGCTTGGCCGCGACGGTCACGGCCAAGCCTGGCTGACCACGGTCAGCGAAGAACGCGAACCGGACCTGCAGGCCCTCGGCTGGCCTGCCGCGCCGGAATCGCTGCTGGCACGGCCGCCGGTCAGCGTGCGGTGGCATGACGGTAGCTTGCCCGGGCCCCAGTGGGAACAGGCGGTCGCCGAGGCCGTGGCGGCGATCAAGGCAGGCAGCCTGCGCAAGGTGGTACTAGCTCAGGACCTGTTCGCCACCGCCCCGGACCCCATCGATGTGCGTGCCCTCCTGCGCCGGCTGGCCAGCCGCTACCCCGACTGCTTCACCTTCGCCTGCGACGGCATGATCGGCGCCACCCCGGAGCTGCTGATCCGGCAGACCGGCCGCCAGGTCAGCGCGCTGGTCCTGGCCGGCACGACGCCGCGCGGCGGTGACCCGGCGGAGGACGAGGCGCTCGGCAGCGCGTTGCTGGCCTCGGCGAAGAACACCGAGGAACACGCCTACGCGGTTGCCTCCATGCGGGAAGCGCTCGAGCCGCTCTGCGACCAACTGGACAGCCAGTCCCGCCCGACCCTGATCAAGCTGCCGAACCTGCAGCACTTGGGCACCTGGGTGCGCGGCACGCTGGCCACGGACGGCACGCCCAGGTCGGCGCTGGGCCTGGCCGCGGCCGTCCACCCCACCGCCGCGGTCTGCGGTACCCCGACCGGCACCGCGTTCGAGCTCATCCGCGAGCTTGAGCACATGGACCGGGAACGTTACGCCGGGCCGGTCGGCTGGGTGGACGCCGACGGCAACGGCGAGTGGGGCATCGCGCTGCGCTGCGCGCAGCTTTCCGGCCGCACCGCCCGCCTGTTCGCCGGCTGCGGCATCGTGGCGGGCTCGGATCCCGCCGCGGAGCTCGCCGAGGCCCAGGTCAAGTTCCGCCCCATGCGCAGCTCCCTCGAAGGCTAGAGCGCTGGATCACAGCGCTCCCGGTATGGAGCGCGTGTGCCCCCAGACCCGTCTACCGGGCCCTGTGTGCCCCCGGGCCCAAACGCGCGCGCTCATCGGTTGGGATGCGTGTGGCCCCGGGTCCGCCTATTGGGCCCTGTGCGCCCCCGGGCCCAATCAAGGCTCGATCCAGCGGGCGCTGATTGGGGCGGCTGCGGCGCCTGGGGTGACAGGGCCAGTAGCAACGGCTGGGATGACAGCGGCGGCTGGAGCGGCTGGGACGATAGGGGCAGCTGAGGTGATCGGGTTATTTGGGCGGGAGGGTGGCGACGTAGCGGCGGGCTTGGTCGATCCAGCGTTCCAGATGGTCGTCGGATAGGGCCTCGCTGGCCACCAGGACCCAGCCGCGCATGGGACGGCCGCCCATGTCGAAGGGGCGCACGCCCGGCTCGGCGGCCAGCACGGCGTCCATGGTCGCCGGATCGATCCTGACGATGAGGCCGTCCCGGTAGACGCCCACGGTCATGTTCCCGTAGGTCAGGAAGGCGATGCCGCCGAACATCTTCTTCTCGCTCACCCCGGCCACGGCTGCCAGCCGGTCCCGGACTCGCTCGGCCAGCACCGCGTCATAAGCCATAGCTGGATGCTATCGGCGATAAGAGAACTCTTAATCCGACCTCGCCTGCCCGGCGACCAGGACTTACAGTCGGTAGGAGACGGACAGGCTGCGTGGCAGGGAGGCTCCGGCAGATGAGCGGCAATACCGAAGAGGTCCTCGGCGTGCTCCGCGAGGTATGGACTGCCCAGGGGCAGACCGAAGCGGACCTCGAGGAGGCCTGCGGCCCGGCCAAATCCTGCAAGCGGATGACCGACGTGGGCTTCGACGGCCTGGCCGACGAGACCGACGGCGACCTGCGCCTGGCCTGGCGGACTCAGCTGGCCCGCGAAGGCAAGCTCAACCAGGGCGCCGGCAGCGTGCGGGATCTGGTGCTGCCGCCCGCGTCCGAAGCCCGCTAGCCGCTGGCCGCGGACGGCGTGGAGAACGGCGGCGTGGAGAACGGCAGCGTGGAGAACAGCGGATTGGAGGGCCCGCAGTCCGTCGGCGAGCTGACCGAGACGCTCCGCCAGGGTGGTTACCTGGCGGACCGCGGGCTCGCCACGGCCCTGTTCGTGGCGCTGTCACTGAACCGTCCCATCCTGCTCGAAGGTGAGGTCGGCGTCGGGAAGACCGAAGTCGCCAAGGTCATGGCGTCGGTCTTCGGCCGCAAGCTCATCCGGCTGCAGTGCTATGAGGGCATCGACACCAACCAGGCGCTGTACGAGTGGGACTACGCCCGCCAGATGCTGCACATCCGGGCCCTGTCCGAACACCAGGTGGCCGACGCCGACGCGGTCGACAAGCTGTTCGGCCCGAAGTTCCTGCTGGAGCGGCCGCTGCTGGAGGCGGTCCGGGCGGGCGATCAGGCCGTCCTGCTGATCGACGAGATCGACCGGGCCGACGACGAGTTCGAGGCGTTCCTGCTCGAGGTGCTATCCGACTTCCAGATCAGCATCCCCGAGATTGGCACGGTCAAGGCGGCCAGCCCGCCGCTGGTGGTGCTCACCTCTAACCGCACCCGCGAACTGCACGACGCGCTCAAGCGGCGCTGCCTGTACCACTGGATCGGCTACCCGGCCGCCGAGCGCGAGGTCGAGATCGTCCTGATCCGTGAGCCCGGCGTCTCGGCGGCGCTGGCCCGCAAGGTGGTCGCCGCCGTCCAGCGGCTCCGCGAGCTCGACCTGGCCAAGCCGCCGGGCGTCGCCGAGACCATCGACTGGGCCCGCACGCTGGACTTCCTCGGCGAGGCAGACCTGGCCAACGCGCAGGACACGCTGGGCGCCGTGGTCAAGGACCGGGACGATCTCGAGGTGGTCCTGGACAACCTGCAGGAGATCACCTCCGGTGCCCGGGGTGCCTGACCTCGAGCGCGTGCCGTTCACCGGCCTGCTGGTGAAGTTCGCGGGCGAGCTGCGCACGGCTGGGCTCGCCGTGGGCTCGGGTGACGTCCTGCTGTACTGCTCGGCGCTGAGCAAGCTGAACCCGGCCGACCTGGCGGACCTGTACTGGGCCGGGCGGACCACGCTGGTGAACCGGCATGACGACATCGCCATGTACGACCAGGTGTTCCGCCGGTTCTTCCTGGGCGCCGACGGCGCAGCCGACGACCCGCTGACGCTCATGCTGCGCGCCTCGGCGCAGGCGCAGGGCGCGCTGGCCATCCCGTCCAACGAACCGGGCGAGTCCGAACGGGAGGACGACGCCATCCTGGGCTGGATGGCGTCCGACGTGGAGGCGCTCAAGCACAAGTCGTTCGCCGCCTGCACGCCGGAGGAACTCGCCGCCCTGCGCCGGATCATGGCCAGGATCCGGCTGACCCCGCCGCGCCGCCGGACGCGGCGCAGCACGGCCGCCCGGGCCGGGCGCCGGCCCGACCCGCGGCGGACCGTACGGGAATCCATGCGCATGCACGGCGAGCCAGCCCGGTTGTACTGGCGCCGGCGGAAGGTCCGGCTGCGGCCGCTCATCCTCATCCTGGACATCTCGGGCTCGATGGCGGACTACTCGCGCAGCCTGCTGCAGTTCGCGCACTCGGCGATCAGGTCGGCCGGGCGAGTCGAGGTCTTCTGCTTCGGCACCCGGCTGACCCGGGTGACCGGCGCGATGGAATGCCGGCGCCCGGACGAGGCGCTGGAGCGCGCCGCGCGGGCCGCGTTCGACTGGGATGGCGGAACCCGGATCGGCGATAGCCTGGACGCCTTCGTCCGGGACTGGGCCCGCCGCGGCGTGTGCCGCGGCGGCATCGTGGTGATCTGCTCCGACGGCCTGGACCGCGGGGATCCGGCCGTGCTCGCCTCGGCGCTGGAGCGGCTGACCCGGCTGAGCCACCGGCTGGTCTGGCTGAACCCGCACAAGGGCGATGACCCCGGTTTCCGGCCCAGCACGCTCGGGATGATGGTTGCGGCCCCGCACATCGACCTGCTGCTGTCCGGGCACGATCTGAGCAGCCTGGAGAAACTCGCTACGCTGCTGCCA
>Ga0335074_10011926_pt1 | contig 12174 bp, 13 predicted proteins | sample Lox_Sample_23_FD_206715 | JGI IMG/M metagenome (GOLD analysis project Ga0335074, IMG submission 206715) | Soil microbial communities from Loxahatchee National Wildlife Refuge, Florida, United States - Lox_Sample_2.3 | ecosystem: Environmental > Terrestrial > Soil > Wetlands | place: USA...
ATAGGGCCTGACGAGCTTCCAGCGCGCCGGTGGTCCTGACCTGTGCCGTAAAATCGTCTTGGTGGCTGATCCCACCCGGCGGTGGACCCCGCCGGATCTGCGCGACCGCACTCAGCTGTGCAGATCTGCCGGATGGCCGATGGGTCCTGCGTTCCGCACATGGGAGGTAGGACGCCATGAGTGCATCGGTGTCGAGACCCGCTGAGCAGACCGGACCGCGTGGACGCCTGTGGTGGCTGCCGTCCGGCGGCTATGGCAACGGGCTAGACGATGACGCGTGGGTAGCGGTCCTCGAGGTCAGCGAGCAGGTGGTCGCGCCGTTGCTCCGCGCGCTCGGCGAGGCCGGCGTTCCGGCCTACGCGGCTCCGGCGCGCTGCGCCGCCAGTCGGCTCAGGGACCATTCACGGCGACCTGAGGGCTATCAGCTGTGGGTGGGGGCCAGCGTCTACGGTCGGGCCGAGATGACCCTGATGCGGGTGATGCCTGCCCTGACTCGGGGCGCGGCACGACACGCCGACCGCGCATGGCGGTGATCGCTGATCGGCGGATCGCAGGAGCGGCGGCGTGCTTCGCCGGCCTCGCGATCGTCGCATCGCCGGGGGACGGCGGCCTGCTGGCCGATGCCGACCGGGCGCTATTCGAGCTGGTCCGTACGCACCGCGGGCGGCCTGGGACGGCGGTGGCCGGGTGGTCAGCGCGTTCGGGGAGCCGGCTGTGGTCTATCCGCTGCTCGTGGCCGGAGGCGCCATCCGCCAGTCCGACTGGCAGCGCAGGTACCTGTCGTGCCTGGCGGTGGTGACCGGAGCGGTAGTAAGGCGGCGGCTGTCACGGGTGATCGCCAGGCAGCGCCCGCCAGCCGACGCGTGGCTGATCGCCCCTGAGGGCTACAGCCTGCCGTCAAAGCACACCACCCTGGCCGCGCTGGCCGCGGGGGCGGGCGTCCATGCGCTCGACGTGCGCGGCGGGACCGCGCGGGCCGCGCCACTGCTGGCGGCGGCCTGCGTCGGCGCCAGCCGCGTCTACCTGGGCGTGCACTGGCCCACCGACGTGGTCGCGGGCTGGCTGTTCGCCGAGGGGTGGCTGCGCCTGACCGGGTTCCGGGCGACGTGAGGATCCCTGAGGGTTCCAGGTCGCTCCGCCAATCCCACCCGCGGGATGGCGCGACCGTGCGCACAGATATGGAAGGGATGATCATGAACCAGCCTCCAGGCGCCGAGGTGCGCTATTCGGCCGTTGTCTTCCGCGGACAGGAGGTTCTCCTGGTCCACCGGGCCCGCGAGGGTGGCGACGACTGGGTTCTGCCCGGGGGACACCGCGTCCAGGTGAAAGCATGGCAGCGTGCGCCCGGCGGGAAACAGTCGAGGAGACCGGTCTGGAGGTCGAGCCCGCCAGGATCGCGTTCGTCGTGGAAAGCCAGGGGCCCCTAGCCGACCTGCACACCGTGGACCTGGTCTTTCTCGCCATCCCCTCGGTACCCGGGCAGGAGCCCTGCCCTTCGGAGCCAGGTCTCAGTGCCAAGTTTGTTCCGCTTAACCTGCTGCATGAGCTCAGTCTGCGGCCGCCGGTGGCCGGGCACCTGCGTAGCCTGAGTAACCGCCGGACCGGGCAGACCGGCGCCTATCTCGGTAATCTGTGGCGGCCGCGCCGTCACGAGGACTCGATGCCCGTGCTGCTCGAGTTCACCGGCGAGCAAGCCGCCGGTGAAATGCCGTAACCGGATTACTTCACCGGCGGAGGGCCGACGAGCACGATCTTGCGGATCTAGCGCGTTACCATTAAAGGAGGCGATGAAGCCCGCCTAAATGTGCCCCCGGGCTGACGGCTTCTACCGAGGAAAACCGGTAGAAGGGTGAGTCATGCGTTTTCACTGCGGACCGCCGGAGCGGTCAGGCAATACCGTTCGCTTTGATTCTCAGGCAGCTCTTTCCGGCCCCCAGGCTGAACCCCCCGGTAACGCCGTGAAGGAGTCCTCGGCGTCGGGCGGCGAACGGGAAGAGCCGGTAAGCGCATGAGCACCGAGACAGGGACCGCAGGCCCCTGCGGAGCGCGGGATGGCGGCTACGACAGCAGGACCCGGCAGTTCGGTACCGGCCGGAAGGCACGTGTCGCCGCGATGCGCACGGCCGATGAGTTGCGCGGGCACGGCGTCGCCGCGGCGGCGATGTTCAAGCCATCGATGGGCGGCTGGATCGTGCAGATCTACCCCGGCGGTATCCGGCGGCGGCCCTGACCCGGGCTGCCTGCGGTCAGGAGGGCGGGCCGGGCTCCGGCCCTGACGCCGTCCGCCAGGCGCTGCCGACGTACGCGCGTATCCGTGCGGCCCGGGGTCAGCTAGCCGGTTCAGATATCCCGCCTGGGGTGCAGGTTCAGGTCGGCCAGGCGACCGGACGGGACGAAACACGGCTCCAGACCAGGCTCGCGGGAATGCTCCATACCGAACACCGACTCGGCGGCCAAGAACACGACGTCGAACAGGCGACGGCCGGCTCCCGGCGGCGCCGACTCCACCACGAGCAAGACCCGCGACGGGTCTGCCGACAAGCCGGTTTCCTCGAGCAGTTCGCGGCGCGCGCAGCTAGTCAGGCTCTCCCCGTCGCGTGGCGTGCCCCCGGGTAGGACCCAGTCGTCCAAGCCGTCGCGGGTGCGGCGCACGAGCAGGACAGCGTGCTTGCGAGACGGCTTCCAGGCCGCGTTCGGGCCGGCGCGCCAGCGGTACAGGAACGGAGTCCGCCCGCCGGGTGGCGCAGCGGGGATGCCGGCTCGGCGCATGAACCCGCGCACGGTCATGGCCGGCTGGCCGGTGAGCAGCTCGCTATGGCTCAGCGCGACGCCGCAGCCCCGGTACAGGTTCTTGACCAGCGGAGTGGTCAGCGGCAGCGGCTGCCGCGGCGGCACGCCCGCCCGCCGCAGCATCCGTGTCACCTGCTGTCGGTCCGGCCCGCCCCGGCGAGCACGACGTCCTGGCCAGCGTGGCAGTACCGGCATGACGGCGGCGTGCCGTCAACGGAAATACCGGCCGCGCCTAGGGCACGGTCGAACATCGGCATACAGTCTCCCGCCTGGCCTAGGCAGGGACCGTTGGCGGTGACCGCAATTTTACGGCGAGCCCCTCCGCCGTACCTAGCCTGACTTTCCTGGATAAGTTGGTCTTGAAGATCTGAGGCGGGTCACAGGCCCCGCCGTCAGCGGGCCTGCCTGCGAAAACTGCGTGTCAGTCCTGGCGTTGGGTGACTGGATGGTGTATTACCCATATACGCCATCGATCGTCGGCAAGAAGCGTGGCGACGCGACCTATTACTACCTGGTCGAGTCCGGCCGGGTGAACGGCCAGCCGAGGATCGTCTCGCAGGAATACCTGGGCACCGCCGGCGAGCTGGCCGCGGCGATGCGCGGCGGGGGGCTGGGCCTTCCCGCACGCACCCAGCACAAGGACTTCGGCGTGGCCGCCGCCGCCTGGGGCATGCTGGAGGATCTCGGCGTGGCCGGCATCGTCGATCAGGTGACCGGGCCGCGGCGGTCCGATGCTGGTGCCAGCGTGGGCACCTACCTGGCGCTGGCCGCGCTGGGCCGCCTGGTTGCCCCGTGCTCCAAGCTGGCCTTCGCCGACTGGTGGGCGGGCACAGCGGCCGGCCGGTTCACCGGGATCGGCGCGGCGGCGCTGGATCACCGCCGGTTCTGGGACGCGATGCACGCCGTCGGCCTGGAGGAACTGGAGGAGATCTCCCGCCAGATCGCACTGGCTATCGTCGATGCGTCCGGCGTGGACTGCTCCTCCGTCGCCCTGGACATGACCAACTTCGCCACCTTCATCGATACCAGCAACCAGCGCGCCCCGATCGCCCAGCGCGGGAAGGCCAAGCAGAAGCGCACCGACCTGCGCCTGGTGGGCCTGGGCCTGGTGGTCACCCGCGACGGCGGGATCCCGCTGACCTGGCACGCCTATCCCGGCGACAAGCCCGACGTCACGCAGTTCGCCATGATTGACATCCTGGCCGCCCGGCACGCCGCGATCTGCGCCGCCAGCGGCCAGGAGCCGGCCGAGATGACGGTGGTGTTTGACGCCGGGCAGAACTCAGGCGCCAACTTCGCCCACCTGGCCGGGACGGACCTGAGCTACGTCGGGTCGGTGCCCGCCTCCGGCTGCGCTGACCTGACCAAGTTGCCCGCCAGCGCCCGTGCCGTCGTCGATGAGGTCCGCTTCGGGGGACTGACCGCTTTTGACACCCGCCGCGCGGTTTACCGTGCCGAGCGCCGGGCGATCCTCACCCACTCACCCGAGCTGCACGACAAGCAGGCCCGCGGGTTCGCCGGCACCACCTTGGCCAAGGTGGGCCGCAAGTTGGACGAACTGGCCGCCACCCTGGCCCGCGGCAAGACCCGGCGGCCCCAGGGCCAAGGTAGAAGCCGAGATCGCCACGATCCTGCACGACCCCTGGGCCCGCCGCGACCTCACCTGGCAGCTGACCGGAGACACCCCCAAAGACCACCGGCTCACCTGGCACATCGACTCCGCCGCCCGCACTGCCCTGGAAGAAGAGATCTTCGGCAAACACGTCCTCATAACCGGCCACGACGACTGGCCCGCCGCCGAGGTCATCGCCGCCTACCGGTCCCAGTCCGAGGCCGAAGCCTCCTTCCGGCAGATGAAAGACCCCCGCGTCGCCTCCTTCAGCCCGATGTTCCACTGGACCGAGCACAACATCCGCGTCCACACGTTCACCTGCGTGCTCGCCCTCCAGCTCGCTCACCTCATGCGCCGCCGCGCGGCCCGGGCCGGGCTGGACCTGTCCGTGCGCGTCATGCTCGCAGAGCTAGCCGGAATCGGCGAGACCGTCCTGCTCTATCCCGGCGACCGGGGCCGGCCCAGGGCCCACCGCATGCTCACCGACACCACCCCAGTCCAGGACAAGCTCATAAAGATCTTCGGGCTCGACCGCTACGCCCCCAGGCGCTGACATGGGTAATACGCAACCCAGCCCATACACCCATGCTGACCAGTAGAAACACGGCGAAGATCAACTTATCCAGGAAAGTCAGGCTAGTTCCGAGCATAGATCCGGCTCCCCGGCCGGTAAAGCACACGCCAGCCTATGCGTCGCGCGTTGATCACCCGGGTCGTCCGGTGATCTGGGCTGGCTGCTGTGGCCAAGGCGACGACGCCGATGATCGCTCCCCGCGCAGCGCCGGCCGGAGGCCATTGTCCGGTAGAATCGTGCTGCCGGATGAAGCTCCTGGCGGGACACGTGTCCTGAACCGCGCTACGGCTAATGGCTTCTGCTTGCTGTTGCGGCGTCTGTAGGGCGGTGGGTCCGGTGGTCTCCCTATACGGTCCTGGACCAGTGTGGCCTGGCCGGTACTGCCCCCGGTCGGCGACCATCCCTCCATCCGTTCCGGTCGCCTCTGGGCGAGGCGGCACGGGCTGTTCAGCCGATGATCGTGTTATGTCCCGTACGGCCCGCGGGAAGACCATCCCCGCTGTTCCCGGCCGTACCGCCGGCGTAAGTACCCAGCCTGACGGCCGTCGCCGCTCGCATTCTGGAGACTGAAATGCTGGTCCTCGAGGTTGGCCACGTGATCCGCTCCCGGCTGGGGGAGCCCACGGTGACGGCGCTGACCTGCCGCTTCACCTCGGACGGTACCTGCCTGACGTGTGGGGACCGGTTCGGTGCCGCACCGCTGAGCGTCCGTGCTTTCCACGGCGACGACGGGATCGTCACGCTCATCGCCTACCACGTCGGCTGCGCGGCCTCGGCGTGGCTAGAAGCCAATCAGGCGGCGATGCCCTACGGGACATGGTCGGCCGGGATCACCAGCGCCGTACTGCCGGTGATCGTCCCCCGCGTGGAGCGCCTGCGTCTTGCCCGAACGCGGCCGCAGGCGCTGCCGGTCATGCTCGTCCACCCAAGCCTGGAGGTAGCCCGCATCCGGCAGGTCGCCGCGGGCGAGGCAGTCAACGCTGACCAGGAGGACCACTGCCGCCTCGGATTCACCCATCCGGGCCTGTCATCCCGCGCCTGCCGCCTCCGCCGTATCGGCCAGGCCTGGATACTCCAAAACGGCGATCAGCAGCTGGTTTGCGTCGTGGCAGACGGCCGGGCCTGGTCCGTGCCGGTGCGACAGCGGCCTCTCGCCGACCTGGTCATCAGCCGTCACGGCACGGTGGTCGGGATCACCTGCGACCGTGACCCGGCCGAGCTCAGCACCGATCCTCAGATGCTGGACGATGCCATTGCCGACGGTGAGGTCCTGCTCGGCTGGGCGCCGCTCGCCTGCCCGCCCGGCCACCCATGACCTGCCGGGTCACGAGTAGCACCCTGCACTCCCGGGCCCGCAGCCGATGAGCCTCTTCCCGGCCCGGCAAGTTAAGCTGGCTGGCTGCGATGGAGCCTGCCTCAAGGCGGGAACCGGCAGGGATGCAGCTTTCTACATCCCCGACAGAGACGAAAACGGCCGCCGGGGCGGTGTCCGACTTGCGGTCCCGGGGCTGAACGGGCCAACGCGGTCGCGGGCTAGACTTGACATGCCAGAAGAGGCTCTGACAGGAGTGCGAGAACTCCAGAACCGCCGACCCGGCTGATGGCCTCTCGGGACCTAGGCTTCCTGGGAGGCGGGCATGCCCGGGCTTCAATTTCCGGCTGGATTCAGATCGGCGGCCTTGGGCCGCGGGCTGCGCAGAGCCCGTTCTCGGTCGGCCGGGCCTACGGATGGAGCCAGCGAGACGCCCGAAGCGATGCCACCTGGCCGTTTCGGCTTGAACGCATATGACGGTGGCAGTGCCGAGCGGGCCCGGTTGCTGCGGAAGGCGAGCGTCCACGGACGGGTCGCAACGCAGATCTCCGAGCTCATGCAAGGCAACGTCGCTGAACGGGACGAGTTGCGGCAGCAGCTGGCCGGTCTCCAGCTACCCGACAACCGGCCCGCCAGGCCAGCAGCGGGCCAGGCTTCGTCCAGCGCTTCGCTGTGGGATCAGATCGAGGTGCTCGGCCGGATCATCTCCTGGCAGAGGAACACCATCGACTGGCACCGGCAAGAAGACCGCCGCCTCCGCGATCAGGCCGACCACGCACAGGGCGCTTGACTCGCTTTACTTTCTCCGCCCCCTCCCCTGCCATGATCCTGATCAGGCCGGAGCGGGCCAGCGATCAGGCTTCCGGATCTGGGCCCGGCACGCCCGGCTGCCTCCAGAGGTTCCCGATGTATGGGGCATACCCGGCACCGCCAGAATCGAGGAAGCGGACCAGGCGTGCCGCCAGCGACGGGTGAAGGTTCAAACTGGCCAGCTGACTGAGCGGGACATACTGCGGTTCCAGCCTCACTTCCCGACAGCTCTCCCTGCCGAGCACCGGCTCGGCGACCGCAAACACGATGTCCAGCAACCGGCGGCTTGATCCCGGTGGCACCGACTCGACCACCAATGCGACCCCGGCATGCTCTCCGGATATGCCGGTCTCCTCGAAAAGCTCACGGCGCACGCAGGCGGTCATGCTCTCACCATCCCGCGGGGGTTCCGCCGGGCAGCACCCAGTCATCCAGGCCGTCGTGGGTGCGGTGCACGAGCAGCACCGCGTGCTTGTGCAGCACGATGATCGAGCGGACGTCATAGCCGCTGGCCATGATGAAACCTCCCGACCATCCGGGGCGCAGGACCCATCGGCCAGATGGCAATGCGAGCGCACCATCGGGCGGTGCGATCTCAGCGGGATCCATCACCGAGCGGCACCGTGCGGCTGGTCAAATGGTAATGCGGGAGTCGCGCCGGTTCGGCCCCGGCTGCTACGATCGATTTCGTCGGTATGCGATGAAGCTCGCAGGAGTCCAGCCGGGCATCACCAGCAGGGCTAATAGCTTCTACACCTAGATGGTGGGAGAGGCCTGCGTTGGTACCGATCGCGTTGCAGCTTACCCAGAGTGCTGCGGTCCTCTTCCTTGCTCCGCTTTACGTCGGCTTCCTGGCCCGGGCCGAGGCCATCGTCCAGTCAAAGCACGGTCCGAGCGTCTTGCAGCCCTACCGCGATCTGGCCAAGCAGCTGCGCAAGGAGAGCGTGATCTCCGAGCATGCCACCTGGATCTTCCGCGCCGCGCCGTTCGTCGCGTTCTCCTGCTACCTGACGGTCTCCGCCATCGTCCCGATCATCACCGATGAGCCGCTGCCGCTGGCGTTCCTCGCGGACTTGATAGGCGGCGCCTTCGTGCTGATGCTGGCGAGCTTCTCCATCACGCTGGCGGCGCTCGATACGGGCAGCCCGGCCGGCGGACTCGGCGCCAGCCGCACGACGTGGGTCGGCAGCCTGGCCGAGCCGTCGCTGATCCTGGTGTTCTTCACCGTGGCCGCGCTGTCCAACTCGGACAATCCCTACCTGGAGAACCACGCGATCGCGGACTCGATCTCCGCTTACACGCTGCCCACGCACCTGCTCGGCGTGGCCGCGTTCTTCATGATCGTCCTGGCGGAGAACGGGCGGATCCCGATTGACAACCCGGCGGGCTCGACGGAGATCTCGATGATCGAGGAAAGCCGGGTGCTGGAATACTCGGGCCGCGAGTACGCGATCGTCAAGTGGGGGAGCTGGATGAAGCTCTTCCTGCTGTCCTCGATCTTCATGAACGTGCTGGTGCTGCCCTGGGGGCTCGGGCATGCGGACTCGCTGCTCGGCGGGCTGCAGGGGATCGGCGCGCTAGTCGGCAAGCTGGTGGTCTGCGGGATCCTGATCGTGATCATCGACAGCTCGTTCGCCAAGCTGCGTTTCTTCCGGATCGCCGAATTCCTCGGCGGCTCGTTCCTGCTGGCACTGATCGGCATCATCACCGGCTATGTGATCAGGAGGTGATCGGATGACGCCACCGAACAGTCCGGACACAATCCTGCTCAACCTCATATCAGTACTGATCCTGCTTTGTGCGTTCGCCTGCCTCGGATCGAAGCTGTTCGACCGTTACCTGGGCTACTACGCGCTGCAATCCGTGCTGCTCTCGGCCGCCGCGGCAATCGTCGCCGCGGATCTGGGAGATCCCGCGCTGTGGGTGCTCGCCGTGCTGACCCTGCTGATCAAGGGCGTCGGCATCCCGGTCGCGACCCGCCGTTACCTGATCGCGCGGCTGAATCTGAAGCGGGATGCCTCGATCACGCTGGGCCTGTCGACATCGCTGATCGTCGGCGCCGGGCTGACCGGGCTCGCCTACTTCGCGGTAGGTCCGGCCACGCTGCCCGGCAAGCTGCTGGACAGCACGGCGGTGCCGCTGGCGATGGCCGTGGTCCTGCTCGGCGGGCTGTGCATGGTGGTCAGGCGGCACACGATCGCGCAGCTGCTCGGCTGGCTGATCGTCGAGAACGGGGTGTTCCTGGGCGCGATCACACTCGTCGCCACGTTCCCGTTCATCATCGAGGCCGGGATCTTCCTCGACCTTGTGGCCGGGGTGCTGATCATGCTCGCGCTGGTCTCCGGGCTGGCACAGCGGCTGGCGTCCGCGAAAGCCAGCGATCTGCGGAGGCTGAGGGGATGACGTTCACCCTGATCATCCTCACCTGGGCGCTGCCGCTCGGCGCCGCGATCGTGCCCTGGACCGGCGCCCGGGCGCGGGGAACCGGGATCGCGGCCGCGGCGGGCGGGGCGGGGTCGCTGGCCGCCGCGGCCGCGCTCGCCGTGCGCATCGTCTCCGGGCGTCCGTACGAGCTGCTCGGCGGCATTGTCTACGTGGATTCGCTGTCGACGTTCTTCGTGGTCACGGTCGCGCTCGTGGTCACCCTGGCCGGCCTCGGTTCGTACTCCTACCTGCAGGCGGAGGAACAGCGCGGTGAGCTGAGCCGACTGCAGGTGCGCCTGTACGGCACGTTCTTCGGCCTGTTCGCGGCGCTCATGCTCGCGGCCTTGCAGACCGGCAACCTCGGCCTGCTCTGGGTGCTCGTCGAAGCCTCGACCCTGGCCAGCGCCGTGCTGGTCGCGCTGGAAGCGCGAGCGACGTCGCTGGAGGCCGCCTGGAAGTACATCATCCTCAGCTCGTTCGGGGTGACGATCGCGCTGGTGGGAACGCTCTTCGTCTACTATTCGGCGACCTTGATACATCTGTCGCCCGACCAGCGGCTGACCTGGCCCACGTTGTTCTTGCACGCGAGCGCCCTGCAGGTGCCGAGTCTCCGGTTCGCGTTCCTGCTGGTGCTGGTCGGTTACGGGACTAAGGTCGGCCTGGCACCGATGCACACCTGGCTGCCCGACGCACACTCTGAGGCGCCGAGCCCGGCGAGCGCCATGCTGTCCGCGGCGCTGCTTAACACCGGGATGTACGCGATCATCCGGTTCCAGGCGCTGACCACCGCCGAGCTCGGTCGTTACGCCAACGACGTGCTGCTCATCTTCGGCTTCGCCTCGCTCTTTATCGGGGCGATGTTCATGATCGGATCCGAGAACTTCAAACGCCTGTTCGCGTACTCCTCGATCGAGCACATGGGCCTGATCGCGATCGGCCTCGGATTCGGCGGCGCGATCGGCACTTACGGCGCGTTGCTGCAGATCCTCAACCACGCGATAGGGAAATCCGTGCTGTTCCTGACCGGTGGCGAGGTCGTGCTGCGGTACAGGACCCGGAACGCCAGCGACGTGCGCGGCCTGCTGCGGCTGTCCCCGGTAACCGGCCTGGCGTTGCTGCTCGGCTCGCTGGCCATCCTCGGCTCGCCACCGTTCGGGGTCTTCCTCTCCGAGTTCACGATCGTACGGGCGAGCTTTACCGGGCGGGCCAGCTGGCTTGGCTTCGTGCTGCTGGCGCTGCTGGTGATCGCGTTCATAGCGTTCGCGCGCATCACCACGGGGATGGTCTTCGGATCACAGCGGGATGGCATGTCGAGCCTGACCGTCCCGTCCCCGCGGGTGGGCGCTCTTCCGCTGGTGGCCGGTCTGGGACTGCTTCTCCTGCTCGGAATCTGGATACCCGGTGGGCTCAATGAGCTGATCTTGCACTCGATGAGGACGATCGTATGAGGCACCGGGTGTTTGCCATGCGCTGCGCAGGCTGTCGACCCGGCCCGAACGGCGCGCCGGACGGTCCCGCAGGTTGCCCGGGGGATGCACGATGACCGAGGCAGCCGTGATCCTGCTGCTGTGCGCCGCTGCCCTGTGGCTGGTCTCGGCGGGCCTGGCCGTCTTGGCCGGGGCCCGGGCGGCGCTGATCGCCAGCGCCGCCAGCTCGGCTCTCGGCGGGGCGGCCGCACTGGCCAGCGGCTGCGTGATGGCGCTGGACGGCAGTAGCGCCAGCCGGACGATCGGCGCGGGAAACCTGGTCGGCGCGGTCACGCTGCGGCTCAGCCCGCTGGCCGCGGCGTTCATTGTGCTGCTAGGCCTGGTCGCGCTCGCGATCGGCCTGTACGCGCCGCGCTATCACAGGCCGGGCCCGGGCTCAGCATTCTATCTGTGCGCCTACAACCTGGCGCTGCTTGCCTCGCTCGGCGTGCTCGTGGCCGGAAACGCGGTCGTCTTCCTCGTTGCCTGGGAGTCGATGACCGTGTTCAGCTACCTGCTGATCCTGCGTCACCACCAGTGGCGGGGGGTGACGGCAGGCGGCTTCCTGTTCCTCGCCCTCGGCGAGGTCGGGTTCGCGCTGATCATCGCGGCGTTCGCGATACTGTCCGCGAAGACCGGGACGCTGGATCTCACGGCGATGGCAGCGCGCAGCCACGCGGTCTCCGGCGCCTGGCGCAGCGTGGTGTTCCTGCTCGCGCTGGCCGGGTTCGGTTTCAAGGCGGGTATCGTACCGCTGCACATCTGGCTGCCCGAGGCGCACCCGGTCGCTCCCGCGGACGGGTCGGGCTTCCTGTCCGGTCTGGTCATCAAGCTCGGCGTATACGGGGTGATGCTGTTCGCCTTCCAGCTCCTGGCTGGCGGGCCGATGTGGTGGGGCGTGCTGACCACCGTGGCTGGAGCGGTGACCGCGGTGATCGGCGTGCTGTACGCGGTGATCGAAGCCGACTTCAAGCGGCTGCTCGCCTTCCACAGCGTGGAGAACATCGGGATCATCGTGACCGCCACCGGAGCGGCGATGATGTTCCGGGCCGGCCATCAGCCCGCGCTCGGCGCCTATATGCTGCTGGCCGCGCTTTACCACGTGATCAATCACGGTGTCTACAAGACCCTGCTGTTCCTGGAGGCAGGGGTGGTCGAACACGCCACCGGGACCAGGGACCTTTAT
>Ga0335074_10011929_pt1 | contig 12172 bp, 10 predicted proteins | sample Lox_Sample_23_FD_206715 | JGI IMG/M metagenome (GOLD analysis project Ga0335074, IMG submission 206715) | Soil microbial communities from Loxahatchee National Wildlife Refuge, Florida, United States - Lox_Sample_2.3 | ecosystem: Environmental > Terrestrial > Soil > Wetlands | place: USA...
AGGGAGAAGGCAATAACACCATCGATAACGAGAATTATATCAGCGAAGGCCAGAGTTACAGCAGTGATGACCAGAGTTATAGTGGTGATGACGAAGGCAATACCAATGGATCTGAGAATGTTGCCTTCAATGATCAAACATTTAGTTCCGACGATGAGAGCGAGTATACTCCTTCCGAAACTAGCGAAACGGAGAGCGAAACAGAGAGCGAAATAGATGGTGAAATAGGTAGCGAGATGAATAGCGAAATGGGGACCGATGATGGAGATAATAGTGACTCAGGGAGGATAGGTTTCAAGTACACAGATGAGGAGTTGAAAGACAGAAGACACCGGTCACTCACTATATTACCTGGCTTCAAGTTTGCAGAGTTGAGCATTCTCGGCAAGTGGTTTGAAGACCTCCCTTTCAAACAACGAGTAAATGTCATTTTGAAGTTGTGGAATCCATCAAATGGCGGTCTATTGCTCTCAAATCATACAGGTCAGGGGGAACGTGTGCTTAACCGTCTAATTATCTACCTCAACATGACTTGGGACGAGTCAGAACCGGACGAACCTACCATAACAAAGAAGAAGCTTGGAGAGAAATCCTCAAGAAGTCTTATCCACCGCCGGCTGAGCAATATGCGGCGAGCAGAGATTTTAACGGCATGCTTGCGCGACTGCCTCAGTCTTCACAATGATAGGGCATGCAGCGTTCACCAGATTATTGTCCACGATTTGGAAACACTTTCACACGAAGACCTTGAAGAAATGGAGAGACAAGCATTTGAATTATTTATCTGATGCGACCAAGAGACCAACTCACTTTCTTACGCATTTGTTCATCAGAACTTGATATAGACTAGTTAACGGAATACAAATCGAGACTTCGTTTCAAAGCTTGAACGCCTTGGTATTGGCCTTGTTGCTGGGACAGCCTTCTGGGTCCTCTGAGCAGCTAACTCTGAGATAGTAGAGCAGAGCACTGACGTTCGGCGATAAATTATCTCCCTAATATACCATTCGCCATTCAGGCAGCGGCATGAAGCGCGGGTAGGCGCCCGATTACTCTACACCAAGGCCTTGGACGTGGGTGTAGTCGCGACTTCTCATGGACAGCCTCCACCAACATGGAGGATGGCAGGAATGCATGCGGCAATGCGTTTTAAACAAGGATCTTTCCAGAGCGTTTCGGTGCAGAATTTTCTCTTCCATTAACGACTCTTCATGATTATGTCGCAGCAAATTCCCTGAACTCTCCTCTGCTTCTGCTCTACTTTCCATCTCATATTCCGAGCTTACCACCGACGAAGCACCAAAATGAACTATACTTTCTGTTCTCAATACGCCAGCCTGCAAGATCCGCCGACCGACAGCCCGAGCTGTGCCTTAGGAACTTGGGGAAATCAGACAGCGATTCTCAAGTCTTGCTGCGGTAACAGCGCCATTGCAAACTACTCCTGGAATCAACTACCGACTTACTGCTTTCAATACTGCAATGTCACTGATCCCAGCCTCACTGTTGACGAAGTTAGCCAGTGCATAGCGGATCAGCTTTCAAAGACTAATACGACTAGCACCTTCGTCTGCGGATCGGGCAAGAACGTTACATCAAGTCATTCGAGCGCCTCCAAGTGTGGAACGTCGAGGCTAGGATGGATTTTGCTTGGATTTGCTATGATTGGAGTTATTTGGGGAACAGATTTGGCCGTTTAAGGCGATTGAGAAGAACAATGTTTTCAGCAGCAAGCTTATGGGCGTTACCGCAACCTTGTTCTGCGAGGGTGTTTGGAGGATACGGCCTTGTAAAACTTTGGAGAGTTCAGTCGGGTCGCGTTAGACCAGCATCATACGTAGAGTATTGCAAAGGGGAGTTCATCTGTCATCGCGTCGCTTACCCCGTAGATCTTTGCAATACTGGCACGGTAGACCTCTCACCGCCTCCGCTATGAGACCTAAAGGACGGGTAGTATCTGCAGACTTGCCTGCAGATACCCGGAGGTCTAACTATATAACAGCTCGAAGATCTTCTGACAAATACACACTTGTTCGCATTGGTCCAGCATCAAACACCTCAGAAAGCTGAGATACTTGTTTCTATATCTTAAAGAGCCAAAGCGGGATGTCTGAATATGAAAAATGTTTTCATCCAAGTGTACTTCATAGCTGGAACTCTCGTTAATCCCAACAAACAAATTACATTGGTCCTACTCGCGTTATGACCTCTGCTGTTCGGCTTTGTCGCACGCTCACTTGCCTATGGCAGTGTCGACTTCTGTATCCAAGGCACGGAGTACATGGTTTGAGTATGAGCTACTATACTCTTAGAGTAGAATTTTGACTACGGCACTTTCGATGAGTAGACAACGTCTGAATATGTGTAGCAGACTATTTTCCGTCCCGGACGAGTTCTTTACCTTTCTCTAGCAGCTTAGGATTGAGAATAATAGTTTCCTTCTCTTCTCCTTTAATCGCCAAATCTGCCATGAACGCACCAAGGTCATCTCCGACTATAAACCACTCATTGCCTGTGATCGCCATCGCCATTCCAGAAGCAAAGGAAGCTTTTGAGAAGACACCTCCAGGTCGTACGATGAAAGTCTGCCAAATGCTACTATGAGTATTTGCGATTTCTATGCTTCGGACTTCTGCCAAACCCTAAGCGTATATATTAGATATTGTAGATAGCAGGTATGATATTCCATGCCTTAGTCTTCCTGGGTACCGCCAGGAACCACAGAGACCTATCTTGATCCTGTTCAACGAGCTTGCCGCTCAGATGAATGTATCTAAACGGAGCCTTTCCAGCTCGTGGTTCAAGGACTTTGATGAAGCTGTTCTGGAATGCCAGAGGATAATCCAGATTAGCAGCACGATTGTTATCAGATGTTCCGAGAGCCCTGGGCGATGTCAATGACTTAAATTTCAACATCAAATTAGGAATTCCGCCATTACCATATCATTGCATCCGCGTCGTTTATCTCTTCAAGGATATCTTGCGGCCAGTCATTGAAATCTTTCAGTATGATAACTTTGAGCTTCGGGTTGTTTGAGATGTCCGCCGGGAGATCTCTTCTTGAAAGAGCAACTACAGATGTAATTTCTGGGCGGAGAAGAGCATGAAGCAGAGCATGCCGGCCAATAGTACCGGTGGCACCAGTGACAAGCACTTTCATGGTAATTCGTAATTGCGCAGAAGCTAGAAGGTGAAATATCTTTGTCGTGAATGTAACAAAATCTCTTAAGGGAAGTACGAGGGTTAAGAGGTCTCCTGGCACATAAAGCGTCGTCCGTCCGTCGATGAGCGCATCGGACGATTCACGGCTGCCAGTTTGCCACCCCTTAGAGACTACCTCCGTACGGCTAAAGGAAAACTGGGGATTTGGCGTGCCAAGTCTCTCAAGCACGAGATATTCACCCACATCAAACAATTGAAAGGTAACTCGTGGATAGGAAGTCCCCGAAAACATCCTAACGCCTCGGAACGCATAGCCTCTCTAGAGTCAGAGTAGTATTGAAAGGAAACGGAGGTCGTTGTGCCACGACACTGCTAGAAGCGGATTTTAGAAGATGAGCTTTGCCATTCAAATTGCAATCGGTCTTGTCAATAAAATTTTGACCCTACCGATATCTGATCTTTTGGAAGCCTTGTCCTGCAATGCTTACTCAAGGTTGTGTATTGGACTAAGTCGAGGCTGAAATGTTCTGGCTACGTGTACATAAGACACAGAAAGCAGCATTCTAGAACCTCAGCGGCTGATTTAAGTCCAATTCTTTAAACCCGATCGACAACTGCGGCACTTGCTTGTAGTTGCTCTGTCCCAAAACTGACCTCGTCTGCTGCAACGTCTGCATTCAATGTCAGTTTGATGAGCGAACCTACCACATCACAAAAAATGCACTCACATTCAAATACGTCGGATTTGGGTTTCTCTTCATCGTCTCCAAGAAAGCCCATGACATCGCTCCGACACTAGCACCTTCAATCCTCGCATCCGCGCTTGTCTGATCATCACGGCAGCCGGAGAACATCGTTACGAATTTGTGCTCCGACTTCCAATCTTCCATAAAGTGTTCCTCACCCACACCCTCCTCCTGCGGCTCTCCACTGTGCTGTAATTGCTTGAAGAATGTATTCGCACCGGCAAACAGTTCTTTCGCCTTTACGACCTTATCCATTGAAAAGCCACCATGGATAAGACTGCTTGCCTCGTGCAATAGACCCATCCCGGTCTTGACATTGTCCATCAGACTGACATTGCCATCGGCATCACTGCGGTAGACATACGGGAGCTCAATTGCAGAGCCACTGTGGCAGCAGTCGAAGATGACGAAGAGGGTGCTGTTGGGTGCCAAGGCGGAGACTAGCGTGCGGTGCAGCTTGTCGCTATCAAGCTGGCCATTCTGCTCAAAATCAACTGGAACAATTGTGTCGTCGAGGCCTGAGTCCCGGTCACCATCCGGGTCTTTCACTTGGCTACCATGTCCAGAGTAATGAAGGAAATTGCACGTGTTCGGCTCAGAGATTAGCCAATGCATTGCCGCAAGCATATTTTTGCCCGTTGGGAAGAAGGGCCCACGCCGATCCGTCTGTTGGTCGTCACGCATGATTACTTGGGATTTCGGGTCGCTGGAGTAACCCTTGTAGCTTAAGAATTGCACCATGTTCGTGACGTCTTGATGGCAGCCTCGGAGTGCATTTTTGCTTCCCACGTAGTTAATGCCTATTAGTAGAGACTTTCGCCGAAGCTGCTGCGGTACTCGCGCGTATGGATGGTGAGCTGTTGGGGGAGGCCCGCCTTGGTAGTGAGGCTGTGGTTGGTTCGGTGGCGCACCTTGGTACCCAGGCTGTGGACCTTGCTGGTATTGATATGCTCCCTGTTGTTGATATGCTCCCTGTTGTTGATATCCTCCCTGCTGTTGATATCCTCCCTGTTGATATTGCGGGACCCCTTGATAGTTTTGCGGCATGCCACCCTGATAGCCTTGTTGTGGCGGGCTTTGCCACTGAGATTGAGGCGGGCCTCCTTGGTAAAGCGGGGGACCGCCTTGATTGAAATTTCCTTGATATCCCTGGGAGTGGTACGGACCTTGGGGTTGCGGAGCAGCTTGAGAGCCTTGGCCTGAATAATTCGATGAGCCACGTCGGTCCTCCTCTGCTTGCAAACGAGCAGCAAGTGCTTCGTCACTGTCTATTTGTTCCTGCTCACCTCGGACAGGGCGATGTGGATGGAACGGCTGCATGATCACCTGTCTTCAGAGCCCAGTGCTCAAACGATTTGTACGAGCCAACAGCAGGAACGATGTCTGTTAATGTCAATACTTCCTTTGAATAGGCTGCACAGCTGAGCATCAGCTCCGCAAGCGATTGTGGTGGCGGTCCTACAGTCACGTGGGTTGTACCGTGTTTAGTCACGTTTATTTACGAAGGAAGACCAGGTGACGCACTGAGAGGTGCTGAACTTGTATGTGGATAAGGAGAAGCAGTATTCATTGAGGTGATCGGTTTTTCGATCACTTGTGTGTTGTGTGTGTTCTAGGAGGCTGGGCTCTAGTGCCCGTTTTATCAACTGGATCACGTGAAGAGCTGCTTTACAGCTGATCTACTTCGGCCTGCGTCATAAAACAATCCATATGTGACAGAGTTGTGGGGGTACAGAGTGTGGCGGTGTTTTCAGGGGTGCGGGTCCCTGGTAGCCTTTAGTTTCTTCGTTCTTCAAGGAGGCTGGTGTAATAAACCGGGACCACGAAATGAAAGACAAACGGACGGAATGAAAAGCGGACGGAAATCAAATGAAGTACTGTTTGGATATACACATGCCCGGGCTGAAATCTAACGTTGAATCGGACTGTCGGTCAGTAAACATCTGTGTTCTGACGGTGACGGTATTCGATTGCTGTGTTGTTCTTCTTTTCTATGTACATGACAAAGGAGACAAAGGTAATGACAGTATTGCTGACAGAAAGGGGGTGCCAAGCAAGGGTAGATCGTACTGTAGTCCGCGCTCAACGCCAATGTTGTTGATCGATGCCACAGTTGCTGCCATTGATCCAACAAGTACAACTGGATGAAATGAAAGACAAACGGATGGAAACCAAATGAGTGACAGACGAACGGCTATTTAAACTGGAGGATGCATGTCAATCCATATTCCTCTCTTCTCAACATGTAAGGGAATGTTCGAAATGATATCTGTTGTCTACTCCCATTCTCTTAGGGGCTGCCTCGGGTTGGACGGGAGCATCGGCTCAATGACATGATCCGAGATTTCCACGCGGCCAATGGTTACTACTGGACTATGCAGCCGTTAGGATCAGGGTCTTGGTAACGCTAAAATTCCATTAGCATGAAAGAAACCCGATATTCGATGTTGCACATACGTCGTGGTAATAGTTATGATTATCCCCGGAGCACGGTGAGCAATAGGCGGAGCACTGCGTCAGTACGGTAGGGCCGCCAGAGCCTTCAAACCCCCATGACGCCTCAATAGCTTTATCGGACTCGGCGCCATCAGGATCATATGGGAAGGTGATGTTGCTTCGGCCGTTGGTGATCTCCAGCTCCGGCTTATTGAGGTTGTCCTTCAAAGAGCGAATTCCCAAAACGCCTTGCAAGTGGTGAGCCTTCAGTGCCTCATTGAATTCGACCAAGAAAGGCTCCTGCATGGTGGGCCCCTGGAGCTCCTGGGATCCGCTTGCCAGCGTTGGAGGAACGAATTTGAATTCGTAGGGGTAGTATGAGTCGCCCTCGAACGCCCATGACACTGGGACAACGCGCGAGTCCAGGGCCTCGGATCCGACGCTGGACCAAGGGACTGATGCGGTGCCCACGTCAACAAGCCGTTCGTCGTTGTCGAGCCTGAAATGCCGATGGAGAAGCTGAACGCCATAGTGAGATTCAACGTTATGCTTGACAAAGATGCCGGCCAGGACAGAGTTCATGACTTCGGCACCCTTGCGTTCTTTGAATTCGGTATTGGCATCATTGAGGGAGGGCAGCATGTTGAACGCCCGACATGAATACGACCGAAGAAGAACAGAACCCATTTTGAGTTCAGAGCGTGTTTCTGTCAAGAGAATTGGAGCCCAACACTATTTAACCTCCATTTTCGCCTCCTCCTTCTTCGCAAAGGTGCATGCTTGGCGTTCAACAACGCGTGGTGGTGCCATGAGGCTGAAGATAGTGCTTCAGCGGAGAAGGCATAACTTATTACGAAAGCAAATGTAAGTGGAAAGATAAGTTGCATTGCGTGCCTTTAGTATCAAATACTACTGGACGTGGGAGCCACTAGCACTTTGCCGGTCGCAGCACTTTAGCGGTCGTGGCACTTCACCAGTCGCGGCACTTCACCGGTCGCCGAAAAAAGAAATCAGACCATCTTTGAGGCTGGACTAGGAAACTCGACTCTTGCAGGTAGATTGATCCAATGCGCGGATACGGTCGACACATCGCGCAGGCAGCAGCACTTGTCTTGTAAGGGGTGGCCCCGCCTATTTTAGTTTCTGACAAGGCTGAGCCAATTGTATTTACCGTCAGAACAATCAAACTTCAAAAAAGATTGAAATCGGATCTCGAACCGAGCCTCGGACATTGTGCTTGAAAAGTGATGCGGGGTTTGGATTTGCAATATCTGGCCGCTCCCGATGCCAAAATAGAGACCAGACGAAGATCTCGAGCTTTGCTTCAAGAATCGTCCACTTGAAATGCCGACTCTGGAAGTCTCTTCCTCCTCGAACGATGCCTTACTTTCAACACGCAGGTACCATACTCATCCGTCGGTTTGATCATCGCAATGCATCTGTAACGGCTGTAAGTACTGTGCCTGCAATGATCCGAATCTAATTCAGATCATCCTATCCTTTTAGCCCGCATAGGGGAGATTTCCAAACACAATTCTTACAGCATCTGCGTACCGCACGGTGAACTCGCGCAGCACCTCGAAGGAGCCCTTCGACGTTTGTACCACAACTAACCACCATTTGACGCACTGAAGATGTATAGAATATGTCAATAGCGATCGTGATCTGCATCAAACCTTCGGTACCTCGCAGGAACTTCGTCCTGTGTTGACGCGGGCGCAGTCAAGTGGGCATGAAGGCTGACATGTACTGTTAGGGCGACCAGTGAAGAATGCTCAAATCTAGGCATCTTCAGCTATAAGTCTGTAGAAGAATTACCGATGGACTTGTGCTATCGTACATGAGCTGAGAGTGCGTGGTCACAGGTGCGGAGCTGCCCCTTTGACACATGTGTCACCACCTCCCGTTGGGCTACTGTCGTACGGAAAGCTGAGTACAGCTGAGATAGAGACTCACACGACTGCACACCAAATGTCTGTTGAGGGCGAATGGACATCGTAACAGAAGTGAACTATTGCTGCCAGTCGCCATGGGCTTGCTACCATGAATGTCGGCGTTATCTGCTCCACTTCAGTCAGTATCAAGTAGGAACCTGAATGGTTCGTAGAAAAGTGTAAATGGGCTCGATTCGATTTGAGATCCTATGGACCCCGCCTACAGCTTCGCCCGATCTACCTACCCTTGTGTCTTCGGAACCTTTTGGCGACTGAGTCGTGGAAGGCCATGACAGTAAACCGTGTAACTGTGGCTGCACCGGGCTCCTGAAAGGTTGAAGTTTCTGCTTGCAGAGACACTTGCGCCTAACAAGACGACCGTGGATGATTTACCACGGCCATATGCATCTATTTGAACTACTTCGCTTCGTGCGGCAAACGGGATCTCGTTTCAATGCAAAGGAACGGTTTGTGATCGACACTGACGGTGTCTCCACTCCCCCCTCTAGCGGTTCGCTGACTCGGGAACGCCAGTTTTTAGCTCGATGATCTGCTGCTCCGTGCAGATGGCGGGGATCGGCAAGAATTGCACGCAGGATTAGGGCAAGGCCTGTAGCTCGAGAACTCATGTCGGACAGCTGTTGAATATGCAGATGATCACTCATGAGACGCTGGCTCTGTGTGAGAGTCGAACTGTCGTTGCTCGAAGGAAACCCTAGACTTACCATGATTCAACGTCCCAATTGATATGTAGCTGGCAGGTAGTCTTCTAGATGGTGATAATGCTTGTCGTGAATCATGACGGAGGCGGACATCTGATGAACGACGCGAAGGATGATAATGCGACGCTAGACATGGTGACAAGTAGTATTATCAACTACAATGGAAGGAGATATTTGAAAAGAATACAACAGGAATGGCAATCAACCTTCCTTGACAACAACTAGCGTAGCAACCTCAAACACCGTGCCCCAATCCGCACACTCGCTGAGTATCATATCCGAATCCCACCACCATCGCGACTCGCCTTCAACATCCGCGACGTAAGATCCCCACGTATCCTTCCACAGGGTTCTACTCAGCAGCAAGCCAAGCTCGACCAAAACGCCGGTCCTCTCGACCAGCGGCGCACGCCCCATGGCGGCAGGAAGTCTCAAGCAGCGCACGACACCGCTCCTCTTCAAGCTATCTGGCCGCTCGAACTCATGGACGGTGGAGGCCATGGGCACGAAGCCGGCTTGCTTAGCCCACTGCGGGACGAGTGCCAGCGGCCGCGAGCACCGGAACTTGGCCTCCAGCCCCACCAGCAGTCTTTCTTCCAGCCATGCGGCTAGGTTTGGGCCCAAGCATTGTCGTTGCGGTGCCGCATCCATGACTCGTAGCTCCAGCACCCCGCCTGGCTTCAGTACCCGGTGGCATTCTGCCAGCAGTTGTGGTATTTGTGATGATGGGATTAGAGTTGCGAGGCGCGAAGAGCGGATGTGATGCATGGATGAGGAGGCGTAGGGAAGAGGGAGGAATGGTGATGTTGTTGGTGCGGCGGTCTTTAGCGATTTTTGTCTCGCTTGAGATGGGATTGTAACCTTCGATTTTGTAGAATGAGAAAGCAAATGGTCGATTTTCGAGTCTGGATACATGGCCGAAAGTTGATAAATTTCACCTATGTAGACGTCAGCAAAAGTCAAATGGAGTCGAATTGAGGCCAAAGAGGTGGTAAGACTATGATTATACGTACCAATTGCGCCGTCGAGCTCCAAAATCTTTCTACGTTTTCCGGCTTGCAGAACTGGAGGTAATGGTGTACCTGGAATTAAACAACGCGTCATGCCTACTCTTGAGAACTGATCTGCGATACAATCTAGTTGGAGGGCAGTCAGCGCCCAGAGGTGCTTCTCCAACGTGAGTTCCTCCTTGTCAGACGCATCAATAAACGCGTCAGACCAGTCTTCTCTCAACCGATCCAAGAGTACGTTTAGTCCGCGCTCCTCTATCTGTCGTACGAATTCTTGGAATCGACTTGCTGCTTCTGCAGTCAAGGTTGTGGAATCGTTTGATAAAATTCGTTTAGCTGGAAGCTTGGGCGATGCCATAGGAGTCTTGTCTTGTGTACTGTCTAAGTCACTCCCCGGACTTTCTTTATCGTCTCGAGCAATCTCCCATTCGCTTGGCGCCTGCCACTGAGATTTTTGATCGGAACTTGTAGGATAGGGCGATAGATTGTCCTTCTTCGTCGTAGGAGTTGGCAGAAGCGTTTCGCCTTCCACCATTGGATCTGTGCTCACAGTAATAGTTACTGTTTGCAATATTGCAGATAAATCCTCAACACGAGTTGGCGATAGGTAGAAGTCACCCATGGCCTGGATATCCATTTGGTTTGGCCATGCAAGATTTCCGTCCTTGCCAAGTATGGGATGTTCAACCACATCACCTCCTTTCTCTTCTTCCTCTGCCGGAGCTTCAGACAAGCAGACCTAAACAGTTAGCGGCATTTCAGAGTACGGCTACAACTATACACACCTTCAAACTGCTGGTGTTTGATGAATATGTTCCCGGCCGACTTGCTTTCAGTGCAATCATTTTCTCGGCAGTTTGTTGGTAAGATGACCAGAAGGTATAAGCGTCATTGTTCGCTGAGATAGACCAATGATGACCAAATTCTGAGCGACTCGATGATCTATCAGAAGGTAGAGGTGAATTAAAAGTACTCAGCGTGCTGAGAGTAGATTCGTTGTCGCCAGGAATGTCTCCATCTAGCTCCGTGTATGGTACCCATGGACTCAAGCCATTATCCAGACTTGGACTTCTTCGAGAAACGGGAGACTGCACGAAGGGTCGCACAATGGGATGCTCCTTGAAAGGGTCGCGTAGTAGTTTCGCTGAGTCCGCAGGAGATGCAGTTCTTTTCCTTAGACTTGCTATTCTGCTCAAAGTTGGGTTGCTGATGGAGCCTGTCGCGCTGGATAAAGAAGATGCGTCGCTAATAGAAACCCTCTTCGAAGATGATTTCCGCTGCTGGCCACTGGAAGAAAAACTAGAGCCGCTGATGGAGTTTACACGTTCACGTTCTTTCCGTTTCTTCCGCTCTCCGACTTTCTCGACGGTGCCGTCGGTCCAAGACAAATCAGCGCTGAACATTGCTTTGAGAACTTCCCGTGCAATGAAGGCGAAAAATCGATGAAAACCAAAGCTTTGTGATTCCGTGGTCCTTTTCTGATAACTCCAAATTGGCGAATCATGCGATTTGGCTTGACGGCGAACTGCTAGGAATACATAGTTGGTGTTGGCAAAGGTATGAAGGATAGAATCAGAGCGCCACGATGGTTCGGCGACTACTCCACCATTTGAGAAAGCGAACTAATTAGCAGCCCGATTAATCGATAGAGACGCACTGATCAGAGCAAATGTAGTGTGGTGCAACCCTAGAAATGACAGCTGCGCTTAGGAAATAGGGATCAGATCTGGTACACTTTGGCGTCGAAGGACAGGTATTGGCTCCACTCTAATCACCTGCAGGGTAAAAGCCGCGATGGTTCTTCGCGTCTTGCAATTGTGGCTGCCTCAGTATGGTCTGATACTCGTCAAATCTGCGTCGTAGTCAATTCACCAGCCGACAAAGAACCATTTAGAAAGGCTAATGAGCGAAAAGCCTACGAGAACTAAATGACTATGGGTTTGCCCCCTCCCTGGCCTCGGCGTTAGCGAAATCGAGCATCCAAACGAGTCAAGCCACGAATGATGGTTGGGACATGCATTAACAACAGGCACGCTCACTTCAATGATGGTGATGAGCGTAGCAAGGGATCCAGGGTCAATGCCATCACTTGAAGCGCCTCGTATCTCCCTTCGCAGCTGACGCCTTACAGCAGACAGTGCGTAGGGGGAATTGGGTCCATA
>Ga0335074_10011931_pt1 | contig 12170 bp, 11 predicted proteins | sample Lox_Sample_23_FD_206715 | JGI IMG/M metagenome (GOLD analysis project Ga0335074, IMG submission 206715) | Soil microbial communities from Loxahatchee National Wildlife Refuge, Florida, United States - Lox_Sample_2.3 | ecosystem: Environmental > Terrestrial > Soil > Wetlands | place: USA...
GGCCGCACGGCCGTCGACATAACTAGCCGCGGCGGACACATCGTCTGGAGTGACCTTGAAACCGGACATCGCCGTGCCGGCCGCGGGACCGGGATTTGCCGTCATGTTCGCCAGTGTCTGTCCATCTGCCAGGACGCCGGCCAGTCGCTGATTCGGTGACGTCCCCAGGTGATGTCCACGAATCGGCGACTGGCGGGGCTTAGTTCAGTGCGCGCATTTATAGACACAGCGCACGTCGCTCGGGCAGCGCACAGCAGGACGGAGAAACCGATGACAGTCAAGGTCAGCGGACAGCCTCGCCGCAGGCCGGCCGCGGTCGTGGTACTGATCGCAGCCGTCGCGGCCGGACTCGGAGTCCTTTCTTCCGGCCAGGCCAGCGCGAATGCAAGCCGCACGCGGACAGACCTGGTCACGGTGCGAGTGAATCCGGGTGAGCGGCGGACAGGGCCGGTGAAGGACGGCCTGATCGGGCTGTCCTTCCCCAGTTCGGAAGTCAATGACGGCCATTTCACGCCCTCAGGTAACCTTCCCGCACTGCTGCGGAACCTCGGCGCGGGCGTTCTCAGGTTCGGCGGTAACTCAGTCGACCGCTCCTCTTTCACAGGCATCACGTCCGGGGCCGCGCGGGGGCTCGCGGCCCTGGCCACCAGGACAGGCTGGAAGGTGCTTTACTCGGTTAACCTCGGCGATTTCCATGCCGCCGGGGTCACCGCTGACGCCCGCCGCATCAGCGCCGCGCTCGGCGGGCACCTGCTGGCGATCGCCTGCGGGAACGAACCAGAGGACTTCGCCGGCAAGTACCGCCCGGCCAGCTACGACGAGGCTGATTACCTCAGTTCAGATGTGCCGAGGTGCCGGTCGGCGGTCAAGGCGGGCGCGCCGTCCGCGCCCTTCGCCGGACCTGACACCTTCAAGGTTTCCGATAGCTCATCCGGCTGGAGCGCGCTGTGGCTGCGGCCCTACGCCAAGGCGGCGGCTGCCGGGCGGATTCACGGGCTCGCCATGCTGACGGCGCATCTCTACCCGATAAGCAACTGCTCAGGCGGACCTCCCGACGCGGGCACTGCGCTCATCTCGAGCGCCACTGAGGCAAAGGAAAGAGGAGTGCTTGCCGCGTTCCATTCCGCTTCTGTCACCGCCGGAGTGCCCTACGTGATCTCCGAGACCAACTCGGCGTCCTGCGTGGGAATCCCAGGCGTGAGCAACGCGTACGTGTCCGCCTTGTGGTCAGCGGACTGGGTGATGCTCGCGGCCGAGCGCGACGCGACGTCCGTCGACTTCAACGGCGGCCTCGGCGACGGCTGCAACGCCTATACACCCCTGTGCATGACCGGTGCCGACCAGTACACGGCCAGGCCCGTCTACTACGGAATGCTGTTCGCGCACATGCTAGGCACGGGCGTGACGTTCTACACCCCGCTGACCATCAGCGGCAGCGCCGACGCTCATATCGTCACCCATGCCGTCGTATCGTCTTCAGGCGTGGTGCGGGTCATGGTCGAGAACCTGAGCGGCGTTCCCGTCCACGTGCTGCTCGAAGACGGTCACGTGTCCGGGCAGGCGGACACCTGGTACCTCACCGGTCCTTCCCTGTCCGCTACTTCAGGAGTGCGGATCCAGGGAGCGGCGGTCAGGCCGAACGGAACCTTCGCTCCCGGCGCGCCAGGACATCCCAGGTGCCAGGCCGGACGCTGCCGGCTGAGCCTGGCCGCCTACAGCGCCGTGATCGTACGGCTGCCGAAGTGACGCGAGGGTAACCCCGCAGGCTCGGCTGCCGCGCGCGTTCATCTCCATTTCGCCTGCCGTCCAAGCTCACCGTCCGCTGATGTTTAACAGCTTCGTATTGCCTTGAGTGGTTTCGTTGCGTCACTGCTGAAAGGACGTGGACGTCATCGACGCCAGCAACGCAGGCCACAGGGAAGAAGCAGCAAGCACCGCGAAGTCCGGCACCGATTACCGCCAGCCGGCACCGTTCCATGAGGCCGTCTCGCGCCGCAGGTTCCTTAGCCTGGGCGGCACGGCCGCGGGGGTGGCGCTCACCGCCGGCGCGGGCGCGCATCTCGGCGGGATCGCAAGGGCGCCTGGCGCTCTCGCGGCGGCTAAGTCGCATCGTCCCACGGGCACGATCCGCGACCTGAAGCACGTCGTGATCCTCATGCAGGAGAACCGGTCATTCGATCACTACTTCGGCACGCTGCAAGGCGTGCGCGGCTTCGCGGACAAGCAAGCGCTGCAGTACCAGAACGGCACCAGCATCTTCGAGCAGCCAGACTCCCGACGCACCGACCTCGGCGTGCTGCTGCCCTTCCACATGGACTCGACGAAGGTCAACGCACAGAACGCGGGGGACCTTGACCATAGCTGGACCGGCGACCACAGCGCCCGCAACAACGGCCTGTGGAACAACTACGTGCCGGCCAAGACCGAGCAGACGATGGGCTACTTCACCAGGGCCGACCTGCCGTTCCAGTACGCCCTCGCCGATGCGTTCACCATCTGCGACGGTTACCACCAGGCGATTCTTGCTCCGACGAGCCCGAATCGCATGTACTTCTGGACTGGCACGTCCGGCGGCTTCATCACCAACCCGCCTGACTACACAGTCGAGTTCAGCGGCGCCAACGCGATTACCACCTACCCGGAACTGCTGCAGGCGGCGGGGATCACCTGGCAGGTCTATACCAATCACGAGGTCGGAGACGGCAGCGGCAACAACGGCTGGGTCGGCGATTACGGCGACAACCCGCTGTGGTTCTACCAGCAGTACCAGACCTCGGAGAACGCGACCACGACGGCGGGGCAGGAACTGGCCGTCCGCGGTGCCGTGCAGCCCTGGCAGCCCAACGCCGGCGTGCCGCTCGGCCCGAACCAGGTCAACCATGTGCTGGCACAGTTCGTCGACGACGCCACGGCGGGAACGCTGCCGCAGGTCTCATGGATCGTGGCGCCGTACGAGTACTCCGAGCACCCGTCGGCGAGCCCGAGTTACGGCGCGCACTACGTCAGGACAGTGCTCGAAGCGCTGATGGGCAACCAGGAACTGTGGAACACCACCGCGCTGTTCATCACCTACGACGAGCACGACGGCTACTTCGACCACGTCGTGCCGCCGGCACCAGACGCGAGCGTGACCGACGAGTTCATCGCAGGGCTGCCGATCGGCTTCGGCAACCGGGTGCCGATGATCATCTGCTCCCCATGGACGCGGGGCGGCTTCGTGGACTCGAACACCTACAACCACACCTCGATGCTCCAGTTCCTCGAGACCTGGACCGGAGTCCGCGCGCTCAACATCACTGACTGGCGACGGTCGGTCTCCGGTGACCTGACGGCCGCCTTCGACTTCAAGCACCCCGACTATTCCATCCCCGACCTGCCTGACACGGTGCCGCTGATCACCCAGTCCGACGAGGAAAAGTCCTTCCCCAAGGTGACGACGCCGCCAGAAGGCCAGCAGGTCTTCCCCGCACAGGAGGCAGGAACCCGGCCCCACCGGCCGAACATGAGCGAGCCGCATGCGGAGGCTCACGTCGACCGCCAAAGCGGGCTGGTAACGGCCACGCTGTCCGTGCGCGGTAAGGTCGGTGTCTCGCTCGCCGTCTACCCGGACAGCTTCCTGCCGCAGACGGCTACCCAGTTCACTGTGCTCCACGGCGACGACCAGGCCTACACGTGGGATACCACCCAGACGAACGGCAGCTATGCCTTCTCGGTCTACGGCCCTGACGGCTTCCTTGTCTCCTTCGCAGGTGCCGTCGTCCCTGGCGGCCACAAGGCCGCCAGGATCCCGAACGCCACGGCCAGACTGCGGGGCGGCCGTAACGCCAGCGTCATCCTGACGCTGGAAAACGACGGACAGGAACAGATCTTGTTCAGTCTCGCGCCAGGCGACTACTCGGGTCAGCCGCTAAGCATCGACGTAGCTAGCGGCCGCAAGCAGACCGTTAGCTGGCCGGTGAACTCCGACGGGTACTACGACGTGACCGTCACGGCTGACAGCGGCGACGGTTTCCTTCGGCGCTACGCGGGTCGCATCTCGTAGCTGACGGCTGCCGGGCTCAGCGCCCCCTGTCAGGTTCTGCTTCGCGGCCAGGTACCGGCGCGCGGCAGTGTGATCGGGGGCGCGGTCCTGGCGCCTGAAGGACATCCACAGCGGGATGCCAGCGAAAACCAGGACAAACGGAATACTCAGTACCACGTTCCAGAAGATCACGGACGACATGGTTGGTCACCTCCGGGGATCGGCGTCTTCTGCTGACATCGACCAGGCTGCCCTGCGACTTTCTGACCACCGCATGCCGCGCCTCTGAACAACCTCAGACAGCGGCGTTCGGGTTCGGGCATCCAGCGCGTTCGGGGCATTCCGCCGGGACTTACGGCATCGCTGGCTTTCCGATGCCGTTCGCGGGCGGAGGCCGGGGACATCGGTGGCTACTTGATGCGGTTCGCGCAGCATCGCGGAGCCACCGTTGTTGTTCGCCGGGGGGCAGGTTGGGACATCGATGGCTGCCTGATGCTGCCGGCGGGCCGGGCCGGCTTCCTGCGGTTGGGCGTGATCGCCCGGTGAGCGTGAAATGCCCGGTCCGTGCCGGGTGGAGAGTTGGGGGTCGTATTTGGCGCGAGAATTCCGTCCTGATGCGGCAGACCTGCGGCAAAGAGAGGCCGAAGGTCACTCGCTGCCGGGCCTTCCGCCGCTATCACGCGCGCTGCCGGCCGAGCTAGCATCGCCAAATACCCCATAGGGTATTAAAGCGCGGATCCGAGGAGGCCGACATGACGATCAGCGCACATCAGGAGACCGAAGCGGAAGCCCGCACCGCGACCCCTGATCCGCTGCTCGACATCGCCATGCGCCTGGAAGAGATCGCACTGTCCGACGACTACTTCATCGAGCGCAAGCTCTATCCGAACGTGGACTTCTACACAGGGCTGATCTACAAGGCCATGGGATTCCCCGCCGAGATGTTCACCGTGCTCTTCGCGCTTGGCCGGCTGCCAGGCTGGATCGCACAGTGGCGGGAAATGATGGCCGACCCCGCAACCAAGATCGGCCGACCCCGCCAGGTCTACACCGGCGCCGCCGAGCGCGCATATGTGCCGATCGAGCGCCGGCCGGCATAGGATCAGACATGCGAAAACGGCGCCGCGGCAAGACGGACAAGCGCGCTGCCAGCGAGGGCGAGACCGGGCAAGCTGCGCCCGCCTGGCATGCCGGTCATCTGCCGCGCATACCGCGAGATCCCTCGGACGAGGACTTCGTCACTGGCTGGTTTCACGAACGGCTGCTCGACGGCCTCGCAGACGACAGCCCGGAAGCCGGCGGGCACTAACCAGAAACGGATCATGCGCGGCGCCTGCTGAAGCAGCCGTGAACGTACTTGTTCGAGTTGACACCGTTCGGGCAGATGGTGTCGTGCCATTTCACGGCCGTCAGGGTCGCGTTTCGCGGGGCTAGGCTCGAGGCCTTCAGGTTGGTACCGCTCAGGTTGGCTCTGGTCAGGTTCGCCTTGGGCAGGCCCGCGTGAGACCGGCGGAAGTTCGCCGCCGCGAGGTTGGCGCCTGCCAGGTCAATGTCGCTCAAGTTCGCACTGGCCAGGTCCGCGCCGCGCAGGCTGACCTCGGCGGCAAACGCCCCGGCCAGGTCAGCGCCCGTCAGGTTAGCCCCTTGGAAGTCGCACGGCCCGGCCGGGGACACCGGGCCGAGCGTCGCTGATCGCAGGTTGGCGCCCGCCAGGTCAGCGCCGGCGAAGTCCGTGCCGTAGGTGAACGCCTTCGAGAGGTTATCGCCCGGCATCAGCGCGTTCTTCAGAACCGTGTTCTGCAGATCGGTATTGGTGAAATTGGCTCCGGTGAGATTGGCCCCGCTCAATACCGCCTTCTTGGCGATCGCATAAGCGAAGTTCGCTCCGGCGAGGTCGGCGCCCTTCAGTTCGGCGGGGTTGAGTTTCTCCGCTGTCGACGGACTAAGGGAACTGAAGCTCAGGTCGGCGCCGGCCAGGTCGGCTCCGTTCAGGTTCGCCGTGATGAGGTTGGCGCCGTGCAGATCAGCCCCGGGGTCGCGCAGGCCGGCCAGGTCGGCGTCCTCCAGGTCAGCGAACGGCCCGATGAGGTAGCCGCCCGTAAGGGACCAGGCGGCGGGCAGCACGGGGTTTCCTGAAATGCCTCCCGACTTGACCGCGTAAAGGTTAGCTCCGCTCAGGTTCGCCTGATCGAGGTTCGCCCCCGTGAGCAGCGCGTCGTTGAGCTGAGCATCCTGCAGGTCCGCGCCGGCCAGGCTGGCGCCGGTCAGGTCATCGAAGGTCAGGTGCGCGCCGCTCAGATCGGCGCCGGCGAGCTGAGCTGAGGTCAGGATCGCTTGAGGGCCGACAAGATACCCGTCGATCAGCTCCCAGTTCACTGGCAATTCGGCCGGCGTGCCGGTAATGCCACCTGAGATTACCCGGTCAAAGTCGCCGCCGGTCAGCGTCGCGTGATCGAGGTCGGCTCCGGTCAGCGTCGTCGTGGACGTCTCCACGTCGGTCAGATCGACACCGGACAGGTTGGCCACGGCAAGGTCCGCCTGCACCAGGTCGACCTCATCGCCTGTGGCCCCGGTCAGGTCGGCGCCTGACAGGTCAGCGCCTGACAGAACGGCGCCGTTCAGATCGGCGCCGGCGAGATCACACCCCGACCAGTTCACTCCGCTCGCGGGGGCCGGGCTGAGCTGCCCGGCCGGCCCCACCGTCGGGCATGACGCGGCCGCTTCCGCTGACGAACCGCCAAGCACCAGCCAGCCAGCAACCAAGCCAATCGGCGCGATCACGCGCACGGCACGCAAAATGTTCCTCACGCCCCCATGACGCCCGACAGTGCGCACTGGTTTACCAGACGGTTCCAGAGACGCATGATGGCTGGCCGCGCTAATCCGCTGGATGGACTTAGTTTCAGCCTTAAGGCTGATGCCATGACGGCCCGGAGGCTGTCATGGTTGAGTCCGCGATCCGGACTTGACGCGATCGCGCCTGACCGAAGAGAGGCTGCCCGTGAGCGAACCGGTTATCGCCACCGAGGCGCTCACCATGCGCTACGGGGGCACGGTCACGGCGCTTGACCAGCTCACGGTCAGTATCAGGCCGGGGGTCACCGGCCTGGTCGGGGCCAACGGAGCCGGCAAGTCGACCCTGATAAAGATCCTGCTCGGACTGCTTGAGCCGACATCTGGCCAAGCGAGCGTGCTTGGCTTGTCCTGCGCGACCGAGGGCTTTGCCATCCGGTCGATAACCGGCTACATGCCCGAGCATGACTGCCTGCCGCCCGATGTGAGCGCGACCGAGTTCGTCACGCACCTCGGGCGGATGTCGGGACTGCCGGCCACCGTCGCGCGCGAGCGAGCGGCGGACTCTCTGCGGCATGTCGGCCTGTATGAGGAGCGGTACCGTCAGGTCGGTACCTACTCGACCGGCATGAAACAGCGGGTCAAGCTGGCCCAGGCGCTTGTCGCGGCTCCCGGCCTGCTGCTGCTCGACGAGCCGACTAACGGCCTTGATCCGGCTGGCAGGAGCCAGATGCTCGAGCTGATCGCGAGAATCGGATCAGAGTTCGGCATCTCCATCCTGGTGGCCTCGCACCTGCTCCGCGAGATCGAGCAGATCTGTGATCACCTCGTCGCCGTCGATGGTGGCCGGCTGCTGCGGGCCGATTCGGTCAGCGAGGTCACCAGGGCCAGTCAGGTACTGCTGATCGAAGTAGACGATGGTGCGGCAGAGCTGATCACTGAACTCGGGCACCGCGGACTGTCAGCCGCCGCCTACCAGCGGGGCCTGCTTGTCGAGTTGCCGGACGCCGAGAGCTACGACACGATCCGCGACGCGATCGCCGACCTCGGACTTGGCCTTGGCCGGATGGAACTGCGAAGGCACCGGATAGAAGAGATCTTCCGCACCGACCCGGTCCTGGCCGGGCAGACAGGGGTGCCAGGTGTCAGCTGAATCGGCCGGACTGCCAGTACCAGCGGCGGCGGGACACGATAACGCAGGTCATGGCGGCGTCATCCATGACATTGGCTATCGCCAGTACGCCGGCGTCCGGCTTGGCAGGGCGGCGATCGCGGCAACGCTGGCCAGGCAGAGCTTTCTTACCGCGTACGGATTCGGCCGCGGCGGCAAAGCCAAGGTCTTTCCGATCCTGCTGTTCGCGCTGATGTGCGTGCCCGCGGTGGTCAGCATCGCCGCGCTGGCGCTGAACCCCAAGGCGGGCCAGCTAGTGGGCTACGACACTTACCAAAGCACCCTGCGGCAGCTTGTGCTGCTCGTGTTCATCGCGCTGCAGGCCCCTGCCCTGGTGTCCGGCGACCTGCGGTACCACACCTTGCCGCTGTACTTCTCGCGGCCAATCAGCCGGGCGGATTATCCGCTGGCCAAACTGGCCGGATTCTTCCTTGCCTGCCTGGCGCTGATCGAGATCCCGCTGCTGGTGCTCTGGGCAGGGACCATCTCAGAGGTGCACGGAGCTAGCGCGGTCTGGCACCAGACCACGGCCTTCGGCGCGGGGCTCCTGTACGGGCTAGCCTGGGCTGCCCTGCTCGCGCCGATCGGGCTGGCGCTGGCGTGCATGACTGGCCGCCGCGTGTTCTCCATCTGCGCAGTGGCAATTCCGCTGTTCGTCACCTGGGTGCTAGCTCAGGTGCTCAGCCATATCGGGCTGCAGACTTTCCAGCCGGTCGGGCGCGGTCAGCTGCCCGCACTGGCCAGCCTCGCCGGGCTCATCAACCCGTTCACCGTGATGGCCGGCATCACCGACTGGTTCGGGTCAGCGCCGAAGGTGCTGTACGCACCAGCCGGACCAGGCGGACCCGTCGGACCAGGCGGACCCGGCCGGGTCCGAGTCGAGATGCTGCAGCTCGTCGGTCACTTCGGGCCGTGGTACCTGGCAATGTACGTCCTGATGCTTGCCGCGGCAGCCGGCGCACTGCTGATCAGGTACCGGAGGGTGGCGGTGGCGTGAACGGCATCGAACTCGCCGGGGTATCCCGCTGGTACGGCAACGTGGTGGCGGTCAACGACATCACTATGTCTATCGGTGCCGGAGTCACGGGACTGCTCGGGCCGAACGGCGCCGGCAAGACCACGCTGCTGAACATGATGGCCGGCTTCTTGCCGCCATCCCGCGGTGACCTGACCGTGGCCGGCCAGCCAAGCTGGCGCAACCCTGAGATCTTCCGCACCGTCGGCCTCGTGCCTGACCGGGACTCCGTCTACGCCTTCCTCACTGGCGCCGAGTTCGTGGCGGCGACCTCCCGGCTGCATAAGCTGGCGAGTCCTGATGCGGCCGCGCGGGCGGCGATCGAAATGGTCGAGATGACCGAGGCGGCGAACCGTAAGATCGCTACCTATTCCAAGGGCATGCGGCAGCGGATCAAGGTCGCGGCCGCACTCGTCCACGATCCGCGGATCGTACTGCTAGATGAGCCGTTCAACGGAATGGATCCCCGGCAGCGACTGCACATGATGGACCTGCTTCACGCGCAGTCCGAGCGGGGCAGAGTCATCGTGTTCAGCTCCCACATCCTGGAGGAAGTGGAGCAGGTGAGCGGGACGATCCAAGTGGTCGTCGGCGGGCGGCTGGCAGCCTCGGGCGACTTCCGCGCGATCCGGCGGCTGATGACCAACCGCCCGCACGTCTTCGTGGTGCGGTCCTCTGAAGACCGCCTCCTGGCGGCTACCTTGATGGGCTCTCCGGCCGTCCGTGCCGTGGAGCTGATGCCGGGCGGATTGCGGGTCTCGGCGGCCGATTACGGCACCTTCACCAGAGAACTGGCCGGACTCAGCCGCACGCGAGGCATCCGGCTACTCGAAGTGCTCCCCGCGGACGAGTCGCTGGAGAGCGTCTTCACCTACCTGCTTGCCTCGTAAAGGACTTGCCTCGTAAAGGAACGGAGGTGCCCGTGTCCGGCTTGATCAACGGGGTCATTGTCCAGATCACCTTTCGGGCCACGGTGAGCCGCAAGCGGATTCTGCTGCTTGCTCTTCCCGCGATCGTGCTGATCGGCATCTCAGCGCTGCTGACGGCCACCGCGAAGAGCACATCCTGGCCGCCGCAGATCCTTGGCACCTTCGGGTTCACGGTGCTGCTGCCCCTGACAGCACTGATACTCGGCACCAGCGTCCTTGGTGCCGAGGTCGAGGACGGCAGCATCGTGCACCTGCTCGCGACGCCGGTCAGCCGGGTCAGCATCATGCTGAGCAAGTACCTGGTCGCCGTCACCTTGACGATCGTGCTGGCAGCGATACCTGAGTACCTGGCGGCCGCGATCGCGACCGGGGCGGGCAGCAAGCTGAGCATCGGCCTGCTCATCGGGGCGATCGCCGCGGCGTTCGGCTACAACGCCCTGTTCATGTTGTTCAGCGCGGCCTTCAGGCCGGGGCGGGCGCTCGCCTTCGGGCTGATCTACGTCGTGCTATGGGAAGGACTGCTCTCCAATCTCGTGCCAGGTGTAGCGCTGCTCTCGATCGGGCACTACGGCCTCGCCATCGCCAACGGCTTCGCCCGCGAGAACGCGTTGCATGCCTACTTGAGTACCGGCACAGGGATCGGGATGGGCATTGCCCTCACGCTGGTCGCGCTGGCCTTCGGCGTCCGCCAGCTCGCAGTCTTTACCATCAAGGGCGACATAGCCTGAGCGCGGCCCGCTAAAAGGAAAAATCCGGCAGGTAGTTCGTTACTTCCCGAATGTTGAAACGTCATCACTCACCGTGTCGTGGTCGTAGCGCATACTGGTCGCGTGGAACCGGCATCTGACTCGGCCGGGAGGGCGATCCACCTCCGCGCGGGCCGGCACAGGCTCGCGCGCCGCCAGCGGCTGGCCGGGCCGTCCGACAGGGCACTTGACCGGCTCGCCGGGTGGTATGCGATAGCACTGCGGCTCGGCGGTGCGGTCTTGTTCAGCGCGGTAGCCGTCCTGGCCGCGACCAGGCAGATCTCCGCCTGGTGGCTGGTTACCTCGCTGCTCGCGCTGTGCTTGTGGTCGGCCGTCTTCACCTGGCTGATCCGCCGGTCAGGGCTGAGACCCGCCGTCGTGCTCGCCGACGCAGCCGTGATCTCCGCGCTGGCGCTGGTTCAGCTTCACCTGGTCCCCGCCGTGCTGATCAAGGACAGCACGACCTGGATGCTTCCGCTGGCCTGCACCTCGGTATACATCCTGCAGATCGCCCTGAGGCCGTGGCTCGGGCTGCCCGCCGCCGCGATCGTGGTCATCGCCTACGGGCTCGGCTCCGGCCATCCGGCCGATGCCTGGCTGCTGATGGTAGAGACAATCGTCGCCGCCGGGCTGGTCGCGGTGATCCGCGGCGGTGCCAGGCAGGCGGACGCGATCGTTGCCGCTGGCCTTGAAACCGAACGGCGGATAAGGGCCGAGGAGGCGCGGCGTGCCGACGAGCGAGAGCAGCACAGGCAACTGCACGACACCGTCCTTTCAACTCTCACGATGGTCGCGGCCGGCGCCTTCGCCGAACGGTCAAAGGCGCTGACCGCGCAGGCAGCAAGAGACCTGCGCGTGCTGCAAGGTCTGGCGAGCGCCCCCGCCGAGGCCGGCGAACTCGCGCCGCTCACCGACCTGCGGCCGAAGCTGGAGCGCGCCGCGGCCAGCACAGACGACCTGGCCGTCCGGCTGAAGCTCGCACCTGTCACGTTGCCGTCGACCGTCACCGATCAGCTCGTCGCCTGCGTTGGCGAGGCGCTGCGTAACGTCGAGAGGCACGCGGGAACCGGCCAGGCCGAGGTCACCGTCACCGGCGGAGCCGGCTGGGCAGTCGTGAAGATCACAGACCGCGGGCGCGGGTTCGACCCGGCCGCCACCCGCCCGTCACGCCGTGGCATCCGCGACTCGATCACCGCGCGGATGCTGGCGGCCGGGGGCCGCGCCGTCATCGCCAGCCGTCCGGGTGCGGGCACCACCGTCACGGTGAGCTGGCCCGCATGATCGCCGTGCAGCCGAGGACGCTGATGTCCGGCCGCTATCAGCGAGCCTTCACGATCGCGGTGATCTTCCTGGTCGCGGGCTGGCATCTCGCCGGAGCGGGAGGACAGCTACTGCACGACAGGTCGGCTTACGGCTCCTTCGCGTTCCAGGGTGCTATGTGGCTGATCATGGCGGTAGCCATAGCGGCCGGCGCGGCGCTCGTGCTGCGCGGAAC
>Ga0335074_10011932_pt1 | contig 12167 bp, 9 predicted proteins | sample Lox_Sample_23_FD_206715 | JGI IMG/M metagenome (GOLD analysis project Ga0335074, IMG submission 206715) | Soil microbial communities from Loxahatchee National Wildlife Refuge, Florida, United States - Lox_Sample_2.3 | ecosystem: Environmental > Terrestrial > Soil > Wetlands | place: USA: Florida...
GATGCGACGGGCGATCACTTGGTAGAGGCGCGGCGAGACAACCCCGGACCGTTCGGTTACCCCAGTCGTCCCGGCTTTCTCTGCGACTGGATTCAGCAATCCGGTTTCGTCAGGACCGAGCATGAATCTCCGAGATTGGTCTTACCAGTTCTCATGTGACCGTCGCAATCGAACAGCGTCAACGCCTTTCGATACCTCTGAAGGGCGCCGTGTGTTTTTTTTGCTCGATACGAGATGCGCTGCTGTCGCGTTCAGGACGTTCAGCCTGTCCGCTTCGGGGCATCTTCCGATCGCCGCGCAGCGCCGCTATCAGCGCCGTTAGTGGACGACTTCAGACGACGCCAGCCAAGTTTAAGCCTGTGATCAACATACTACGCTGTTCGTCGTTACGCATATTGGCTGTATCAGGCATTGGCGCAGGGGTGATTTTACGCAGTTCCGCTGCGACCTGCCGGGCTCTATCGACGGAGTTCATATGCGCGTAACACGCCGCTAAGAACCGGTACGGATCGGGGAAACTTGGATCCTCCCGGATCCCCAATTTAAGCATCGTCACCCCTTCGTTGAACCGACCACTCAAGAAGTGAGCGGCACCGACCCAGGTTGTACCCCAGCCGACACGTGATCTGGGACTTAGGCGCCTCGATGTTTCGACGTGCTGAATTGCGGTATCGAGATCGCCGGCATAGAAGTGGATCATGCCGCTGACATGCCAGCCACGGGCATGACCCGAGTTGAGCTTTAGCGCGCGATCGATCAGCCCTCTGGTCAACTCGATGTCCTCTCCGAAATAGGCGAGGGCCAACGCGCAGTTTGCGATCACACCTGGGTCGTCACCGGCAAGTTCGAGCGCGTGCCAGGCGTGATCTGTTCCCTTCTGACAATCGGACACTGGGTTCTCGCTTCGGCCGTCTTCGACCAACCTCATGCGCCCGACTGACGCCCAGGCCGCCGCCGGCGCGTAATGCGGATCTTGGATCATCGCTTGTTCAAGCAAAGGAAGCGCTTCAACAAAGCGGACACCCGACGAGAGCGCCATTGCGTAGCTACGAAGATAGAGCTCTCGAGGAGTCAAATCCTCCGCCGGGCGGTCAAGGGAGTGCGCGGCCTCCGCGGCCTGCAAGACCGGTTCAACGGCCCCGGTGACGCCGCGTGCAACTTTCTCCTGAAAATCAAGAATATCGTCCAGCAACAGGTCGAAGCGGTCCGATGCGAGGCATGCTCCAGTTTTCGTCTCGACGAGGCGGTAGGTAATACGCGTCCGCCCGCCCACCGTCCGGAACGATCCTTCCACGACATACTGCACGTCGAGCTCATACCCGACCCGCCGTGGATCTACGACAGGGCCGCCCCGGTGCGAGAAGGAAAGGTTAGGCGACGTTACGGACAGCCAGGAAACATGAGATAGCGCAGTGACGATCTCCTCGGTGACACCATCAGCAAGATCATCCGCATCTGGACCCGGCGAGACGTTTCGGAACGGAAGCACCGCGACCCGAGTCTTTTGCGACGACGCCGGGATAAGAATGAGAGGAAAGATATGATCTGCGGTTGGTGGCCTATCGATATCGGGCACCCGATATCGGGCTGGGGAGCTGGAATTCGTCGTGCCTCGATCATCTTGCACCGCTCCACTGCGGACTCGCCGGACAAGTGTCAGGGTGTCGGGATCGGGGCTTATATTTAGCTCACGCCTCAGTATGCCGGCGCAAACCTCGAACTGGCGCAGCGCCTCACCGCGCCGCCCAGCCGCAGCGAAAAGCCGGATTAGAAGTCGATGTCCGTCTTCACGCAGCTCGTCGAGCGCGACAAGCCGCGCCGCGGTCGCGACCGCCGCATCAAGATCGCCAGCCGCCGCCTCGGCATCGGCGAGCCGTCGGAGCACCTGCATCGCCAATTCGGACAGGCGCGCTCGTTCCGATAAAAGCCATTCATCGAAGCCCTGCGATACCGACAACATATTTTCCAACAGCCCACCGCGATAGAGCCGGGCGCAACGGGAGAGGGTCTGGCAATCCGCAGCGCTCGCGAGCGCAATGAATTCCGCGGCATCGCTAACGACGCTGTCGAGGTCAAGCGACAGGCCGCCATCCTTCGCGAAGATAAGATCGCCCCCGGCCTGGCGGTTGAGCACCCACAGCGTTTGCCGCAGACTGTGTCGCGCCTCCTCGGGCGCGCTCCGCGCCCACAATAGGTCAGCCGCCTGCTCGCGACGCATGGGACGGTCGCGCAGCGCCAACATCGCAAGTAATGCCTGAGCCTTGCGCGGGACGTGGCCGATGGCCCGCCCGTCGATCTCAAGCCCAAATCCAGCCAGCAGGCTGAGACGGAAACAAACCGACATTACTAGGCACTCGAAACCGGCACGCCGAACACCGCAGATTTACCCCGCGCGGGGCTGCCAGTCAGCGACTTTGACGGGGAAGTGGCGTTTTGACGCTTTTTTGATGCGACCCTGGCCAAAGCCCTGACGCTCCAGGTCTATCAACGCCTGTCAGGAGCAACCGGTCGGGTGCGCGGGCGATGCTGACGAATGCGCTTGGTTATCTTGCGGCAAGCCTCGTTCTCGCGACGTTCTGCGCCAAGCGGATGGTCGCGCTGCGATCCATCGCCATCGCGAGCAACCTAGCCTTCATCGGCTACGGATATCTCGATTCCCTGTGGCCGATCCTGATCCTGCACGTTGTGATGCTGCCAATCAACATCGTCCGGTGCCGGCAGTCGATGCGCGCGTGCTGCAGCGTAGCCGAGGCTGAGACGGGAATGGCGAGGCGCAACCGATCGGCATCGATACGGCGGTCATTACCTCTCCGCGACCTCGCGGTGGGCGCGCTTGAACGGATCCGCGCCTTGCCCGGTCGCGAACGGGTCCAGCGCGAGCTTCGCACGATGGCAGCACGCGATTTTGCCGCCCCGAAGATGCCGCCTGGGGTGCGACGCTGGTCTTGGCAGAAGCCGAGCACCCAGGCACACCATCGCATTCCGGCACTGGGGGAGGATAGGTACGACCTCGAAGATCCCGGTCGCGCGGATTGAAGGCAGCCCAATCTCTTAGACCAAACCTTTGGCCCGCTATTTTGAGGCAAAATGCAATGCCGCATCTGATGACCCTGCTCGTCTGCTGGACGGTGACGATGGCAATGCTCTGCCTCGTCCGCGGGGGCGCTATCGGGGTATGGACGCGTAAGCCGACGCCCCTCCCCGAATGTCGACCTAGTGCTGTTTGGATAATCTTTTGATGGAGCTAACTGGCAGGCCGTTTGCAGTAAACGCGGCGAGCTGGCAGCGATTTTGCCGTTCCGTGGCCACTCCCGACATGAAATGCCCAACGATAACGTTGGTTACGTAGCGATTGGGAAACCCGGATGCTTCGCACGTACCTTGTCTTGCTCATTTGCCAAGCGGCGGGTGACATCATTCATCAGTTGGCGGGCCTCCCCCTGTCCGGCCCGCTCATTGGCATGGTTCTATTACTTGTCGTTCTGACAATACGAGGCGGTGCATCAGAAGAATTCAGGCGCTCGGGGCAAGCTACGCTCGGTTACCTATCGCTGTTTTTCGTACCGCCCGGGGTCGGCATCATGGAGCACTTGGCACTCATTCGCGCGCAGTGGCTGACCATGTTACTCGCGGTCATCATTTCTACCGTGCTGGCGATGATCAGCGGCGCGATCGTCATGCAATCCGTCAATCGGCTACATCGCCGGAGCCGCGCCCGCGTTCTCTTGGGTGCCTCTGTCGATAAAGGAGAGGCCGCCAATGAATGCCCTCACCGCCACCGCGGCTGTCCTGTCCCATAATCCCGTCTTCGGGGTCGTTGTCACGCTCGCAGCGTATGAGGCCGGATGCTGGATTCAACGCCGTTGCGGCGGCTCGCCGCTCGCCAATCCTGTGCTCATCTCCGTCGTCCTGATCATATTCGGGCTCGAAACTTGTCAGATCTCCTACGACGTTTATCTCCGGGGCGGCAGCCTCATCCGGTTCTTGCTCGGCCCAGCGACCGTTGCCCTTGCCCTGCCGATTTACAGCAACGCCGCGCGTATTCGAGAGGCCGCTCCCGGCATCTTGGCGGGAGTAACGGGCGGCGGGACGGTTGCGTGTGCGAGCGCAGTCGGCATCGCCTGGTTGTTGGGTGCGCCACCCGAACTCTTGCGCTCAATTGCGCCAAAATCGGTCACCACGCCGATCGCCATCGGAATTAGCGAGCAGATTAACGGTCTTCCCTCGCTAACTTCGGTTCTCGTGATTACCAGCGGCATTGTCGGCGCAATGCTATCGGGGCGTCTCTATGAATGGATAGGCGTCCGCGATTGGGAAGTGCGCGGGTTGGCCACCGGCATTGCCGCACATGGGATCGGGACCGCCCAAATGCTTTCTGTCAATGAAACCGCGGGAGCTTTCGCTGGCCTTGCCATCGGTCTGACTGGCCTCTTTACAGCGATCTTGCTCCCGGTGGTGATGCTTCTGTTATGAATACAAAGCCTGGATCGGAGGCATCGTTTCCTCCCAGGGCGACGATCTTGTTTCGGGCAAAAACGCCGATCGGCTCCAACCGCTCGGATTGACCGGACTGTCCCGTAAGCGGAAATTCGAAGAGAACTCCGCGGAGGCTAGGCTTATCCGGTGCTATTGGGCTCGTTTTTTGGCTAGCTTGGTTGGACCGTCACGTGCAGTTGCACCCCTGCCTGCCTTTGGAGATAGCCGAGCACGCTGAATAGATTTCGCGCTTGAGGATTACCCCCAGGGCCAAACATCCTAATAAGGCTCTTCGGTTGGTTTCCGGTTTCCTTGCCGAGCTTCTCGAAGCCGATCGGCGTCTTGATGCAGTCGCGAAGGATCGACTTGCCGGTTCCGATATCGCCGGCCAGCATCGTGTCGATCCCCCCGCGCAGCAGAGCTTCGCGGTAGGCGAGATCGGCAGCCACGTGCCGCTGCACCAGTTCCTTGAAATCTCGCGTCAATGCCATGTTCGCCTCCATACTATCGTGTGCCTCGTATGCGCTGCCGGTAGTCCACCCAGTTGGCGATAGCCGCCTCGATATCTCGCTGCTGCCGCTTCTGGGTGCCGCCGGTCAGGAGGATCAGGCTCTCGCCATCCCGGGCGATGCAAATTACCATAGGTCAATTAATGACATACAGCCTTATCCCATTGATTTAGCTAAGGATGATCTGACTCCGGCGCGGGTTGGTGCCGGGGCAGGATATGTCTTATCGACCCACCGGCCTACGGCGGGGGACCCGGGGCCTCGGTACGCTGCTCGGGCGTCAACAGGGCGTCAAGGGCCTCGGTGTTATTCCCCGAACACGGTAAACGGAAACTGGCCGCGGACGGCGTTGCCGGCAGTAAGCGAAATTAAATAGGCGCCTTTGCGCAGGCTGATGTCGAACTTGCACCACGCGATGTCCGGCGGCGCTTTCTGCGCCACGCAGGTGGAAAGCGTCGCCCTGCCCTGATTAAGCTGAAAGCGCAAGGCACCCGCTGTACGCGGCGAATGCTCCACCCGGATCGCAACCGCATCCATCGGCAGGTCAAAGGCGGTCTGCGGCAAGATCGGGTCGCCATTCGGCGTGATGTCGCGAGCGATGACGGCGACGGGAGCGTTACCGGCGTTTTCCGCCGGCGCGGGCAAACGCGTCGCCGCGGGCGACGCCGGCGGCGACGGTGGGGGCGACTGCGCCATCGCCGGTGCCGCCGAGCGCCGTGCGGCTGCCGGCGGGGCGCCGGTGACCACGCTCCGCCAATAGGCGACGGCGCAACCGGCAGCGGCGGGCAGCTGGGGATAGCGGTCGCGGGCGAATGCCGCCCCATTCGGCTCGCTCGAGCTGGAGCCGTAAAGCGGGCTCACCGTCAACTGCCCGGCGCCGTCGCGCGAAACGAGGTCGACGACCCGTTGCTGCAAGGCGGAACATTCGCCGTCGCTCTGCTCGACGATCGGGGGATAGGCGAAAAACATCGTCGGGATCAGCAGCGTGACAAAGATCAGGAGGAATTGGCCCATCGCCGCGCGCTGCCCCGCTGAACGGTATGCCCCCAATCCTATGCTCTTTCGGTTTACGAAGCGCTAACCATGACGCCAACTTGCGGGCGGCTTTGTTGCGATGCAATATTCCGGCGCTTGACGCGAAGTAAGTAAGTGCTTACTTAGCCGGCGTCATGGCAAATACCCGGCTCGATAGCGACGACCGGCGCCGCGCGATCGTCGACGCGGCGGTGCCGCTTTTTGCCCGCAAGGGGTTTGCCGGCACGACGACGCGCGAACTGGCGGCCGCAGCCGGCGTGTCCGAGGCGCTGCTCTTTCGCCACTTCCCGTCGAAGCAGTCGCTTTACCGGGAAATCCTGCGGCTCGGCTGCGACGGCGATCCGGCGTTCGAAAAGCTGGCGACCCTGCCGGCCTCGACCGAGACGGCGATCGGCATCGTGCGCTTTATGGTGCGGCGCTTCGTGCTTGGCGGCGAGGTCGAGCGCGGCGAGATGGATCTCAAGATGCGGCTGATGCTGCACAGTATCCTCGAAGACGGCGATTATGCGCGCGAGCTCTTCGCGGCGGTGGCGCCGCATGTCGTGCCGCTGTTTATCGCCTCGCTGAAGGCGGCGGAGCAAGCGGGCGATGTTGCGCCGCTCAACGCGAGCGGGACCAACCGCTTCTGGTTCGCCCATCACGTCGCGGCGATGATAGCGTTCGCCTTTCTGCCGCGCGAGGGATTGATCCCGTATGAGGGCGGGATCGAACAGCTGGTCGAGGACGCCAGCGCCTTCGTCCTGCGGGGGATCGGCATGACCGAGGCGGCGATCGCCGCTTCGCGCGCCGCGCCGCCGCTGCAATCGGCCGCTGATTAGCGCGAGTGGGGTGTCATGGATGACGTTACGCCGATCGTTCGACACGGACCTCATGAGGCGCCTGCGGCGCGGGTGACCGATCAGCCGCCGACCCGGGCGAAGCAAATTCGCTGGTTTGTTATCGTCGCGCTGCTGGTCGCGGTGGTGCTGGGCGGGCTCTACGGCTTCAACGCCTATCGCAACAAGATGATCGCCAACTTCTTCGCCAACAACAAACCGCCGCCGACCCAGGTCAGCGCGGTGACGGCGACAACCGCGGTGGTGCCGCGTTTTGCGAGCGGCATCGGCTCGCTGGAGGCGGTGCGCCAGGTGACGGTGACCCCGGAGGTCGGCGGCCGGATCACCGAGATCGACTTCGCGTCCGGCGCCGGTGTCAAACAGGGCGACAAGATCATCCAGATCAATGATGCGCCAGACCTCGGCGACCTCGCCAATTACCAGGCGCAGGCACGGCTTGCGCAGGTGACGCTGGGGCGCGCCCAGTTTCTTCAGAAGCGCCAATTCGGCCCGCAGACCGATGTCGACACCGCGCAGGCCCAGCTCGATGAAGCCAACGCGATGATCCAGAAAACCCAGGCGATCATCGCGCAGAAGACCATCGTCGCGCCGTTCGGCGGGCGGCTCGGCGTCCGCCAGGTCAATCTCGGTCAATACCTCAACCCGGGGAATCCGATCGTTACGCTGACCGACCTCAAGACGCTCTACGTCAATTTCACCCTGCCGTCGCAGATGACGCCGCAGATCGATGTGGGGCAGAAGGTCGACGTCACCGCCGATGCCTTCCCCGGCAAGAAATTCACCGCGACGATCACCACGATCGAACCGCAAATCTCGGCCAACACCCGCACGCTCAACATTCAGGCGACGATGCCCAACCCGGACGAGTCGCTGCGGCCGGGCATGTTCGTCAACGCGGCGGTGGTTTTGCCCGAGCAGGCGCCGGAGGTGGTGCTCCCGGAGACCGCCGTCGACTACACGCTTTACGGCGACAGCGTCTACGTGATCCGCCAGGACGGACAGGATAGCGCCGGCAAGCCGGTGCTGAAGGCGCATCGCGTCGCGGTAAAGACCGGGCTGCGCTGGGACGACAAGGTGGCCGTGCTCAGCGGCTTGAAAGCCGGCGACGAGGTCGTCGCCGCGGGCCAGATCAAGGTGCAGGACGGCGCCGCGGTCACCGTTACCGGCAACCCGCCGCCGCAGCCTCCGGCGCATCTGACGCCGCAGTAATTTTTAGCCCCTCCCGCAAGGGGGAGAGGGAGGGGTGTCCGCGCGCAGCGTGAGAGGGTGAGGGTTCGATGAGATTTACCGATCTCTTTATCCGCCGCCCGGTGCTGGCGACCGTCGTCAGCCTGTTGATCCTGCTGATCGGCGCGCGGGCGATGTACGGGCTGCAGGTCCGCCAGTACCCGAAACTGTCGAACACGACAATCACGGTGACGACGATCTACCCCGGCGCATCGCCCGATCTCATCGAAGGCTTTATCACCGTGCCCATCGAGCAGGCGGTCGCGACCGCCGAGGGCATCGACTACATGACCTCGAACTCGGTGCTCGGCACCAGCACGATCACTGCCTACATCAAGCTCAATTACGATCCGAGCAAGGCGCTTTCCGACGTCCTCGCCAAGGTACAACAGGTCAAATACCTGCTGCCGACCGGCTCGGAGGACCCGATCATCACCAAGCAGACGGGGCAGACGACCGATATCATGTATATCGGCTTCGGCAGCGCCACCCTGCAGGCTTCCGCCATCACCGACTATCTGACCCGCGTCGTGCAGCCTTTGATGGCGACCGTCGACGGCGTCTCGCAGGCCGAGATCCTCGGCGGCCAGACCTTCGCGATGCGGCTCTGGCTCGATCCCGACAAGATGGCGGCGCGCGGTATCTCGGCCGGCGATGTGCAGCAGGCGATCCTTGCCAACAACTTCCAATCCGCGCCCGGCCAGGCTAAGGGCGTTTACACCGTCACCAATGTCGACGCACAGACCGGCCTCACCAGCGTCGACCAGTTCAAGAAGATGGTCGTCAAGGCGTCGAACGGCGCGGTCGTCCGCGTGGAAGACATCGCCAGTGTCGAGCTCGCGGCGCAGAGCTGGACGTCGAGTGTCGCGATGAACGGCCAGCACGCGGTTTTTGTCGGCATCCAGTCGACCCCGGACGGCAACCCGCTGACCATCGTCAAGGGGGTGCGCGCGCTGTTCCCGCAGATCGAGCGGACGCTCCCGCCGGCGGTGAAGATGCAGGTCGCTTACGATTCGACGAGGTTCATCCAGGCGTCGATCGACGAGGTGAAAACGAGCCTCGGCCAGGCGATCGTCATCGTCGTGGTGGTGATCTTCCTGTTCCTCGGCAGTCTGCGCTCGGTGGTCATCCCGATCGTGACGATCCCTTTATCGCTGGTCGGCGCCGGGATCATCATGTCGGGGCTCGGCTTCAGTCTCAACCTGCTGACCTTGCTGGCGATGGTGCTGGCGATCGGGCTTGTCGTCGATGATGCGATCGTCGTCGTCGAGAATGTCTACCGTCACCTCGAAGAGGGAAAGAGTCCGCCCCAGGCGGCGCTGATCGGCGCGCGCGAGATCGCCGGGCCGGTCATCACCATGACCCTGACGCTTGCCGCCGTCTACGCGCCGATCGGCTTCCTGGGCGGCGTCACCGGCGCGTTGTTCCGCGAATTCGCCTTCACCCTTGCCGGCGCGGTCATCATCTCGGGCATCGTCGCAGTGACCTTGTCGCCGATGATGTGCTCGCTCTTGCTGAAGCAAGGCGCGGCCGAGAAGGGCTTTGCGAAGCTGCTCGACCGCGGCTTCAACGGCCTCGCCAACTGGTACGGAAGGCGGCTCGAGCGCTCGCTCGATTACCGCGCGGTGACGGCTCTTTTCGCGGTCGCGGTGTTTGTCGCGCTCGGCTTTATGTACATGAACACCAAGAAGGAGCTGGCGCCCGAGGAAGACCAGGGCGTGCTCTTCGCGCTGACCAAGGCGCCGCAATACGCGAACCTCGACTATCTCGACGCCTATGGCGAGGAGATGGACAAGGCCCTGGCGTCGTTCCCCGAGAGCGATCTGCGCTTTGTCGTCAACGGCCGCAACGGCCCGAACCAGGGGATCGCCGGCATGATCCTGAAGCCGTGGGACGAGCGCGCCCGCACGGCGATGCAGATCAAGCCGCTGATGCAGGCCAAGCTCAACGGCATCGAGGGAATGCGCGCCTTCGCCTTCTCGCTGCCGCCGTTGCCCGCGTCGATCGGCGGCCTGCCGGTGCAGATGGTGATCTATTCGACCGGCGATTTCATCTCGATCTTCAACGCGATGAACAAGCTCAAGGACGCGGCGCGCAAAAGCGGCCTCTTCATCGTCGTCGACAGCGATCTCGACTTCAACCAGCCGACGATCCGCATCGAGGTCGACCGCTCCAAGGCCAACGAGCTCGGCGTGACGATGCAGTCGATCGGCGACACGCTGGCGCTGCTGGTTGGCGAGAACTACGTCAACCGCTTCAACCTCCAAGGCCGCTCTTACGAAGTCATCCCGCAAGTTCCGCGCGTCGATCGGCTCAACCAGGATGCGCTGACCCAGTACTACGTGAAGTCGGCGGCCGGCGACCCGGTGCCGCTGTCGAACCTCGTCAAGGTCTCGACCGTCACCGCGCCCAACGCGCTGACCGGCTACAACCAGCTCCATTCGGCGACGTTCCAGGCGGTGCCGATGCCCGGCGTGACGATGGGCCAGGCGGTCGATTTCCTCGAACAGCAGGCCAAGACGCTGCCGCAAGGCTTCAACCACGACTACCTGTCGGATTCGCGCCAGTATGTGCAGGAGGGGAACGCGCTTGTCGTGACCTTCGTCTTCGCGCTGATCATCATCTTCCTGGTGCTGGCGGCGCAGTTCGAAAGCCTGCGCGACCCGTTCGTGATCCTCATCAGCGTGCCGATGTCGATGTTCGGCGCGATGCTGCCGCTGTTTATCGGCGTTTCGACGATGAACATCTACAGCCAGGTCGGGCTGGTGACGCTTGTCGGCCTTATCAGCAAGCACGGCATCCTGATGGTCGAGTTCGCCAACCAGCTGCAGATCAACGAGGGGCTCGACCGCCGCCAGGCGATCGAGCGCTCGGCGCGCGTCCGGTTGCGGCCGATCCTGATGACGACGGCGGCGATGGTGGTCGGCCTCTTTCCGCTGGTGACGGCGACCGGCGCCGGCGCGGCGAGCCGCTTCTCGATCGGCATCGTCGTCGTCTGCGGCATGTCGATCGGCACGCTCTTCACGCTGTTCGTGCTGCCGGCGGTCTACACCGTGCTGGCCAAGGACCACGTCGCGGCGGCGCATTCGGTGCGCGCCCGGGAATTGGCGCAGATCACATAAGACACGCTTTTTCCTGTGTCATTGCCGCGGAAGCGGGAACCCATGAACACAGGCTGGCGCCGGCTTCGTGCCGTCGGTGTTCGTGGGTTGCGGGTCCGGCCCTTCAGGCCGCCCCGAAATGACGGGAGGAAGTTTGGCGCCATAGCCGTGCTGTCAGCAGCGCGGCGACCGTGGTCAATCCCAGCACAAATCCCCACCACATGCCGATCGGGCCGAGGCTGAGCAGGAAGGTCAGCGCCCAACCGCCGGCGAAGCCGATGACCCAGTAGCCCAGCGCGGCGTAGAACATCGGCGCGATGGTGTCCTCATACCCGCGCAACGCTCCGGCCGCGACGACCTGCATCCCGTCGACCACCTGGAACAGGCCGGCGAAGACCAGAAAGCGCAAGGCCAGCGCCACCAGCGCATGGTTCCCCGGAGCGTCGGCCGAGACGTAAACCGCGACGATCGCATGCGGCGCCGTCCAGATGACGATCGCTGAGGCAGCCATAAATCCCGTGCCCAGCACCATCGCGACAAGAACCGCCCGTCGCGCCGCCACCGGCCGCCCGGCGCCGCGCTCGGCGGCGACCCGCACCGTCGCCGCCTGGCCGATCCCCATCGGCACCATGAAGGTGATGCTGGCATAGTTGATCGCGATCTGATGCGCGGCGAGCGCGTCGGCGCCGAACAGCCCGACGACCGCCGCTCCGGTGACGAACACCCCGATCTCCAATGCCTGCTGCCCGCCGATTGGTGCACCCAGCCGCAGGATGCGCCAAAAATCGGCCAGCACCTCCCGGCCGGGGCAATGCAGCGGCGGCGCCAGCCCGCGGCGGCGCAGCCGCCACATCACCGTCGCGAGCCCCAGCATCATCAGCCATTGGACGCTCGCCGAGGCCGTCGCCGAGCCGACCAGCCCGAGCGCCGGCAGGCCGAGACGGCCATAGATCAGCACCCAATTGAGCGCCGCGTTGGCCGGC
>Ga0335074_10011933_pt1 | contig 12167 bp, 11 predicted proteins | sample Lox_Sample_23_FD_206715 | JGI IMG/M metagenome (GOLD analysis project Ga0335074, IMG submission 206715) | Soil microbial communities from Loxahatchee National Wildlife Refuge, Florida, United States - Lox_Sample_2.3 | ecosystem: Environmental > Terrestrial > Soil > Wetlands | place: USA...
CAGCGAGGACGAGCGGCGTGCGCTCAAGCGGCGCGGTGCCCGCGTAGGCGTCAGCGCCTGACCACAACCAGCCCGTGCCGGCCGCGCGCCGTCCACGAAGCACTCTGATCACGAAGCACTCTGATCGGCGGCAGGTAGCGGCAGTTCGAGTCGCACGGTAGTGCCGCCGCCAGCACGGCCCGCGATATTCAGCGTTCCGCCCAGTTCGCCGACAACGAGCGTCCTGACGATCTGCAACCCGAGACTCGACGTCGACTCCAGGTCGAAGTCCGAGGGGAACCCCGTACCGTTATCGGCGACCGCCACGCACAGCCGGTCCTCGGCCCGGTCAGCCGTCAATTCGAGCGTTCCTGCCGCCCGCCCTCCCGGCCGCGCCAGCCCGTGCTGCACGGCGTTATGCACCAGCTCGGTAAGCACAAGCGCAAGCGGAGTAGCTACCTGCGCGGACAGCACCCCGAACCGCCCGGCAAGCACCGGAGTGATCCTAGCCTCAGGTGCCGACAGTTCCCCTGCCATCGTCGCGATGCGGCGCGCTACCTCGTCGAACTCCACGACTTCGCCGCTCGCCTGTGACAGGGTCTCGTGCACGAGCGCGATCGACCCGACGCGGTGCACGGCGTCCTGAAGCGCCGACGACGCCTCTGGCACGCGCATCCGCCTCGCCTGCAGCCGGAGCAAGGCGGCAACCGTCTGGAGGTTGTTCTTCACCCGGTGGTGAATCTCCCTGATCGTCGCGTCCTTGGTGATCAGCTCCCGCTCCCTGTGCCGAAGCTCGGTGACATCCCGCAACAGCACGAGCGCGCCCGCCGATGAGCCGTTCACGGTCAGCGGTATCGTCCGCATCTGGACAACGGTCCCGTTGGCCTCCATCTCCGTCTCAAGGTGCGCACGCCCGCTCGCCGCCAGCATCAGCGAGTCGTCCCTTGGCATCGTGCTCGCGCACAGCCGCGCCGTCAGGGGCCCGAGTTCCCTTCCTGTCAGATCGGCGGTCAGCCCTAGCCGCCGGTACGCGGAGATCGCGTTCGGACTCGCGTAGCTGACCTTGCCTGAGCGGCTCAACCTGACGACGCCGTCGTTCACGCGCGGCGACTGCACGTGAACCGGCGAACTGGCCGGCCCAGGGAAGAGCCCGGCCGCGATCATCTGAGCGAGGTCATCGGCCGATTTCAGGTAGGCAAGGTCCATCCGGCTCGGGGTCCGAGCCGACTCAAGGTTCGTTGACCGTTCGATGACAGCGATCACCCGGCCAACCCGGCAGACCGGAATCGTCTCGTGCCGCACGGGCACGCCACGACGCCACTCTGGGTCGCCCTCGCGGCATACGCGGCCTTCGGCCACCGCGGCGGGCAGAAGCGGTTGCTCGCTCGCCGCGATCACGGTGCCGACGCGATCCTCGGGAAATGCGGTCGGTCCGGTCGTCGGGCGTACCTGGGCGAGCGCAATCCAGCACCCGTCGGCAGGGAGCGGCGCCCACAGCGTCAAGTCGGCGATGGACAGATCGGAGAGCAACTCCCAGTCCGACACAAGCGCGTGCAGCCACTCAAGGTCCCCGGCAACGATCCGTGCCCGGCGAGCCAGGTCATTCAATGTGGGCACCTCGTAATGATGCCACCGGTCACCGACCACAATGGCCAGCCCGCACCAACGAGCAAGACCGGCCCACACCAACCGTCATATCCCGATTTTGATTACTTTTCAGTAAATAGCAATCTCGCCCGCCGGCGTAGCTTGCTCCCTACTGGCTGGTAACGTCACGCCCATGAACGCAGATGCCCCCAGGCACGGCGGAGCCCAGGCCGTAGCCGCCGCACGCGCCCACGGCGTCAGCACCATGTTCACGCTCTCCGGCGGCCATGTCTTCCCCGTCTACGACGGCGCGGTCAAGGCAGAACCGCCGATGCCGATCATTGACGTCAGGCACGAGCAGACGGCCGTGTTCGCGGCAGAGGCCACCGCCCGCCTGACCAGGACACCCGGCTTCGCTGTGCTCACGGCCGGCCCTGGCATCACCAACGGCGTGAGCGCGATCACGACGGCGTGGTTCAACGGGTCGAGCGTGGTCGTGCTCGGCGGGCGGGCGCCCGACTACCGCTGGGGCTCAGGCAGCCTCCAGGAGTTCGATCATCCGAAACTGCTCGGGCCGATCACCAAGCGCGCGTGGACCGAGCACGCCAGCGCAGAGGTCGGCCGGTCAGTGTCAAAAGCCTTCGATCTAGCCGCCACAAGGCACCGAGGGCCGGTCTTCCTCGATGTCAGCCTCGAAGCGCTGTTCGGAACGCCAGACGTCGAGGAACCGCCTTTGACCTCGGAGGCCGGGCTCACGCAGGCGCCAGACGAAGACCAGGTAAAGAACATCGCCGCCCTCCTAGCCACCGCCATCCGCCCCGTCCTCATCATCGGCTCGGACGTCTGGCTCGATGGCGCGGAAGAACCGGCTCGCGAACTGGCTGAGGAACTTCGGCTCCCCGTCATCACGAACGGCCAGGGCCGCGGCATACTCCCCGCCGGGCACGAACTGCTGGTCACCAGGGCTAGGCCGGTCGCGCTCGGAGAGGCCGACCTGGTCATCGTCGCAGGCACCCCGCTCGACTTCAGGCTCGGCTTCGGCGAGTACGGAGGCAAGAACGGCTCCGCTCCTGCCAGGGTCGTCCACGTAGCCGATGCCGAAGACCAGGTCGCCACCCACGTGCGACTCGCCGGCTCGGCGGCCGGCGACCTGTCAGCGTTCTTCACCAGCCTGGCCAGCGCGACCGCGAAGAACGGCAGGCCGTGGACCAAGGACTGGCTGCCCGGACTGCAAGCGGCAAGGGACCAGGCCGCGGGCCAGGACGAAGAACTGCTCACCAGCGACGCCGACCCCATTCACCCGATGCGCGTTTACGGCGAACTCGGCCCGCTCCTCGCTGACGACGCCGTCGTCATCGGCGACGGCGGCGACTTCGTCAGCTACGCCGGCAAGTACGTCGAGCCTGCCAGGCCGGGCGGCTGGCTTGACCCGGGCCCATACGGCTGCCTGGGCACCGGACTCGGCTACGCGATGGCCGCGCGAATCGCACGGCCGTCGTCCCAGGTCGTGCTGCTGCTCGGCGACGGGGCGGCCGGTTTCTCGCTGATGGACGCGGACACGCTGGTCAGGCACAACCTGCCGGTCGTGATGATCTGCGGCAACAACGGCATCTGGGGCCTGGAGAAACACCCGATGCAGGCGCTCTACGGTTACGACGTCGCCGCCGATCTCCAGCCGCAGTGCCGCTACGACCAGGTCGTGACGGCACTGAACGGCGCAGGCGAACTGGTCACCCGCCCGCAGGACATCGCGCCCGCGCTCCGCCGTGCCTTCGGCTCGGGAGTCCCCTACCTGGTGAACATCGCGACCGATCCGGCTGTCGCCTACCCCAGGTCAACCCCTTTGTGAAGCAACCTTCGCCATGAACCGGTCAGAGTCCACGAGCACCCGCTGCAAGGTTCCCGCACCGATCACGGCATCGTCGCCCTCACCTGGTCCGTAAGCGATGAAGCCGAAGAACAGCTTGCGTCCCTTGATCTCGACGAGCTCGGCCTGAACCTCGACCGTGACCCCGAGACCTGTCGGCTGGTGGTGCTCGAGCGACACGGCCGCGCCCACGGTCGTCTGACCGGCAGGAAGCCGCTCAGCCACGGCCGCTACGCAAGCGGCCTCGGCCAGTGCCAGCAGCCGGGGCGTGCCGAGCACGGGCAGGTCACCGCTGCCAAGAGCGATCGCCGTATCGCCATCGCCAACCTCGGCCGTTACGGTGGCACGCAGCCCGACGGGGATCATTCGATGACCGCGATCAGGTCGCCCTCTTGGATGACGTCGCCTTCGGCGACCGCGAGCCTGATCAGAGTGCCCGAGTCCTCGGCGAGCACCGGGATCTCCATCTTCATTGACTCAAGTATCACCAGCGTGTCGCCGTCGGCGACGGAGTCGCCCTGAGCAACGATGACCTTCCACACGTTCGCGACCATCTCAGCCCGGATTTCTGCCACGCGTACCTCCCGCTTTGCTGAGCACCTTGCTCACCACGGACGTGTCATAGTCTCCACTGCCGAACTCAGCGCTTTCGAGCAGATCGGCGTGGAACGGCAAATTGGTCTTCAGCCCGGCGATCGAGAACCCGGCCACCGCGGCTTCCGCCCGTGCGAGTGCCTCCGCCCGGTCGCACCCGTGAACGACCAGCTTGGCAAGCAGCGGATCGTAATACGGTGTCACCGTGTTCCCCGCTGTATAGCCGGCGTCGACGCGCAGGCCAGGTCCCGACGGCTCGTGCCACTGGGTGATCGTGCCAGGGCTCGGCAGGAACCTCACCGGATCTTCCGCGTAAACGCGAAGTTCGAGCGCACAGCCGCTGAACTGGAGAGCAGCCGGATCGAACGTGACATCGCCGCCGGCGGCGATGCGCAGTTGCTGCTCCACGAGGTCAATGCCCGTGACCATCTCGGTGACCGGATGCTCGACCTGGAGCCTGGTGTTCATCTCGAGGAACACGAACTCGCCTGTCGTGGTGTCCACCAGGCACTCCACGGTCCCCGCGCCCAGGTACCCGACCGTCTCCCCCGCCTTGACCGCCGCCGCGAGCATCCGCTCACGCAAGCCCGCGTCCACGCCAGGCGACGGGGTTTCCTCCGCGACCTTCTGATGCCGGCGTTGCACGGAGCAGTCACGCTCTCCGAGCGCGATGACCCGCCCGTCCGCCAGCCCGAGGATCTGCACCTCGACGTGCCGCGCACTGGGGAGGTAACGCTCAAGCAGGATCGCCGGACTGGAGAAGAACCGCTCGGCCCGCGACCTTGCCGTCGCGAAACCGGCCCTGAGCTGCTGGTCGTCGGCCGCGGCGCTCATCCCGATGCCGCCACCGCCCGCGGCGGCCTTGACCATGACCGGATACCCGATCCTCGCGGCCAGCGCCACGGCGGCGTCCTCGTCCGCCACCGGCTCTGAAGACCCTTCGGCGACCGGCACCCCTGCCGCGACCATCAAGTTGCGTGCCCTGATCTTGTCCCCCATCTGCTCGATCGCGCCAGGGGACGGCCCAACCCAGGTCAGGCCGGTGTCGATTACCCGTGCCGCGAACTCCGCGTTCTCGGCCAGAAACCCGTAACCAGGGTGAATGGCCTCAGCTCCCGTCCGCTTGGCGGCCGCGAGTATCGACTCAACGTTGAGGTAACTGTCCTTGGCCGGCGCCGGTCCGATCAGCACCGCCTCGTCGGCCTCAGCTACGAACGGCAGCCCGGCGTCGGCCTCCGAGTAAACGGCCACGGCACGAACCCCTAGCCGCCGCGCCGTCCTGATCACCCGCCGCGCGATTTCTCCCCGGTTAGCCACCAGCACCGAGTCCAACAGCCCAGAGTCCGCCACCGACGAAGCGTATCCCCGGAATCCCGCGCGGCCCCCGCCGGCCGGCCACCTTCAAACCCCGGATTGAGGGCAGCACGCACCTCCAAACCCCGGATTGAGGGGTCGGCCCACCACGCGGGCCGCACGCGGAGAGGCTAGAGGCGGCTGACCGGCAGGCGGCCGGTGACTATGGCCAGCGCGGCCACGACAGCCGGGTCGTACTCACGTTCCATTTCGTCGCGTATGACGGAGATCGCCGCGGCGATCCTGTCGCGGTCCGACGAGCCAGCGACCTGGTCATCGAAGGCATTGACGACCTTGATGATCCGGCTTTCCAGCGGCGGCTTGACCGCTCCGCCACGGTAGGGCAGCCATTGGCAGCGCACGATCTCCGCGACCGCGTCGAGCACACCGGTCTGGCTGATTACCTCGGCGCCGAATTCGGCGATGCGCCGCCTGGTTTCCCCGGCGACGTCGATGGTCGCGCCCGCAGGGATCGGCTCGATGAGGGATAGCTGCCCGATGTCGTGCATCAGCGCCGCGTACTCGAGGTTGAGCAGTTCAGGTTCTGCCATGCCAAGCTCGCGGCCGACCGCCAGCGCGATCTTGCTGACCCGGCGCGAATGGCCGCTGTCCACGTAGCCGGCGACCTCGGTCACCTGTGCCAGCGCTCGCACGGTCTGCAGGTACGTGGACCTGATCCCGGCGTACCTGCGGAAAGCAAGCTGAATCACGAACAGCGGCCCGGCGAACACCGCAAGCTCGTACAGGCCCATGGCGGACGCGGCGAACACCGTGATGATCGCCGACACCCCTACCGCCAGGCCGAGCCGCCACTGAAGCCGCAGTTCGTCAGCGAGCGTGACCAAGTATCTTGCTCGCAGGTCCTCGGCCCTGATCACGGCCGTGATCACGGTCTCGATCAGCCAGGCCAGCGTCACGAGCAACGCCATTACCGCGAACGCCATCGCGGCCCGCCTCGGCGAGCCGAGCATGAGCAGGCCCGCGGTAACCATGGGCCGGAACACGAACGCCACGAACGCGATCGCGACCAGGCGCGCTGACATGCTGCTGATCCCCGCCGGCCGCCCGGCTGCGATGTGCGGCAGCGCGCCAAGTGCCATGCCAAGCGCGGCCACGGCAACGATCTGAGTCGGCTCGAAAGGTATCGGCAGGTAGGTGCCGTTACTACCCGGGTTGTGGCGCGCGATGTCGAGCACCATCGCGAACGCCAGCGCGGCCGTCATCGCGATTGGCGCGGTCTCCCTGTTGCCAGGCAAGGCAAGGCGGAGCAGTTCGCCGAAGGCGATGAACAGCCCGAAGGCGATGGCGACCGAGGGGTATCTCAGCCCGACGAGATGAGCCAAGCTGATCGCCACGAGCAAGCCAGTACCGCCAAGCAGGAGCAGCCTGGCCGTATCGACCGATTGGAGCGACACCCAGCGTTGCCCAGGCCTGACCGTGATCTCGCTTTCGCGCGGCACCCCGTGCGACGCAGGCAGCGACGCAGGCAACGACGCTGGCGCGGTGCCCGCTCCGGCCACCATGTCACCCATTGCCGCGTCACCCACCGCTGATCACCGGCTCGGAGCCACGCGGAGCGGGGAAGTCGGATCGTCGTGGTCTTGCGAGGTCAGGATCTCGTAGTCGCGCGGCTGCGCGGGTTCCTGCAGCTTCCATTCGCCGCGGCCGTCGGCGAGCGCGCTGATGAAGGCGTCGACGATCTTCGGGTCGAATTGCGATCCCGCGTTCTTCCTGAGCTCGACGATGGCCTCTTCGATGCTTCTCGCTTTACGGTAGGAACGGGTCGAGGTCATGGAGTCGAAAGCGTCGGCGACCGCGATGATCTTGGCGAACTCGGGGATCTCGTCGCCGGCGAAGCCCATGGGGTATCCGCGCCCGTCCATGCGCTCGTGGTGATGCATGATGCCGGTCAGCGCCTCGTTCAGGAACCCGATCTCGCCGACGATCTCGAGGCCGCGCATCGGGTGAAGCTGGATGGCGGCGAATTCTTCCTCGGTGAGGGTGCCGTCCTTCTGAAGCACTTTGGTCGGCACTCCGAGCTTGCCGACATCGTGCAGCATGCCGGCGAACGTAACGGCCTCTGCCCGGTTGGGCGGCATGTTGATCTTGCGCGCGATCATGCCCGCACCGCGCGACACGCGGTCACCGTGCCCCCTGGTGTAGAAGTCCTTGGTCTCCACGGCCTGGCAGAGAGCGGCGAGAGTGGCCGAATGAGCGCGCTGCTGCTCGGCGAACTGGCCCATGGCCCAGCGGGCCACGTAAAGCGGCACGAGGACGATCGCCGACGCGAACGGCCCGATGACTCCCCACAGCGCGACGATGACCAGGCCAAGTCCTGCGAAGCCGATGTCATAAGCCAGCAACTGCGGCAGCCCGCCAGGCGAGGCACTGCGCCTCGCCGCGCTCCGGCTGTGCCTGTCAAGCAGCAAGATTCCCCAGAGCAGGCCGTGGTTAACAAACACATGGACCAGTGCGGCCACGGCGAAAGGCACGAGCACCTTCGCGAACATTCCCGGCGAAGGAATGTGGACCTCGCTGACCTCTTGCGCGGTCAGGACATTCGGCCAGAAGGCACCAGCCGTACCCTGGACCGCGAGGTAAGAGCTTCCTGCGATGTATCCGGCGACGGCGTACATCGCCCCGTTGAACAGCCGCTCGGCCAGCGGTACATGCCGCCTGAGCGTGAGCACGGCGACCGCGCCGACCATAGCGGCTCCGATGCCGCCGTTCAGCATCACGACCGCCGCCAAAGTGGCCGCTGAACTTGGTGACCAAGCCGACTGCCTGGCCGCGAGCGTTGTCGGCGTGGAGTCGCAGACAAGGAACAGCAGCGCGAGCACGGCGTAGGCGCCAAGCCAGTCGTGCGAGGCGATGCCGATGGGAGCGTACCTGAGAATGGCGACCGCCACTGCGGTCACCACAATCAGGTACAGCCAGGCCGCGAAAGACAGCCGACCCATGCCCCGTAGTCCTCCTCGCCGACGCGCCAGAAACTGCCGCGACTCAGAGTAACCCCACCAGGGCTATCCGTGTCGGAGTCCAGTCCATTGCCGACAGATCATCGGCCTTGAGACACGACTTGTCGCATGCGGTCAGCTAGTTTCGAGCTGAGCCCGTACCGCCTCGATTCGCAGCAAAACTTTCTGGCGCAAATCAGAAGGAACGGGCTCATGACCGCAATGCTTCGCCACGAGCCGTTTGACGGCTTCCTCGAGGCCGTATTCGCGGAGACAAGGACCGCATTCTTCGAGGTGAACCCTCACCTTGGCGTAAGACACCCGGTCCATCTCGCCGTCGAGGTAGGTGTAGACGGCGTCAAGTACCTCGCCACACGGCGTCTCATGCGGTTTGCCGCAGCTCATCTCGCCTCCCCGCTTGACGCTTGCGCGGACGATGACCCGTCAGCCGCGGCCTTGGCCAGGCCAAGCTCGGCCGCGTAGTCAGCGAGCATGTCGCGTAGCTGCTTCCGGCCCCGGTGCAGGCGCGACATCACGGTTCCGATCGGTGTCCCCATGATGTCGGCAATCTCCTTGTAGGCGAATCCCTCAACATCGGCCAGGTATACCGCGATCCTGAATTCCTCGGGCAGTGCCTGCAGTGCTTCCTTGATGTCGGAATCCGGCAGGCCTTCGAGCGCCTCGGCCTCGGCCGACTTCAGGCCTCCCGAGGTGTGCGAGGCAGCACGGGCGAGCTGCCAGTCCTCGATCTCCTCGGTGCCTGAACGCTGCGGCTCGCGCTGCCGCTTGCGGTAGGTGTTAATGAACGTGTTGGTGAGGATACGGAACAGCCAGGCCTTGAGGTTCGTGCCGTCCTGGTACTGATGGAACGAACCGTAGGCCTTGGCGAACGTCTCCTGCACCAGGTCCTCGGCATCAGCTGGATTGCGGGTCATCCGCATCGCTGCCGCGTACAGCTGATCCAGGTACGGCAGGACATCACGCTCGAAGCGCTCGTTACGCCCCTGCTGTGTCTCAGGTACCTGACCCACCCCCTCAGCCAGGCCCAGCCTCTTATGGCTGGGCTGCCACCAACCTCGGGCGGAGGATACCGCGCCCGCCGCACGAGGCGATTGCGCGGCTACCCCAAAGTCAGCGGACGGGCGACGTTCAGGCCCGCACAGCGGGCGCGCAACCTCGTCAGATGATGCAATGGGCACGCGCGTTGCAACACGGCAGGTACCTGCTTCATTCCGCAGGCCCGTCTGCCTTCTTTCCGGTCAAGCTCCCGGTCAGCGTTCCGGTCAGCGCCGCAGCCTATCCCGCTTGGCCTGGCATTTCACGCAGCGGGCCGCCTCCGGCTTGGCTTCGAGCCTGCCTTCGGGAACTCCGGTGCCGCAGTCGACGCAAAAACCGTAGCTGCCGTCGTCCAGCCGCCGCAGCGCGTCAAGCACCAGCGTCCTGCGCGCCTTGGCCGCCTCGAGTATCGCCTCGGCCCGGTCCGATTCGGCCAGGTTCGTGCCAGCGTCCGCCGGGTCCTGCGGATAGTCAGCGACCAGCGGATGCTCGGCGTGGGCGCCGTTCAGCACGGCGATCGAGCGGTCAAGTTCGTCACGTACCTCATCAAGGCGCTTGCGCGCGATCGTCATGTTCAACCGAACACCTCCTGCACCCTTTTGGCCGCTTAGTGATCCGACCAGCCGCCCAGCCCTGGCACCGTGACTTCAACCTCTCGCATCAACTCCGGGCCGTTGTTGCGCACCGAGTTGACGAGCGTGGAGACCGGGTAATTGACCAGCCCTGTCGACTGCGCGGGCGCGAGCAGCGCCCGCACGTCTGAGACATCGGTATTGCCGGGATCGAGCCAGTCGCCCCAGCTAGCCGGGTCGATCACCATCGGCATCCGGTCGTGAATCTCGCCAAGCTCGTCGGGCGCCGAGGTGGTGATGATTGTCGCGGTCCACAGCCAGGCAGCCGGATCATCGGGCGCCAGCGACTTGTCCCGCCAGAACTCATAGAGTCCGGCGAAGGCAAGGACGCTGTGATCAGGCTCGCAGATGAAGTACGGCTGCTTCTTGCCCTTGGTGCCTGCTGGCGGTGCCTGCCATTCGTAATAGCCATCAGCGGGCAGCAAGCAGCGCCGGCGGGCGAACGCGGCGCGGAACGCCGGTTTTTCTGCCACGGTTTCCGCGCGCGCGTTGATCAGCCTGCTGCCTATTGAGGTGTCCTTAGCCCAGGAAGGCACGAGCCCCCATCGAACTATCCGGAGCTCGCGTTCCGCTTTGCCCTCTTCGGCGGACTCCTTGTCCGGCCTAGGCGCCCTGGTGAGCACGGCGTAGACCGGCTTGGTCGGAGCGACGTTATAGTCAGCCTTCAGCGGCTCGTCCGTCTTGTCACGCTCGACGACGAACTCCTCGAGGAGTTCGATGCGCGAGCGCGCTGACGCGTACCGGCCGCACATGGTTGCCTACCTTCGCTGGGTATTCGGGGCGTAGCAGATTGACGCTGTTCATAGCCAAGTCGAGCCCGCGCCAAACATAGGCAACCGCCAAGCAAACCGGGCAGCGGCTCGAACAACGAAGAACCCGATACCCTCAGCTGCATGGCTGAATCCGCGCGCACGTACCTGGCTGACGATCTGGTGCCTTCCTGGTGAGTCCGTCGTGAGCCCGCCGACCGGGCAGCCGAGGCACGCCGGGCTTGATGAAGACGACGTCAGGGTGAGGGCAGGCCGGGGCTCGCGGCCGAGAACGAGACGGCGGCCGGCCCACGATGAGGCGACGCGAGCGTTCGTGGCAGGCGTGGACCGTGGCAGGTACCGCACGATTCTCGATGACCGGGTCGTCACCGCGATGAAAGCGCGCGAGCTTGGCCGCGGCAACATCGTGGTCGGCGACACGGTAAGCCTCACCGGCGATGTCAGCGGCGCACCAGGAACGCTGGCGCGAGTGGTCAGGGTCGAGCCAAGGCGCACGGTGCTGCGGCGGTCCGCCGATGACACCGACCCCGTGGAGCGGGTCATCGTGGCCAATGCTGACCAGTTGCTGATCGTGGCGTCGCTGGCCGACCCCCCGCCACGGCTGCGGCTGATCGACCGTTTCCTTGTCGCCGCCTACGACGCAGAGATCGAGCCGGTGCTGTGCCTGACCAAGGCCGATCTGGCTCCACCCGGCGGCCTCGACGGCGTCCTGGCGGTATACGAGCCACTCGGGCTCCGTCACGTGATACTCGCCAGACCGTCCCCCGACTCCGCACCAGGCGAACTAACCCCGCCGCACCACCCGACCCCGCCGCACGACCCGACCTCGCCGCACCACCCGACCCCGCCGCACCACCCGACCCCGCCGCACCACCCGACCCCGCCGCACCAACTGGCCGCGCTGCGCGAGCTGCTCGCCGGCAAGGTAAGCGTCCTCGTCGGGCAGTCAGGAGTCGGCAAGTCGACCCTGGTCAACGCCCTCGTCCCCGACGCGGACCGCACCGTCGGGGTGGTAAGCCCGGTCACCGGCCGCGGCCGTCACACCTCCTCTTCCGTCGTCGCGCTGCCGTTGCCGCCACCAGGCGGCTGGATCATAGACACCCCTGGCCTGCGCAGCTTCGGACTCGGCCACATCCCAGCCGAGAACATCGTGGCCGCCTTCGAGGACGTGGCCGAGCACACGGCCACCTGCCCGCCAGGATGCAGTCACCTCGGCCCCGAGTGCGCGCTCGACGAAGCCGTTCCCCCCAGCGTCGCACCCAGGCTCGACTCTCTCAGGCGCTTGCTGCGGAGCATCGAGGGCTCCGAGCCAAGCACCAACCCAGCCGAACCCAACCCAGCCGCACCCGACCCGGCCGCACCCAACCCAGCC
>Ga0335074_10011934_pt1 | contig 12166 bp, 10 predicted proteins | sample Lox_Sample_23_FD_206715 | JGI IMG/M metagenome (GOLD analysis project Ga0335074, IMG submission 206715) | Soil microbial communities from Loxahatchee National Wildlife Refuge, Florida, United States - Lox_Sample_2.3 | ecosystem: Environmental > Terrestrial > Soil > Wetlands | place: USA...
CAGGTAGCTCAGTTGGTACGAGCGTCCGCCTGAAAAGCGGAAGGTCGGCGGTTCGACCCCGCCCCTGACCACCTTTCAATTTCGCCTCGTCAGCTCTCTCACCTGCACATATGGCTGGAAGAGAGTGTCTCTAATGATGAAGGAAGCGCCCAATCCGGCGAAGATCCCCACAGATTCCCCACAACTTGTCCGCAGGAATGTCGGACGGGTCGTCGGCCAGGCGGAGCTCCCCACAGAGTTCCCACAGTCGGGCCGTAGTGGTGCCGCGCGACTCAGCACCCGCGGGAAGAAGGCCACCGGCCCTGTCCGCCCAGGGGTCCTCGCGGTTGGCGCGGGACGAAACTCTGTCCGTGGCGCCGGCGAGGTCATCGAGCTAGAGTGCGGGATCACCGTCTACCCGGCCCGGTCCGACAGCGGACGGTGGCGGGCGGTCTGGTACGAGGCTGGGGAGCGGCATCAGTGTGAGGCAGCGACCCAGGAGAAGCTGGCCCCGAAGCTCGAGAAGGTCGTAGAGAGACTGCAGGCCGACGCCCCGAATATGCGGCGGCCCGGCGCCGACCTCATCGCGCACTACCTTGACCCCGATCGCCTGCCGGTCCGCGATCGCTGGTCGCGTAAGCACGCCGACACCCAACGGCGGTTGTGCGAGCGGTTCGCCGTCCCGTTCATTGGCGCGGTCACCTGCCAGGACATCAAGTCCGAGCACACCCAGAAGATCGTCAACGCTGCGCCAACGGCCGGGGAAGGCGACCGGGTCCACCGGATGGTCTCCGCGCTCGTCACGGCCGGGATCGACGCCGGGTACCTCACCAACCCCCGCCTGGCGAAGATTCACTGGCAGGCCGGGGACCGCCCGTTGCCCGCTCCAACCGTGAGCGTCGCGGGCGAGTCCTCCCTGTGGGTCGACCCGGCCGAGATCCCAGCTCATGATGACATCGCCAACCTCGGCCAGGCCCTGGCCGAGCGGGCTCTCGGGGAGCGTGACGAACTGATGGCCAATCTCGCCGCCTACAGCGGGCTGCGCTGGGGTGAGATTGCCGCCCTCACCATCGCGCAAGTCAGTCCTGCCGCCCGCGTTATCACCGTTGATCGCAAGGTCGTCGAGGTTGGCGGGCAGCTGTACCTCGAGGCGCCGAAGAACCGGAAGTTCCGCCGGACGATCTATCCCCGGCGCACGCCCGGCGGCTACCTGCTGGCTGCGCGGCTCACGGCCCGCATTGAAGAGGCCCGCGCCGAACAGGAGGCCGGGAGTAACCCGCTCGGTCTGATCTTCCCCGGCCGCAGAGGCGGATACTGGCGGTCGTCGAACTTTAACCGTAGGATCCTGCAACTCGCTTACCTCAAGGCCGGGTGGCGCGGCGCCGACGGTATCGGCGCGTGGACCTGGCACAGCCTCCGGCACGTGTTCTGCACCACCGCGCTGTTCACCTGGAAACTTGACCCTACTGACGTGTCCCGGATGGCCGGGCATGCCAACTATCGGATCACGCTGGACATGTACGTCGGCGCCACTGCTGGCGTCCTGGACCGGGCACGGGCAGCCACCGAATAAGCATCCAGACCCTCCATTAGCAGCAAATCCCGGCATGGGTCGTCGGCTGTGCCTGGTACTGGTAGGCACATAGTTGTCGCTAACTGTGACTGTGATCCGGTCGTAGACGGTATGGCCGACCAAGATCTGGCACGCGATATCCGCCTGTGCGCCCCGAAAGTCTCTACCTTTATCGGCGGTTACCTGATTTGAGAGAATTGAATGACTAGTAATAATTCTCAAGACAGGGTCAAGGATCGCACGCTTTAGGCTAGTTCCTTGGAAGATGCGTCAAAGGTAATCAATACGTAGTCGAATCCGGCCGCTGATTCGAGTCGATTGTTGATGCGGCACGTATTATGTGTATAGCTACATTTTTCTTTTAATACATCCTGCAAAGGCCTCCGCCGACCTCTACCGCAGGCTACACTTGAGCACTATGGTCGGCATCCCGGGTGACGCACTGGTGGTACGCGGAGGTGACCCGCACGCCCCAGGGCGACTGAAGGACATGATTGGGCAGGCAAAGCGGGCCAATGAGCTGAAGAAGAGGAAGACGAAGCTCGGCTACTCGCTTTCGGTTTATGCCGGTTATGACCCGTCCAAGAGCGAGAACGATCTGATCAGGGACATCGCAGCAGTCAGTCCGATCCCGAATCCTATGATCGCGGTCACAACAGCCGCCCAGCTCCTCGCCATCAACTGCAAGCTGATCCCGGACAGGCGGCTGCCGTGCCATGTCAGGGTGGTTTTGGGGACTGAAGCCGACCCTGAGCGCGTTGATACGTTCCTAGTACGGCAGCCGCCAATTGGGTCCTGAGCTGCGGGGACGGGCGGGTCGGGAGATTCCCGTGAGATGGGTGCAGCCGCCCCGGAATCATGTTGTTTGTGAGGACAAATTCATCTAAGGCGGCTGCTGCTGCCAGGATAGGCGCTGGCCGCGCTTTGCGGGAGAGGTCTGCCCTGATGGGGCTGGTCCGGTCGTGCTTCGCTCGGACGCAGACGTGGCAGCAGGCCGGGAAGTACCTGAACGCGCTGGTCAGCGACGTGGCCTCGGCGAACGGCTGGTCGGTCGCGGAGCAGGCGGGCGACCGGTCGCCGGACCGGTCGCAGCGGCTGCTGAACCGCGCCTCGTGGGACGAGGACGCAGCGATGAGCCAGGTGCGGAAGCACGCGGCTGCCGGCCTGGACGCCGCGGCCCGCCGCTCGCGGCGCCGGCGGCTGGCGGTAGGAGCGCTCGACGAGACGGGTCAGGAAAAGCAGGGGACCGCGACCTCCGGCGTGAAGCGGCAGTACATGGGCTGCGCGGGCCGCGTCGCGAACGGGATCAACACGGTGCACCTGTCCTACGTGCGGGAGAAGACCGGCCACGCCCTGTGCGGGGCCCGCCAGTGGATCCCGGCCGAGGACATCATGGACCCGGTGAAGTCCCTGGCCGCCGGCCTGCCGCTGGACCTGCGGTTCCGCACGAAGGGCCAGCTCGCCATCGACGTCCTCGACGACGCCTACGCCGACGGGCTGCTCTTCGACTTCGTCTGCGGCGACGAGGTCTACGGCAGCTGCACCCAGCTGCGGGAGTTCCTGGAGGGCCGCGGCCAGGCCTACGTGCTGCGCGTCGCGTCCTCCTTCACGGTCGCGCTCGCCGCGGGGATCACCATGACCTGCGCGGACGCGGTGAGGAAACTGCCGAAGAACAAGAAGGCCTGGGAGATGGGATCGGCCGGGAAGGGATCGAAGGGCGAGCGGTGGTACGCCTGGGCCTGGCTCGGCGCCGCCTCCCCGCAGCACAGCCTGCTGGTCCGCCGGCACCTGAAGACCGGCGAGCTCGCCTTTCACTACTGCTTCGTCCCGGAAGGGCAGCCAGCGCCGAAGTCGCGGCTGATCAGGGCAGCGGGGCTTCGCTGGCCGGCGGAGGAGAGCTTCGAGTTCGGAAAGGGCTGCTTTGGCCTGGACCAGTGCCAGGCCCGGCTCTACACCGCGATCCGCCGGCACACCGTGCTGGTCATGGCCGCCCTCGCGATCTGCGCTGTCACCGCCGCCCTGCTCAGGGACCGCACGGACAGCCAGGCGGAGCCGGCCGCCACGCCGGCCGACCAGCCGCCTGCGGACCCAGGGCTGATCCCGCTCACCGTCCGCGAGATCAGGCGCCTGCTCGCCGCCGCCCTCAGCCGCCCGGAACCGCCAGGCCACGCCGCCCGCTGGCTCGAATGGCGACGCCGCCACCAGGCACGATCACGCTGGTTCCACCAACGCGCACGCCTGGCACGCAACTACGCCCTGGTCAGATAGCGATTGGCGGCTGCCGTACTAGAGGAGCGTGTTCAAGCGTTCATAGACGTGTTCCGGCCGGCGCAGACTAACCCTGTGAGCCAGCAGACGCGACGTGGAGGTGACGATGACCGGCGTTGAGGTCGACTACAACGAGCGCGACGACAAAGGCCGCGTCATCGGCGGAGTGTCTGCTGAGCAGCTGCTCGCTCTACACGAAGGCGACGCTGTCACCCTGTACGACCCTGTAGACCATCTAAGCGCAGACGCGACTGTGGCGTGGATCGAAGCGGACGCGCTCGCCGTCGGCTTTGACGTCGACTGGACTAGCTTCCAGGACGAAGATCTTTCCCTGGAGCAGCCGTCCGCAGGCGCTGCCTCCGTCGAAGAGTCCGCGAGAACGTCGCCCGGGTATGAGATGGCCGCCCCGGGCGCGCAGACGAAACCCGAAAAGACCCTCCGACAAGTGCGGTCATGGCTGCGGCGGACTCCGGACTCCAAGCCCTCGACGCCTGGAGTTTTCATCAGCTACCGTCACGAGGACGCTGACCTCGGGCGCATGCTCAGGGGCCAGCTTGCCCAACGCCTTGCAGGCACCCCCGTCTTCACGGCCCTGGAGATCGTTCGCCCAGGCGGTGATTTTGCTGACATCGATTCGGCCCTGAGGTCGAGCGCCTTCTTCGTTGTTCTGATCGGCCCTAGGTGGCTCGGGGAAGAGAATAAAGAAAAGCAGTCAGAGTCGTGAAGACGGAGACGATTGGGTGCGGCTTGAAATCAGGACCGCACTAGAGCGCTCCATTCCTATTATCCCGATACTCATCGACGGTGCGCAGATGCCCACGCGAGAGCAGCTTCCTGCCGATATCAGTAAGCTCGCGCAACTGAATTCTATTAAGGTGATCTATCGCCGGTCCGAGCGGAACGAACGGCAGCTCGTAGCGGACGTCCAGCAGGCGCTGATCAGCGCAGCGTAGCTTCACCGGGACTCGCGTTTTCCATAAATAGATTAGCCAATGAAGGTTATTCAGCCGCCCGGTAAAAGTGCAGGCCAATTACTGCTGAGATAGTCGTTTTAAAAGTTCCGAGCGGACGTCGGTAATCGGTGTGACGGCTTCGATAATCATGGATCAATGATGACAAAATCGGTGAGCAAGATCATTTAAGAAGGACGGGCGTGAAGAGGAGATCGCAAAGCGAAACAACCAAGGAAGGAGGGCTGGGCCGCGTGTCCCAGCAGTTGCACGTTGCCCGCGCTCCGGGCGTACCTCCCACGAAAGTCATGACCTGCAGCGATTAGAGTCATCTTGGCGGTCGCCCTGGGGTTCAGCGATGCCCCAGCGCTCTTATTTCCTGACCTCCTGCTCCCTTCCCCACGCTTTGTACGCCTGGCCCCGATAGTCGGCAGCGCCGCCGACCGCTCCTCCAGCCGATCGGGGCCGACGGCGAACGCTGCGTGTAGCGATTGTGTCGGTGGTTAGGCGGACGGCCACGATGCCGTGGAGAATCTGGGTATGAGCATGCCTGTCCCGCCTTCCCCGGTCGGCTTGTCACTTCTGCGAGCGATCTGGGATCTTGCCGCCGAGAATCTGCGGTGGCCTGTTTTCGTTGAGCTGGACAAGCGCCTCGACCGGGTCGGCATCCAAGCTGATACCGTGCTGCCCGAGCTTCCCGCCGGACTGGTCTACGGCATCCATCCGGGTGATCGGGTAGTGCCGCGAAATGACCAGAGCCTTGGCTTGACCGTGGCCGGTGGCGCCGGCTGCAGCGGCGCGGAGGTGACGCTGTCGCTGTTTCTAGACTTCATCCGGCTGGCCGTTAAGACCGAAGAAGAGTGGATTCCCACTACGGACGATCCCAGCAAGCTCCCTACGCTGACCGATTTGGACCTCGCCCGCTTGAGCGGTTTTGCGCAGCTCTCCGACAGTGACCAGGCCCGGCAGACCAGGCTTGTGCCGCTGTATCTCCAGTCCGAGAACTGGGGGTGGTCAGGGTTCGGCACTGGGGATCAGGGTCATTGGCAGGTTACCTTCGACCGGCGCGTGCGCGGCTTTCGAGGTGTGACCGACCTAGAGGATTACTGGTCACGACGGCCAAAGCCTTGGCCTGAACCTGCGGAGCCGACGGCTCAAACCGTCATAGAGGACGCGTCTGCAGACTCGGGATTCGTGCAACCGCCGAACCAGGGTCTGTCGTCACATCAGAGTCTGCCTGGTCAGGACTCGCGCTTCGACCCGGTCCGGGCGCTGGCCTACAGCCCGGACGGCAAAACGTTGGCAAGCGGCAGCGCTGGCGCTGTGCGACTGTGGGACCTAGGTACAGGCGCTGAGGCGCTGGTGGTCCGTGGAATCGGCCCGGCCCTCGCGTTCAGTCCTGATGGGGGCACCCTGGCCAGCGGCGGCGATGACGGAACCGTGCGTCTTTTGGATCCGGCCTCCGGTTCCGAGATTCGATCCCTGAGCGGGCACTCCGGCGCCGTCAGGGCGCTCGCCTACAGCCCCGGTGGCCGCATCCTCGCCAGCGGCGGCGATGACGGAACCGTGCGTCTTTTGGATCCGGCCTCCGGTTCCGAGATTCGATCCCTGAGCGGGCACTCCGGCGCCGTCAGGGCGCTCGCCTACAGCCCTGATGGCCGCATCCTCGCCAGCGGCGGCGATGACGGAACCGTGCGCCTCTGGGACCCGGACCCGGGTTCCAAGGCCAAAGGTCTGAGAGGCCACTCCGGCCGGGTGTGGGCGCTGGCCTTCAGCCCGGACGGCAATGTCCTGGCCAGCGGCGGCAACGACACGACTCGGCTCTGGGACGCGCACTCCCGTTCCCTGATCCGCGTACTAGACAGTCCCGAGCATCCGATTCGAGCACTGGCCTACAGCTCGGACGGCAGGCTCGCAATCGGAGGCGCGAACCTGGGCCTCTGTTCGCTGGACGCCACCGAAGTCGAGATCCGCGGCGACTTCAACCATCCGATACGGGCGGTGGCCTGCAGCCCTGACGGCACTCGAGTAGCCACCAGCGCCGATGACGGTTCGGTGGCGCTTTGGGATGCCGCTGCCGGTGCCGCCGTCGAACTGCAGATCCTAGTTCCCCCGTCGAGCCTCGCCGACGAGCTCCCTGTCGAGTCCGCATCAGATCGCTACGGACAGGAGCCCGTCGGACGAGACTTTCCGACAATCACCGATAGCGTCGGCTATGACGCGTACGCCAAGGCGATCGCCCGGGCGATCCAGCACAAAGACACACAGCCTCCGCTCACCATCGGCATCAAGGGATCCTGGGGCTCCGGTAAGACATCTTTGATGCGGATGGTCCAGAGCCTCCTTGAATGGCCAGATGGCACGCATCTCGGTGACCAGGAATCGAGGCTCCGCCCGATCCACCTCACGCCCGCAGCGCGCAGGCTGACTTTCCTGCCCAAACAGTCCCGAGACAATCAAGCCAATGACCGGGTGCAAAACCGAACCGTGCTCCGCGCCCTCCGGGCGGCGCCGGAATCGCCGGACGATCAGCCGATCGAGGCTGATCCGCAGTCACGGCCTGATGAGGATCCCGACATGGCTGGCTGGCGGCCAACTGTCTGGTTCAACCCGTGGATGTACCAAACGGGCGAGCAGGTCTGGGCAGGGCTCGCGTATGAAATCACCAAGCAGATCACCGGCCGTATGTCCGTCGCCGAGCGGGAGCACTTCTGGCTCAGGCTTAACGCCAAGCGGGTCGACGAGCAGGCGGTCCGCCGCAAGATCTACGGCATAGTCCTCGACCGGCTTCTCCCGTACGCCCTGGCAGCGCTGATCGTCTTCGTGGTCGGGCTCACACTGCTGTTTACCAGCATCCCGCGCTGGATTATAACGCTGCTAGCGGGAGGGCCGGCGCCAGTCCTCGCTGTGGTGGCCGTTATCCAGATTCTCCGCGTGTTGCGGACCCGCGTCAGGGGCAGCGTGGCGCAGCTCGTTAGACCTGCTAGCGAGGCAGCCCAGTCCGCCGCAGAATCTGGGCACGGCGCATATGAGGAAGTGGTGAAGTCCCCCGATTACGCGAGCAAGGCCGGCTTCTTCTACCTTGTGCGCGCCGACGTCCAACGCGTGCTCGACCTGGTCGCGACTGATCAGAGACCGGTCGTGATCTTCATCGATGATCTAGACCGATGCTCACCGGGCACGGTCGTCCAGGTCATCGAGGCCATCAACCTATTTCTGGCCGGCGAGTATCCGAACGCGATCTTCGTGGCAGCGATGGAGCCAGAGATGGTCGCCGCGCATATCCAAGCGGCATACTCCGATCTGGCCCAAGCCCTTGACCATAGCCGCGAGGCGGAAGGAGACGGCGCTAACCACCTGGGCTGGAAGTTCCTCGAGAAGTTCGTGCAGTTGCCCCTCACACTCCCGGCCATGGAACCAGATCGAACGCGAAGCTACTTCATGTCGCTCTTCCCGGGCACCGTTGCCGATCCACGCGACCAGGAGCCGGGTACGATCGGGCCTGCGGATGCGTTCGTCAAACTACAAGAGCAAATCCCCGAGGGAACGCAGTTGGGCGAGGCCTTCTCTATGAGCCAGGCCCTCTCTGAGACCGACCAGACCGCACCGGCCAGGGTCGCGGTCGCAGAGGCCTTGCGCGAGGTCATCGACAGACAACTGTCAATCGACAACAACGAAGTGAGGAAAATCATCGGCCAGGCCACTCCCTGGCTCGCAGCGAACCCACGGGAGATAAAGCGATTCGTGAATGTCTTCCGTTTCCTAGTCATGATTGACTCCGAACGCGGATTCCAGAACCTACCCAGCACCGGGGATCTCAACGCGATCGCCAAGCTCGCGGTCCTGCACATCCGCTGGCCCGAACTCGTCGCGATCCTCGCCAAGTCCTGCCCAGCGTCCGGCGACCAATGCGTCTACGCACTCCTAGAAGAGTCAGACCCGAGCGTTGACCAGGAGAAACTCTCTCAGGCTCTCGAGGACAGCGGACTAGGCTGGCAAGCCAAACGGATCACAGCGCCCGATCTACGCAGATTCATAGCGTCTGATCCCAAGATCGGCCCGGTAGCCCGAAACTATCTCTAAGCACAGAGGGCGAGTAAGGACAAGCAAAGGCCATGACTCGAATAATTATTGAGCTGCACCATGCGGCAGGTCGCGACCAGTACCGCAGATAGGAATTACGATCCTCGATGCCGCAATCTCGCAATCGGCCTTTATGCCGGTGCGGCGGCTACATACAGCCGTCGGCGATTCTCGTAGCGAAGGTACTGATTGCGACACTCAAGGCGGCGCGGGAACCTGGGCCGCATATCAGCAAGACGGTGGTCCGCTGTCACCGGGAACGCTCGCCCAGACTATGGGGGCATCGCAGCGCCGCCACGAGATGGATGCCCTGGCAGAGCGGGAGGGTGCGGGCTCACATCAGGTAGACGATGCGGCACTGGACCAGATGGTGCAGGCGCTTGGTCTAATGCCTCGCGTCTAAGACTTCCAGACGCGGAGCGGCACCGCCGGAAGCGGCTAGACTTCCCTCATGCCCCAAGGCAGAGACTCGATACCAGCCGATCTCGAGCGCGCGCTCTTCATCGAGGCCGGGTATCGTTGTGCCATCCCGACCTGCCGCGCTATAGGTCCGCTTGAGATAGATCACATAGAAGACTGGACCAGGATCAAAGAACATAAATTTGCAAACATGATTGTTCTTTGTGCCAATTGCCACGGACTCAAAGGCGAAGGCCCGCGCAAGCTCGACAGAAAAGCGCTTCGACAGATCAAAGCTAATCTCGGGATTATCAATGTTAGGTATGGAGAGACAGAGCGCCGCATACTGGCATTTCTCATCAAGTCACCAAAAACGAATCGCGGCGACAGGCTTACAGTCAAGCTACCAGGCGGCTTCGAGATCCTGATTCATTATCTGCTGGAAGACGGTATTCTGACCCCTCTGCCGCATCGGCCAGTGGTGAAGAAAACTATCAACGAAATCGTCAACGATTACAGCCCCCCTATGCAGCAAAACTACCTCGTAACCGAAGCAGGGCTCGCACTTATAGCACAGCTGCGTGACGCTCAACCACTGCTTTGAGTCAGACGTCAGCCGACAGGCACGATGGGCAGTGACCGGATTCGCATTCGACTCCGTTCGACGGTGACGATCGAACCCGCTTCCAGGTCTTCTGCTACCGCTGGCAAGTTTGCCGCCCATAGCGCTGGCTGCTGGTCGCACGTGAGGCGGGAGGCAGAGCGGAGGAGGACGACCGAGGGTCGTGTCGCCCCGCAGGGCGGGGCCAACAGCTCGCCGAAATCGCTGCCAGCGGAGATGATCACTAGGGCGTTGGCGGCGGCGTAGTCGAGGATGCCCTGGTCGGGCGCCGTGACCACCCCCATGTCGCCAACATCGACGTAGGCGGCATCATGGTGGCTGCAACGTGCCCACCTTCCGCGCGGCCCGTTCGCCCCTAATCCGGCGAGTTTGCTGAAGAGGCGGCGAGCGTCCCCGTCCTTCTCAGCCGTTGAGGGCAGGACGCGACGTGCGGTGGACTGACCCGATGTGAATACCTAAGCGGAGGAAGGTAACCCTGGTGGCTAAGTCACATACAAGCGACGATCCTCGCCGCCGCGTCAGGGTGATCGACCCGCTCTCGGCTTTCGCTCGCAATGATCCCTGCTGGTGTCCCAGTGGCCGCAAGTACAAGGACTGTCACATGATCCGGCACCTATCACCTCCCGGCGCGCCTACGCCCCCAGACACAGAAGACGTGATCTACCTGTCACCTACCCTCTCCATGAACCGCGATGCGCTCAAAGTGAGCGGCCCGGTAGCGTTCACCGTTCAGCAGCCCACGCCACAAGCTCCGCCTCTTACCGTGGACGACATCACGGCTGCCCTTGCTGCTGCCCCCGCAGGAGAGCCGCTCGACTATGCAAGTATTGGGACGCTTCGCTATGCCCTTCTGGACATGGACGGCATTACAGACCCTGCGGCAGTCCGCGCCGGCCTCCACGACCGCAAGCTCCAGGACCTCATTCCCGATCTAGCCGACGGTGCGCTCGGACTGGCGCGTGCCACGCTCGATAGGCTGCAATTGGACGGTAGTCAGTCCGATCACCGCATGGTGTTGTATTGCGACCAGTCGAACATCCTCAAGCTCGTCGGACAGACGCTGCTGTGGGCAGATCATTACCTGACGGCAGACCGCCTCAGCTCAGCGGCGGCAGCTGGACTCGAAGATCTGGAGCCTTACCGCGAGGTCCTTGCCGAAATGCTCGACCTGCGGCCGCTCATTGAATCGGGCATTGTGATCCCCGTATTTTCGGATCTCGCAGTCGCCGTCGTCGACGCGGAAATCGACCAGATGATCGCCGTAGACCTTGCACGGCGCGAGTACGTCACCTGGGCGGAACAGCAGGTCGTGCTCGAAGGCCCGACTGCGCGCGAGGCAGCATTCGTGCATGTTGTCGATGACTATCGGCACGACGAAATGCTCTATCTGCACGCCGTCGGCGAGCCTGATAGCGCAGATCAGTCAGACAACGGGCTAGTGCCCGTCCGTGGCAGACTGCTGGGCCGCTACGACCCCAGGTTCGACTACGATCCGTGGCTGGCCACAGTCAGACGACAGGCCGTCTCGCAGCTGACGAAATCTCTCGATGTCGATCTCGCCGTATCCAATGCTCTCGGAGCCGACCTCTTCACTTCCAGCCCTTTCCGCGCTCGTGCTCTTCGTCGACTCCGCGGCACCCTCTCCGGCACATCGACTTATGACATATCGGGCGCCGCCTGGGCGGATGTACCGTGGCTGCCCGATGCATCCGCTGCCACTCTTATGTCGATCGCTAGCAGCGAGCCGCGGGTCGAGGAACTCCGCCGCGCCACTGTCTCAGCACTGCGGACCGTCGAGGACGGGGATGTCGTCGGCGGCGCCCGCGCGGTCTCCGAAGCTGCCGCCGACCTGAGCGCAGCTGCCTCCCGGCTTCGCCAGGACCTGCTGAGGAGCCGCTCGCTAGACCTCGTCGCGCCGACCGGCATCGCAACCGGCAGCGTCCTCGTCGGCGGGACCTCGACTCCCCAACTGACGCTAAGCGCAATCCTCGCCGGAATTGCCACGGCAATCCCGGCGTTGAGAGGTCAGCTCGCCTCCCGCAAGACCGCCGCCTACGCGTTCTGGATGGCCCGCCCGCGGAAGCGCTGAGCTACGGGCGCTGTCATCGCCCAACGTGCAACCATGCTGCTGTGCGTATCCCAGACTCGGTTGACTGAGTTCGTTACTGGGACTGCAGTCCGCGTCGAACCCAGCGCGACAGTCGCAGAGTTTCGTGGAGACCGGAGGAGACCTATTCGGATCGCCTCAGACGATACCGCTGCGTTGGGCGTGTGGAGGCTCAGCGTCGGGCG
>Ga0335074_10011935_pt1 | contig 12165 bp, 11 predicted proteins | sample Lox_Sample_23_FD_206715 | JGI IMG/M metagenome (GOLD analysis project Ga0335074, IMG submission 206715) | Soil microbial communities from Loxahatchee National Wildlife Refuge, Florida, United States - Lox_Sample_2.3 | ecosystem: Environmental > Terrestrial > Soil > Wetlands | place: USA...
ACCGACGCGGGCAAGCAGCCCATCACGCTGATCACAGGCGCGGCGATTGTCGACTCGGCGATGTCGTTCGCGATCGTCCGCGGCGGGCACCTCGACGTGACGGTGCTGGGCGCGCTGCAGGTCTCAGGCCGCGGCGACCTGGCTAACTGGTACGTGCCGGGCAAGAACCCGGCGGTCGGCGGTGCAATGGACCTGGTCGCCGGCGCGCGCGAGGTATGGGTCACGATGGAGCACGTGGACCGGGCCGGCCGGCCGAAGATCGTGCCAGAGTGCGAGTTCCCGCTGACCGGCCGCGCCGTGGTCACGCGGATCTATACCGATCTGGCTGTCTTCCGGTTCGCCGACGGACAGCTGCAGCTGACCGAGTGCGCGCCCGGCGTGACACTAGAAGAGGTGCGCGAGCGGACTGCCGCGCCGTACGTGGCGGCGCTCTAGTCCGCCGGGCGCCAGAAGGAGACGACGTGGCCGGTATCGACATCGCTGCGATCACCGCGTTCGACGTGCACACCCACGTGCACAAATCCGTCCGCGGCGATGAGCCGGACACCGGCGGCCGGGGAACGGTGTCACGGGAAGACATGGGCGAGTACTTCCGCATCGGCACCATGCCTCGCTACACCGTGCCGGAACTGGCCGACTACTACCGGCAACGCAACATGGCGTGCGTCACGTTCACCGTCGACAGTGTCTCGCAGACCGGCGACGAACCGGTGCCGGACAACTTCGAGGTGGCCGACCTGGCGGCCGAGCATGCCGACGTGATCATCCCGTTTGCCAGCATCGACCCGGCCCGAGGGATGGCCGGGGTGCGGCAGGCGCGGCGGCTTATCTCCGAGCACGGCGTCCGCGGGTTCAAGTTCCACCCGGGCACGCAGGCCTTCTATCCGAACGACCGGATTGCCTACCCGCTGTACGAGGTGATCGAGGAGCACGGCCTGGTGGCGCTGTTCCACACTGGCCAGACCGGGGTCGGCGCCGGTACCCGCGGCGGTGGCGGCATCAGGCTGAAGTACTCCAACCCGTTGTACCTGGACGATGTCGCGGCCGACTTCCCGGATATGGACATCATCCTGGCTCACCCGTCGTTCCCCTGGCAGGACATCGCGCTGTCGATTGCCACTCACAAGCCGCGGGTCTACATCGACCTGTCCGGCTGGTCGCCGAAGTACTTCCCGCCGCAGCTGGTGCAGTACGCCGGCAGCCTGCTGAAGAACAAGGTGCTGTTCGGCACCGACTTCCCGGTGATCACGCCGGAGCGATGGATCAAGGACTTCGACAACCTTGCCATCAAGCCTGAGGTCAGGCCGCTGATCATGAAGGAGAACGCGGCCCGGCTGTTCGGCCTGGGTGACCCGCCGGCCCGCCCAGCCAGCTAAGTGGCACGGCTGGCGGCTACTCGGCGGGCGTCTCGTCCAGGACGATCAGCGGCAGCGGCCCGGCCACCTCGTCTGCCGCGGCCGGGGCGTAGGCGAAGTTCTTCGCCCGGGCGCCGCCGTCGACGACCAGGTCGATGCCCGTGATCAGGCGCGCGTAGTCCGAGCACAGCCACGCGACGGCGTGGCCGATGTCGGTCGGCGTTCCGGTCGTGCCCATCGGCACCATCGGCGACCGCTGCCCGGTGTACCGGGTCGGACGGCGCCACGGCTCGTCACCGGTCGGTCCGCCCAGCCCGCCGCCCCGGCCGTGCACCAGGACTCCGCCGGGCCCGAGGCCGCGGCGGGCCATATCAGCGAGCAACTCGGGGTTGTCGGGGTTAGGGGCGGTCGGCGTGAAGCTGTTCACCCTGATGCCGTACGGCGCCAGGTCCATGGCCGCCGCGCGGACGAAGTTGTTCACGCCGCCTTTGTGGAACGCGTACGCGATCACCCCCGCCGTTCCGGACCAGCCGTTGGAGGACGAGATGCAGACGATCGAGCCCCTGATGCCGCGCTCGGCCATGGCCCGGCCGACGTGCTTGGTGTTGAGGAAGTAGCCGAGCGACGAGACGCGCACCGCCCGCTCGAATGCCTCGGCGGTCTCGTCAAGCACACCGCGGCCACCTAGCAGCGCCGCGTTGTTGACCAGGATGTCGATGTGACCCCACCGCCGCAGCACATCGCTGATGTAGCCCTGCACGACCGCCTCGTCGGTCACATCGCCCGGTGCCGCCATCGCCTCGCCGCCGTTGCGCTCGATCCGCGCGATGCATGCCTTGATCGCGGCCTCGTCGACGTCGTTGCAGGCCACCTTCGCGCCGTACCTGGACAGCGCGAGCGCGATGCCGCTGCCGATGTTCGGCCCGCAGCCGGTGACGAGCGCGACCTTACCGTCGAGTGAGATCTCCACCTGGTCAGTGCTCCCTTTGCTCGGCTGCGCGGTATCTGACTGGGACGGACCGGCCGGACCACGCCGCCCAGCCGAACGGACGGAAGACCATCGACATTGCCGCGTTGGCTGCTCCGGCCACGAGAATCGAGATATCGGCGGCGGCGGGCATCAGCGAGAACGGCCGGTCGCCTTCCTCTGTCGTCCCTGCGTGATCGCCCTTTCCGGCCGCAACCATCTCAGCCCGCGACCTGACGGAGTGCTCGAACAGCCACTGCTGCACGTCGGAACGGCTGTAGCCCGCGTTGCCCAGCAACTGGGCGTGCTCCGGGCCGAGGACCAGACCCCCGCTCGAGTGCGGGCCGCCGACGTAAGCGCCGATCCTGGCCAGGGAGTCGGCGAAGTCATGCAGCACCGCTTCGGCGCTGTCGGTTGACCGGTTGTCGACGTACTCGCACGTCCGGATCAGCATGGCCGATACCGCATCAGTCCCGGCAGGCAGACCGCCGACCACGCTGAGCGGCGGCCACGGCGACATCTCCTCGTTCTCGCCGAGGCATATCGACCACCGGCCGGGGAGGCCCTGAGTAGCCTGCTCGAGCTGCTGCGGCCGTACGCCGAAGCCGTTCCGCACGATCAGGCCGACCGCGCGGGGGATGGTCATGTTCGCGCGGAAGCCCGGACCGAACACGCCACCGCGACTGTTGATCTCCAGCCTGGCCCTGACCGGGCCGTTGACCACGATCAGCGGCGCCGGGCCGCTGGTCGACTGCCAGGCCCCGCGGCTCGCCCGCTCCTGCATGACTGCCTGCCAGGCGGCCAGCACGACCGGGAAGTACTCAGGCCGGCATCCCGCCATGATCGCGTTGGCTGCGGCCTGCGCAACGGTCACGCTCCGGCCGAGGTGCGCTACCGAGCCGATCACGACGCCCGCGTCCAGGTTCGTCGTCGCCAGACAGGCTTCTATATCTGCGCTGGTGGCAGGAACGACCGGCAGGCCGTCGGTCCAGCCTTGCTCGTAGCAGTACTCGATGGCCGCCTTGGCCTGCTCGACGGGGTCGGTGACCGGAGCGGTCATCGATACCTCAGCAGGAAACCCTGCCGGTCAGGGCGGGGAGGAATCCGGAACCGGTTGTCAGACCCCGGTGAGACGATCCGCATATGTCTCGGTGCCGGCTTGATCCGTCGTCCGTGCAGGAGAGGCTCCTGCTGCGGCACTGTGCGGATGCGCGGTACGTGTGGAACCTCGCGGTGGAGCAGCACCAGTGGTGGCGCCCCGGCCGCGCAGCCGCACCTGGCTACCTGGCGCAGTGCCGGCAGCTGACCGCGGCGCGCGCGGATAACCCGTGGCTGGCCAAACGCAGCCAGATGGTACAGCAGCAGGCTCGGGAGGCTCGCGAGAGCCAAGCTGTCTTCCGGTGCCGGGCTTGCGGATACTGCGGCAACGCTGACGTGAACGCGGCCATCAACATCGCGGCAGGGCATGCCGTGACCGCGCGGGGACGCCCACCACTGGGCGGGCGGCTGAACCGCGAACCTCAACTCGAACTGCTCCTGGTTTCGTAGTTGGAATCCCCGCCTTTCAGGCCGGGAGGATGTCAAGCAGATACGGCCATCGCCGGCTCGGTGAGCAGGCTCACGATCGCCGGGATAGCCTGCGCCGCCCGGCTCCGCACACCGTCGGAGGTCAGGTTGGCCACCGGATGCTGCACTTTGACGTACCTGTAGCCGGGCGCGCCGCGCAACTCTGCCATGGCGTCGGCGCTGACTGCGAACGCGTCGCTGATGAGAGCCACCGCCGGCGTCCCGGCCTGCTCGAGCAGGATCCCGTCGGCGACCGCGGACGCGCTGCACGACCCGCAGTCCCCTACCCCGGTGACCACCACGTCGCATTCTGCGCTGAGCTCGGCCAGCGTCAGCTCGGGTGCGGTACTGGTGATGTCGGGCTTCTTCATGGCCAGCACGACCTGGACGCCATGCTGGGCAGCCAGGAACTGGCCGACCTCATCGAGGAACTGCTCGGCGTTGCGCTTGGTGTTGGCGAGCAGCCCGAGCCGCAGCCCGGACAGGCTCTCCGGCCGCACAGCCAGAGCGAGGCGGTCATACTCGGTTGCATTGGCCTGGCTCACCGTGGGATCGATGATGCTGTCGAACACAGCTCACTCCTCGGATGGGACTCGCTGACGCCGAGAGTACGGGCTGAGCTGGGGGCGGGCCAGCCCGATTCCGTGTCGCGGAAATGGCAGGGATGATGTCAGGTACTACAGGAAGCCGGGTGACGCCCGGCGAGGCGGCGCGCCTGCTCGCCGAGCGCGAGCCGGTGGTCGCCAGGCTGATGGAAGCGGCCGGGCCGCCGGCCTTTCCCAGGCCGACCGAGACGCACTTCGCCACACTTGTCCGGGCCATCACCAGCCAGCAGCTCGCGGGCGCCGCAGCGCGGGCCATCCACGGCCGCCTGGTCGCAGCGCTCGGTGGAGAGGTCACCGCGGAGCGCCTGATCGAGCTGCCAGCGGAAGCGATGCGGGCGGCCGGGCTGTCGGGGGCCAAGACGGCATCACTACGCGATCTGGCGGCGAAGGTGATCGACGGCACCGTGGTGCTCGACCCGCGGCGCCTGGCCCGGCAGAGCGATAGCGAGGTCGTCGCGCGCCTGTCTACCGTCCGCGGCGTCGGCCGGTGGACGGCAGAGATGTTCATGATCTTCCAGCTCCGGCGGCTCGACGTGTGGCCGACCGGGGACCTCGGCGTCCGGCGTGGCTACGGGCTGGCCTGGAACATCCCGACGCCCGCGCCGAAGGAACTCGACCGGATCGGCGAGGACTATCACCCGTACCGGACCATCGTGGCCTGGTACTGCTGGCGCGCGGTGGAGCTGTATGCGCCGGGCCGGAGTGCCGTCCCGCTCTAGTTGCTGCCCGCCAGTCACGCCAGGCTGGAACGTTCGCGCCGGGTTCGTCGTGCTTGGTTACGTGAGTGCACGCACGCACCGGCGATCGGCCGGGCTCGCGCTAGTCGCCGCCTTCGCTCTCGGGCTCGCCGCGTGCGGCACACCCGGCCCTTCGCATCGCGTCGCCAGCGAGCGGACCGGCAAGGGTCATGTCAGCCCCGTCGATGCCGACCTTGACGGCCCGGATGCCGGCGTGGCCATCGATCCGGCTTACTTCAGCCCGGGTGCCTGCGTCGCGTTCCCGCCCACGAGCGGGAACCGGCATCTGACCGTGTTCCTGGACGCCGGCCATGGCGGGCTGGACCCTGGCGCGGTGGGCAGCACGAGGTCCGGGCGGGTGATCTACGAGGCTGACGAGACGCTCCCCGTCGTGCTGGACACCATGGCAATCCTGCGGCGCTCAGGCTTCCGGGTCGTCGTGTCGAGGACCGGGCCGACCACCGTCCTGCGCCTGCGCCCGCGCGATGTATCCGGGCGCCTGCTCACGGTCACCGGTGCGCACGACGACGTGGCCGCCAGGGACGTGTGCGCCAACATGGCCCATGCGAACGTCCTCGTCGGCGTCTATTTCAACGCGGGGGACGGTGCAGCGAACGCGGGCTGCATCACCGCCTATGACACTGTCCGCCCGTTCGCCGCGCAGAACCGGGCGCTGGCCGGCCTGGTGCAGGCGGACGTTCTCGGTGCGATGAACGCCCGCGGCTGGCAGATCCCGGATGCCGGCGTCCAGACCGATCAGGGCCTCGGCTCGTCGCTGACCGCCGCGAGCAACGCCTACGGGCACCTCATGCTGCTTGGCCCGGCCAAGAAGGGCTACTTCACGACGCCCAGCACGATGCCGGGGGCGCTCGTGGAGCCGCTGTTCATCACCGACCCGTTCGAGGGCTCGATCGCCGCCAGCAGAGCCGGCCAGCGGGTGATCGCGTCCGGCCTGGCCCGCGCCGTCGAGCAGTACTTCGCGTCGCCGCACGCATCTTGACGTGGGAGATCGGCCATGCCGCCTATCATGTGGTCGTTATGTCGTTCTCGGTCGAGGCTAGGACGTAATGCGTCATCGGCGATCTGGCTCCAGGGCCCGCGGGACTGCTTCGCCCGAGGTCAGGCGCAGGCGGTGGGGCCGGCGCCTGCTGATCGCCGCGCCCTTCATTGTTGTCCTGCTGTGGGCGGTTATCTCGTACACGCACTGGATGCTGGAACCCACGAGCATGACCGTCAGCGAGCGGAGTGCCGAGTGGGTCAGAAACGATGTCCCGTTCGGTAACGGCCTCGTCGACGAGGGCGAGCGCCTCTTCTACACCGCGCCGAAGACGGGCGGGCCCCAGCTCAAGAGCCTGCCGACGGTCGGGCTGAGCCCCGGGCACAGCCGCCAGCCCGGCTCGAAAGCAAAGGCGCATACGACGGCCGCTTACTCACCGCCGTCGATCAAGCCGGTCTTCCCGCATCCGCTGCCTGGCGAAGGGGTCTGGCATCCGACCGGCCCGCAAGTGGACGGCGGACCACCGGTACTGGTGACGACCTACCGCCCGGATACGAACTACCCGCAGGTCGTTGCCTATGTCGCCTGGTTCAGCCACACGCGGACCGAGATCGGCTACTACCCCGGCCGCTACGAGCCGCCGAATGCGGCCGTGCGCGGTCCGATGATGGTCCCCTACGACCAGCGCTCGCGACTGCTGGCGACCTTCAACGGCGGATTCACCTACGTCGACGGCGATAACGGCTCCGCCGACAACGGCCGCACCAACGAGCCGCTGAAGGACGGCAACGCCACGCTCATCTGCTACCGCAACGGCCGCATCGCGATCGTGAAGTGGAGCGGCGGCCCCGATGTGGCATCAGACGTCGCCTGGGCCCGGCAGAGCCTGGCTCCGATCATCTGGAACGGGCAGCTCAATCCCGAGCTCAACACCGACCCGAACAGCCCGCAGTGGGGGTACACGCTCGGCGGCACCCTCCGGGTCTGGCGGACCGGCGTTGGCATCGACCGGCACGGCAACCTCATCTACGTCGCCGCCGACGACCAGACGGTCATCTCGCTGGCGAAGATCCTTCAGCACGCTGGCGCCGTGCGGGCCATGGAGTTCGACATCAACCCTGAGTGGCACACGCTGATCACTTATACGCACGGCCCGCACGGCCTCAACCCGACAATGGTCGGGCCGAATCCGATGCAGTCGCCCGACCGCTATCTCGTCCCCGACGACCGTGACTTCTTCGCCGTCTACAAGCCCGAGCCCGGTCCGGTGACCGTGCCGTTCGGATAGGCCCCGCGAGCCGGCCGCCCGCGCCGCGACGATCACGCTGGATGCTCTACGGTGATCGATTCGGCGGGCAACAGCGGCCGGCAACAGCACAGTCCAGACGATCTACCCGGCCTGTCAGGTGGGCTGAGCAGACCCGGAGGTGTCCGGCAGTTTCGCTGCCGGGCTGTCGGCCGGGTGGAACACTCCGAGGACGCGCATGGCCTGCGACCCGGTGTTCTCCAGGCAGTGCTGTCGCCCAGGTGGCAGGTGCAGGCACAGGCCGGCCGATAGCGGGCGTTCGCTGCCGTCCACATGGGCGACTCCGGCGCCTTCCAGGACCAGCACAACCTCGTCATACGGGTGGCTGTGCGGCGGCGCGCGGCCTGGCGGGATCTCGCCGACGAACTGCGTCGCTGCCGCGCAATCCCGGCCGGGGCCGAACAGAACGCGGAACGCCCGGTCCCCCGTCGTCTCCGCCGGGCAGTCCCGCAGGTCGCGGCTGAGCACCGATCGCGCGGTCGGCACGGAGCTTGTCGCGGGCAGTGCGACGACGTCAATGCGCAGCTCGCGGGAGCCGTCGCAGACCACCTCGTAGGCGGAGCAGGGCGGGATCCAGAAGCCGCGCTCGGGGACAAGCGCGGGTCCGGGCGCGCCGTCCAGGTCGAGCCGGCCCGAGCCCTCGATCACGAACCACAGTTCCCCGCCGATGCTGGCCAGGCCGGCCTGACGCGCGCCGGGCGGGATCTCAGCCAGCTTGCGTAGCAGACCCGATCCGCTCGTTCCAGTGGCGGCAAGGATTGTCAGGCGCCCGCCGGTGCTGCCCATGCCTGGCACCGTAGGCGCCGCCTGCGCGACAGGTCAACAGGTCCCGCGGACCGCTACATTGCCGCCAGGATAGAGGGCATGCGAAGAGCGCTCATCGTCGGTTTCGGCGTCCTGGTAACGGCTGCTGGCGTGGTCTTTGCCTTGCAAGGGCTCGGCTATGTGCACGGGAGCGTGATGACGGGGACGACGCTGTGGACTGTCCTCGGTCCCGTCATCGCAGTCTGCGGCCTGGGCATTGTCGCGCTGGGCCTGCGGCTGTCCCGCCGCTGATCGCGTCCCTCAGCACCGGGTGCGGCTGACAGTCGCTCGTGCCGCATCGATCGGCAGCTCATGCTCCCATTGCCGCTGCGCCCGCCAGCAACTCGGCCAGGTGATACGAAGGCCGGTCAGTCAGCTGATCGAGCTGGGTACGGCAGGAGAAACCGTCTGCCAGGACGACCACGTTCCCGGCATTGTCAAGGGCCGGCCCAAGCGCGGTGCGCGCCACGGACATGCTCACCTCAAAGTGGCCACGTTCCATCCCGAAGTTGCCCGCAAGGCCGCAGCAGCCGCCCACCCGCTGGACATCCGCGCCTGCCGCGGCCAGCAGGGTCGCATCGCTCCCCCACCCCATGACCGCGTGGTGGTGGCAATGCGGCTGCGCCAGCGCGCGGATGCCGCGCACGTGATCAGGCGCGCGCCAGCCGGGCGTGGCGGTGAGCAGCTCAGCGAGCGTGCGGACGGATGCGCCGACCGCCGCCACGCTCTCGTCAGCCAGCTCGCGCGCGTCGCCGCGGAAGGCCGCGATGCACGACGGCTCGAGACCGACAACCGGCGTGCCGGCCACGATGTGCGGAGCGAGCCCGGCGAGCGAGCGGCTGAGCTTACGGCGGGCGGTGTCGAGCTGACCGGTTGAGATCCAGGTGAGACCACAGCAATCGCCGGGCCTGGACAGCTCGACCAGGTATCCGGCTGCCTCGAGGACGGCCACCGCGGCGATCCCGACGCGCGGGGTGAAGTAGTTCGTGAACGTGTCGACCCAGAGCAGGACTCGGCGGCCCTCGGCTGCCGCGGGACGGGCGGCGAACCAGTCACGGAAGGTGTCTGATGCGAGCTTCGGCAGCGTGCGACGCGGATCGATCCCGGCCACCCGCTTGGCGACCTGCCGCAGGCCGGGCGCAGTGAGCAGTGCGTTGGCCAGACCGGGCGATCGCGCTCCGAGCGGCGCCCAGCGAGGCAGCCAGCCGAGCGAGTAGTGCGCGGCCGGGCGCAGCCTGCCCCGGTAGCGCTGATACAGCGCCTCGGCCTTGTAGGCGGCCATGTCCGTGCCGGTCGGGCAGTCCGCCGAGCACGCCTTGCAGGCCAGGCAGAGCTCCAGCGACTCGGCGACTTCGGCGGAGCGCCAGCGGCCGGGTACCGCTCCGGACACGAGCTCCTGCAGGACGCGGGCCCGCGCCCTGGTGGAGTCCTTCTCGTCTCTGGTGGCCAGATAGGACGGGCACATGACGCCGCCGGTCGCAGTCAGATCCGCCCGGCACTTGCCAACGCCGGTGCAGCGGCTCACCGCGGTGCCGAAGTCGCCGCCGTCCCGGTGGTACCGGAAGCCGAGCCCGGCGTGGTAGGTGTGCGGGCGGACCGGCCGCAGGTCCGCGTCGAGCGGCCGCGGCTGCACGATCACACCCGGATTCAGCACGTCGGCCGGGTCGAACACGGCCTTCACCGCCGCCATCGCCGACAACGCCTCGGCCGAGTACATGCGGGCCAGCAGCTCGCCCCTGGCGCGCCCGTCTCCGTGCTCGCCGGACATCGATCCGCCGTGTGCGGTGGCCAGGTCCGCCGCCTCGAGCAGGAACTCGCGGAACGCCGCAGTCCCCCGCGGCGAGCCGAAGTCGAAGTCGATCCGGATGTGCAGGCAGCCGTCGCCGAAGTGGCCGTACGGCAGGCCAGTCAGGCCGTGCCGGGTCAGCAGCGTACAGAGCTCGCGCAGGTAACTGCCAAGGCGTTCCGGCGGCACGGCCGAGTCCTCCCAGCCCGCATAATGCATCCGGCCGCCAGCCGGCCTGGCCACCAGGCCGGCGCCGTCCTCACGGATCCGCCAGATCGCGGCAGCCTGCCGCCGATCGTCAGCCACCACGCAGTCCGGCCCGCCGGACCGGCCCACGCCGGCTGCGGCGCGAAGGCTCGTCACAGCCTCGTCCAGGTCCGCTCCGCTCGAGCCCGCCAGCTCGACCATCAGCAGGCCCTGGCCTGCCGGCAGCGCCGGGACCTCGCCGCCCCGCTCGGTGCGGACCAGGTCGATGATCCCGGCGTCGAGACCCTCGATCGCGACGGGCGCCAGCGGCAGCAGTCCCGGCACTGCGTCGGCCGCCTCGGCCAGGCTCGGGTAGCCGAGGACAGCCAGGACCGTCAGGCTGGGCGCCCGCACCAGCCGCACTGTGGCCTTGGTGGTGATCGCGCAGGTGCCCTCGGTCCCGACCAGTGCCCGCGCCACATCGAAGTCGCGCTCCGGCAGCAGATGCTCGAGCGAGTAGCCAGACACCTGCCGCCCGAACCGGCCGAACTCGGTGCGGATGACGCCGAGGTAAGACGCCACCACCGAGAACAAGGCGCTCAGTGTCGGCGACTGGCCAGCCGTCCCCGCCGCGTGCCCTGCCGTGATGAACTCGCCGGTCCCGGTGATGACATCGAGAGCCACGACGTTGTCCGCGGTGCGGCCGTAACGCAGTGCGCGCGACCCGCAGGCGTTGTTGCCGATCATGCCGCCGATGGTGCAGCGGCTGTGGGTGGACGGGTCGGGGCCGAACCTGAGACCGTAGGGCGCGGCCGCTCGCTGCAGGTCGTCCAGGACCACGCCAGGTTCCACGATCGCGGCCTGAGACTCAGGGTCGATCCTGCGGACCCTGTTCAGATGCCGGCTGACATCGAGCACGACACCCGAGCCGACCGCGTTGCCCGCCAGCGACGTGCCCGCGCCGCGCATGGTCACCGGAAGCTGTCGGTCGCGGCACACCTCAACAGCCACCGCGATGTCCTCGGCTGAGCGCGGGAACGCGACCACGGCCGGCCGGACCCGGTAGAGCGAGGCGTCGCTGGAGTACTCCGCGAGCCGGCGTGGTGCCGTTTCCACCTCGGTCAGACCGCGAGACCTCAGCTCGCCCGCAACCTCAGCATCCCCAGCCGTCACGCCTCATTCTCGCACGTGGCGGGCGGCACCGGCCCCGGGGAGGAGACGAGCCACCGGCGCGAATCTACGATGGGCCCATGGACGACGCCAGGCCCCGCCCAGCGATCCTGACCGTGGACGACGATCCCGACGTTTCCCGTGCGGTGGCCAGAGACCTCCGGCGCCGCTACGGCGAGCAGTACCGGATCGTCCGCGCCGAGTCCGCCGAAGCGGCACTGGAAGCGCTCCGCGAGCTCAGGCTGCGGGGCGACCAGGTGGCGGTCATCCTTGCGGACTACCGGATGCCGCAGATGAACGGCATCGAGTTCCTCGAGGAAGCGCTCCAGTACTACCCGGGCGTGCGCAGGGCGCTGCTGACCGCCTACGCCGACACCGGCGCGGCGATCGAGGCCATCAACGTGGTCGACCTGGACTACTACCTGCTCAAGCCGTGGGATCCGCCGGAGGAGAAGCTGTATCCGGTGGTGGACTCGCTGCTGGAATCGTGGCGCTCGGTGGAGCACCGGCACGTGCCGGAGACGAAGGTCATCGGCCACCGCTGGTCGGCCCGGTCCTCCGAGGTTCGCGAGTTCCTCGCCCGTAACCAGGTGCCCTACCGGTGGTTCACGACTGACGACCCGATCGGGCGTGAGCTGCTGGCCGCTGCTCAGGCCGATCCCGACCACCTGCCGGTCGTCATCGCA
>Ga0335074_10011937_pt1 | contig 12164 bp, 12 predicted proteins | sample Lox_Sample_23_FD_206715 | JGI IMG/M metagenome (GOLD analysis project Ga0335074, IMG submission 206715) | Soil microbial communities from Loxahatchee National Wildlife Refuge, Florida, United States - Lox_Sample_2.3 | ecosystem: Environmental > Terrestrial > Soil > Wetlands | place: USA...
CGTCGCCTGGCGCGCAGCTCCCGCCGCAGCACCTTTCGCTCCGTCGCGATCCGATCGTCGCAGCCCGGTGTCATTTTCAGCTAGCTATACCGGGTCGCGTGAGGTGCGACCAAGACATCGCCCGCCTGTGCCGGTGCTAACCGTTGCTCTCGAACCAGAGCAACAAAGTGGGACGAGCTGCGGCAGGTAAGGCTTCCCGCTCGAGGCGGACTTGCACAATTCTGCCCACAAGCCCTGATGTCCCATGGGTGTTTCAATTAGGGTCCGAGGTAACCCGGCCAGCTGTCGAACACCGCAGGCGACGCCACCGACACTTTACACGAGGCGGCGGATGCTTGGGGAGGGATCGGCAATCGGTGACGCAGTTCCGCTTGCAGCGGCCGCTTGTAGGCAGGCGCCGCTTATAGCTCGAGCTGCTGCGCGTTCTCGAGCGTTGCCTCGACTTGCTCACGCATCGAACGCACTCGTCCGGCGAGTTCGTTCTCGAGATGCGTCTCCCGGCGCTTCAGCTGCAGCAGTTCGTTCACAAGATTGAGCGCGACCATCACGGCGACCCGATCGATGCCTACGACCTTGCCGCTGTCGCGTACCTCGCGCATGCGCGCGTTCAGGTACTCCGCCGAGTCGAGCAGCGCCGCGCGCTCCTCGTAGGGACAGGCGACCATGAACTCCTTCTCCATGATGCGCACGGCGACGCGCGCCGGTTCTGCCTGCGGGCTCACGCCCCATGCTCCAGGGTCTTGAGCCGGCCGATCATCGCCTCGACACGCGTACGGACCTGCTCGTTACGGTTGAGAAGCGTGGCTCGCTCGCCGGCGAGCGTCTCGTGGCGCTGCTTGAGCGCGCGGTTCTCCTCCTTGAGGTGCTCCATCGACTTGGTGAGTTCGTCGATGCGCCGTTCGAGGCGCTTGAGCTCGAGATCGAGCTGCGCCGGTTTCGTGTCGTTCATTTGAAAAACTATAAGGCGGCGCTTCTCGCGCGGTCAATGTGCGTGAGCGCCACACCTGCGCCCGTTGGGGGCCCGGACTCCCATTTTGGGCATAATAGGCCTTCATGGTGGCAGCGGCCGACTACACGGAAATCCAGCACGCGCTTTCCGAGGCGCATTCCCTGGCGGATGCCGCGGAAGCGCACGGCACGCTCGCGGGCTCCCTTTGCGCCACCGGCGGCTATCGGTTTGAGGATTGGCTCGCCGAGATCCTCCCGGAGGGGGAGGCCGGTCCGCAGGAAACGGATGCCCTGCGGGGGCTCTTCGAGCGCACCGCGGGCGCCCTCGGTGGCCTGGAAATGGAGTTCGCGCCGCTGCTGCCGCACGATGAGGAGCCGCTCGATGCGCGCGCAACCGCACTCGGGCAGTGGTGCCAAGGGTTCCTCTATGGTCTTGGCTCGAGCTCCTTGAGCGACATCAAGGGACTACCCGGCGATGTGGGTGAGGTCGTGCGCGACCTCTCCGAGATCACGCAGGTGGGCGTAGATGCCGAAGAGGGGCTGGAGTCGAACGAGGGCGCCTACGCCGAGCTGGTCGAGTTCGTCCGGGTCGGCGTCCAGCTCGTTTTCGATGAGCTCGAGCCCCTCCGCGATTCGCCGCGTCCGTCCGATTCCGAGGGCTCGCTCCATTAATCCAAAGGTGACACGGTCGACTGACATGACGCGCACTCCTGCCCACCGCCGTCGCGCGAGCGCGCCGCGGACTCTCGCGAAAATCCCGCGCGAGGAGTTCGCGCGCCGCAGGCGCCAGCTGATGCGCATCATGGGGCGGGACTGCATCGCGATCGTGCCCGCAGCTCCCGTTCGCAACCGCAATGGCGACGTGGAGTACGCGTACCGGCAGGACAGCGACTTTCAATATCTGACCGGCTTCGGCGAGCCGGAGGCGGTCGCCGCCCTCGTACCCGGACGCTCGCATGCGGAGTACGTGCTCTTCGTGCGCGACCGCGATCCGCAGCGGGAGACCTGGGAGGGGCGGCGCGCGGGTCCGGCCGGGGCCGTGCGTGATTACGGGGCGGACGATGCCTTCCCGATCGAGGATATCGACGAGATCCTGCCCGGGCTGATGGAGAACCGCGCACGCGTGTATTACGCGATGGGCACGCATCCCGAGTTCGACCAGCACGTCGTCGGATGGGTCAACAAGCTGCGCGCCGAGGCGCGCAACGGCCGCCACCCGCCGCAGGAGATCGTCGCGTTGGACCACGTGCTGCACGACATGCGGCTCTTCAAATCGCGCATCGAGCTCGAAGTGATGCGCGAGGCGGCGCGCATCGGTGCGGCCGCGCACGTGCGCGCGATGCGCGCCTGCCGTCCGGGGCGCACCGAGTTCGAGATCGCGGCGGAGATCCTGCACGAGTTTCACTCGAGCGACGCGGACATCTCTTATGAGCCGATCGTCGGTGGCGGCGCGAATGCGTGCATCCTGCACTATCGCGAGAACGAGTCGCCGCTCAACGACGGGGAGCTGCTGCTGATCGACGCGGGCTGCGAGTATGAGTACTACGCCTCCGATATCACGCGCACTTTTCCCGTCAACGGGCGCTTCACTCCGGCGCAGCGCGCCGTCTACGACATCGTCCTCAATGCGAATCGCGCCGCGATCGAGGAGGTGAAGCCGGGCAACTCGTGGAACGCTCCGCACGAGGCGGCCGTGCGCGTCGTGACGCAGGGATTGCGATCGCTCGGGCTTCTCAAGGGGCGCCTCTCGACGCTCGAGCGCGAGGGCGCGTACCGCAAGTACTTCATGCATCGCACCGGGCATTGGCTCGGCATGGACGTGCACGATGTGGGCGACTACAAGCTCGGCGACACCTGGCGGATGCTCGAGCCCGGAATGGTGCTCACCATCGAGCCGGGCATCTATCTGCCTGCGCGACGCGGCATCCCGCGCGAGCTGCGCAACATCGGCATCCGGATCGAAGACGACGTCGTCGTGACGCGCGACGGCGTGGAGGTGCTGACGGATGCGGCACCCAAGGAGCCGGGGGCGATCGAGTCGCTGATGTCTGCGTCCTGACGGTCGCGTGGCAGTTCGCGAGCGAGGCAATGGCGCAATGGCGGAACATGGCGCGGTCCCCGAATACGACGTCGCGGTGGTGGGCGGTGGCATGGTCGGCGCGAGCTTTGCGCTGGCGCTCGCCGGGACTGCGCTGCGAGTCGTCCTGATCGAGAGCGTTGCGCCCGCTTCGAGCGCTCACCCGAGCTTCGATGAGCGCACGACGGCACTCGGCAACGCGAGCCGCCGTATTTTTCAGGCGCTGGGCGTGTGGGAGCAGATCGCGCCGCAGGCTTCCGCGATCCACGCGATCCACATCTCCGACGCCGGTCGCTTCGGCTTCGCGCGCCTCGATGCGCGCGAGCAGGGAGTCGAGGCTTTCGGGTATGTCGCGGCGAATCGCGTGATCGGCACCGCCGTTTGGGAGCGGCTCACCGCGATCCCGCAGATCGAGCGGCGCGTGCCCGCCCGGCTCGACACCATCGAGATCGGTCCGGAGCGCGTCGCGCTGACGCTGCACGCGCGCGCGACCGAGCGTCTGACGGCGCGACTCGTCGTCGCGGCGGATGGTGCGGAGTCGCAGGTGCGCCGCGCTGCGGGAATCGATGCCCGTATCAAAGAATACGAGCAGGTCGCACTCGTTGCGAACGTGAGCGCGGATCGGCCGCATGATGGAACGGCGTACGAACGCTTCACGGCCGCCGGACCCATCGCCCTGCTGCCGCTCGCCGGCGGCAGCTACACGGTCGTCTGGGCGCGTTCGCCCGCTCAAGCCGAAGAGGTCCTGAGGCTCGGCGACGCGGCTTTCCTCAATGAGCTGCAGCGGCACTTCGGCTGGCGGGCCGGCCGCTTCGCGCGCACCGGGCGGCGCGGTTCCTATCGCTTGAGTCTGACGCGCGCGTCCGCGACGACGGGCTCGAGGGCGGTGCTCATCGGTAATGCCGCGCAGGCGCTGCATCCGGTCGCGGGGCAAGGATTCAATCTCGGCCTGCGCGATGCAGCCGTGCTCGCCGAGGTACTGGCAGAGGAGCACTCGCGCGCGCCAGGGCCCGAGGCGGACCCCGGCGCGCCGAGCGTGCTCGCGCGCTTTGCGCGCGAACGGGCCGCGGACCGAGGCGGCATCGTGAGATTCACCGACGGGCTGGTGCGGCTCTTCGGGGACTCTCGACAGCCCGTGGGTTTCGCGCGCAACCTCGGTCTGCTCCTCTTCGATCTCGCCCCGCCGGCAAAGCGCGCGCTCGCACGCGTGAGCACCGGGTTCGGTGGGCGCACGCCGCGGCTCGCGCGGGGCCTGCGGGTCACATGACTTCCGCCGAGCCGCCCTTCGATGTGCTCGTGATCGGCGGCGGCCTCGCGGGCGGCTGTGTGGGAGCGCTCCTGCAGCGTGCAGCGGCGCATGGCGGCCGATCACTCAATATCGCCGTCCTGGAGCACGGCCGCCCCCGTGCCCCGCTGCCGGGCACGCCCTTCGAAGCACGGGTCTCGGCGCTTTCCCGAGCGAGCGAACACATCCTTGCCAGCGCCGGCGCCTGGGGCCGCATCGCGGGCCCGCGCGTGCAATCCTATGAGCGCATGCGGGTGTGGCATCACACGGTGAACGCTGCGAGCCCGGATGTGCTCGTGTTCGATGCGGCGGATGTCGGCGAGCCCAACCTCGGCTGGATCGCCGAGAACCGGCTGGTGCAGGCGGCTGTCGTCGAGTCCTTCGAGGCAGCGGGCGGTCATTTGATCCTCGGCGAGTTGAGCGGATTGCGCGTGCACGATAAGCGCATCGAGGCGTTCACGAGCGCGGGCACATTCGCAGCCCGGCTGATCGTGGGTGCCGACGGCGCGCGCTCCGCCGTGAGGAAGGCGATCGGACTCACCGCGGATACCGCAAGCTACGGTCAGACGGCGATCGTGGCGAATGTCTCGACGGAGCGTCCGCACGAGTGCACCGCCTGGCAGCGATTTCTGCGAGGCGGCACGCTCGCTTTCCTGCCGCTCGCCGACGGCTCGAGCTCGATCGTCTGGTCGGCCGATGCCGACACCGCCGCTGCGCTCGAGTCAGACTCCGATGCGGAATTCGAGCGCCATCTCGAGAGGCAATCGGACGGTGCGCTCGGAGCGATGCGGCTCACGACCGAGCGCGCGTCCTTTCCGCTCAGACGGCTCGCGGCGCACCGTTACACCGCGCACCGTTGTGCGCTCATCGGCGATGCGGCGCATGTCGTGCACCCGCTCGCCGGCCAGGGAGCGAATCTGGGCCTGCTCGATGCCGCGTCCCTCGCCGAGACGGTGATCAGCGCGAGCCGCCAGGGCGAGGACCCCGGTGCCGAGCGCGTCCTGCGCCGCTATGAGCGCTGGAGAAAGAGTGAAACGCAGATCATGGCCGCGGCGATCGATAGCTTCGACCGGCTGCTGGCGCATGGAACCGGACCGCTCGCGCGTCTTGCGCAGCGCGGGCTCGGATGGGTGAACCGCAGTCCCGAGCTGAAGCGCGTCTTCATCGGCCGCGCGCTCGGCCTCACCGGGGAACTGCCGGAAGCTGCGCGCGGAGTTTGAGAAGGGTCGGCTGCGGCGGGCGGGGTCGTCCTCAGACAAGAGGAATCGCGTCGATTTTCGCGGCGCAGATGAAGTCGTTCTCGGAGAGTCCGCGGATGGCGTGGGTGCTGAACTCGATGCGGCACACGCCGTAGCCGACCTCGAGGTCGGGATGATGGTCCTCGATGTTGGCGAGATGAGCGACCGCATTGACGAAGCTCATCGTTCGATAAAAATCCTTGAATTTGAATTCGCGGCGGATGCGGTGCGCATCGTCGGATAGACGCCAATCGGGCGCGAGCTGCTTCATCATTCCTTCGGCCTGCGCGCGGGTGAGAGGCGCGACCCCGCCCTCGCAGGGCTTGCAGCGCTTGTCGGTCAGCTGGCTCATGAGGGGGTCCTCCGCAATGGCGCGTGGGCGCTCGGCCTCACACGCTTGCGCGCGGCGGATATTTGCGCGCGACGTACTGCTCCACGAGCTCCTGGAATTCCTCGGCGATCCGCTCGCCTTTCAGCGTCACCGTCTTCTCGCCGTCTTCGTAGACGGGCGCAACGGGTCGCTCGCCCGTGCCCGGCAGGCTGATGCCGATGTTGGCGTGCTTGCTCTCGCCCGGGCCGTTGACGACACAACCCATGACTGCGACGCTCATGTCCTCGACGCCTTCGAAGTGCCGGCGCCACTCCGGCATGCGATGGCGGATGTGACTCTGGATGCGTTGGGCGAGCTCCTGGAAGTACGTGCTCGTGGTGCGGCCGCAGCCCGGACAGGCGGTCACCATGGGAGTAAAGGATCGCAGCCCCATGGTTTGCAGAATTTCCTGCGCGACGATCACTTCCTGGGTTCGATCGCCGCCGGGCTCGGGTGTGAGCGACACGCGAATCGTGTCGCCGATGCCCCGCTGCAGCAGCACGGCCATCCCGGCAGTCGAGGCGACGATGCCCTTGGAGCCCATGCCGGCCTCCGTGAGGCCGAGGTGCAGGGGGTAATCGCAGCGCGCGGCGAGGTCGCAATAGATTGCGATCAGGTCCTGCACGCCGCTCACCTTGGCCGACAAGATGATCCTGTCCTTCGGCAGGCCGAGCTCGGCGGCGCGCTCGGCGCTCGTGAGCGCCGACATCACGACGGCGTTGCGCATCACCTCGCGCGCATCGAGCGGCTGCGGACGCGCCGAGTTCTCGTCCATGAGCCGCGTGAGCAGGTCCTGGTCCAGGCTGCCCCAGTTGACGCCGATGCGCACGGGCTTGCCGTGCCGGCAGGCGATCTCGATCATCTCGGCGAACTGGGGATCGCGCTTGCTGCCGCGCCCGACGTTGCCGGGGTTGATTCGGTACTTCGCGAGCGCGGCGGCGCAGGCGGGATGCTCGCGCAGCAGCTTGTGTCCGTTGAAGTGGAAGTCGCCGATCAGAGGTACCCCGATTCCCATCTGATCCAGCCGGTCCCGGATGGGGGCCACGGCGGCCGCCGCCTCGGCGCTGTTCACCGTGATCCGGACGAGCTCCGAGCCGGCCCGGGCGAGCGACTTCACCTGCTGCGCCGTGGCCTCGATGTCGGCGGTGTCGGTATTCGTCATCGACTGGACGACAATGGGGTGGCCGCCGCCGACGCGGACGGAGCCGATGGCGACCGTCAGGCTCGGACGGCGCGAGAGGGATGCGGACATGCGGACATTCTAACCCGGCGCCAACCCTGCGCGACGCATGGGGGCCGGGCTGGTATCATGCGCCGGCTCGTCGATCCGTCTCCCCGGAGAGAGTCCGGCGGTGCAGCCAGCAGTGGCGGCGCGCCGGAACGCCGAAGGCGCAAGTCCCGCCCGGAAACGCTCAGGCACACGTACGGAAGACTCGAGGGCGTCCGCACGACCCCCAGGGGTTGTCGGCCGCTTCGCGGCGAGCTCTGGAGAGCGGTGGACTCCCGCGGGTGCAGTGAAATGCCCGCAAGGAGTCTTCCCACCGAAGGGGTGCGGCGCCATATGGCGCCTGATCTCTCAGGTCGCAGGACAGAGAGGCGGCGGTTCTCGCGTGCCGCGCGAGAAGCCGCGCTCGTGCTCGGCCGGAGGGTTCATGGGACGACAAACACCGCTCTACGCGCTGCACCGTTCCCGCGGTGCGCGGCTCATCGATTTCGGCGGCTGGGAGCTGCCGCTCACCTACGGCTCCCAGCTCGATGAGCATCATGCCGTGCGCAATGCGTCCGGGCTGTTCGATGTCTCCCACATGGGCATTCTCGATGTGAGCGGCCCCGAGGCGCGCGCGCTCCTCGAGCGGCTGATCGCGAACGACGTGGGCAAGCTCGATGCGCCCGGCAAGGCGCTCTACGGTTGCATGCTGAATGAGTCGGGCGGTGTCGTGGACGACCTGATCGTCTACTTTCTCGGCGCACGAAGCGGCGATCGGGACGAGGAGCGCTTTCGCGTCGTCGTGAACGGCGCGACACGCGACTCCGATCTCGCCTGGATACGCGCGCAGGCGAGCGGGCGCGCGGCCGAGATCATCGAGCGGCTCGATCTCGCTCTCATAGCCGTACAGGGGCCCCAGGCGCGCGCGCAGGTTGCGCGTCTGCTCGAATCCGCCGAGGCATCATCCGCGCTCGCACTCGGCCGCTTTCGCGCTGCGCAGATCGGCGCGCTCTTTATCGCGCGCACGGGCTACACCGGCGAGGACGGCTTCGAAGTGATGCTGCCCGCGGCTCACGCGGCCGGCTTCTGGGACCGCCTCAACGCGCAGGGAGTCGTCTCGTGCGGCCTCGGAGCGCGCGACACCTTGCGGCTCGAGGCCGGTCTCAATCTCTATGGCCATGACATGGATGCGAGCACTCATCCCTACGAATCGCGCCTCGGCTGGACGGTGGCGCTCGAGCCGCGCGAACGCCGTTTCATCGGACGCGAGGCGCTCGAGGGCGTGCTCGCGCGCGGTGCCGAGCGCAAGCTGGTCGGACTCGAACTCGAAGGTCGCGGCGTACTCCGAGCCGGCCAACGCGTGATTCACGCGGGAGCGGGTGAGGGCGTCGTGACGAGCGGCACGTTCTCCCCGACGCTGCAGCGTGCGATCGCGCTGGCGCGCGTGCCCGCCGCGACGGCCGGCGCGGTGCAGGTCGACATCCGGGGCAAGCTCCTCGAGGCCCGCATCGTCGAGCCTCCGTTCGTGCGTCGAGGGGCGCAGAAAGGCAGCCATCTTCAAACGAAAGGATCCTCATGAGCCAGGTTCCAACCGATCTTCGCTACACCAAAACTCACGAATGGGTGCGCGTCATGCCTGACGGGCTTCTCGAGCTCGGCATCACGGATCACGCGCAGCACGCGCTCGGCGATCTCGTTTTCGTCGAGACGCCGGAGCCCGGACGGCGCGTGAGCGCCGGTGAGCCCTATGCGGTCGTCGAGTCGGTCAAGGCGGCATCCGATGTCTACTGTCCGATCGGGGGCGAGGTGGCCGCTGCGAACGTGGAGCTGGCCTCGGCCCCCGAGCGAATCAATCAATCCCCGTACGGGGAGGGTTGGATCGCGCGCATCCGACCGGACGATACCGCCGCCGTCGCCAAGCTGCTGAGTCCCGCCGACTATTCGAAGCTGATCGAAGCGGAGGGCGATTGATGGCCTTCATCCCGCACACGGCGGCCGAGGTGGGGGAGATGCTCGAGAGCATCGGCGCTGCGAGCACGGAGGCGCTCTTCGATGAGATTCCCGCCTCGATCCGCTTGCGCGAGCTCAGCGGCGTGCCGGAGCCCCTCGGGGAGATGGAGATCGGCCGACTGATGCGCGAGCGAGCCGCCTCCGATGGGCAGCCGCTCTGCTTCATCGGCGCCGGCGCCTACGAGCACCACATTCCGGCGGCTGTGTGGGCGATCGCGAACCGCGGAGAGTTCTACAGCGCCTACACGCCCTATCAGGCCGAGGCGAGCCAGGGGACGCTGCAGACGATCTATGAATTCCAGACGATGATCGCGAGCCTGACGGGCATGCAAGTGGCGAATGCTTCGCTCTACGACGGAGCCTCCGCGTTCGCCGAAGCGCTGCTCATGGCAGTGCGGATCAACCGTCGGTCGGAGTCCCTCAGGGCCCTCGTGCCGAGCACGCTGCACCCGCACTATCGCGCGGCAGCGCGGGCCATCACGAGTCACCAGGGCGTGACGCTCGAGGAGGTACCGTACTGCACGGAAGAGGGTCGCATCCTGCCCGAGGCGCTCACCCGTTACGAAGCGCAGGGCGCGGCGGCGCTCGCCATTCCGCAGCCGAACTTCTTCGGCGTGCTCGAAGATGTGGATGCGCTTTCCGAGTGGGCACGGCGCCGCGGCATTCCCGTGATCGCTGTCGTCAACCCGACCTCTCTCGCGCTGCTCAAGCCCCCCGGCGCCTGGCGCGGGGGCGCCGACGTCGTGGTGGGGGAGGGCCAGCCGCTCGGGGTGCCGCTCTCCTCGGGCGGCCCGTATTTCGGATTCATGGCGACTCGCATGGAGCATGTGCGGCAGATGCCGGGGCGCATCGTCGGACGCACGCTCGATGCGGCGGGTCGGCCCGGGTTCACACTCACGCTGCAGGCTCGGGAGCAGCACATTCGCCGCGGCCGCGCGACCTCGAACATCTGCACCAATCAGGGTCTGATGGTCACTGCCGCGACCGTGTACCTCTCGCTCATGGGCGCGGGCGGACTCGAGCGTGTCGCGATCGCCTCGCATGCGCGCACGAGCGAGCTCGCAGCAGCCCTGACCCGCATACCCGGAGTGCGGCAGGCATTCCGCAGCCCGTACTTCCATGAGGTGGTATTGCGCCTCGATCGACCGGTCGCGCCGGTGCTCGAGGCGCTCGCGCGCCGAAACATTCTCGGCGGGATCGATCTCGCGCCGCATTATCCCGAGCTCGCTCCGGCGCTGCTCGCTTGCGCGACGGAGACGAAGACGAGCGCCGATATCGAAGCCTTCGCCTCGGCCGTCCGCGAGGTCCTGTCGAGTCAACCCGCCGCCTGAGCGGCGCGAGGTATCCGAGACGATGCAATCCCACGGCGAGAAGCTGATCTTCGAGCATTCGCGGCCCGGGCGCGGTGCCTTCGATCAATGGCCGCAGACCCCGCCGGACAGTGCGGCCGTGGCGGATATCCCCGCAGAGCTCGTGCGCCAGGCGCCGCCGCTTCTGCCGGAGGTGAGCGAGCTCGATGCAGTGCGGCACTTCACGCGGCTTTCGCAGCTCAACTTCTCGATCGACACGCACTTCTATCCGCTCGGCTCTTGCACGATGAAGTACAACCCGAAGGCGTGCAACGCGCTCGCGCAGCTGCCCCAGTTTCTCGGGCGACATCCGCTCGCGCCCGAATCGCACGGTCAGGGCGTGCTCGCGTGCCTCTACGAGCTGCAGGAGATGTTGAAGGCGGTGACCGGAATGCGCGCCGTATCGCTCACGCCCATGGCCGGTGCTCAGGGCGAGTTCGCCGGCGTGGCGATGATCCGCGCCTATCACCGTGCGCGGGGAGATCTCGCGCGCAAGGAGATCATCGTGCCGGAGGCGGCCCACGGCACGAACCCGGCGACCGCCACTATGTGCGGCGCGACGGTGCGCGAGATTCCGGTCCGCTCGGATGGGGACGTGAGCCTCGAAGCCCTGCGCGCGGCAGTCGGGCCCGGAACGGCCGGCATCATGTTGACCAATCCCTCGACGCTCGGCGTATTCGAGCGCCACATCGTCGAGGTCGCCGAGATCGTGCATGCCGCCGGCGGCCTGCTCTACTACGACGGCGCCAACCTCAATGCCATTCTCGGCAAGGTCCGCCCGGCCGATATGGGCTTCGATGTGGTCCACGTGAATCTTCACAAGACCTTCTCGACTCCCCACGGAGGCGGCGGTCCCGGAGCGGGAGCCGTCGGAGTGGGTGAGCGGCTGGCGCCGTTCCTGCCCATCCCGCTCGTCGGACGGGACGAGGATGGACGGTACCGCTGGCTCGCCGAGCGCGATCTGCCGCAGTCGATCGGCAGACTTTCCGCATTCATGGGGAACACGGGAGTGCTTTTGCGTGCCTATATCTACATGCGCATGCTCGGAAGCACAGGGATGACGGCAGTCGCCGAGCACGCGACCCTCAACGCAAACTACCTGCTCGCGAGGCTCACACGGGCGGGGTTTGCGGCAGCCTATCCCGAGCGCCGCGCGAGCCACGAGTTCATCGTGACGCTCAAGCGCGAGGCGCGCGAGCTCGAGGTGACGGCGATGGATTTTGCGAAGCGACTGTTGGATTATGGAATGCACGCGCCCACGACGTATTTCCCGCTGCTCGTTCCGGAGTGCTTGCTGATCGAACCCACCGAGACCGAGAGCAAGCAGACGCTGGACGCATTCGTCGAGGCGCTCACGAGCATCGAGCGCGAGGCGCGCGAGGACCCTGAACGCGTTCGCGGGGCGCCGCACACCCTGCCCGTGCGTCGCCTGGACGATGTTCGGGCCGCGAAGCACCTGGACCTCACCTTCAAGCCGGCCGCCTCCGTCGCGGGTACTCCCTCGCCGTAAGCTTCCGATCGAGAGATACAGTGGAATGAGACTCGCGCGACTTTCCCCCCTTGCCCCGCTGTTCTGGTTGCCGCTTGCCGTCCTCGCGCAGGAACCGCCCGGGGCTGCGCCACCCGCCGCTGCAACCGCAGCCGAGGTGCCCGGGCCCGCGGCTGATTCAGGCCAGCCGA
>Ga0335074_10011938_pt1 | contig 12163 bp, 12 predicted proteins | sample Lox_Sample_23_FD_206715 | JGI IMG/M metagenome (GOLD analysis project Ga0335074, IMG submission 206715) | Soil microbial communities from Loxahatchee National Wildlife Refuge, Florida, United States - Lox_Sample_2.3 | ecosystem: Environmental > Terrestrial > Soil > Wetlands | place: USA...
CCCTCCCCCGCACCCGCGGCGCGACGCGCCGGGGCCGGCTGGGTGGTCGACACGGCGTCCGGGCCCGTGCCCGTCGCGGAGCCGCGCGCCCGTGCCGCGACGGGGGGCGCCGCCGCACCGGGCGAGCACACCGACCAGGTCCTGCGGGAGCTCCGGATCCCCGCGCGATGACCGGGTTCCTGTTGCGTGGCGCCGAGGTGGATGGGGACGCGCCCGTCGATGTGCGCATCGCGGGCGGCGTCGTCACCGAGATCGGCTTTGGCCTCACCAGGGGCTACCGAGAGGACGTCATCGACGCCCGCGGCGGCGCCCTGCTTCCCGGGCTCTGCGACCACCACCTGCACCTGCACGCGATGGCCGCCGCCGCGGCCTCGGTCCAGTCCGGCCCCCCGGCGGCAGCAAGTCCAGCCGCGCTGGCCGCCGCGCTCGCGGGCGCGCCGCCCGGCGAGGACGGGTGGGTACGCGGCGTTGGCTACACCGAGGACGTGGCCGGGCTCCTGGACGCCGCCGGGCTCGACCGCCTGCACCGCGACCGCCCCGTCCGGCTCCAGCACCGCAGCGGCGCGCTGTGGATCGTCAACACCGCCGGGGCGCAGGCGCTCGGCCTGGCCGACGCCGAGCACCCGGGCATCGAGCGTGACGGCGAGGGCAGGCCGACCGGCCGGCTGTGGCGCGCCGACGACTGGCTGCGCGCCCGGCTGCCCCGCTCCCGCCCACCCGACCTGGCCGCGACCGGCGCCCGGCTCACCCGGCTCGGCATCACCCACGTCACCGACGCAACGCCCGGCCTGGACGCCACGGCGATCGGCGCGTTGAGCGCCGCGATGGCCTCGGGTGCGCTCCCGCAGCACGTCCAGCTGCTCGGCGTGCCCCTCGACTGGTCGCCGGCAACGGCACCACGCGCTACCACCGCGGGGCTGCGCGTCCCTGCCGTGTGGCCACACTCCGCGGCCGCCGGCCCGTTCAAGCTCGTCATCCCTGATTCGATGCTTCCCGGCATCGACATGCTGACCGAGCGCATCGCCGCCGCCCACAGCGGCGGCCGCGCGGTGGCCGTCCACTGCGTTACCCGCGAGGCGCTGGTCCTGCTGCTGGCGGCGTTGGGCGAGGCCGGAACCCGGCCCGGCGACCGGATCGAGCACGCCGCGCTGGTCCCTGCCGAGCTCATCCCCCGGATGCACGACCTCGGGCTGACGGTTGTCACCCAGCCCGGCTTCCTCGCCCAGCGGGGGGATGACTACGTCCGCGACGTGCCCGCCGCGGAACACGGCGACCTCTACCGCGCGCGGTCGCTACTCGAGGCTGGGATCGGCTGCGCACTATCCAGCGACGCTCCCTACGGGCCGCTGGACCCATGGGCGGTGATCAGCGCGGCGATCCACCGCACCAGCCCTTCCGGCCGCGTCATCGGCCCTGCGGAGCGCTTCACGCCGAGCCAGGCGCTGGCCGGCTACCTGAGCCCGCCGGACGCCCCCGGGGCCGCACCCAGGCGAGTGGCGGCCGGCTCCCCGGCCGACCTCGTCCTGCTCCGTGTCCCCTTGGCCCCGGCGCTCGAAGCACCGTCCGCCGACCTCGTGGCCGCCACGATCATCGGCGGCTCCATCGCGGTCCCGGCGGCTAGATCCAGCGCCGAACTTTCATGATGGAGGTGGTAGTTGCCCCCCTATGTGCGCGGAATCTACCACGTTCATGGAACGGAACCCCTACACCGACTGAGGGCGTTAGGGCCGCGCGATGGGCGCTCCCGCTAGCCGGCAGGCTGGTCGAGCCTGGCGAGGAGCCGAGTCAGGGTGCGCAGGTCGGATTCCCGTAGCGGGGCGAGCGGTCCGGCGTCGGTGACGAGGTTGCGCCAGAATTCCTCGCGCAGGCGCTGCCCTTCGGCGGTGAGCACGAGCGCCTTGACCCGCCGGTCTCCGGGATCTGGCTGGCGTTCCAGCGCCCCGTGCGCGGCGAGCTTGTCCACGAGCGTGGTCAGGTTGGAGGCGTCGTAGTCGAGCTGCTGGGCGAGCTTTCGCATCGGGATCGCCTCGCCAGGGGTGAGGCGGAGCAGGACCTTTGCCTGGATGGCGGTCAGGCCGAGCGCGGCGGCGTGCGCGGCCCAGTGCTGGCGCAGCCGATCGGCGACGTCGAGCAGCCGGAGGTCAGCGTCGAGCACCAGGGCGAGGTAGCCGTCCTCTGGTGACGGCATGTCGTAACGAGCCATCGCCATACGACCCTACCAGCGGCAGGTGGTTGACTATAGTGGTGGTTTACCACTAACTATAGAGGCGAAGCTGCCGCTAGAGGCGAAGCTGCCGCACGGGAGGCCGGAGATGCCCCAGGAGAAGCCGAAGGTGCAGCACGAGGCGCCGAGGATGCCCCCGGAACCGCCGGCCAGCCCGCTTCCGGAGTCCTCGCGGTGAGGCGGATCATCGCGAAGCGGCCCGACACTCCCGACGGCGTGGTGCTCGCGCTGGCGTGCGTGGCGCAGTTCATGGTCGTGCTCGACGTGTCGATCGTCACCGTGGCGCTGCCCTCGATTGGCCGCGACCTGCACTACACAGCCTCGGGACTGCAGTGGGTGGTCAACGCGTACGTGCTGACCTTCGCCGGGTTCCTGCTGTTCGGCGGGCGGGCGGCCGACCTGTTCGGCCGGCGCCGCAGCTACCTGTTCGGGATGGCCTTGTTCACACTGGCCAGCCTGGCCGGCGGCGTCGCGCAGACCGCAACCTGGCTGACCGCGGCCCGCGCCGCCCAGGGTGTCGGCGGCGCGTTCCTGTCCCCGGCCAGTCTGACGATCATCGTCACGACGTTCACCGACCGGCAGCGGCGTGCGAGGGCGATCGGGATGTGGAGCGCGGTCGCCGGCGCCGGCGGTGCGGCGGGCGCGCTTCTCGGTGGCGTGCTCACCGCCGAGCTGTCCTGGCGGTGGGTGCTGTTCGTCAACATCCCCATCGGCGTCATCACCGCCGCGGTCGCGACCACGTACCTGACCGAACATCGCCGCCCATCCGGCGACGCGGGCCGGCCGCGCATCGACATCGCCGGCGCGGTCACGATCACGGCCGGGCTGAGTGCCCTCGTCTACGCCATCATCGAGACCAGCACCCACGCGTGGCTGTCGGCTTACACCCTGTCCGGCCTCGCCGCCGCGGTAGTCTTGCTCGCCGCGTTCGCGATCATCGAGCATCGCCAGGCCACAGCGGCACTCGTCCCGTTCCAGCTCCTGCGCTCACGGTCGGTGGCTGGCGCGAACGCCGTGATGCTGATGGTCGGCGCCGCGTTCTTCGCCATGTGGTACTTCCTGTCGCTCTATCTCCAGGACGTGCTCGGCTACACCGCGCTGCGCGCCGGGCTCGCGTTCATCCCAATGACGATCGCCATCATCGCCGGTGCCCAGGTCAGCCCCCGCCTGCTGCCACGGACCGGCCCGCGGCCGCTGATGGCCGGCGGCACGCTGCTCGCGGCGGGCGGTTTCGCCTGGCTCGCCGGGATTCCGGCGCACGGCTCGTACGTCGCGCACGTGCTGGGACCGGGCCTGGTCATCGCGCTCGCACTCGGCCTGCTGTTCACGCCCCTCGCCACGGCCGCGACCACCGGCGTCCCGCTCAGCCAGGCCGGGCTCGCCTCCGGGGTGCTCAACACCTCCCGCCAGATCGGCGGGTCGGTCGGCCTGGCCGCGCTGGCGACCGTCGCCGTCGCCCGCGCGCACAGCGTTCTCGCCACCGGGCGCTCCGCCGCGGACGCACTGGCCGCCGGCTACGACCGCGCATTCGCCATCGCCGCCGCCCTCTGCCTGGCGGCCCTGGCGTGCTCGCTGCTCATCCCCGCTGCCGGCCGGCCGCGCCCCGGCAAGTCACCACAGCCCGCACCATCACCCCAGCAAAACGCCGACCAGGGTCATCGAGGATGACAGATCTCACCGCCCGGACTGTGGTCACCAGCGGCTGCCGGCACAGCCGCCGGTGACCACACTTGGCCTGCCGGCTGCGCAGGGTCAGCGGGCGCGGTCGTGCTGCTCCTCTTCGTGATGGATGCGGTCGAGGCAAACCGCGATGCAGACCATCAGCGCGTCGTCCTGGCCCGGGGCCACGTCGACGCCGTAGGTGTCGCGGACCCGGAACCAGGCGCGGGAAACCCGGGCCACGACCCGGTGCCCGTCGCGGATCTCGAAGTCCTTGTCGACGATGTCGCCGACGGCCTCCAGGCGCCGGCCGCCGGCCAGGTCGATGGCAGCCCGGTGGTGCAGGGGCGAGAACACCGCCTTGTGCACGGTCGCGACCACCGAGCCGTCGTGTTCGATCTCCATGGCGTCGGTGAAGGTCAGCAGCTTGTGCTTGATCTCGGCGACGTTGCGGCCCGAGGCGCCCTGAAGTTCCAGCGTGTCGTGCAGGGACAGCATCTTGGCGTTGACGAAGAACACCCGGTTGCCGTCGGCGTCGGTCACCCAGAAGTCATCTTTGATGGAGAACAGCCGCTCGCGGACTTGATAGCGCATGGCAAGCGAACCTACCCGCATCCGCGGATGGCACTCCGCGCGGGTCTTGGCATGCTGACTGTTTTTGCCAAGGTCAGGTTCAGGAACCGGTGCGACGCTGGTCGAGCAGCATTAGGCAGGATTTCGGGCGCAGTACAACAACGGAAAGCTCTTGGACGTGCAACGAGAGGACAGCCCAGCGCTGACGGGTGATGGTTCGCTGAACGTGGACGCCAACTCCATTTCCGGGCAGGAACGCCGACGCGCGGTGCAGCGGGCGCTGGCCGATGAACTTCAGCTAGCGCGACTGCAGGCGGACGTGCTGATGCGGCTGGACGAGGCGGACCAGGCCGGAGACAACGAGGCGGTGCTGGTCTGCCACGCAGAACTTGACCACGTGATGACCCGGATGGCGGAGGCCGAGCGCGTGCGCGCCGGCGCCGGGGCCGCACCGCCCGATGAGAATGACCTGATCTGCTCGGGGTGCGGCGCGGCGGCCAAACCCCAGTACGAGACGCCGCGGCTGCTGGGGTATCGCTGCTCAGACTGCGACTGGGTGGGCGATGACCCCGCCGCGGAGGCTGACCGGCGGCGCTCGGAGGCGAAGGACGCCGCGTGCACGGCGGTCGAGCGGGCCGTCGAGTCCATCGGAGACGCACTGGCGATGCTCGGCCATCGCGGCAAGAAGGCGCGGGACGAGGGCATGGGCACGCTCCGCGCGCTGCGCGATGATCTCGCCTCGGTCGACGGCCGGCTCCGCCGCACGCGGTGACCGGCTCGTGCGAGGCCACTGTGCCGATCTGGTGCCCCAGCAGGGGCACCCAGCCCGCACGGAGGGCTGCGGCGCCGGGGAGATACGCCGGCTCATCATCGAGGAGGTAGCGGCCGGCGACCTGCCGGGCCTCATCTTCACCTTTGTCTGGGCGTTCGACATGACCGAGGAGCAGGAGTTCGTCGACGCATGCGCACGGCCGTTCCGCGAGCGCGGTGGCCGCGTGCTATTCGTCGAACTTGAGGCGACCCAGGCGGAGCGGCTGAAGCGCAACGAGGGCGCATCCCGCCTGGCCGAGAAGCCTTCGAAGCGCAACCTGGAGGCGTCGCGGCGCGGCATGCTCGAGCTCGACGCAAGGCACCAGCTCAATTCCGCCGGGACGTTCGGCGAGCGTGAGGACTATCTGCGTATCGACAACACGCTCCTGGCGCCCGCCGAGGTCGCCGAGCGCGTGATCAAGCACTTCGGCCTTCCGCGGGCCACCGAGGCAAGCCGGGCTTGACTCACCTGACGAAGTCGAGCGCGGCCTGGACGAAGCGGAAGTCCTTCGGAGTCCCGAAGTGGTCGGTCCTCGGCAGCACGAGCAGCCGCGCGTCCGGCAGCGTGGCGACCAGCTTTTCGGCAGGCCCGGCGAAGTCTCGCTCGCCGAGAACGACGAGCACCGGGACATCGATCGCCGCAACGTCAGCCTCGGTCAGCGGAGTTCGCTGGCCGCGCAGGCACGCGGCCAGCGCGGCCGGGTCGTTGCCGGGGGTGGCCGCAAAGTGGGCCAGCGCCGCGGCGGACGGCCCGGCATCCGGGGCGGCCTGGCCGGTCTCGACGGCCCGGGCCACCGGCTCGGGATCGGTGCGGTCGAAGACACCGTCGCCGATCCCGCCGAGCACGATCCGCCGGAACCGGCCCGGTGAGGCGGCGGCCAGGCGGAGCAGAAGCCGCGCTCCCATACTGAAGCCCACCGCGTCGGCCTGTCCCGCGGCGGGCATGGCCGCGGCGATCGACTGCTCGAGGCCGACGTAGGCGGCCGGATCATGCGGCTTGGCCGCCGAGCCGTGGCCGAGCAGATCAACGCCGATCACCGAGCGGCCCTCATCCCGCAGAAGGTCGGCCCAGCCCGTCTCCCGCCAGTTCCGCTCGAACGAGGACGCGAAGCCGTGCACGAGCACTACGGGTACGTCGTCCACTTACCTCTCCGGTCTGGCGGGCAAGCCTATTAGTCCAGCCCTTCTACGAACTCCCTGAGCTGGCGGAGGTTACGGCATTCCACCATCTTGTCGCAGTGCCTGGCGTATTCGGAGACGATCGAGTCCCCCGTATCCCACGTGTAGACGGGCTCGGGATTCAGCCAGTACAGATGCCGGGCGCGCTGCCGTATGGACGCCAGAACCCACTCCCGCGAGGCGTGATAGTTGTTGCGTGCGTCACCGAGCACGATCACGCTCGTCCTCTTCCTGACCTGCGGGCCCCACTGGTCCCAGAAGGTCTCGAGCACCATGCCGTAGTCGGAATGGCCGTCGAGGCGCACGGCAACGGTCCGGCTGTTGATGTGCGCGGTGGCGGCGGCGATGTCGGGCGCGGCGTCGAAGACACCCGTTACCTCCTCGATCCCGTCGACGAAAACGAAGCTCCGGACCCGGGAGAACTCCGACCGGATCGCGTAGGCCAGCTGCAGCGTGAAGGTCGCGAACGCAGCCACCGACGAGGAGATATCGGCGATCAGCATGATCTCCGGTTTGGCCGGATGCGGTTTCCGGAAGACCAGGTCAACGGGAACGCCGCCATTGGAAAGCGACCGCCGGACGGTCCGCCGGAAGTCCAGCGCCGACCGGCGCTGGTGCCTGCGCTTGCGCGCCAGCCGCGCGGCCAGCTTTCTGCCCAGCAGCTGAACCGCCTGCCGTATCGCAGCGAGCTGCTCCTTCGACGCGTTCAGGAAGTCGGCGTCCTCGGGCAGCGGCTTGCGCAGCGTGCCCGCCACCGCCTCGGCGCCGCGGTCGGCGACGAGCCTGCGCCGGATCTCCGCTTCCACCTCGGTGCGGACGGCATCCACCCGGGCCCGGTAGTCGTCGCTCGCCAGCCTGCGGTCGATCTCCGACAGGCCGGCCGTGTCGGCCGAGGCAAGCAGGCGCTCGAGCAGCGCGTCCAGGTCAAGCGCGCGCAGCGTGCGGTACAGGTAGTACATCCCGGCCACCGCGCGGCCCGGCTCGATGCCCGCGTACCTGGTGACCGCCTCGGCCGCCACGGCGCGGATCAGCATCCGGTCACCCGTCAGCACGGCGCGCAGCAGCAGGTCAGCCAGTTCCGCGTCGCTGAGCATTGCCACGACGCCCCTGCCGCCCCCCGCCCCGTTCCCCGAGGCACCGCCGTCGGCCGCGGCGCCGTCAGCGGCCGGGCCGGCCGGGTCCTCGGCGCCAACGCGCCGGCCGCCGAAGAAGATGTCGAAGACCAGCTCAAAGGCACCGTCGTGGTCGCTGTTCTTGACCAGCGTCGCTGCGAGCGCGCTCTTCAGCGAGGCCCGGTCCGTCATCGGCATGGCCGCGACGGCAGCCGTGGCGTCCACGTTCTCCGACACGGAGATCGGCAGCCCGATCGCCCGCAACTCGGCCACGAACGCGGCGAGGCTCACATCCATCGACGGCACCGCCTGGGCGGAATGGTCACGTCCGCTGGCCGACGGTCAGCTCGGCGGCCGCCTTCTCGATGTCCGACTGGTACTTGAGCAGGACGTGCAGGGTTTCGACGGCAAGCTGCGGGGTGACCTCGTCGGCGCCGAGCAGGAACAGGGTGTTGGCCAGGTCGATGGTCTCCGACACCGACGGGCGCTTCTTGAGGTCGATCTCCCGCAGCGAGCGGACGAGGCCGCTGATCTGGGCCGCCAGGCGTTCCCCGATCCCGGGGACCCGGCTGCGGACGATCTCCTTTTCCCGCTCGACCGAGGGGTAGTCGATGTACAGGTACAGGCAGCGGCGCTTGAGCGCCTCGGACAGCTCGCGCGAGTTGTTGGAGGTCAGGAATACCAGCGGGGTCTGGGTGGCGGTGATCGTGCCGAGCTCCGGAATCGACACCTGGTAGTCGGAGAGCACCTCGAGCAGCAGCGCCTCGGTCTCCACCTCCAGACGGTCCACCTCGTCGATGAGCAGGACCACCGGCTCCGGCGCCCGGATCGCGGTCAGCAGCGGCCGCGACAGCAGGAACTCCTCGCTGAAGATGTCCGACTCCAGGTCGGACCATGCCGCCTCGGTGAGCCCGGACTGGCCGTTCAGCTGCCCACCCTGCCCGCCCTGGCCGGCCTGGATCCGCAGCAGCTGCTTCTTGTAGTTCCACTCGTACAGCGCCTTGGCCTCGTCAAGGCCCTCGTAGCACTGCAGCCGGATCAGCCGCATGCCGGTCATCTGCGCGACGCTCTTGGCGAGCTCGGTCTTCCCGGTGCCGGCCGGCCCCTCGACGAGCACCGGCTTGGCGAGCTGCTCGCCCAGGTAGACCACGCTCGCGATGCGCTCGTTCGGCAGGTAGCCAACCTTGCGCAGCCCCTGCGCCGTGAGCTCGGGAGAGCCGAGGCGGCTTGGGCGGGGGGCCCAGGTGCCCGTGCCTGGTACCCGTTCCTGATCGGCCATGCGGTCGCCGCCCCTTCCGCCGCGCGAAGTGGCGGCGCGCGGCCGCCTCGCCAGCCTGGACGCGAACGCCCCGCCTATAGAACATTGTTAACAAGAACTAACTATATGCACCTGCCGTGGCAGTCAAGGGCTCGCTCCAGCTAGAGGCGACGCTGGCCGGTTCCTGGGTCTGGTGCCCGAACAGGCCAGCACCGAGGATGGAACCGAGAACAAGGGAGGCACCCATGCGTGACGCAGTGATCGTGGAGGCCGTGCGCACGCCCGTGGGCAAGCGTGGCGGCGGGCTGGCCGACGTGCACCCGGTCGACCTCTCGGCGCTCGTGCTCACGGAGCTCGCGCGCCGCACCGGGCTGGACCCGGCCGACGTCGACGACGTCATCTGGGGCTGCGTCTCGCAGATCGGCGACCAGTCCAGCAACATCGGCCGGTTCGGGGCGCTCGCCGCCGGCTGGCCGGAGACGATCCCCGGCACCACGATCAACCGGGCGTGCGGGTCGAGCCAGCAGGCCGTCGACTTCGCCGCGTACGCGGTCATGAGCGGTGCGATGGACATCGTGGTCGCGGGCGGCGTCGAGAGCATGAGCCGGGTGCCGCTCGGTGCGGCCCGGACCGTCGGCATGCCGTACGGGCGCCGAGCTGATCGCTGAGAAGTGGGATCTGGGCCGCGCCGTCCTGGACACGTTCGCGGTGCGCTCGCACGCGCTCGCCGCCGCGGCCATCGACTCCGGCGCCTTCGACGCCCAGCTGGTTCCGGTGCCGGCCGGCGACCACGAGGTGACCACGGACGAGGGCGTACGCCGCGGGTCGACCGTGGAGCGGCTCGCGCAGCTCAAGCCGGCCTTCCGCGACGACGGCGTCATCCACGCCGGGAACTCCTCGCAGATCTCCGACGGGGCCGCCGCGCTGCTGGTCACCACGCCGGAGCGGGCCCGAAGCCTCGGCCTGACCCCGATCGTCCGCTATCACAGCGGGGCGGTGGTCGGTGCCGACCCGGTCCTGATGCTCATCGGGCCGATCGCCGCGACCGAGAAGCTGCTCGGCCGCTCCGGCGTCAAGGTCGACGAGATCGGGGCGTTCGAGGTGAACGAGGCGTTCGCGCCGGTGCCGCTGGCCTGGCTCGCCGAAATCGGCGCCGACCCAGAGCTGCTCAACCCCTTGGGCGGGGCGATCGCGCTCGGCCATCCGCTCGGCGCGAGCGGCGCGATCCTGATGACCCGCATGATCTACCACATGCGCGACCGGGGCCTCCGCTACGGCCTGCAGACCATGTGCGAGGGCGGCGGAACCGCCAACGCCACGCTCGTCGAACTCGTCTGAGCCGGGCCGCCCGGCACCGTCCGCGTCGGCGGCGCGATCAGGATGGGGCCGCGATAGCCCCGGCCGTCCCGCTGACGAGCTGCCACAGACCGGCGTCGCCGGCGTCGCGGGCGGCCTGCTCGATCAGCGCGTCCCACTCGGCCACGCTGCCGAAGTCATTGGTCCACGCCAGGATCGGCATGGTGACCCGGTGCAGCACGTGCTCCCTCGTCGTGCCGATCGCGCCGTGCACCTGATGGGCGTTGCGCACGACGGTGGACCCGCAGTGGCCACAGACCGACCGCGCCACGGCGACCGAGAACAGCAGGCCATCGCCGGCGAACTGGCTGTCCACGGCCTGCACCAGGGCGGCGTCGGTGGCCGCGCGGGCCAGGGCGGCTTCCGCGGCCGCATCCGCCGCCAGCTGCTGGACGGCCTGGAACGCGGCGAGCGGCCGCCCGAACTGCCTGCGCTCGGAGGCGTGCCGCACGGTGAGATCGACGGCGGCGTCCATGGCTCCGGTCATCTGGACCGCGCGCATCAGCGCCCCACGCAGCCGTCGCGCATCGGCGTTCAGATCGGCGGCGAGCAGGTCTTCCTCCACCGCCGGGATGGGGATGCCGTGCCGGGCAGCTGCGCGCAGCACCACCGCCGCCTCGCGCCAGGTTGCGCCGCTGCCCCCGGTGCTCTCCGGCGTCGTGAGGCGGGCCAGGCCCAGCGATTCCAGCTGCTCGGCGAGCGCCGGGTCGACGTCGCCGAGGGGAGCGTCGGCGGGCATCGCCGCCGCGTAGTCGCCGAAGACTTCGTCAACGAGGGCGGCAAAGTCGGCGTCAACCTGGTCTGGCCTGCTCATCGCATCCCCAGCCCGCGGGCGATGACGCCGCGCAGTATCTCGTTCGTGCCGCCGCGCAGTGTGAAACCCGGCCGCTGCAGCAGGGCCAGGTCGATCGCCTCGCCGTATGCGCCCCGGTCGCCGGGCCGGGTGGCCAGGTGCGCTCGTTCGGCGATGTCTCCCTCGAAACGGGTGCCGAGCACCTTGACCATCGCGGCAGGCAGCTCGGCGTCGGTCCCGGCCTGCAGGGCCCCGGCGACGGCGAGCGACATCTGGTGCAGTGCGCGCAGCCGGGCCACCGTCGCGCCGAGGCCGACGTCCCCACCGGCGTCGGCGCCCGTTGCCCACGCCCGGACCAGCAGGAACGTCGACAGCCAGCGTTCCGGCCCGCTGCGCTCATAGGCGAGCTCGCTGGTCACGCCGCGCCATCCCGATCCGACGTCGCCCAGCAGCCGCTCGTCCGGGACGAACACACCGTCCAGGTGGACCTCGTTGAAGTGGTGCCGCCCCGTCATCGAGATGATCGGCGAGATGCGCACCCCGGGCGCCCTTAGTTCCACGATCAGCTGCGAAAGCCCGTCGTGGCGGTGCTGCGGGTCCGCGGGCGCCGTGCGGACCAGCGCGATGAAGGCCTCGGCCTCGTGTGCCCCCGACGTCCAGACCTTCGTGCCGGTGACGCGCCAGCCACCGTCGACCTTCTCGGCCCGGGCGCGCACGCTCGCCAGGTCGGATCCGGAATCCGGCTCCGACATGCCGATCGCGAACGAGCACTCCCCCGCCGCGATCCGCGGCAGGTACGCCTGCTTCTGCTCCTCGGTGCCGAACCGCAGCAGGCTGGGAGCGACCTGCCGGTCCGCGATCCAGTGGAAACCGACCGGCGCGCCCGCGGCCAGCAGTTCCTCGGTGACCGCGAACCGCTCGAGAAAGCCGCGGCCGTGGCCGCCGTACTGCGGCGGGATCGTCATGCCGAGCCAGCCGCGCCCGGCGAGGCGCTTGCTGAAGGCCGGGTCCCAGCCGGTCAGCCAGGAGTCGACGCCGGGCTCCCACCGGCCCTGGGCGATCTCATCGGCGACGAACGCACGGACCTCGCGGCGCAGCGCGGCGAGCTCAGGCGTCTCGCCCGCAACCGGGGGCATCAGCGACGGCACGGTAGTCACCGGATCATTGTTGCAGCGCCCTGCCACGGCCACGGGCACGGC
>Ga0335074_10011939_pt1 | contig 12163 bp, 11 predicted proteins | sample Lox_Sample_23_FD_206715 | JGI IMG/M metagenome (GOLD analysis project Ga0335074, IMG submission 206715) | Soil microbial communities from Loxahatchee National Wildlife Refuge, Florida, United States - Lox_Sample_2.3 | ecosystem: Environmental > Terrestrial > Soil > Wetlands | place: USA...
CGGTACCGGGTGGCCGCACTCGTTCAGCTCGATGCGCCGCAGCCGCGCCACGTGCCCGTACTTCACGTTGACCACGCCGGCGGTGATGCGCCGGCCCAGCACGCGCTCGGCGGCCTGCGCCATCGAAGCCCCCGCCTTGCCCGTGCCGATTACATAAATGTCCCGGAAACGCGAAACATCGCGCCGCGAGAGCTGCCGGACCACCGCCTCCGCCGGGTCGGCCGCCGCCAGCGCCGCGCGGAAAATGGCCCGTGCGTCTTTCCGCAAGCGCGCAACCGGCCGCCGCGCCACGGGCCTCTTCGGCGCCTTCATTGCAGCACCGGGTGGCGTAGAATACTCTCGACGGTCACCTCCGGATCGTCGCTTTCAATCTTCACATGCACGTTCGCCATCCGGTAATACTCGCGGCGCGATTCGAACAGCGCCGCGAAACGCGCCGGGTCGCGCGCCAGCGGCCGATCGGGATTCTGCGCCACCCGCTTCGCCACCACCTCGAAAGAGCAATCCAGCCACAGCGTGATGCCGTTGGGCTCCAGCACCTGCCGGTTCACCGGGTCGGCAAAAGCTCCGCCGCCCAGGGCCAGCACGGCGGGCCGGCCGCGCTCGATCCACCCCACGTGCTGCCGGATGACGCCCGCTTCAATCCGCCGGAATTCAGCCTCCCCGCGCTGGTCGAAGATCTCCGCGATGCTGCATCCCTCCCCGCGCTCGATCTCCTGATCGGTGTCGAAGAAATTCCATCCCAGGCGATGCGCCAGGTGGCGGCCTATGGTGGTCTTCCCGGCGGCCATGAAGCCCACCACGTACAGTCCCGGAGTGCGTTTCAGTTTGAGGTTCATTCCGTTCGATTCATCTCCGCCATGCGCCCTTCCACAATGCCCGGCAGCAGGCGCCGCAGCGCCACCATCAGCCAGCCGGAAGATGGCGCCATCACCGTCCGCGCGTCCCCCTCCACGCCGCGCCGGATGGCCCGTGCGCATTCTCCGGCCGTAATCGCGAAGCGCCGCGCGCGCACTACCAGCGGCGGCGCCGCGCCCGCCAGAACATTTTTCTGAAAGCCTGTAGTGACGTAGCCGGGGCACACCAGCATGGCGTGTACCCCGTCCGCGCGCAGCTCCATCCGCAGCCCTTCCGTCAGCGACCCTATGGCGAATTTCGTGGAACTGTAGAGCGTCATCCAGGGCAGCGTGACTTTGCCGCCAATCGACCCCACATTGACAATCGTGCCGCTGCGCCGCGCGCGCATGTGCGGCACAGCCAGTTGCAGCATGCCGAGCAGGGCGAAATAATTCAGCTCCACCATCTGCCGCACCTGCTCCATGGGCACCGCCCAGGACGGCCCGTAGACCCCCACTCCCGCGTTGTTGATGAGGATATCGACCGCCCCGAAGCGTTCCATAGTACGCGCCATCACCGCATGCCGCGTGGCTTCGTCGGTAAGGTCGCCGGCGGTCACCAGCGCCGAGGGCCCGCCCGCCTGGGCCGCCGTCCGGGCGAGTCCCTCCGCCGACCGCGCGGTCAGCGACAGCCGCGCCCCGGCCCGCGCAAACTCCGCCGCACACGCCGCGCCGATGCCCTCGGAGGCTCCCGTAATCAGCGCGACTTTGCCCTCGATTTTCACGTCCCGGAGACCGCTCTTTATGCTAGCTTACCGGAACCTGCCCGATTGGCAAGCACGTCTACGCACGCGCGCCCCCGAAACTAACCCCCATCCGCGTGATTCCGCCCGCCTGCCCCCGCGCACGGCTCACCATCGAATCCGATCCCGCCCCGACGGAGCGTCTGTCAAATCCTCGGCTGGGGCACTGCCACGTCCGCACGTCGATCCGCGGCTCAAAACCGTCGAGACGCACCCCTGGGGACCACCGCGGCCGGCGCCAGCGTGAGCGCGGCAACCGGCGCAAACCCCGGCGCCTTGGCCAATGATCGCAGGCTGTAGCGGAAATTCATATGTGCGGAGACGCAATTCGGAAACCGTAGGGAAACTGGGCTCCTTTCAAAGCATACGGCGCCGGCGGGTATCCGGACTGTTCATTCCTGGGAAAGACCATTGCGGAGGGGGACCGGCGCCCCGGCCGCCCGATTTCCGTTTGACACCAACTTTTCAGTGCTGTTAGCCTGAATTTTCATGGCATCGGCATCCTCGCTCCACACTACGCCTCTTCACCCGGTGCACCGCGCCCTCGGCGCCCGCATGGTCGATTTCGGCGGCTGGGAAATGCCGGTCCAGTACTCGGGCATCATCGACGAGCACCAGGCCGTGCGCAATGCCGTGGGGCTGTTCGATGTCAGCCACATGGGCGAAATCGAAATTCATGGCCCGGAGGCCGGTGCGCTGGCCGACCTGGTGACCACCAACCACGCCCGCAAGCTCAAAATCGGGCAGGCGCATTATTCCGGGCTGCTCTATGCGCACGGCGGCTTTGTGGACGATATCCTGGTGCACAAAGTGGCCGAGGATCATTATTTCCTGTGCGTCAACGCCGCCAACCAGGAAAAAGACTTTGAGCACATCCGCGCCCGCAACCGCTTCGGCGCAGAAGTGGAATTCGCCAGTGCGCGCTATGCCCAGATCGCTATTCAGGGTCCGCAGGCGCGCGCTACACTGCGAAAACTCACGCCGGTGGATCTGGCAGCCATCAAATATTACTGGTTCACGGACGGCACGGTTTCGGGCGTTCCGGCGCGCATTGCGCACACCGGCTACACCGGCGAAGATGGCTTCGAGATTTACGTGCCGCCCGAGGACGCCGTGCGGCTGTGGAACGAATTGACCGAGGCCGGCCGCGAGTTCGGCATCAAGCCCTGCGGATTGGGCGCGCGCAACACCTTGCGCCTGGAGGCCAAGATGGCGCTTTACGGCCACGAGATCGACGCCTCCATTTCGCCGCTCGAAGCCGATCTGGGCTGGATCGTCAAATTCGATAAGGGCGAATTCGTGGGGCGCGACGCCCTTCTCAAGCAGAAAGAGCAAGGCCTTACCCGCAAGCTGATCGGCTTTGAAATGCGCGGCCGCGGGATTGCCCGCGATGGTTACGAAGTGTACCTGGAAGGCGCCCCGGCCGGATGGGTTACCAGCGGCTCGCCTTCCCCGGCCTTAGGTAAGAACATTGGCCTCTGTTATCTGCCCCTGCAGCACGCCCAGGTGGGCAAGACCATGCAAGTCATCATCCGCAACCAGCCGGTGGATGCGGTCACAGTGGAAACTCCGTTTTACAAGAGAGCGAAATAAAACATGTATCCAGAAAATCTGCGGTACACGAAGGAGCACGAATGGCTCCTCGTCGAAGGCGACACCGGAACGGTGGGAATTACCGATCACGCGCAGGAGGAATTGGGCGATATTGTGTACGTGGACTTGCCGCGCGTGGGCACGCAACTGACGCAGGCGGGTGCGCTGGGGTCGGTGGAGTCGGTGAAGGCGGTTTCCGAGATTTACTCGCCGGCCGCGGGCGAGGTGACGGAGATCAACGGGACGCTGGCCGATGCGCCCGAAAAATTGAACGAAGATCCGTACGGCGCTGGTTGGCTGGTGAAGATCAAGCTGAGCGATGCGGCGCAGGCCGCCGGCCTGATGAACGCGGCGGATTACGAAGCCTACGTAGGAGCCGAAAAGTAAGTTGCGCTATCTTCCGAAGTCCGATTCCGAACGCCGCGCCATGCTGGACGCGTGCGGCGTGGCCCATGCCGATGAGCTGTTCGCCCACCTGCCGGAGGCTGTCCGGCTGAAACGGCCCCTGGCCCTCGATGCGGGCGTTTCCGAATACGAAATTGTCCAGTATTTCCGCGACCGCGCGGCCGAAAACGCCAACGGCTACGCCTCCTTTTTGGGCGCCGGCGTCTATCGCCATTACCGCCCGGTGCTGGTGGATACGGTGGTTTCGCGGGGCGAGTTTCTGACCTCGTATACGCCCTACCAGGCGGAGATTTCGCAGGGCACCCTGACCGCCATCTTCGAATTCCAGACCATGCTCTGCCAGCTTACCGGCATGGACGTGGCCAACGCCTCTATGTACGACGGGTCCACCGCGGTTCCCGAAGCCGCCATGATGGCGGTGCGCGCCACCGGGAAAGGGCACGTGCTGATCGCCCGCTCGGTGCATCCGGAATACCGCGAAGTGCTGCACACCTACGCGCGCCACCAGGGAATGCCGGTGACGGAATTCGGCTACGTGCCGGAGGCCGGGACCATCGACTTGGAAGATCTGGACCGCAAGCTGGATGGCCTGACCGCCGCGGTGATTGTGCAGTCGCCCAACTTTTTCGGCATCGTGGACCAGGTGAAGGCCGCTGCCGAGATGGCCCACCAGCGCGGTGCGCTGCTGGTGGTGGTGTTCACCGAGGCCGTGTCCATGGGGCTTGTGGAGCCGCCCGTGGATGCCGATATCGTGGCGGGCGAGCTGCAATCGTTCGCCATTTCGCCGAGTTACGGCGGGCCGTACGCCGGCATCCTGGCGATCAAGGAAAAGCTCATCCGCCAGATGCCCGGCCGCCTGGTGGGGCAGTCCACCGATACGCATGGCAACCGCGCCTTCTGCCTGACGCTGGCCACCCGCGAGCAGCACATCCGCCGCGAAAAGGCCACTTCGAATATCTGCACCAACCAGGCGCTGATCGCCCTGATGGCCACGGTGTTCATGACCGTCTACGGCAAAGAGGGGCTGCGCGAGCTGGCCACGCAGAACCTGGCCAAGGCGCATTACCTGGCGGGGAAACTGGCGCCGCGCTTCTGCGGCAAGTTCTTCAACGAGTTTGTGGCGCGTGTGGACGACCCGGAGGCAGCCAACAAGGCGCTGCTGAAAAAGAAGATCATCGGGGGCCTGCCGCTGGCGCGGTTCTACCCCGAGCTGCCCGATGCGGTGCTGCTGTGCGCCACCGAAATGAACACCCGCGCCGAGATGGACGCGGTGGCGGAGGTGCTGGGATGATCGAAAAAGTGCGCGAGCATCTCTCGCAGAACGAGCCGCTGCTGTTCGAGCGCAGCTCGCCCGGCAAGTGCGCGTACCAGCTTCCTGCGCTGGACGTGCCGCCGGTGGACCCGGCGGAAGCGCTGGGCGCGGAAAACGTGCGGGCGGAAATCGAAGGCTTCCCGGAAGTCAGCGAAGTGGAAGCCATCCGCCACTTCACGCGGCTTTCCACCTGGAATTACGCTATCGATCACGGCATGTACCCGCTGGGATCGTGCACCATGAAGTACAACCCGCGGATCAACGAGCTGGTGGCGCGCACCGAAGCGCTGGCCTGGGCGCATCCTTATCAGCCCGAGGCGCTGGCGCAGGGATCCATGGAAGTGATGGCGCGGATGGAGGCGGCGCTGGCCGAGATCACCGGCATGGACGCCGTCACGCTGCAGCCCGCCGCGGGCGCGCACGGCGAGCTAACCGGCATCCTCTTAATCCGCGCCCTGCTGCAACAGCGAGGCAATCCGCGGCGCAAGATCCTGATTCCGGATTCCGCCCACGGCACCAACCCGGCCACCGCCGCGATTGCCGGCTACGCCGTGCAGAATATCAAGTCCAGCGAAAGCGGCGTGCTGGATGTGAGCGCGCTCGAGCAACTGGTGACCGACGACGTGGCCGCGCTGATGGTGACCAATCCCAACACCCTCGGAGTGTTCGAGGAGAACATCATTCACGCGGCCGAAATCCTGCACGCCAAGGGCGCCATGCTCTACATGGATGGCGCCAACATGAATGCGCTGGTGGGCATTGCGCGGCCGGGCGATTTCGGCGTGGATGTGATGCACCTCAACCTGCACAAGACGTTTTCCACGCCCCATGGCGGCGGCGGTCCGGGCGCGGGTCCGGTGGCGGTGAAGGCGGCCCTGGAGCCGTTCCTGCCCACGCCGCGGCTGAAGCGCGCGGGCAAACGCTGGGCTTACGATTACAAGCGCAAGCACTCCATCGGCCGGGTGAAGGCGTTCTATGGCAATTTCGGAGTGCTGGTGCGGGCGCTGGCCTACATCCTGGCGCACGGCGGCCCGGGGCTGCGCAACGCCACTGTGGATGCGGTGCTCAACGCGGTCTACATCCGCAAAAAGCTGGAGCCGTATTACGAGCTGCCCTACCCCTCGCCCAACATGCATGAAGTGGTCTTCAGCGACGAACGGCAGGCGCGCCACGGCGTGCGCACGGGCGACCTGGCCAAGCGCCTGATCGATTACGGCTTTCACCCCTACACCGTGAGTTTTCCGCTGATTGTGCACGGCGCGCTGATGATCGAGCCGACCGAGACCGAGGGCAAAATGGAGATCGACCAGTTTGTGAACGCCATGATCTCGATTGCCCGGGAGGCCGAAACCGATCCGCAGCTCGTGAAGAGCGCTCCGCACGGGACGCGCACCAGCCGCGTGGATGAAGTGGCCGCCGCGCGTAAGCCGGTGCTGCGATGGAAGCCCGCGTAGCACGTAACCAACTGCTATTGGTGCTGGCGCTGGTGGTGGCCTTGCGGCTGCCGTTTCTCAACCAGGCGGTACAGGGCGACGACGATATTTATCTCACCGTGGCGGCGCATGCCCTGGTCGACCCGCTGCACCCCACCAGCACCAGCTACGTCTTTCGCGGTGTGCCGGTGGATCTGCGCGGGCAGCCGCATCCGCCGCTGGATGGCTGGGTGCTGGCCGGACTGATCGCTCTCTTCGGCGACGTGAAAGAAATCCCGTTCCACGCGTTCTACATGGTGTTCTCGCTGATTGCCGCCGCGGCCATGTGGTCGCTGGCGCGGCGCTTCTCTCCGCAGCCGCTGTGGGCCGCGCTGCTGTTTATCGCCGTCCCGGCCTTCGTGGTGAACGGCAATTCGTTCGAAACGGACCTTCCCTTTTTGGCCTTCTGGATGGCGGCGGTGGCGCTGTTCGTGGGCTCGCATCCACTGTGGTCGGTGGTGCCGATGGCGCTGGCGGCCATGACGTCCTACCAGACCGTCTTCCTCATTCCCATCCTGGCGGTGTACTGCTGGCTGTTTTGCCGCCGCGACGTTGTCCGCTGGGCCGCGACTCTTACGCCCGCCGTAGTGGCCGGCGGCTGGCAATTGTTCGAGCGCCTTTCGACCGGCGCGCTGCCGGCCGAAGTGCTGGGCGGCTACCTGGCCGAATACCAGGGCCTTTCCACCAAGCTGGCGAATGCCGCCATGCTCTTCATCCACAGTTGGTGGATCGTGTTTCCGGTGCTGTCGGTGGGTGCGGTGGTGGTGGCATGGCGCAACCGGCGCTCACCGGACGTGCAATTCCTGCTGGCCTGGATCGGCATTTTCTTCGCCTGTGGGGCGGTGATCTTCCCCGCCGGCGCGGCGCGCTACCTGCTGCCCATGGCGGCTCCCGTGGTGCTGCTGGCTGCGCGCCTGCCGCGCCGCTGGCTGGCCGCCGGATTCGCCGCCCAGTTGGCGCTCTCGCTCGGCCTGGCGGTGGTCAACTACCAGCACTGGGATGGGGTGCGCCGCTTCGCCGGGCGCGTGCACGCCGCCGCGCCCGACGCCCGTCTGTGGGTGAATGGCGAGCATGGCCTGCGCTTCTACTGCGAGCAGGAGGGCGCCCTGCCGCTGACCCGCAGCCAGACGGTCCGCCCTGGCGACATCATCGTGACCAGCGAACTATCGCGCTCGTTCGAACCGATGGCGCCCACGGTGCCGCTTCTCGCCGCGGTGATTCGCCCCGCGATTCCCCTGCGCCTGATCGGCCTGGAATCGCATTCCGGCTACTCCACGGTGCAGAAGGGCTTCTGGCCGTTCGGCATTTCGGCGGGCGCCATCGACCGGCTGACCGCCGTCAAAGTAGTGGAGCGCCAGCCGACGCTTTCCTACCTGCCCATGAATGCCCCCGAGGCCCCCGAGCAGATCGTCAGCGGCATTTACGACCTGGAGGACCACCATTTCCGTTGGATGGCGCGCACGGCCGCGCTGGTGCTGAAGAGTCCCACCGCCGCCCTACCGCTGCGCGTGGAATTCAGCATCCCCGCCAATGCCCCCGGCCGCCGGGTGACGGTGCGGATGGACGGCCGCGAGGTGGCTTCCGAGACCTATCCGGCGCCTGGCGCCTACACCCTAAGCACCCCGCCGTTGCAGGCCGCCGGCGCATCGGCTGCGATCCAGATCGAAGTAGACCGCGCCTTCTCCGTCCCCGGCGACCGCCGGGAACTGGGAATTGTGCTGACGGGAGTGGGGTTCCGGTAGGGGGTCGGGCTGTTCCGCCTTGCCACTGCGCTCGCCTTTCTGGAGTGACCAAGCTGATTGGTTCGGCCTTCGGCTATCGGGCATCCTCGTTCTGGGGTTGCGACAGGATGTTGGTGTCGAGCAGCCAAAGGTTAGAGTCCGGCATCAGTCATGATTCCGATACAAATTTCCCCGCGTAAAGGCCTCATCCGGCAGTGCCGGAATCTTGTGCGACCACTCTGCCATTTCGCGTAGGGTCTCTTCGAGTGGCTTCCGGCCAATCGGATTCGCGCTGGCGGGTGGATGCACTGCTTCTTCGATCAGGTATGCGGCATAGGCCTCAACGGCCAGGCCGTGCGCGTCGGCTTGGCGGGCCAACTCCACTTGCACCTCGGCTGAGATATCCAGCGTAATCGTCATCCGCCGCCTTTCCGAGGGTTTCCGCTTCCTATTGCCATCCTACCCCCGCGGTCCGTCGCCCAAGAAGATCAGGCTCCCCGACCGACCGCGCCTTCTCCGGGAAATGGGAATTGTGCTGACGGGGGTGGGGTTCCGGTAGGCGGTCACGACTGGGGCGCCCAACGATCAGATCCCGTCCCAGGGGTTCAGAAGGACGACGCCCAGCTCAATGGCGGTGGCTGCAATGATTCCATCAACAACCGCCAGCGCCACGCCCTGCTTCCTGGCGGTAGCGGCCAAGCGACCCCAACGTTCGGCGATGGCTTCGGTGACGGACAAAATGCGCCCCGCAAGCCAGAAACGTACCTCGCTATCCAGCCACATTTGCAGCTCTCGCCGCTTCTGGCTGACCGGGAGCATCTCGATACCCTTCGAAATTTCGCCAATGGTCATGACGCTCAGGAAGAGAGCTTCCCTACCTGCCTTCCTGATAAAATCGGCTACGCGCGTGTCGGGCTGCTGGTGGGTGAGTTCGGAGGGGATGTTGGTATCGACCAGGTATTCCTTCACAGCCGGATGTCCCGGCCGGGGTCCCTGTCCCTTTCAAAATCGATATTAAGGCCGCGCAATGGAGCGAACAGTTCCACCATGTCCTCTGCGGGCTTCGGCATTCTTGGCCGGGTAGCTTCCTCGATCAGGCTTGCCGCATAGGTTTCCACGGCTTGGCCGTGCGCGGCGGCCTGGCGGGCCAGCTCCGCTTGCACCTCGGGCGAGATCTCCACCGTAATCGTCATCCCATCTCAACCTACCCCGCCGCGATTCGCGCCGTCAAGGAGACCGGGCCCGGCCCTCGATTCCCCCGCTTCCGCTCCTACCGGTGAGCTATCCTGAACAGAGGAGAAAACAAAAACAGATGGGATGCGGCAGCGGCGGTTTCAACCAAATTGCGAATACCATCCGGCCCGGCGCGCACAAGGTGTTCTGCGTCAAGTTCGGCCGCGAGATGGAGGGCCTCGACGAGGTCCCGTTTGAAGGCCATCCGCTGGGGCAGAAGATTTACGACAACATCTCCAAGGAAGCCTGGAAGATGTGGGTGGAGCACATGAAGATGCTCATGAACGAGTACCGCCTCAATCTGGGCACCAAAGAGGCCCAGGAATTCCTCATCCAGCAGATGGACAACTATTTCTTCGGCGAGGGCGCCGCCCTGCCGCCGGATTTCGTTCCCCCCAAGACCAAAGCGTAATCGCGCGCTCTTACTCCCGGCGCAAGGCCGCCATCGGGTCGATATGCGTAGCGCGGCGGGCAGGCAGCCAGGTGGCCCCCAGCGCCACCACCAGCAGGAACAACGCGGCGCCGCCGAAGGTCACCGGGTCCACCGCCTTCACGTGCACCAGCATGTTGGCGATGGCCTGCGAGCCGGCCAGCGCCGCGGCGGTCCCCACGGCCAACCCCGCCAGCGCCAGCCCCATTCCCTGCCGCACCACCATGCCCAGCACGTCGCTGCTGCGCGCGCCCATCGCCAGCCGGATGCCGATTTCCTGGGTGCGCTGGCTTACCATGTACGACATCACGCTGTAAATGCCCACCGCCGCCAGCACCAGGCACATCAGGCCCAGCGCGCTCATCAGGGTGGCGGCCACGTTCAGCCCCAGCAGCGCCACCTGGGTATATTCGGCCAGCGGCACGGTGTGGAACGCCGAGGCGTTCGGGTCCACCCGCTCGACGACGTGGCGCAGCGTGGCCACGGACTGCACCGGGTCGTGGGCGGTCCGCACAAACATATCTACCTCGCGGCTACCCGAATAGAGCTGGCGGAAGGGCAGATACAGGAACGGGCGCGGGCTTTCCGCCGGATTGAAGTACTTGCTGTCGCGCGCCAGTCCCACCACGCGGAACCGCCGGCTACCGATCTGCACCTGCTGGCCGATGGGATTTCCGCCGCGGAAGTAGCGGCGGGTGAACGCCTGGTTGACCACCATCACAGGCGCCGCGATGGGGTCGTCCGCGGCGGTGAAATCGCGTCCGTCGAGGACCGGAATCCGCAGCGACGCGAAATAACCGGGCGAGACCAGGCACAGGTTGACGCTGGACGATTCGCCCTCCGCGGGAGTGTACCCGTCCACGCGAACCATGGCGTACGGTCCAGCGGTCGTGGCGAGGGGCGTGAAATCCGAGTAGCTGACGGCTGCAATGCCGGGTTGCGCCTCCAGTTCCTGGCGCAGCCGCAGCATCAATTGTTGAATCTGATCGCTGGAATAGCCGGTGCTTTCGATGAAGAAACGGGCGAACAGAACATGCTGCGCATCGAAGCCCGGATGGATGGCGCGGGCATTCCGGAAACTGCGCAGGAACAGGCCCGCGCCGATGAGCGCAGTGGCGGCCAGGGCCACTTCGGCAATCACCAGGGCGCTGCGCGTGCGGCGTGCGGCGGAAGTCGGGCTGGCGCGCAGGCCGCCCTCTTTGAGGACTTCGTTCAAATTCGGACTGAAGCATACCAGCACGGGCGCCAGGCCGGAAAGGAGGGCGCCGGCCAGGCACACCAGCACGGTGAATCCGAAGACGCGGAAGTTCATTTCCGGGTCGCCCGCCAGCGGCAGACCTACGCTGGGCACCAGGGACAACAGCGATCCGGCCATCCACATCAACAACAGAAAGCCCACCATGCCCGCCGCCGCGGCCAGCAGCACGGTCTCAGTGACCAACTGGCGCGCCACCCGCCAGCGCGAGGCCCCCAGCGCGATGCGAATCCCGAATTCACGGTGCCGCGCCACCGAGCGCGCCAGCAGCAGGTTCCCTACGTTGGCGCACACGATCAGCAGCAACAGCACGGCGACCGCCATCAGGATACGCAGCGGGGACAAAAGCAGTTCGCCGACGCCGCCGCGCGCCCGCCATGGCGGCGAGAGGGTAGCCGACACGCCGTGATTCGTCTTGGGATACTGCGCTGCCAGCGTGGCCGCGAGCGCCTTCACCTCAGCCTCCGCCCGCTCCCTCGATACGCCCGGCTTACGGCGCACCACGATGGTGTTGAACTCGCGGTCGCCGCGGTCGGTGAATTCGTTGCGGCCCATCAGGCCGAGATCCGCGCCCATGCACGCCGGTACCCAGATATCCATGAGCAGGGCGGGGATGGTGCCGTGAAAGCCCGCGGGCGCGACGCCGATTACGGTCATCGGCCGCCGGCTCAGACGCACCGTTTTGCCGACGATGCGCCGGTCCGCGTGGAAGTAGCCGCGCCACAGCCGCTCGCTGATTACCACCACCGGGTACGCTCCGGGGCTATCGGCGTTGGGCGAGGCCATCAACAGGCTGCCCAAATGCGGCCGGATGCCCAGGGTTGCGAAGTAGCCGGATGACACCAGTTCTCCCCACACCAGCCTCGCGTTGTCTGCGTCGCCCAGAGCGAAAGCGGCCTCGCGCTGCAAGGCCAGGCCGGAGAGCAGCGTCAAGTGGTCGCGGAAATCGGTGTAGTCGAGCCACGAAAGCGAGGTGCCGCCGTTGGGCGCCGTGGGAATCTGCATTTCGAGCACCGACAATTCGGCAGTCTGGCGTGCGCCCGGGAACGGATGTAGCAGCAGCGAGTCGATCCAGGTGAAGACCGTCGCGGTGGAGGCAATCC
>Ga0335074_10011940_pt1 | contig 12162 bp, 15 predicted proteins | sample Lox_Sample_23_FD_206715 | JGI IMG/M metagenome (GOLD analysis project Ga0335074, IMG submission 206715) | Soil microbial communities from Loxahatchee National Wildlife Refuge, Florida, United States - Lox_Sample_2.3 | ecosystem: Environmental > Terrestrial > Soil > Wetlands | place: USA...
GTGGGCGGCTGCGTGCGCACCGTGCGCGACATGAGCCAGGTACTCGCCCGGTGACCGCTCACGCACCGGAAGCGCCCGCCACCTTGCTCGTCATCGCGAAGCAGCCTGTGCCAGGACGAGTCAAGACGCGCCTGGTACCGCCGTGCACCTATGAGCAGGCCGCCGCGCTGGCCGAGGCCGCGCTCGCCGACACGCTGCACACCATGCTGATGCTCCCGGCCAGGCGGCGGGTCCTGGTCCTCGACGGCAGGCCAGGCCCGTGGCTGCCCCCCGGGTTCGACATCGTGCCGCAGTGCGGCGGCTCGCTCGACGAGCGCCTCGCCGACGCATTCGCCGCCGTCCGCGGGCCAGCGCTGCTTATCGGGATGGACACGCCGCAGGTCACACCCGCCTTGCTCACGGTGGACTGGCAGGCCGCCGACGCGGTGTTCGGCCCGGCCGCGGACGGCGGGTTCTGGGCGCTCGGCCTGCGTGTACCGGCCCCCGCCCTGCTGCGCGGCGTCCCCATGTCGACCCCAGGAACCGGCGCAGTGCAACGTGCCCGCCTGCTCGCGGCCGGGCTGCGAATCGCCGACCTGCCACAGCTGCGCGACGTGGACACGGCAGCGGATGCCGTGGCCGTGGCCCGCCAGGCACCGCGGAGCCGGTTCGCCGCGCAGGCGCGGGAGCTCACAGCGGTCCTGAGCCCGGCTGACGCGGGCACCGTCGGCGAAAGCATCCTCAGGACGACGGCATGAGGGCAGGGGCGATCGCCCTGTACGAAGAGGCGCTCTGCGAGCAGACCGCGGCGCTGGTCCTGCGGACCGCTGACGGCCGGGCGCTGCCGTTCCAGGTCTCCCGGTGGTGCGGGGCCCCCGATGCCGCCGACGAAGAACTGCTCAGCCACTGCCGGGGCCCGGTCCTCGACGTGGGCTGCGGCCCCGGGCGGCTCACCGTGGCGCTTGCCGAACGCGAGATCCCGGCCCTCGGCGTGGACATCTCGCGAGCCGCGGTGGCCCGGGCGCGCCGGGCCGGGGCACCAGTCCTGCACCGCTCGGTGTTCGATCCGCTGCCCGGACTGGGCCGGTGGGCCACCGTGCTGCTCGCGGACGGCAACATCGGCATCGGCGGCCAGCCGGCCCGCCTGCTGCACCGCTGCTCCCAGCTACTGGCACCGGGCGGTCAGATCCTGATCGAAGCCGAGCCAGGTAACGTCGACGAGCAGCTGACCGCATGGCTCGAGCACCCCGACGGCCGACGCGGCCCGGTCTTCGCCTGGGCCCGCATGGGCACGGCCGCCCTCCTGCGCGCCACCGACGAGGTCGGCCTGCAGGTCAGGGGCCAATGGCGTCACGCGGACCGCACATACATCCGAGCTGTCACGCGGGCGGCCGCGCAGCGGCGGCAGTCGCCTGTGCTCGAGCTGCGCGCTGTGCCGGTGGGAGTACTCCATGATGAACGGCAGCGCAGGGACTAAGAGACATAGGTGATGAGGGTGGGGTTGCTGAACCCGATAGGCAGCGCATTACCGCGGTCCGGCGGGTCGCGACGAGCCTCCGGAAGTCACTCCCCGCCAGGAGGTGAAACGCAGCAGCTGCCCGCCGATCACGGGCGCGAGGACCGGGGCGACACCGAACACGAGCATCAGCGAGCCAAGGATACGGGCCAGGTCCCGGCCTTCGTGCATGTCGCGTACCATCGCCAGGCTGACCACGATCCCGGCAGCGCCCGCCATGCCCTGCAGGAACCGGAACGCGAACCGGTACTACTACTGGATGGCCAAGACCCAGACGGCCAGCCAGTGCTTCACCGCTCCGTGGGCCATCGAAACCGGAACTATCTACGATTCGGACGACTTCGGGTCCAGGTGGTACGGGTACGGCTGGCCGATGAGGGTGCCGGCCACGGAGGCGCAGCCGCCGAAGTAGGCGTGATAGGCGCTGGGTACCATCGCGTCGGGTCTCCTCACCGCAGCCGGTGGCCCCGGGGTGAGATTCTCCCCGGGGCTACCGGGCTCAGGACGGGCCGGTGAGCCCGTGATGGTGGTCGTGGTGGTGGCCGTGAACGCCATCGGCCGGACCGGGTGACGGAGCTTTCTGGCCCCAGCTGGTCGTTGCTGGCTGGCTGGTCTGCTGGCGTAGCCAGGTGATGCCGTCACTGAGGCTGGGTGACCGCCACTGCCCTGCGTTGTCGCCCTGGTTGCGACGCCGAGCCGGCTCGTACTCTCCGTCGCCCGCCCGGCTGCTGGCGGGGCGTTCGGCGGGCAGGGCCATGGCGGGGAAACGGCTGGCGCTCGATGGGCGGGCCCGGGACGGGCCGGGCCGGCCGCTGCCGGAATTCTCGTGGTCGGCGGCGAACGGCAGGCCGGTCGACAGGGCCCGGGGACCCACGATCGCCGCTTCGGCCAGCAGGCTGACGCCGAGCGCGAGCAGCAGGCTGCTGGTGCCGCCACCGGCTGATGCGTGGGCGGCGCCCGCGATCACCATCAGGATGAGCTTGGCGGCGATGAGCGTGATCCACAGTCCGACGGTGACCGGGCGGTAGCGCTGCCACAGTTCGCCACCTTGGGGGTACAGCTCGATGGTGGCCCCCCGGGCAGCACCCAGGGCCGCGGAGATGCCGGCGCCGGCCGCCAGGAAGCCAATGTCCCTCGGGGTGAGATGGGGGGCGGAGGATCCGGTCAGGTCGGTGATGCCGAGCACGGTGAGCACCACGGGCAGCACCAGCAGCCGCTTGGCCTTCAGCGGCTGGCCTTTCATCCGAGACCAGAGCACGTAGCCGACCGCGGCCACGGCCAGCACGATGGTGAGAGGGGACGGGATGGCGCTGTGGGCGGAGGCGTGGGCGGCGGCCAGGGTGGCCGGTGAGCTGGTCATCTCAGGCCTCCTGCAGTTCACGGGTGCGGCCGCTCGGCGTGAGGGCGGGCAGGTGCCTGGCCCGGACGGCCAGGGCGATGGTGCGGGTCAGGACCATCGCGACGGCCATGAAGATCAGGGCGTCGGTGATGGCGTCGGCGGTGATGGCGTTGGAGATCATCCAGTGGCCGAGCTGCGGGCCGAACCAGTGGAATGAGCCGTAGGAGAACGCGGCGCGGGCGCCGATGACGACAGTCCACAGGGCCGCGCAGCCGGCCCCGGCCCGGCTGACGGGCTTGCCGGTTCTGGGGCTGCGGTACACCGTCATCAGTGCCGTGGCGACCAGGCCGAGGACGATCCCGGCCGCGGCGAGGGCGATCTCGAGGGTGAGCCCTCCGCCGTGGGTGGTCATCTTTTCCAGGAACAGCGGCACGACGGCGGCCGTGGTCAGGATCGGCCGCAGGATCCGGAACTTGGTGATCTTGCGGTGCGATCCAAGGTCAGCTTCGAGCACCGCGGCCAGGACGATGACGTTGACGATTTCGGCGTCCATAAGCGTGGACATCAGTGGCTCCTTCTGTCGGCGAGGTTCAGGGCTCCTCGTTCATGCCTCCATCGTCTGGTCCGTGGCCCTCGGGCACATCGGCGCAAGGACCGGACTCGGGCCGGGTCAGGTGACGCGGTGCTCCTCGGCGCTATGACGTAGGCGCCGGATGGGCGCTGGCTCTGCCCCGGCCATGGCCAGGGCGGGCTGGTCGTGGGCCGCTGGTGACAGGCTCAGGCGTGGTGGGGTGGTGCCGCGGCCCGGACCGCGTCCAGGACGGCGTCGATGTCGCCGGCCTTCTCGGCGAAGGCGACGGCTCCTGCCGCCAGGGCGGCACGGCGGAGGCCGCTTCGCACGCTCATGGCCACCACGGCACAGCCCGGCCTCCGGCACAGGCTGGCCACCAGGGCGAGACCCGTTGCCTCGTCGGGGATCAGCACGTCCACCAGGGCCACCGATGGGCCGGTGGCCTCGGCCAGGGCCAGGGCGGCCGCGCCGTCTGCGGCGTCAGCCACGATGACCAGGTCAGCCTCCAGGGCGACGGTCTGGCCGATGGCCGCCCGCACCCGGGCGTCGTCGTCTGCCACCAGCAGCCGGATGGGCCTACTGGGGCCGTATGAGACAAGCCCCCTGCCGACGGAGGGGGGACCGTCGCCGGCGACGGGCGCACGGGCCGGGAACCGGGGACAGGTCATCAGCCCATCCTCGCGCGGGCGCCGGGCGGTGGCATCGGCCCGATGACGGGTCCTGGGCCCGGACATGCGTCGCTGCCGCATTGGCCAAATGACCTACGGGCTGCTTCCTCAGCAGTGGTCTCGGGGACCCGGCGCCAGACCTTCGCGCACCGCCCACAAGGCGGCCTGAGTGCGAGACACCAACCCCAGCTTGGTAAGGATGGCCGACACGTGGGTGCGGGCGGTACGCTCGCTCACCACCAGCCTCTGGGCGATCTGGTGGTTCGAGGCTCCTTCGGCCACCAACGCGAGCACCTCGCGCTCCCTGGGCGTCAGGCTGTCTCGGGGCCGCCGGGGGCCGCGCACCGAGTCGGCCAGCAGCCGGGCCACGACCGGATCGAGATGCATCCGCCCCGCCAGCGCGGCGCGTATGGCCTGGGCCACCTGGTCGGCGTCGGCGTCTTTGAGCAGGTAACCGGCCGCCCCGGCCTCAAGGGCGCCGCGAACCTTGGCCTCCTCCACGAAGCTGGTCATGACCACTACCTCGATGGCCGGCCAGCAAGACTTGATCTCGCCGGTGGCAGCGATGCCGTCCATCGCCGGCATCAACAGGTCCATCAACACCACATCAGGCAGGTTGCCATCCGGTTCCAGCGCGGCGATGCGGTCCAGGGCCTGGCGGCCGTCGACCGCCTCGCCGATCACCTCGATGTCGTCCACCTGTTCCAGGTAGGCCGCCACGCCGCTGCGCACCACCCGGTGGTCGTCGACCAGAAACACCCGGATGGCAGCAGCGCCATCAGCCTCAGCTGACATCTAGGGCCGTGTTTCCTCGGTGTCCTCGGCCACCGGGTAGCGACACGGCCACGGTGGCGCCGGTGCCCGGCGCGCTGGTGACGGTGAGGCTGGCGCCGATGGCCTCGGCCCGCTCGGCCATCGTCGAGAGCCCGAGGTGACCGGGATGCCCGGCGGCGGGGTCGAAGCCGGCCCCGTCGTCGCTCACCGTCACGCCCACGACCCCCTCCTGGGCGGTGATTCTGACGGTTGCGCGGCCGGCACGAGCGTGTTTGACCACGTTGTGCAGAGCCTCTGACGCAATCCGGTACAGGTGCTCCTCCTCCTCAGCGGAAAGCTCAAGGCGCTGCTCGGGGCCCTCCACCGCGACGCCCACCTGCTCCCGGGCGCTCAGCGCCGCCGCCTGCTTGGCTAGGGCGGCGACCAGGCCTTCCTCAGCCAACGCCCCCGGGCGCAGCTCGAAAATGAGCGCCCGCATCTCGGCCAGGGCGCCTTGGGTCAGCTCGGCCAGCTGAGCGATAGAACGGCCGAGCGGCCCGCCGTCGTCGCCGCCAGCCTTGACCATCGCGAGCTGGGCGGCTCGGGCATGCATGGTCATCGAGAACAGCGCCTGGCTCACCGAGTCGTGCAGCTCGCGGGCCAGGCGGGTCCGCTCCTGCGACGCCGCCGCCTTTTTGACCTGGGCGGCCAACCGGGCGTTGGTCACCGCTACCGCGGCCTGATCGGCCAGAGCGGCGTAAAAGGCGAGCTCGGTCTCGCTCGGCCCGGTCAGCCCTCGCGGGAGGTACGCCCCGAAGAGACCGATCACCCGGCCCTCCCACGACAAGGGCACGTAGACCCCCGCTTGCCAGTCCAGGTCCTTCAGGCTAGCGGCAAAGGCCTTGATCGTCGGGTGGGCCTCCCACACGGCGCGAGCGTCGGGCAGCACGACAGGCGTCCCGGGAGCGGAACCGACGACGATCCGCCCAGCAGTCATCGCCTCGATGACCTCCTCGCCAGCAGCGCCAGCAAGAAGAACCCGGCTCGTGCTCCTCGGCTTGTATCCCCCCAAGATCAGCCTGTGATCGTCGCCTACCACAGCCATCCCGCACTGCAGGGCTCGCGTGCCCTCCACCGCGTGGCGAGCAATTCCGGTCAGGATCTCGGTAATGGTTCCGTGGCCGACCAGCTGGGCCGCCGCCTGAGCCAGCGCCATCGCCGTCCGGCCCGCGGCCCTGGTATCGCTGACGTCCCGGAAGATGATCACGCGATGCGGGCAGCCATCTATGTCAATCGGGAGGGTGGAACAGACGACCTCACGCTCGATCCCGTCAGGACGGGTCAGGATACCGGTGAACCGATCTGATGAATCGCCCTCGGGACCGCGTCGTCGTTCGGAGAAGCAGGCCAGCACGAACGCCCGCTCCCGGGTCGGCATGATGTCCAGGAAGTCCCGGCCCCGCAACTCCTCCAACGGCAAGCCCAGCATCTGACGGGCCGCCGGATTGGCATACACGAAACGCCGTTCGCCGTCGCAGACAGTGATCCCGTCCTGGACGCCGGCCACCACTTCCGCCAGCGCCGGCAAACCCAGCGCGGTGGCATCAGCCAACGCACAGGGCCCCAGCAGATCTCGGAGAACATGGGCAGGTTCGCTGGACGAAGCGCCTGCCGGGGCTTGTCCACCACCGCCAGGCACCGCTGATTGCTTGGTTCCGCTAGACGGAGCAGTCCCACCGCGACCGATTGCTGTCACCGTCTCGTCGTCCCTCACCTCGGTTACCACACAAGCCTGGCATCCCCACCATCGGGCTGCAACAAGACCGGGCATCGCCCAGCCGGTACCCGTGGGGCGGACGGCCGCGCAGGTACTGCAACGGATCACCACCGAGAACGCCACCCTCAAGCAGCGCGCCCGCCAGCTCACCCAAGTGGACAGGGACCTGGAAGAACGCCTGCAAGCCGCCTGCTCGAACAACAAGTTCGCCGACCGTCGCATCGCCCAGCTCGGGTCACAGCTCACCGGATGCCTAACCGGCGTAAGCCCGCCTGGCCAGAGATAAGGACCCGGACTCGTCTCCTGCTGGTTCAGCCGAGAGGGCGTGCCTGATCGGCCCGGTAACGCCAGGCGGCCAGGACGGCGAAGCCGACTCCGTAACCGGCCAGCACGAGGACATCGGCCGGGTCAAACGCACGGCGGGCGACAATATTCCAGCCCAGGTCGCCGAGGTGATAAGTGGGAAGCACGTGGGCGACATCACGCATCCACGGGGGAAACGCCTTCAGCGGCACCAGGAGCCCGCCGAGGACGTTCAGGACGAGCATCGCGGCGATCATCACCGCCTGCGCCGATGACGAGCTGGTAACCAGGCCGAGCAGGATGCCGAGCGCGGCGAACGGCAGGCTGCCCAGCCAGCAGGCAACGATCAGCTCGGCCCAGGCCGCGGCCGGCAGGTCAGGGCGCGCGGCGCCCTCGGCCACGAGCGCCAGAACCGCCGTGGCGGCAAGGGCCAGGCCGACCCCGATCAAGGTCTTGCCCACCGCGTAGGCCCAGGACGGGAGCGGGGTCAGGCGCAGCTGCCGGGTCCAGCCGCTGGCCCGCTCGGCGGCCAGGCGGCCCCCGCCGGCGTTGAACGCCGCGGCGATCGCCGCCCACGCGCACATCGAGACCATGAAGTACACCGGCCAGGGCACCCCCCAGCTCCTGGCGTTGCCCGCGTTGTTGGTCGGGTTGTCGTAGCTGGCGAGGTAGAACACGACCGGGAAGGCCAGCGTCCAGATCAGGAAGCTGGCAGTGCGCAGCACCCGCCGCAGTTCGAAGAAGGTGAAACTGACCACGGGCGGGCGGCGCCGGGCGCCCGCGCCGGGTGCATCGGCAGTCATCGGGTGATGTCCTCTCCGGTAAGGGCCAGGAAGGCTTCCTCCAGCCCAGCGCCGGTAACCTCCAGGTCGGAGAAATCGACCGCAGACCGGTACAGGGCCTTGACGGTGGCATCGGCGTCAGTGCTCTCCAGAGTGATCACGCCGTCGCTGCTGTCGACCCGCTGCACGGCCGGGAGAGCGCCGAGCATTCCCTCGCCGGCCGCCGAGGCGCGAAAACGGATGCGCTTGGCCGCCACAACCCGGCGGATGTCGCGGACCGGCCCGTCGGCGGCGATCCGGCCCCGGTGCATCACGGCAACCCGCGTGGCGGCCTCCTCGGCCTCGGCGAGATAGTGCGTGGCGAACACCACGGCCCGGCCACCGGCTGCGAAGGCCCGCACCGTGTGCCAGAACGCGCGCCGGGCGGGCACGTCCAGGCCGACTGTCGGCTCATCGAGAACCAGCAGCCGCGGGTTCGCGCAGATGGCCAGCGCGAACCGCACCCGCTGAAGCTCCCCGCCCGACAGGCGGCCGACCTTGCGGCCCGCCAGGCCGACGAGCCCGGCCTGCTCGATCACGGCCGGGGGGCTCAGCGGCCTGCGGTACAACGAGGCCACGAACTCGACCAGCTCGCCGACCCGCGTTCCTTCCGGCAGCCCGCTTCCGGCACCGGACTGCAGCAGCGCTCCCACCAGCCCGTCCGCGATCGCGTGCTGCGGCGTGCGCCCGAGGACCCGGACCTGCCCCGAGGACGGCGTCAGCAGGCCGAGGACCATGGCCAGCGTGGTGGACTTGCCGGCGCCGTTCGGCCCGAGCAGCGCGAGTGTCTCCCCCGCAGCTACCTGCAGGTCGATCCCGGCGACCGCCTCGACCTTCCCGTAGCTGCGGTGCAGGCCGCGCAGCGCCAGGACCTGCCCGGACTCCGCGGTACTGGCCTGTGTCGTCATCTAGGTCCCTCCTGTGTGATCAGCCTGACGGCCAGAAGATGAGGGTGCCGGGCGCTCTTCCAGGTCAACCACGGCAACCAGGGCACGAGCCTGGGTTCCGGCCGGGTCCGGGCTGCCGAAGCGCGCGTGCAGTTCCTGGAACACCCGCAGGAATTCCGCCACGCCCTCGGCGGTCAGCCACAGCGGCCCCTGGGCAACAACTATCTCCCGGTGCTCGCCGGCCGCCTTTGCCATGGACGCGGCAGTGATGTCGGCCCTGGTCACATCGAGCACCGACTCCAGGAACGCGGCAACCTCTTCCGGTGACGAGGCGTCACCGGGCGGCTCGGCCTCCACGCGGCGGTAGACGCGCTCGGCCTTGCCGCTAGGCAGCGGCCGGTACTCGGCCACCTCGACTATTCCCGCGCGCTCCAGCTGGCGCAGGTGGTAGTACAGCCGGTCCGGCGGCAGGCCGACCTCGGCGGAGAGTTCTTTCGCCGACCGCGGGCCGTGCCACAACGCCTCGAACAACCGGATCCGCAGCGGGTCACCCAGCGCCCGGTGCACGCCGCGCCAGGCCCGGCCAGGCGGCGCTGATGACGGCCCGACGTCCACTTCCGCAGTCCCTCGAATTTGATGTTGGAGAACTCTTCTTTAATGGTAGCAGTCTCCAACACCACTCATGCTCATCGGCGCCCCGGCGCCGGAGACCCTGATCCACGACAGGCACCGTGCCATCACGGACATGTAAGTGATGTGATGCCAGCTCAGAGCACACTCGCTAATCGAACGGCTGGAAAAGTTGACGACGTGCACTTCCTGGACCCGCGCCGCCGCGACAGCCGGGATGTCGCCAACCATTTCAAGTACCTGGCCAACACCTTCCCGGTCACGTTCTATCTACGTGGGCGTCGGCCTGCAACGCCGCGGCCTGGTCAGCGAGGGCCTGGCCTCCGGGGAGGAAGAGGTCACGCAGAACGCCCGCCGCTGGACCACGCTGGGCGCCGACCCGTTCGAGGCCGGCACCGAGGCAGGCCCGGGCCTGCGAGGCCGTCACGGAGCCGGATGACCATCGCAACCCGGGAAAGCAAGCGGTTCGGTGAACCGCTTGCTCGGGCCCTGCCACCACCAGCGGAAACGGCCCGTGACCGGGGAATTCTCCCGCATCGCGGGCCGCTGTGCGTTGTGTCATCTTGGGCACCGGTGTCGGCGGTGATGCGGCCCAGCAAGTAGTACTTGGTAGTACCATTGCTGTTATGGAGTCCGTGACGGTAAGCGAGCTGAACCGGCAGACTGCCAGGGTGCTGGAGCGTGTCAAGGCTGGGGAGTCCGTCGAGATCAGCGAGTACGGCCGTCCCGTTGCCCGCCTCATGCCCGCCGCCCCTGCGACGGGGGTTCCGCTGCTCGATCGCCTGATAGCGCAAGGCCGGGCAACCCCGGCATCCAACCCCGGGCCGATCCCGCCTACCCCGCCGCGCGGCAAGGCGGATGAGGGCGTGTCCCTCAGCGCAGCTCTGGCGCAGATGCGCGATGACGAGCGGTACTGATGATCTATCTGGATACCTCGGCCGCGCTCAAGCTCGTCGTGGCCGAGCCAGAGACCGGGCGCCTGGAACTGTGGATGGCACAGCAAGCGGGAATCCCGCGCGTGTCGTCACGGCTGCTCCGCATTGAAATGCTGCGGGCCGTGACCCGCGCTGCGCCGCACCGGGTGAGCCGCGCCAATGTGGTCCTGTCCGCGATCGCGCTGCTGAGCATGGACGATGTCGTTCCGGCGGCTGAGGTCATCGGGGACAAGACGCTGCGTAGCCTCGACGCCATCCACCTCGCGACCGCTCACGGGATACGAACCGATCTGAGCGCCTTCGTCTGTTACGACAAGAGACTGCGGGACTCAGCACACGCCCTCGGACTGCCCGTCGAAGCCCCCGCCTGAAGTGGTATACCCAGAGCCCGTGCATGCCGATGAACGCCTCGGCCACCTCGCCGACCTCCTCGGTCAGCTTCGGCAGCCGCACCTCAGCAGGGACATCTCCGTGATAGGCATGCAGCTGGCCAACTTGATCCCACATGGGTCGGTTCCCCCGGCGACACTTCTACTTGCAAACCTCTTCCCGTGCCGCCATGGGAGCCTCTGGCAGCACGCCTCCGACAAGCCGCCGCAGGGAACGGCGAGTCCGGTTCACTGCTGCGACGCCTAAGGTGTCGTCGGCGGCGAGGTTGCCCAGCCCGAAGCAGCTGTACTTGCGTTCGAGGGCGTGGGCGATCCGGTCGTGGGCAGTTTCGGCGGGGCGCAGCGCCAGCTACTGGTGCGCTGGTAGGCCGTCGCGTCCGGCACCAGCCTGTGGGTGGGGGACAGGCGGGCAGCACGGATGGCGGGCAGCAGCCCAGCGAGGGCGCCGATGAGATGGCGGCGGCCAGGCCGCCGGCCCACGCGTCGGTGGGGATGACGGTGGCCCAGCCCTTGCCGTGGGCGTAGATGGCGGTGGCGGCGATGCCGGTGATGATTCCGGCCGCGCCGCCGAGCACCGACAGGGCGATCGCCTCGGCGAGGAACTGGGTGCGGATGTGGCCGCGGGTGGCGCCCAGGGCTCGGCGCAGCCCGATCTCCGAGCGGCGTTCCAGAACGGAGATGATCATGATGTTGGCCACGCCGAGCGCGCCGACCAACAGCGCGACCGCGCCCAGGCCGAGGAACAAGGCGCTGAACGCGGACTTGGCGTCGGCCTGGGCGACCAGGGCGTTAGACGGCTGGGACACATCGACGCCGCTGGGGTTCTCGGGGTTGGCCTGGTCGCCGAGCAGGTTGTACACCGCGTTGACCTGGCTGTAGGCCGCCTTGAGGTAGATCGTTGTCGGGTGGCCGTCGAAGCTGAGGTACTGCTGGGCGAACGGGAAGCCGACCAGCACGGAGGAGTCGACGTCGGGGCTGAGGATGCCGGTCACATAGAGCCACATGCCGCCGTTGCCGTTGGCGCCGGTGCCGGTGACCCAGACGCGTTCGCCGGGGAACACCTTGTCGATACCCAGCAGCTGGGCGGCGGCCGCGCCCAGCACGCAGGCCGGCTCGCGGGCCGTGGCTGCGTTGAGGAACTCGCCCTGGGCCAGGCTGGTCCCGGCGGTGGCGGGCAGGCTCAGGGTGGCGGCGTCCACGGTCAGCACATTGGTGTTCACCGAGGGGATCAGCGGGGAGCGGTAGGCACTGGCGCTGGTGGCGCCGGTGGCTTGGACCTGGTAGACGCCGGGCAGCCGGGCGATCATCGCCGGGGCGGCGAGCGGGAGTTCACCGGCGCCGGGATCGTGGCCACCGCCAACTACGCGCACGCCAAGGGCTGGGCCACCGTCATCCCGGCCTAGGCCGGCGGGCTGGCTGCCGCCGTCCTCATCGGCGTGCTGGCCGGCTCTTCCCCGCCATCAAGGCCGTGCGCATGTCACCAATCGAGGCGCTCTGCAGCCTCTGACATCAGCTGGCCAATCGCTCGCCGGTGTCAACCTGCCGCGCGCCTGCCGGGATCTTAGAGGTGATGGATACCAGTGGGCGCGACGAA
>Ga0335074_10011943_pt1 | contig 12161 bp, 10 predicted proteins | sample Lox_Sample_23_FD_206715 | JGI IMG/M metagenome (GOLD analysis project Ga0335074, IMG submission 206715) | Soil microbial communities from Loxahatchee National Wildlife Refuge, Florida, United States - Lox_Sample_2.3 | ecosystem: Environmental > Terrestrial > Soil > Wetlands | place: USA...
GAAAGATCACAGGCATGAGCTCCGCCGCTTCGTATGCCGTACACGGCGCCGTGGCCGTCATTCAGATGAATGCTCCCCCGGTAAATAGCCTCGGTCTCGAGCTGCGACAGTCCGTTGCGGACTCCTTAGGCCGCGCTATCGGAACTGCCGGCATCGGTGCCATCGTGCTCATCGGAAGCGAGCGTGCCTTCTCAGGGGGTGCGGATGTGCGAGAGTTGGGCACACCGCGCCTCATGCAGGAGCCGAGCCTCAGGTCCCTGACGAGAATCGTCGATGAGTCGAGGAAACCGGTGGTCGCGGCAATCGGTGGCGCGTGCATGGGCGGTGGCTTTGAGCTTGCCTTAGCCTGTCATTTTCGGGTGGCCAGACCTGACGCCGCCGTGGCACTGCCGGAAGTGAAGCTCGGCATCATGCCAGGGGCAGGCGGAACGCAGCGTCTGCCGCGAGCCGTGGGTTTGGAGATCGCGCTCGACATGATTCTCTCCGGCGACACCATACGTGCAAATGAGCTCCGCGAGAGCGGCCTGTTCGATGAGATCGTAAGTGGAGATCTATTTGCGCAGGCGCTTGTGTTTGCCGAAAGAGTGCTCACCGAAGATCGGCCGTTGAAGCGGCTCCGAGAGCGGAACGTGGAGCACCCTGACGCCGGTGCAGTGTTGGCGTCTGCGGAAGCGAAGATGAGACAGATTTTCAAGGGCCAGCCGGCGCCGCTCAAGTGCCTGCAGGCTATTGCCGCGACGCTCAGCGCTCCGTTTGATGAAGGCCTCAAACTGGAGAGCCAACTCTGCGACTGGCTGATTGCCACGCCCGAATCGAAATCACTGCGTCACGTATTCGTAGCCGAACGCGCGGCGGGCAAGATCCCGCGCGTATCAGCTGGAACAACCACACGGCCCGTGAGGCAGGTCGCAATAATCGGCTTGGGGCCGGTCGGATGTGACATCACGATGTGCTGCCTCGATGCCGACTTGTCCGTTGTTGTCGTCGAGCGCGACCGGCAGGCACTTGAGCGGGGACTGAGCGCCCTTCGAAGCGAATACGAGAGATCGGTGGCCAATGACACTATCGGGCGAGCAGACCTCAACCGACGTCTGGCGGCGCTGCGGGCGGTATCGGATAGCGGGGAAATCAAGGATTGTGATCTCGTCATTGAGGCCGGCGTAGCGAGGGCGCACGGCACGCAGAAGGTATTTGAAGAGCTGGCGCAGCGGACCAAAGAGGATGCCATACTCGCCAGCACCGACTCCTACGCCGAGCTCGGCCTGATCGCCAAGGCAACCGCTAGACCGCAAGACGTGGTTGGCCTGCACTTCTTCAATCCCGCCCGAAGGTCGCGCGTCATGGAAGTCGCTCACCACGAGAGCACCGGCACAGACGTCCTGGCGACCTGTCTCGCGCTTGCGAAGCGGCTGAATAAGATCCCCGTGATCTGCCACGAGCGCGCCGGCCTGATTGGCGAGCGGCTGCTCCGGCACTCTCTGACGGTGGCACAGGCGCTGGTGGAGCGAGGTGCCAGCCGAACGCAAATCGATCGCGCACTCGCAGGATTCGGCATGGCTGCCGGCCCTTTTCAGGGCAGCGAGTTGAGCGAGACCTCCTCGACTCGCTCCACCGGAGCACATGGACCGGACCACCCCCGACTGAGCGATGGGGAAATCGTCGAGCGGTGCGTCTATGCGCTGGCGAATGAAGGAGCACGTATTCTCGAGGAAGGCGTCGTCGATCGATCGACCGATATCGACCTCATCTCGATCCATGCCTGCGGCTTTCCTTCCTCCCGCGGCGGTTGCATGCATTACGCGAACGAGGTTGGTCTCAAAAGAGTCGTCGCGGCATTGAATGGATTCGCCGCGGACGCCAGCCCCAAAGAGCCGTACTGGAGCGTCTCCTCGCTGCTCGCGCGGCTAGCAGTTGCCGAAGACGTGTTTGCGTAGAAGAAGGACATACACGTCCGTATTGCCTATACTCATACACTTCGTTAGCCCCATTTCGGAAGCATGGCTCGCACCACCCAGAAGGCACGATCCGAAGCCACAACGCTCGATCAGGGCGCGTGGACCGATGCCGCTCTGCATGCGCTTGCGGAGAACGGCATTGACGGTGTTCGGATAGAGATTTTGGCGCGAGTCTTGGGCGTGACCAAAGGGAGCTTCTATTGGCACTTCAGCGATCGCGGGGAGCTGCTCGACGCCGTCTTACAGGAGTGGCGGCGGCGCGCTACGCTATCGATCATCGACCGTCTTGAAAGCACCCACGAGTCCCCGGAGCAACGGCTGCGCCGGCTTCTGCGCCTGCAGTTCGAGTCGCGACGTTGGGAATTCGGCAGCGACGTCGAGCTCTCGATCCGACTCTGGGGCCGCCGCGACCCACGCGCGCTCTCGGCGTTGCGCGAAGTGGATGCGCTTCGGCTGCGATACATACGCGGACTCATGGAGGAGTTGGGAGTCGACAAAGCGGAGGCGGCTGCTCGCGCGATCCTCGCCTACTCCTATATGCGAGTGTCACGCTCGCTCATAGCCTCCGACAACATGGCCCTCGCCGAGCAGTGCGAGCGCGTGCTTTTTGGACGGCGTTAGTTCTCGTTAGCTCTCACCGCGCGGATGATCAGGTCGCTCGCTCCGCTGTCCGCGCCAGCTCGAACAGACTCGTCGCTTCGAGCTCGAGAACGGTCACATCCTCTTGATTGAGCATTCGCCAGCGCCAGCGCAGAACGCCCACGTGGCCCTTGCTTGACGGCCGTGCTTCGAGCACCTCGGCCTCGAGCCGAAGCTCATCGCCCGGTCTCACCGGAGCCGGCCACTTAAGGTAGGCGATTCCCGGCGAGCCGATAGAATCCGACTCACGGAGCGGCCCTTCACAGATCAGGCGCATCGCGATGGCGCAGGTGTGCCAGCCACTTGCGATGATCCCCTGCCAGCGGCTTAAGCGAGCGCGCTCCGGATCGGTGTGAAACCACTGCGGGTCATAGGCCTTGGCAAAGGCGATGATGTCGGACTGCTCGACGCGGATCGGACCCAGCTTCAGGACCTGGCCGGCGTGAAACTCCTCAAACCGCATGACTTACTCGGATCCAAAGTGCGGGGGTCGCTTCTCCTTGAGCGCCGCCACACCCTCCCTCGCATCACTCCCGGCGAAACCCATCATCTCGAGCGCGAGCGAATGCTCAAATGCCGGCCAGGCTGCCCTCATCCAGTGATTGAGAGTCCGTTTGGTGAATCCCAAAGCACTCGGGCTTCCGTGCGCCAGACGGCGTGCGATATCGACGGCCGTTGCCTCGAGGGCCGAGGCCTCCACGCACAAGCTCACGAGGCCGATGCGCTCAGCCTCCTCGCCGCTTAAGGGCTCGCACAGCAGCAGGTGATATTTCGCCTTGGCGAGTCCACAGAGTAATGGCCAGATGATGGCGGCGTGATCTCCCGCCGCCACCCCGATCCGGGTGTGTCCGTCGATGATCTTGGCTTCCCGTGCGGCGATGGAAATGTCGGCGAGCAGGGCAAGCGCAGCACCCGCTCCCACGGCCGCGCCGTTGATGGCGGAGACGATCGGCTTGTCGCAGTCGATCATGCCTTGCACGATAGCGCGCACCTCTTTCATGACACGCGCGCGCGTCGCTGAATCGCGCATCATCTCTTCCGTAAGCTCCGGGGTGCCGCCCGCGCAAAACCCCTTCCCGAGGCTTCGAATCAGCACACTCCGTACGTCGGACGCCTGCGCCAGGGTGTGCCATATTCCGGCAATCTCAGCGTGGCCGGCGGCACTCATCGCCGGCATGAGCCCCTCCCTGCCTAGAATGACGTGGGCGATTCCGTCGGAATCCACCTCGACGGTGAAATCGCCGCTCTGCATCGGTATGGAACGAGTCACGTGACGTCAGTTAAAGCGCACGTACTCGCACTCCACTGGCTGACCATTGATCCCGGATGAGGGGGGCGAGATCCAGTTGGCAAACTTACCGGGCTCCGCCACCTGCCCCATGAGCGATTGCACGAACGCGCGGTCCTCCTCCGTGGGAAGCCAGCCGCGAACGCTGCGAGCCCAATGCTCATCCTGGATGAGCTCGCCGGCGGGTGAGAATCTGTGGGCCGCGAGCGGACCGATCTGGCGATTAAACGCCTTGTGCGGCAGCTGGAACCTGAAGTCGATGCCTTGCTTTTGAAGGAGCGTATTCCATCCGTTGACGCCCGCAATCGAGTCCTGCATGAAATCATCCCGCAGCCGTTCATTGAGCGCATTGAGCGCAGGGGCCTCCCTCGTGTTCAAGGCCCCGTTCGCCACCTGGAGTACCGGATAGCTCGCCTCTTTCAGCACATGGTCATCCCGTATGACCTGCTCGCGAAAGCGGCCCTTGAGCCCGGTCGTGTAGAACGTTGCGGCGTTCGATGAGACGTCGGAGCCAAAGAGATCGACGGTCACGCTCGAGTGGAAATTAACGTAGCGTTGGATGGTCGGCAGGTCGATCACGCCGAGCGCCCGCAACCGCGTCGGGTCGTCCGTCTTCGCCTCCTTCATCACCTGCGCGGTGCGCTCGATGATCCGCCGGATGCCGTTACGGCCGACGAACATGTGATGGCCCTCCTCCGTCAGCATGAACTTGGTGGTTCTCGAGAGCGGATCGAAGGCGGACTCGGCGAGCGCCGAGAGCTGGAACTTCCCGTCACGGTCGGTGAAGAAGGTAAACATGAAGAAGGACAGCCAGTCGGGCGTCTTCTCGTTGAAGGCACCGAGGATGCGTGGATTGTCCGCATCCCCGGAGCGCCGCTCGAGGAGCGCCTCGGCTTCCTCACGGCCGTCGCGTCCGAAGTACCGATGCAGGAGATACACCATGGCCCAGAGGTGCCTGCCCTCCTCCACATTGACCTGAAAGAGATTGCGCAGGTCATAGAGCGAGGGGCAGGTGAGCCCGAGATGCCGTTGCTGCTCGACGGAGGCGGGTTCGGTGTCTCCCTGGGTAACGATGATGCGGCGCAGATTGCTGCGGTACTCCCCGGGCACCTCTTGCCAGGCGGGCTCCCCCTTGTGATCGCCGAAGGCGATGGTGCGATCGACTTCGGCAGGATTCAAAAAGATACCCCAGCGGTAATCGGGCATGCGGACATAGCCAAACTGTGCCCAGCCTTCCGGATCCACGCTGGTCGCCGTGCGCAGATACACCTCGTAGGCGCTCGTGCCCTCGGGCCCCATCTCGCCCCACCACTTCAAGAACTCGGGCTGCCAATGCTCGAGCGCCCGCTGCAGCGTCTTGTCGTTGGCGAGATCGACGTTGTTCGGGATCGTCTGCTCGTAATCGATGCTCATGGTGATCTCGAAAGAATTTGGATGGGTCTCGTTTCTCTCAGACGCGCTGCCAGTTAAAGCGCGCCTTGTTGCCGGTACCGAAAACCTTAAGCGCACCGCTCTCGCCGACCGCATTCGGGCGGATGAAAATCCAGTTCTGCCAGGCGGAGAGCCGGCCGAAGATACGGGTCTCCATCGTCTCGGGGGTGCCAAAGCGCAGACTCGCCTCCATGCCGGTCAAAGCATCGGGTGACAAGCTGGTGCGCTCTTCGATGGCCAGGCGGATCTCATCCCCCCAGTCAAGGGCATCGGGCGCCACGGTGATGAGGCCGAGCTCCGACGCTTCCAGGGCAGTAAGCGCCTGCCCGATCGCGGCGCGCACACGCGAAACGGCTTTAACGTCGCCGTAAAAACGGGACTCGATGCGGCTCAGGCGCGCGACGGTCTCGTAAGGACCGAAATTCATGGCCGAGAGCGCAACTCGAGGGGCTCTCGCATTATCGGGATCTGCCAGCATGTAGCTGCGGTCCGCGGCGAGGGCGAGCTCCAAGAGCGTACCTGCGAAACACGAGCCCTCGTCGATGATCGCAAAGAGCGATCGAGCGCTCACCTCCAAACGTGCGAGCGTACGACGGAGCATCCCGAGCGTCTCGCGCACGAACCAGTTGCCGGCATGCGCAGCCAATGCATCATCGGTCGCGAGAATGAGCCGCGAATCGCCACGGGTCGTTAAGATCCAGGTGCCGATATCGAGCTCATTCGTGCGCAGCACAAGGATCGCATCGTCGAGCTCGCGGGCCATCGCGAGCGGCCACCAGCGTGCGCCGAGCGCGAGGATCTCATCGAGACGTTCCGGGGGCGAATCTTCCGGCGCGCGGACCGTCACCGTAGCCGTGCGAGCCTTTCGGTCGATCTGCACGTTGACGGTCGAGTAGTGATAGCCCTCCTCATCGATCGTGCGCGAGAGCGGTGCGAGCCTCACGCCCTCGGCATCCGACGGTCGGTCGCTCCCTGCCGCAAGCTCGAGTGCGCGACGATGAATGAGGTCCTTGAATTGATGAGGTTTGGCATAGTCATCGATCAGGCGCCACTCCTTGGCGCGGGGGGCCCTGATGCCCTCCGGGAGCGTGCAGAAGATATCCGCGTGGTCACGCCGGACCTTGCGCTTGTCCGTCAAGCGCGTGAGTCCCCCTGTGCCGGGCAGCACGCCAAGTAGGGACACCTCCGGCAAACTCACCGCCGCCGACCGGTCATCGACGAGCAGGATCTCATCGCACGCGAGCGCAAGCTCATAACCACCTCCCGCGGTCGTGCCGTTACAGGCCGCGAGGAACTTCAAGCCCGAGTGCCGGCTCGAGTCCTCCATTCCGTTCCTGGTCTCGTTGGTGAATTTGCAGAAATTCACCTTCCACGCGTGCGAGGAGAGTCCCAGCATGAAGATGTTGGCGCCTGAGCAGAAGATCCGATCCTTGGCGCTCGTGAGCACCACCGTGCGCACCTCGGGATGCTCGAAGCGGATGCGCTGCAGCGCATCGTTGAGCTCGATGTCGACGCCGAGGTCATAAGAATTGAGCTTGAGCGTATAGCCGGGCTTTAAGTTCGCACTCTCCTCGACGTCCATGCACAGCGTCGCCACGGGGCCCTCGAACGAGAGTTTCCAGTGCCGGTATCGGTCGGGGTGCGTATCGAAGGTAACGCATTCCGGCCTCTGGGAATCAATTGAAACGGCAGCCTCGGCCATTGAACGGGACCTCGTGAAATACACCCAGGGATCAACCTGCTTCAACCGCCTGTCGCAAGGCCTTGAGACTCTTCTCGACGGTGCTCCCCGAGGTATCCACGACAGCATCCGCCTTGGCGTAGAGCGACTCGCGGGAGGTGAGGATGTGGCGCAGGTCCTCCATCGCCTCGGCGTGCCCGGCCATGGGCCGCATATCCCCCTGCGCGACGACGCGCGCCATGTGCTCTTCCGGAGCGGCCTTGATCCAGATCGTGAAGCAGTTGAGGAGGAGGAGGTTGTAAGTGTCGGGCTCCGAGACTATCCCACCGCCCACCGTGAGCACGATGTCCTCCTGACTGTTGATGACCCGCTCGAGGCAACGGCGCTCGATGCGGCGAAAACCGGGCTGCCCGTAGAGCAGAAACACTTCAGAGAGCTCCATGCCCGCCTCGCGCTCGATCTGCCGGTCGAGCTCAATCAACGGCCGCCGCAGCTCCTTGGCCAGAGCGCTACCGAGCGTGGATTTGCCGGCTCCCCTCAAGCCAATGAGGGTGAGACGCTTGCGGCGCACCGCATCGTCCTGTCCAAACTCCTGCATCAGCCGCTGCAGAGCCTCCTGTGCGCGTTGCGGCGGCAGGCTCTCGAGAAAGCGCCGCAGCTGCCGGTACTCCGTGCCCGATTCGCCCGCATCGAGCAGATCCGTGAGACGAACGCCCAAGGCTGCCGCTACGCGCCGCAACAGAATGACGGAGGCATTGCCCTCCCCGCCCTCGAGCGCGGCGAGATAGCGTTCGGAGACATCCGCGGACTGCGCCAAGAGCTTGCGCGCCATACCGCGCTGCTCGCGCACCTCGCGGACCCGTCGGCCAAGACTCGCGAGAAACTCAGGATCAGCCTTCGCCAAACCGATGGGACTTGCCGAACCCGGCATTCGAGGGTCCCGCGCCTCAATCGCTCTTCGGGATTTGGGGATCGATGCCATGACGTGTAACTATACATCAGGAGATATCCAAGTAAAGAACTATAATACATCAGCCTGACCTAGCCTGGAGCTATCTGGCCTGATCAATGCTCTATGCTGCTTTACTGCATTTCATCTCGGCATTAAATTGCGTCAGATGGAGGACGCGTGCTTGCAAATGATGTGAGCGGCAATTGCGTGGACGAGGACGGCGAGGCTCTCCTCGATCCGGTCCTCGGCAGCGAACTCGCGCGGCTGTCTACCGTGGGTCGCGTGGGCGGCGGGCAGGAGCTCGGGGGTCTAAGGGCGCTGCGCTTCCATCATCAATTCTGCGCTCTTCAAGAGCCCGCCGGCTGGCTCGGACCGCAAGGGGATCAAGCTGCGCACTTCCCGGGCTGAGGAGGCCATCATGTCCAGACCCGCAAGTACACCCGCTCACGAAGAGTTTGCCCCGCTCATCGGCGTTATCACCGAAAGTATCAGAGGTAAAGCTCTCAATCAGGAACTCGAGAACGATCTCAACCGGCGATTCGCCTCTGACGGAACCACCTACAAAGCCATCCTCGATTCGTGCCAAGCGGCCATCGCCGCGGGCTGGATGTGCAACCGAGAGGCGGGCGGTATCAAGTACGGTCGAGTGATCAGGGAGGGTCCGGCAACTCACGGATTCAGTGTCGACGTAGTCGACATGCCACCGATGGCCGGGCCGCACCACGCGCACCCGAATGGGGAAGTTGACCTGATCATGCCGCTTGAGGCGGGGGCCAAATTCGATGGCCGCGGTGCCGGCTGGCTCGTCTACGAACCGGGAAGCGCCCACAGCCCAACGGTGACCGGAGGACGTGCGCTGGTGCTTTACCTTCTGCCCGGAGGCGCAATTGAGTTCACCCGCGGCTAACCCGCCCGGTGAGAGGGAGCATCATGATTAGCTTGAGCTCAGTGGATGAGAGCCGCAGTCCGCCGACCGTCCACATACCGCGTGATTACAATGCGGCCCACGATCTCATCGCGCGAAATCTCCTTGCGGGCAGAGCCTCGAAGCTCGCCTACATCGACGATCACGGCGCCTATACCTATCAAGAGCTCGCAACGCGGGTCAATCGCTTCGCGAACGGGATCACGCGGCTCGGGGTCCGGATGGAGCAGCGGGTGCTCCTCTGTCTTCACGATACGATCGACTTTCCGGTGAGCTTCTTGGGGTGCATCAAGGCAGGCGTCGTGCCGGTCGCCGTCAACACCCTCCTCACTCAATCGGATCTCGAGTACATCTTGAACGACAGCCGCGCCGTCGTCGCGATCGTCTCCGAGCCCCTCCTGCCGATCATTGAGTCCATACGGGGAAGACTGCAGCATCTTTGGCACGTCATCGTCTCGGGATCTACCGAGCGCAGTCATTTCTCGCTCCACGATCTGATGGAAGAGGCACCGGCTACGCATGAGACCGCACCTACGACCTGTGATGACAGCTGCTTCTGGCTCTATTCCTCTGGCTCTACGGGAGCCCCCAAAGGAACCGTGCACGCTCACGGGAGTCTCATCCAGACCGCCGAGCTCTATGCCAAACCCGTGGCAGGTTACCGGGAGGACGATCTGATCTTTTCGGCCTCGAAACTGCCTTTCGCCTATGGGCTCGGCAATTCGCTGATCTTCCCGCTGGCGGTCGGTGCAACCTCGGTCCTGATGTCTGAACGGCCGACGCCAGGCGCGATCATGGAGCGCCTGCGGCGACATCGGCCCACGGTCTTCTGCGCCGTTCCCACAGCGTTCGCGACCTTGCTAGCGCAGCCCGACCTGCCGGGTAGGGAAGAAACCCGTCTTCGCATTTGCACATCGGCCGGAGAAGCTCTCCCTGAGGATATTGGCAAGCGATGGTCTGAGCGCTTCGGTGTACACATTCTCGATGGAATCGGCTCCACCGAGATGCTGCACATTTACCTCTCGAATCATCCTGACCGCGTTTGTTACGGCACCACGGGCACTCCCGTGCCGGGCTACGACGTACGCATCGTGGGCGAGGATGGCCGGGTCGTCTCGCAAGGTGAGACGGGGGAGCTCCATGTGCGGGGGCCAAGCCGGGCTCTTTATTACTGGAACAACCGCGCCCGGACTTCGAGCACCTTTCGCGGGGAGTGGATGCATACGGGCGACAAGTATCGCCAGCGTGAAGATGGCTACTACGTCTACGAGGGACGCTGTGATGATGTATTCAAGGTGAACGGACTCTACGTGTCGCCCGCCGAAGTCGAATCCGTGCTGGTCGAGCACGATGCGGTGCTCGAAGCAGCCGTCGTGGCCAAGGCGGACGCGGAGGGCCTCGTCAAACCATGCGCATACCTGGTACTGAAGCCCGGCCGCAGCGTCACTCTGCGGGAGCTCCAGGAGCACGTGAAGAATCGCTTGGCCCACTACAAGTACCCTCGTTGGGTCGAATTCGTGCCGGATCTGCCAAGGACTGCGACCGGGAAAATCCAGCGCTTCAAGCTCCGTCAGATGGCCGCGGGCAGCGCTTCAACGGAAACGATCGTCCAGTGAGTCCGACGCAATGGATTCCTATACGGGATCGGCGGATCGAATATCGATGGTTTAGTCCCGAGAAGCCGATCGCGGGACGACCCACCGTCGTAATGCTCCACGAGGGTCTCGGATCCGTATCCATGTGGAAGGACTTTCCGCAGAAACTGGCAGAGGCCACGGAAACGCGCGTGGTGGCTTATTCCCGCTTCGGCTACGGCGACTCCGATGCGCCGGCCCCAAGGCCCATTGCCACGCGGATGCTTGAAGAGGAAGCCCTCAGCGTCCTTCCCGAGTTACTTCGCGCATTGGGCATCGAGCGCCCAGTATTGTTCGGTCACAGCGACGGAGCGTCGATCGCCCTCATTTACTCAGGCACCCATCCGGATGAGGTGAGCGGAGTCATCGCCATGGCCCCGCACGTCTTCGTCGAAGATATGTGTATCGCGAGCATCGAGAGCGCGAAGCAGGCTTACCTCGAGACCGACTTGCGTGAACGACTCGCCCGCTACCATCGCAATCCGGATCGCGCCTTCTGGCAGTGGAACCGCCTATGGCTCGATCCCGAATTTCGCGCCTGGAATATCGAGCATTACCTGCCATCCATACGATGTCCGCTGCTTCTCATCCAGGGGAACGAAGACGAATACGGCACAATGGAGCAACTCGAGCGGATTATGCGCGGCGCGAGGCTGACCGAGGCCCTCAGGCTCGCTCACTGCGGTCACTCGCCGCATCGGGATCAAACCGCCCAGGTGCTCGCGGCGGCCCGCGAGTTCATGGAGAAACGGATCTGCCGAAAGCAGCGACACCCAGACCATACGTGAACTCAGAATCTCTAATTTACCCTCTGCAATCTCCCCCTCCTCCCGGTGAAACCGTGGAAGTCGCGCCGGGCGTTCTGTGGCTCAGAATGCCGCTGCCCATGGCTCTCAACCACATCAACCTGTGGGCGCTCGCCGATGGAGATAGCTGGACTGTCATCGATACAGGCATTCAGACGGCCGAGACTGCGGCGGCGTGGCAGAGCGCTTTCTCAGGACCCCTCTGTGGTCGCCCTATCGGGCGCGTGATCTGCACCCATATGCACCCGGATCACATCGGCATGGCCGGTTGGCTGACCCGCCGCTTCGATTCTCAACTCTGGATCACGCGCCTCGAGTACACCACCTGCCGGATGCTGGTCGCGGATACCGGCCGCAAGCCACCGGTGGACGCTCTCAGGTTCTACGGGGCGGCCGGGTGGGATGACAAAGAGCTCGAGGCTTACACGGCGCGCTTTGGCGAGTTCGGTAAGCTCATCTATGCGCTGCCGGACAGTTTTCGTCGGATCGATGACAGGGATGAGATCGAGATCGGGGGTCGAATCTGGCAAGCCGTCATCGGACGGGGCCATTCGCCGGAGCATCTGTGCCTGTACTGTCCGGCGCTTGCTCTGATGATCTCCGGCGACCAGGTGCTGCCCCGAATCACTTCCAATGTGTCCGTATTCCCGACAGAGCCAGAAGCCGACCCGCTCGCCGACTGGCTCGCCTCGATCACGGAAATCGGCCATCGGATTCCAGACGATGTTCTCGTGCTCCCCTCGCACAACGAACCGTTTCGAGGTCTGCACGCGCGCCTCGACCAGCTGAGCACCGGACACGAGGAGGCGCTCCGCCGACTGCGAGAAGCACTCCGGGAGCGCAAGAGAGC
>Ga0335074_10011944_pt1 | contig 12160 bp, 8 predicted proteins | sample Lox_Sample_23_FD_206715 | JGI IMG/M metagenome (GOLD analysis project Ga0335074, IMG submission 206715) | Soil microbial communities from Loxahatchee National Wildlife Refuge, Florida, United States - Lox_Sample_2.3 | ecosystem: Environmental > Terrestrial > Soil > Wetlands | place: USA: Florida...
TATATGCTTCGGGATTGAGAAACAAACCGGCGGGAGCGGCATAGAGCGGCGCGCCTGTGTAATCCGGCCGGATGGTGTTAGTAAATCCGGTGCCGGGATCGGGCGCCAGATAGACCGGTGTCTCCGGCAGGCCGCTCGCGGCGGTGATCTGCGCCGCCACATTCCACTCCTTGAAGAGCGCGCCTCGCCAACCGGAGAGCAGCGTGCCGCCGCCGATTCCCATACCGGTCGAGTATTGTAACTGCGCGTTCAGCACGTTGCGCTGATCGAAGGTAGATAGCCCGCGCTCCGCGGCGAGATCGTGCCAGTTTTGGGCGATGGCCAGCGTCGCGGGACCCGCCGGAGGACTGGTCGGGGAAGAGGCAGGCGCGGCATTTGGGCTGTTCTGGCCGGTGGCGCTGGCGCCCTGACCTCCCAGCGCGGCATCGTCATCAATCGACTTAGAGTAAGTGTACAACAGCGTGGCGGTAAATCCGTTATGCAGCCTGCGGCGCAACTGTATTTGGCCTGCCTGGCGCGTAGAATTTCCATAAGAAGTCAGATAAGCAAAACCAATGGGACAAGTAGGACACGGATTCGCCGCTCCAATGGGATAAGTATTCGGCAAAAACTCCTGCGGCCCGTTGGTTCCTTTGATGCCGAGGTAGGTGGCAGTCAGTTGCATGGAAGCGGGCAGATCGCGCTGTAGAGAAGCTTGCCAATTCTGCGCGTATCCGGGCCGGAAATTCGGATCGATCGCGAATGTATTGGTGATGGCGGCCGGTGGCGCGGTGAACCCATTGGCCAGAGTAAGTGGATTCGCGGCAGTGTTTTCGATGCTCAGAGTCTTCGATAGCGGCGGCTGTTGAGCCATCTCGACCGCGATGGTCTGATAGACGGACGTGTCGTAGTAAATTCCATAACCCGCGCGGATAATGGTTGAAGAGCCGGCGATAGGACGCCAGGCGATGCCTACGCGCGGTTCGATGCCGCGCTTGTCCGGACGCACCAGGGAACTTGGATAGTGCTGCCCAGTAAGTGAACCGATGGGATCGTCCGCTACCACTGGCGCAATAGCCGCGAACTCCGGCGGGATATCCAGATTCGCCAGGCGGCCATATAGTTCGGTGATCGGCGCGCCATATTCCCAGCGCAGGCCCGCATTCAGAGTAAATTCGGAATTGATCCGCCAATCATCGTTTAAGAAAGCATCGTAGACTGACTCACGGAAGTATTTATCGGCATTGCCGAACGCGATTGCACTGGTATCGGGAACGCCTAACAGAAAATCGGCGAAGTCATTTCCGGTGGCTGCGCCAGTGAATGTAAAACTGCCCCGCGGATTCTGCTGCGCCAGATAATTGAATTCCTGGCGGCGAAAGTCACTGCCGAAGGTGACATTGTGGCCACGATGATACCAGCGGGCAGCGTCCGAGAAACCGCTGGTCTGGTTGCGGTCGAACGAGCTTTCGGCATCCGTCAGGCCCGCGATTCCGCTTGAAAAAGTGAGATTCGGCGGTCCCCAATTCATGGGTGTCTGATCGTTGCCTGAGATACCCGCCTCACCCGAAACATTCTCGCGGTCTTCGAAAAACGGCGTAATATGCGTAGCCAGGCGGCTGAACTGATATCCGAAATTCAGGAACCAGGACTGATTCAGCCGGTGCGACCAATTGAGGCTGGTGTTGATGCCTAGCAGGTCCGTGGTATCGAGAAAGCCAAACAGATTCGGTGCGCTTTCCCGCATGCTCTGGAAAGCGAACCGCCCGTATATTTGATCCTTGTTTCCGAGCGTCTTATTAAGCCGCGATTGCAATGCGTCCTGATGGGTGGGACTAAGCAGCGGGACTTGGTAGTTATAACCGGAGCCGGTGAAGTTAGGAAGAGGATAGTAATTCAGTAAAGCCTTCGCTTGCGGGCTGATAAGAGTTTCGGGGATTATATTATGGGGGAAGGGAACGCCGGTAAGTGGGTTCGTGACGGTCGACGTAAAGATCCCGTTACGCTCCGACGCAGTGGGCATCAGCCCGGGCGTATCCGTAACGCTATTGTTGCGCGTCCACTGATAGGCGACGAAGAAATTAGGCGGGCGCTGGAAGAGGTGTGGAATCTTCAGCGGACCACCTAGTGCGGCAACGCCGGTGAGCCGGTTGTAACTCTCCTTCGGCGTATTTTGGCCGGTGAGCGAAAATGGCTCGGCATCCAAAGCCGAGTTATCTACAATAATGCCGAAGCTGCCGTTGTATAAGCCTCTCCCGCCTGTCCGATTATTTCCGAACGCGGCCCATTGGGCGAAGGGTGATGCCGCGCCGTTTTGCGAACTGCCATTCACCAGGAAACCATCTGCGGCGCGTTCGCTAAGATTCTCGTCGGGGGACTCATTGGCCGGTGTCTGCTTCGCCCTGGCGGGCTGTTCGGCTGGGGGAGGCGAGGGGCCCGGTGACGGAGTTGCTGGCGCAGCCTGAATTTCAGCTTTGATTTGATCGAGCGGAAGCAGCTTTAGCGCCCACTTAGCGGGCGGCATGTCAGGCGCAACCGTGATCTCCTGTTTCAGCGGCGCAAAGCCCGACATCTGAATTTTAATGCTCCATGTTCCATCGGTCAAATTGGGGAAATCATAGAAGCCTCCGAGATCCGTGATGGCCGTCACTTGCTTCTCGCCCTGAGAAACGGTAACCATCGCGCCGGGGACAGGCAATTCGTTGAAAGTGACCTGGCCGCGATACTCCGCCGCACTTAGAGACCCTATTATGACACCGCCGAGCAATAAGAAGGTAAGCCAAGTCATTGGATCGTGTACAAGTCCAAATCGCGGCTTATGCCCGTATGTGCATCCAAGGTCACCGGTAAGGCGCCCGCCGCGCTCAACGTATTGGAGTCAGGAGATAGATACTCGAAAGTCGCGAGAATACGGTAAGTTCCCGGCGCCAAATCGTCGAAACGATACTGGCCGTGGGTATCGGTGATGGCGGTGCGCAGATCGGCCTCGCGTTTGTTCTCCGTCAAGTTATAAGCTTCGAGGTACACGGGCGCGCCCGGAACCGGATCATTGGAGTCTCTGACAACTCCGTGGATAGAACTGGCACCGGCTGAAACAGTGAATCGTAACCCCGAATATCCGGGAGAAGTAAGTTCCTGCCAGCCATCCGGACGCCCACGGTTGGCCGTATTGCCGGCCACGGAAGAAACGTAATAACCCGAGGGCGGGTCCAACAATACTTCCCAACGGCCAATAGGCAGCGTCGCAGACCCATGATGCACGGGCAGGACGGATGAGGTATCGCCGCCGGCCAGATCCCCTTGCCGGATTCGAATTTCGGCGTCAGCGCCGTCCGGAGCGCCAGCCACGCTTACACCGGATGGCCCGCGGAGCAGCAATGTGACACCCGCGTCCGCCCCGAGCAGGACGTGTTGGTATGCTCCCAAAACCTTGTCGCCGGGCGCCGGATCGGACGGCGATTGCGCAAAGACATCGTACTCGCCGGGCGGCAAGCGGGTGAATTTGTACTTAGTGGCGACGACCGTTCTACGGCCGGTGTCGGAAACCAAAGTAATGGAGGAATCCGCGCCGGGCGGCAACCTTTCCACATCAACTGACAGACCATATAACCGCCCCGTCAGCGGGCGCACATCCACATCATCTGCGTCCTGTTCGGGGAGTAACTCGACCATGCGTGCCTCATCGAGCTTGCCCGTTTCCTTGGAGTAAGTCGGCAAGTAAGACTCGCCGTTTGACTGCTCGCCCGCCGTTCGCACGATGTAAGTCCCTGGCGGCAAGCCATGCAAACGATACACGCCGCGATCGTCGCTGGTCGCATGCGCCATCAATTCGGGAGGTTTGGAATCCCGGTAAGCCAGCACCTCGTGCTCGGGCAAGCCTTCTTCATTTTCGTCAACGACCGTCCCATTTATCGCGCTATAGCGGAACAGCCGGATACTGAGGAAGATCCGGTCCTCTTCTTTGAGTGACACCGGGACGCCCGCCGAGTTCCATCGCTTTTGGCCATATTCGGCCGGCATGAAATTAGCACGCGATGCCCGAACGAGATAGGCGCCTTCGGGCAATGACTCGAACATGAAACCGCCGTGCGTGCTTGTCCGCATGGATCGCGGTGCGCCGGGAGTTCCACCGAGAGGCTGGAGGGTTACGCGCGCGCGTGCCAGCGGTTTGCTGGTCAAATTCTCGACCACCGAGCCGCGGATCACAGCGCCGTGCAAAGGTAAAACGCAGGCCGCGGCGGCGAAGGTGGTGGTGATTGGGATGCGTAAGTTGCTTCGCATGGCCGCGTCGCTTCTTTGTTATGACGTGTTCCGCAAACAGGACGTTGGACAAAGATTCAGTTTGCCGACGGCCTCTCGATGTGATCGATCACAATGGTATCCACGGGCCCTTTCTGCGATTCGAGTTTCAGTCCGAGTTGTTCCTGCACAGCCGTGAAAATCGATGGCCCGGAAGCGTCAGGAGGCGGAGGAGCCGCGTCCCTGGGCGGTTCGCCGGCGCCGTGAAACATCTGGCCCTGGCTTTCGTCGGGCGTCCACTTCAGAGTAAAATCGTACTCACCCTTCAGACCGGTTTTATCCACCACCAGCGTGCCGATCTGGCGCGAAAGAACGTCTGCGAACCTTGTAAGATCAACGCCGATAACTGTAAGTTCTCCGCGCCCCATACGAATGCCTCGCCCGGGCATGGGACCGCCGGCGGTGGGCGGACCGGGAGGGCCTTTCGACGGGTCGAATTCCGGAGCTGTCGTAAGGTGAAACTTAGGCCCGTTCTTCGACACCACTAATGCATATTCCGATAACTCCTTGGTCTCATGATGTATGGCTAACTTGAACCGGTCGGCAAGCATGCCTTGCAGCATCTGTCTCAGTCGCGTTTCACGCTCGTCGCGGGAGAGCCGCTTATCGCCGTCGGGTGATTCTTCGGGTTTCGCTTCGATGTCGTAGTGCTCGGAATCGATCCAGCCCGGCGCGTCCGAAAGCTGCGAGTCTTTTATCCCAAAAGCTTCTTGCAGGAGAAAGCGCACGGTGATGTTCTTGGCCTGGAAGCGGCCGCCGGGCATCATGCCGATCATTATGCCGCGCGTGCCTTCATGATTTGGCTTGATGGACACGACCTCGAATGCGGCGGGCTGCTGTGCAACGATGACCACGCCGCTCAATAGGAGTAACCCGCCAACAAATCCATAGGTGCACTTACTTTGTATTTTCATGCTGATCTAATTCTCCGTAGGCCGTTCTACATGATCGGCGACGATGGTATCCACCGGCGCCTTTTGCGATTCCAGTTTCAAGCCAAGCTGTTCCTCGAGAGCCGTAAAGAGCGATGGACCGGATGCATCGGGTAGGGCCTCGCCATCCGGTCCGGTGGGAGTCCAAATCAGCGTGAAATCATAGTCGCTCTTTAAACCGGTTTGATTGATCACCACCCGTCCGGTCTGGTGCGAAAGCACGTTCACAAAGCGATCCATGTTCTGCGCCATTGCACTAAGTTCGCCGCGGTTCATGCGGAAACTGCCCCTCGGCTGAGGATCGTCCGGCCCGGGGGGATTCGCCGGTAAAGGGCCGTCAGGCGCGGTAGCCGACTCGTGCATTTTGGGCCCGTTCTTCGCCACCACCAGCGCGTAAACCGTCTGCTCCTTCATTTCGTGATGAACGGTCAACTTGAACCGGTCCGCGAGTAACGACTGCAACATTAAGCCAAGTTGCGCCGTCTGTTCCTCGTGACTCAACTTCCGTAACTGTTCCGCCGCGGAATCGTCTTGCTTGGCCTCGATTATGTAATTTTCGGAGTCAGCCCAGCCAGGCAGACCGCTAACTTGAGATTCATTTACGTGATAGGCGAACTGGACCAGGAACCTCAAAGTAATTCCCGCAGCATAGAACCTTCCCGGTTGGGCATTGATGCGGAAGAGATCCGCCGCGCCGTGATAAGGCTTGATGGATGCCACATCGAATACGGCATGCGTTCCGCCAGCCGCGGCGACCGATTGGGCGGAAACGCGCGGCGCGGCCAGCACGCCAAATGCCACAGGCGCCGCAACGGCCGTTAATCCAGCCGCGGCCAGCAGCAACTTTTTCGGAAAACTCAGTTTGTTCGCGGGCCGCTGCGTCATGATACGCACGATCCGCTTCTTAAGATCCGATCCGGCGATTCCCGACACGCATGCGAGGGGCGATTCCAGATAAAACTGGCAGGTCTTCAAGATACTCTCGGCGTAAGTCTCGCGCGCATTGCCCAGCCGCAATACTTCTTCGTCACAGGCGCGTTCGCGCTCCTCCACTAATCGCGCGCCGATCCACCACACCAGCGGATGAAACCAATAGACGGCTTCTACTAACATGTGCGCGGCGGCGGCTAAGTTGTCACGGCGGCGAATGTGACATATTTCGTGCGCCAGGATGGCCTGTAAGTGGCAGCGTTCAAGATGTGCGGAAATGCCCTCCGGCAGCAGCAGCACCGGCCGGAAAATCCCGAAGACACCCGGTTCCACTGACGCAGGCGACGAGCGCACTGGAATGCCCGCTATCATTTCGACCGATGAAGCGGCGCGCACCGCGGCGCCGATGTTCCGCCATCGCCGCCACCAGTAGCCGGCAGTCACCAGGGCACCGCATACCCAGATCGCCAGGAGGATCTCGGGAAACAGGCTCGCATGCGACACACGCGGCAAGACGGCGGGCAGTGAAGTCAACGCCGGGAACGGCCGGCCGATCTGCTCCACGATAACTGGGAGCACAACTCCGGCAGCCGTCTTACTTACTACCAATCCCCCTGTAACAGACCCGACTTGGTTACCCAGCGCGATCAGCAGCGAGAACGGGATCAGGAATTTCAGCGATGCCGCCAGCCAAAGCCAATACCGCGTGCGCGCGTGATTCGAACGCAAGACAAACGCCAGCAGCCCCATGATGCCCGCGAACACCGTCGATTGCCACAGATGATTCGCCATCTGATTTATTGCCGCCGAAGTAAGATAGACGTAAGTCACGCGGATTGGTCCTCCTTCGCCAGTTTGCGCAAGGCTTGCTGAGCTTCCTTGACATCTTCCAGCGTGAGCTTGCGGGACTCGACTAAGTGCGCCATGATGGGCTGCGTACGGCCGCCGAACAGGCCCAGCAATTCGTCGATTAACCTGCCTTGGGCCGCATCGCGCGAAACCACGGCCGCGAAGATGTGCGCGTTGCCGATCTTCCTCATCCGCCGCACAGCCTTCTTCGCTTCCAGGCGGTAAACCGTGGTCTGGACAGTGGTATAAGACGGCCTGCCGCGTTCCGGGAAGGCCTCCTGAATCTCGCGGATCGAAACTGGCCCGCGGTCCCACAAGGCTTGCATGATCCGCAGCTCGAGTTTGCTGAATTTGGGCGTGGCCATATTTCTACTATATATGTTTGTTATGCTACTACGCCAATGTGTGGGTGTCAAGCGGCGCGCGTTTGGCTTGCGGATCCGGGCTGCCTGCTTTCTTGGGCGCATTCATATAAAATAGTCTGGAATCCGATTAGCTGATTCAAGAGGTGCGAACGTTGGCTGCGCTACAACCCGCTGCCGGTTTCAACCGCGCCTTGCGCGCGAAAGATGACGCGGAGGCGTTTCGAAACCTGCTCGAAGCCGCCGAAGCAGGTTGCCTGCGCGCCCAATTCCTGGTGGGATTGGCGTACCACACCGGCTGCGGCGTCGCGGCCGATGGCGAGCGCGCCGCGTATTGGTACCGCAAGGCTGCGTGCGGCGGAGACGGCCATGCCATCGCCAACCTGGGCGTGCTGAGCTTGCCCGGTCACGGCCTATCCACCAGCGATGCGGAGGCTTATGCCTGGGTCCAATCCGCCGTGGGGCTGGGGCACGCGTGGCTCCGGCCTGCGCTCGCCGCGCTCGAACGGCGCATTACCACCGGCGCCGCCGATCGCGAAGCCGCGCGCATCCTTGCTTCTGTTTCTCCGGAAAAACCTCAGTTCCGTGCCTGCACGCGCGCCGAGTGCGATCCCTCGCGCTGCGACGTTGCCTGATTCCCATGCGCAGAGTTCCCTTTTCACAATCCCTCAAAATCATCGAACGAGGCTCGCGCAACTGGCTGGCCGGCCGGCCGATCGTGGTGTCATTTGAAGTCACGGACTCCTGCACCTGCCATTGCCGCCATTGCGATCACGGCGGGCCGCGCGACGATTCACGCAACCTCGCACCCGCCGAGTACCGCCGTTATATGCAGGAATTGCGTCCTTGCGTAGTGCAGGTATCGGGCGGTGAACCGCTGCTGCGTCCCGACTTGCTTGAGATCGTGCGCCATATCAAGGAATCTTCCGGCCTTCCTTACACCATCCTGGTATCAAGCTGGTCGCTCATGACTCCGGAGTTATATGTCCAATTACACAGCGCCGGAATCGATCAGTTCTCCGTCAGCCTCGATTTTCCCGATGACCGGCACGATTACTTCCGCAGTTATCCCGGACTCTATAGGCACTTGGAAGACCTCGTTCCGCGTATGGCGTGCCTGGGGTACGACGATATCGTGCTCAACTCCTGCATCACCAGCGAGAACCTGGAAGAAATCGAAGCCATCGCGGCGAAGGCCCGGGAGTGGGGCGTCAACTTGTGTTACAGCGCTTACTCGCCGCTGCGCACGGGTTGCCGGAGTTTGTTTCCTTCCTCGCCGGAGCAATTGGCCGCGCTGCACAGGGGCTTGGATGGCGTGGAGGCACAGCGCGACGGCACCAACTGGATCGTCAACAGCCGTAGCACGCTGGATGCGACCAGGCGCTACTTTGAGAACTCGGGAACGCCCGGCTGCAAGGCGGGCCATCGTTTCCTGGTGGTCACCTGCGATGGCGCACTGCAGCCGTGTTCCATGCAGTTCCACCGTTACCCGCTCGACCAGCGCGCGCGCATGATTCGCGAATTCACGGCGAATAATACATGTGATCAGTGCTACGTTTCCATTCGGTCTTACTTGGATAAGACCTTTCCCCAATTGCTGTGGGAGAACGTCAGCGGATTCTTTTCCATCAAGACCTGACGCGCCGTTGCACCCGCCGGGACTGACTCCGCGGTCCTCACCAGCTGATTTGACGAACTCGCTCCCATTATGGGACCATTTGGCGAACAGCATCCCGATGCCGGGAACGCCCTGGACCACTGGTACAGAGCGCAAAACGGGCCAACTGCGGCAGTTTCGCCGAAATATGGCCGATGATCGCCAATACCCTGTGCCGCCGCATGCGCCCCATGAGATACTCGCTTATCTAGTGGAGTCAAGCGGCATCTAAAGACCTCCTGCCGGTTTTCGGAACGCGGGGACGGGTCTCGGAGGTGCTCCGCGGCAAACGTTCGATCAGCAAGGTTCGGGCGAAGAAACTGGCCTCTCTCTTCAAGGTCGCGGCGGATCTGTTCATCTAGCGAAGCGGGCCTCAAAACCACCAGCCACCAGCGGCTAAACGCCCCACAAATCGCTGCTGCCCGCGCCCGCCGGCACTAACTCCGGCTCGGCGGCTTCCGCGGGCGCGCCTTCGTAGGCCGGCAGCAGCCAATGATGATAACTCGCCAAGCGGCCGCGGCTGGCCTCCAGATAAAGGAAACGCAATTCGGCGGCGACGCGCCCGGTCACGCCCGATCCCACCGGCCGATGATCCACGCGCGTTACCGGCGCCAACTCCACGGCCGTGCCCGTAAAGAAGATTTCATCCGCGAGATACAACTCGCTGCGATCCACCGGCCGCTCGATCACCTCCAGGTGCAGTTCGTTCCGCGCCAGTTCCATGACGCAGTTGCGGGTGATGCCTTCCAGAATATTCTCGGTGCCGGGCGGCGTGATCAGCTTGCCGTTGCGCACCAGAAAGATGTTGCAGGTCGCGCCTTCGGCCACGTGCCCCGCTTCGGTGAGGAAGATGGCTTCGTCGAAACCGTTGCGGCGCGCTTCATCGCCCGCCAGGGCGCTGTTCACATACGATCCGCAGATCTTGGCGCGTCCCGGAATGGCGTTGTCTTCCACGCGCCGCCAGGAAACCACGCCCGCATGCAGGCCGTTCTTGCTCTCCAGATAGTCGCCGAACGGAACCGCGATCACCGAGAAGGCGTCGCGGTCGTCGGGATTCACGCCCACGCGCTCGGCCGATTTGTAAGCCAACGGCCGCACATAGATATGCGACTGGAAACGGTTGCGGCGAATCAGTTCCACCGCGATGCCGCATAGTTCACTGGCATCCGGCGCGATGCCGATGCGCAGGATGCCGGAGTTGGCCTTCCAGCGGCGGAAGTGGTCCAGGGGACGCATCAGAAAAAGCTGCTCCTGGTGCTCATCCCAATAGCCGCGAATGCCGTCGAACACACCCGTGCCATAGTGCAAGGCGTGCGTCAGGACGCTGACTTTCGCCTCGCGCAACGGCACGTAGCGATCATCGAAATAGACAATGACGTCCGAGTAGTCTTCAGTTTTCATGACGGATCTCCTGTACCCTGGCCCTGACAGGCGCGGCTGTAAGATGTGCCCGTTCCCGGCCGAGCGCCAGAGCGGCCAGATCGATGTCGATCCAGCGCGGATTCACCAACTTCCTAAGGGCGGCGCCGATATGCTCTTCGGAAAGCATGCCGCTCACCTTGAGCAGCGCGCCCAACATCACTACATTGCCGGCTTTAGCCGCTCCCAATTCATCGGCGAGACTGGTAAACGGCAATGCCAGATTGTGCACATCGGCGCGCAGGCAATCATCCGGCAATGCGGTTCCGTTGTAGATTACCCAACCGCCGGGCTGCACGCTGCCGATAAATTTGCGCAGCGACGGCTCGTTGAACGCCATCAGCACATTCGGCACCGACACCAGCGGCGAATCGATAGCTTTGTTTGAAAGGCGCACCTGGCAGTTCGAAGTGCCCGACCGCATCTCCGGACCGTAGGACGGCAGCCAGGAAACTTCCAGCCCGGCGGCTAGTCCGGCTTCGGCCAGGATCTCGCCGAGCAGGAGAACGCCTTGTCCGCCGAAACCGGCGATCTTTACGCGAGCATCGGTTGCTTCGCGACTGATGCTCGCCGGGGTTAGGGGTCGGGGGCTGGGAGCTGGGGTTTTGTTTACCGCGGACAGGCCGAGAATGCCGGGCACGTCTGATAACGCGGGTTGCGGAGCCGGGGCCGGACGGGGTTGCGCTTCTTTGGTGCGGTCGCGGTACACGCCTAGCGGAAAAGTCTTGGGCATCTCTTCCAGTACGCGGCGTTGGGCGTCGAGTGGGTCGAGCTTCCAGATGGTCGGACAAGGCGACAGTACTTCCACCAGCGAAAAGCCTAAGCCCTTCACCTGGTAGTCGATCGCGCGCTTGAGGGCTCGCCCGGTATTCATGATCTGCTTGTTGTTGCCTAAAGCCACTCGCTCGATATAGACCGGCGCTTCGAGCGATGCCAGCAGCTCGCTCACGTGCATCGGATAGCCTTCATTCCAGGCGCTGCGTCCAAATGGCGACGTGGTGCTTTTCACGCCCAGCGGCGTGGTCGGGGCCATCTGCCCGCCGGTCATGCCGTAGATGGCATTGTTGATGAAAATCACCGTGATCGGCTCGCCGCGATTGGCGGCATGCACGATCTCCGCGCAGCCGATGGCCGCCAGGTCGCCATCTCCCTGATAGCTCAGCACCACGCTTTCCGGACAACTGCGTTTCACGGCGGTGGCCACGGCGGGCGCGCGCCCGTGCGCCACCTGGATGTTGCCTACGTCGAAATAGTAATAAGCGAACACCGAGCAACCTACCGGACTGATCAGGATGGTGCGGTCCTGGATACCTAATTCGTCGATGGCGCGCGCGATCAACTTATGCACGATGCCGTGCCCGCATCCTGGGCAGTAGTGCGTCTGATGCTGCAATTCGGCCTTGCGCTCGTAAACCGGATAGAACGATTTGGCCCTCTCGTGCGTGACGACATAACCAGCGCAAAGGGGCGCGGCCGCCCCGTTTTGCGCGATTAGATTAGACATATACGGCCTCCAAATGGCTGGCGATCGCCTCCAGCTCCGCCAGCACCTCCTCCGCGGTCGGTACGTTCCCGCCCGCGCGGTAGTAGAGATCCACCGGACGATGCCCATTCACCGCCAGCCGCACATCCTCCACCAGTTGACCGGTGCTCAGCTCGACTACCAGGAATTTGCGCGCGCTGCGGCATAGGGCGCGCAGTCGCGCCGCGGGGAAGGGATACAGCGTAATCGG
>Ga0335074_10011945_pt1 | contig 12160 bp, 7 predicted proteins | sample Lox_Sample_23_FD_206715 | JGI IMG/M metagenome (GOLD analysis project Ga0335074, IMG submission 206715) | Soil microbial communities from Loxahatchee National Wildlife Refuge, Florida, United States - Lox_Sample_2.3 | ecosystem: Environmental > Terrestrial > Soil > Wetlands | place: USA: Florida...
CGTCGATCAGCGTGTCGCAGATCTCGGTGATGTGCTTGGTCAGCCTGCCGATCATGCGCGGGGTGAACCCGCGGTTCACGAAGCTGCGCTGCCTGGTGTGCTGCGGCGGGTCCATGTTGAGCATCATCAGCCGCTGCATCTCGATGTGCGATTCCAGCGGCTCGGACAGCTGCACGAGCCGCCGGCTGGAGGAGAAGACCTCCGGGTGCCGGGAGATGTGCCCGATGTCGGCGTGCCTGGTCACGGCCCAGAACCCGGGCCACGCCGGGTCGCCGCCGTACGAGTGCCAGTACACCGGGGCGTGCTCGCGCAGCCAGGCGAACTGATCGTGCGGAGCGCCGCCGCGCCGGTAGGTGTCCGGGTCTACAAGGTTGATCTCGGGAGCCATCGCGGCCCTCCGTCCGTGGCTGGAGCCGGTATCACCGACGATACGATTATCCGGGCCAGAACACCCGCCTCGCTGGGCCCGCCCGGCCGGGCTGGCGGCCACGTCGCAGCAGCGGCGATCCGCGCTACGTGTAGCGTTATTCGCTGTGGACGACGATTTCCAGATCTCCTACGAGGGTGTCGCGCTTGGCGTCCCGGTGATGACCAGGGATGGCGAAGAATTCGGCATCCTGGAACATGTCCTCGCGGTGGAAGAGGAAGACATCTTCGAGGGCATCGTCGTGTGGGTCGGCGGCGGGGCCTGGTCCCAGCGCAAGGCCCAGCGAGAGCTCAGCGCGGGTCATCACTCCACCGCCCGGTTCCTTGAGACGTTCCGCCACAACGACCTCCGGTTCGTCGCGGCGGACAAGGTGGCGGTGATCACTGTTGGCTACATCCGGTGCGACCTGGACCGGGCGGAGGTCGGGCTGCTCCAGCCGCCGTCCGGCGCGCCGGTCTTCTACGCCAACGCCATCGACCAGGCCGGGCCGGGCCCGCATGTGTACACGGGGCGGTACGGGAACCAGATGTATGGGGGCATGTTCGGCCGGGCCCGGTGGCGTCAGGAGTAGCCCCGGCCCTGGTTTATCCGTCTTCTGGACGGCCAGGACCCTGTCCTGGGCCGGTACCGGGGTCTCGGCGTGCCGCCGCAGGCTGCGCGCCTGCGCTACGATGAGCGTCATGAGCCCTGACGCCCGCCCCACGCTTGACGGCATCGAAGACAAGTGGATGCGCCAGTGGGACGAGGCGCGTGTAGTACAGGTTTGACCGCACCGCCGATCGCGGCGACGTCTATTCGATCGACACTCCCCCGCTGACCGCGAGCGGGTCGGTGCACCTCGGGCACGCCTTCTCGTACACCCACCCCGACCTGGTCGCGCGGTTCTGGCGGATGCGCGGCAGAGAAGTGTTCTACCCGGTCGGGTGGGACGACAACGGCCTGCCGACCGAGCGCCGGGTGCAGAACTACTACGGCGTGCGGTGCGATCCCTCGCTGCCCTACGACCCGGAGTTCACCACGCCCGGTTCGGGGCGCGCGGCGCCGCGCGCGCAGGTGCCGGTGTCGCGGCGTAACTTCGTCGAGCTGTGCCTGGAGCTGACCGAGCAGGACGAGCGCGCGTACGCGGAGGCGTGGCGGCGCCTCGGCCTTTCGATGGACTGGTCCATCGCCTACCGGACCATCGACGACCGCGCGCAGGCCGTCTCGCAGCGCGCGTTCCTGCGCGAGCTGGCCGACGGCGAGGCGTACCTGGCCGAGGGGCCGTCGCTGTGGGACGTGACGTTCGGCTCCGCGGTCGCCCAGGCCGAACTCGAGGAGCGCGACGTGGCCGGCAGCTACTGCCGGATTGGATTCCTGAACGGGAACGCCCCGGTCCTGGTGGCCACCACCCGGCCCGAGCTGCTGCCGGCCTGCGTGGCGCTGGTCGCGCATCCGGACGACGCGCGGTACGCCGGCCTGTTCGGGCGCACGGTGACCACGCCGCTGTTCGGGGTGCCGGTGCCGGTCTTCGGGCACCGGCTGGCCGACCCGGCCAAGGGCACCGGCATCGCCATGGTCTGCACGTTCGGCGACACCACGGACGTGACCTGGTGGCGGGACCTGGGCCTGGACACCCGCCCGGTGATCGGCAAGGACGGGCGGCTGCTGGATGGCCCGCTGCCCTGGCTGGCCAGCCCGTCCGGCCAGGCCGCGTACCGGGAGCTGGCCGGGCTGCCGGCCGCACGGGCCCGGGCCCGGATCATCGAGCTGCTGCGCGCGGCCGGCGAACTGCACGGCGAGCCCGAGCCGGTCGTGCATCAGGTGAAGTTCTTCGAGTACGGCGAGGCTCCGCTGGAGATCGTCGCCACCCGGCAGTGGTACATCAGGAACGGCGGACGCGACCCGGGCCTGCGTGAGGCGCTGCTGGCCCGCGGCCGGGAACTGGACTGGCACCCGCCGCACATGCGGTCCCGGTACGAGGACTGGGTGGCCGGTCTGGCCGGTGACTGGCTGGTCAGCAGGCAGCGCTACTTCGGCGTGCCGGTCCCGGTGTGGTACCCGCTGGACGAGTCCGGGGCCCCCAGGTACGACGCCCCGATCGTGCCGGACCAGGGCATGCTGCCGGTCGACCCGGCGGCCGGCGCCCCGCCCGGGTACGACGAGAGCCAGCGCGGCGTGCCCGGCGGGTTCACCGCGGATCCCGACGTGATGGACACCTGGGCGACGTCGTCGCTGAGCCCGCGGCTGGCCTGCGGCGGCCTGGGCGGCGACGCGGAGGACCTGTTCGGCCGGGTGTTCCCGATGGACCTGCGGCCGCAGGCGCACGACATCATCAGGACCTGGCTCTTCTATACGGTGCTGCGCTCGCACGTGCACGAGGGCGTGCTGCCGTGGCGGCACGTCGGGGTCTCGGGCTGGATCCTGGACCCGGACCGGAAGAAGATGTCCAAGTCCAAGGGCAACGCCGCCACACCGGCCGATCTGCTGCGCGAGTACGGCTCGGACGCGGTCAGGTACTGGGCGGCCAGCGCCCGCCTCGGCGTCGACGCCGTCTTCGACCCGGGCCAGCTCAAGGTCGGCCGGCGCCTCGCGGTCAAGATCCTCAACGCCAGCCGGTTCGTGCTCGGGCTGGCTGGGGCCGGCGCCGGGGCGGGCGCCCCGGGAGGTGCGGCCGTGGGCGCCGGGGCGGGGGCGGCAGCGGACGCTGCGGCGATCACCGAGCCGCTCGACCGGGCGATGCTGGGCCGGCTGGCGACGGTGGTGGACCGGTGCACCGAGGCATTCGAGGCCTATGATCACGCGCTGGCGCTGGAGCTGACCGAGCGGTTCTTCTGGTTCTTCTGCGACGACTACCTCGAGCTGGCCAAGCCGCGGGCCTACGGTGGCCGCGGCGAGGCGCCCGCGGCGTCGGCTATCGCCGCGCTGCGGCTCGCGCTCTCGGTGCTGCTGCGGCTTTTCGCGCCGTTCCTGCCGTTCGTCACCGAGGAGGTGTGGTCGTGGGCCAGGGAGGGTGCGGGGTGGGCAAGGGAGTGCTCGATACACCGCGCCTCCTGGCCCGCCCCGGAGCCGCTCCGCCTGCTCGCCGGCGGGTCTGGCGACGGTGTGCTCGATGCGGCGTCCGCGGCGATCGGCTCGATCCGCAAGGCGAAGTCCCAGGCCAGGCTGCCCATGCGGACCAGCGTGGGCAAGCTCAGGGTGACCGCGTCCGCGCCGCGGCTGGAGGCGCTCGCCGAGGTGCTCGGCGACGTGCAGGCCGCAGGCGCGGTGGCCGAGGTGGAACTGCGCGAGGGCGCGGCGGGCGAGCCGGTCCATGACGTGACGATCTGACCCGCCCGGGTAGTCTTCGCAGTATGGACAGGGTTCAGCGGACAGACCAGGAGTGGCGGCAGCACCTCACCCCCGAGGAATACCGCGTGCTGCGGGAGGCGGGCACGGAGGCGCCGTTCACCGGTGAGTACACCGACACCAAGACCGAGGGCGTCTACCGGTGCCGTGCGTGCGGAGCCGAGCTGTTCCGCTCGGACGCGAAGTTCGAATCGCACTGCGGCTGGCCCAGCTTCTACCAGCCGACCGAGGACGACGCCGTGGTCCTGATCGAGGACCGCTCGCTCGGCCGCGTCCGCACCGAGGTCCGCTGCGCTGCCTGTGACTCGCACCTGGGTCACGTGTTCGAGGGTGAGGGCTACGCCGTGCCCACCGACCAGCGGTGGTGCATCAACTCGGTTTCGCTGTCCCTCGAGCCTGCCGACAGCTAGCGGCCCGGCCGCATGCCCCAGGCCAACGATGCGGTGGCGGCGCTGCTCAACGAGTACGCCGAGCTGCACCTGATGACGGGCGGCGATCAGTTCCGGGCCCGCTCCTATGAGAAGGCCGCCCGCGCGATCGCTGGCCTGGCGCAGGACGTGTCGCAGCTCGGCCCGGCGCAGCTGCAGCAGATCCCCGGCGTCGGCAAGGCCATCGCCGGGAAGGTCGCCGAGATCACCGAAACCGGGACCTTCGCCGAGCTCGAGCGACTGCGGGCCCAGATCCCGGGCGGGGTGCTGCAGCTCACCAGGATCCCGGCGCTGGGGCCGAAGCGCGCCCTGTTGCTGCACCGGGAGCTGCAGATCAACTCGCCGGGTGAGCTGCGCGACGCGATCAAGGCGGGACGGCTGGCCGGCCTGCGGGGCTTCGGCAGCAAGAGCGAAGAGAAGCTGCTGCGCGGCATCGAGCTGCTGGAAAGCACCGGAGGCCGGGTCCTGCTGAACGTCGCCGACGAGACCGCGGCCCGCGTCGTCGAGGTGGTCAGCGCGGTTCCCGGATGCCAGCGGTGCGCTCCGGCCGGCTCGCTGCGCCGGTTCGCCGAGACCATCGGCGACGTGGACATCCTGGCCGCCGCCGACGACTCGGGCCCGCTGATGGCCGCGCTCACCGGAATGCCCGAGGCCGCTTCGGTGATCGGCTCGGGCCCCACCAAGACCTCGGTCCGCACCACCGCGGGCCTGCAGGTCGACCTGCGGGTGATCCCGCTGGACTCGTGGGGCGCGGCCCTGCAGTACTTCACCGGATCGCAGGCGCACAACGTGGCGATACGCGAGATCGCGGTGCGCAAGAAGCTCAAGCTGTCGGAGTACGGCCTGTTCGACGCGGCGACCGGCGAGAAGATCGTCTCGCAGACCGAGGAAGAGGTCTACCGGCGTCTCGGTATGCCCTGGATCCCGCCCACGCTGCGCGAGCACACCGGCGAGATCGCCGCGGCGTTGCGCGGCGGCCTGCCGGACCTGGTTACCGAGCAGGACGTGCGCGGCGACTTGCACACCCACACCGACCTGACCGACGGCGTGGCCACGCTGGCCGACATGGTGGCCAAGGCGCAGGCCCGGGGGTATGCCTACTACGCGATCACCGACCACGCGCCGAACCTGTTCATGCAGCGGATGACCGATGAGAAGATGCTGGCCCAGCGGGAGCAGGTGCGCCGCCTCGAAGCACAGCTGGCGGCTGCGCCGGACGCGCCGGGCGGCGAGCCGATGGCGCTGCTGCACGGCACCGAGCTGAACATCGCGCCGGACGGGACGGTCGACTGGCCCGCCGAGTTCCTCGACGGCTTCGACGTCTGCGTGGCCTCGGTGCACTCGAATTTCGACCAGTCGCGCCCGGCGATGACCCGGCGGTTCATCGCCGCCTGCGAGAACCCGCACGTCAACATCATCGGCCACCCGCTGGCCCGGAAGATTGGCCAGCGGCCGCCGGTCGACGTTGACCTGCCCGAGCTGTTCCGGGCCTGCGCCAGGACCGGCACCGCGCTGGAGGTGAACGCGCACCCGAACCGGCTCGACCTGCCGTCGGCCCACATCAGGGAGGCGAAGGACGCCGGGGTGAAGTTCGCCATCGACAGCGACGCGCACTTCACCGGCGGCCTTGACTACCTGCGCTACGGCGTCGGCACCGCGCAGCGCGGCTGGCTGACGCGCGACGACGTGATCAACGCCTGGCCGCTGCCGCGGCTGCTGGCGTTCCTGCGCAAGGGACGCTAGAACGTGGATGGCCCGCCCTCGCGGGTTTAACCGCGAGGGCGGGCCAATAGCCGGTTAGCTAGCCGAACTTCAGCCCCAGCCACCTCCGCTTTCCACAGCGCCGGTGGTCGGGTTGAGAATCACCGGCGTGAGATGCGGCCTGACGTTGAAGTCAAGCAGCCCGCCGGGAGCGTACAGGCTGCCCGACGTCGCGTCGAACGAGCCCTTGATGCGCGCGCCGCCCAGCCAGTTGTCCTCGATGAACTTCACCACCGAGGTGGTGTCGGTGAGGTTGCTGCTGACGTAGTTATCCCGCGTGTACGGCGAGATGACGATCATCGGCAGACGCTGGCTGTAACCGCAGCGGCCGTTGGCGGTACCGATCTTGATCGGCGTGGCCGCGCACGCGGCCTCGTCGATCGTGGAGTTGTGCGACCCGTTGATCAGCTTGGGCGCGACGTGGTCGTACCAGCCGTCGGAGTCGTCGTAGGTGATGACGATCGCGGTTGAGGCCCAGTACTTGGACTTCTCGATCTGGTTGACCGTGTTGACGATGAACTTCTGCTCGTCGAGCGGGTCGGACTCACCCGGGTGGCCGCTCTGGGCGGTCGAGGGCTTCAGGTAGCTGACCGACGGCATGTTGCCGTCCTTCAGCGTCTCGTAGAAGTCCGCCAGGTCGTACTGGTGGTTGGCCTGGTCGGTGCGGCCGATCGCGGCCTCCGAGGTCGGCGCCAGGTGAGCCGGGTTGGCCGTGCTGGCGGTGAAGTTGAACGGGTTCCAGTGCGGCGTGTACTCGGTCAGCTCGGTGCCGGCGATGTTCTCGCTCTCCGCGCCGCAGACCGCACCGCCGCTGTTGTGCGAGGTCGGGTCGAACCCGCTCTGGAACCAGCCCCAGGTGATGTGCTTGGTGTTCAGCAGGTCACCAATGTTCTGGCCGGTCAGCACGCCCTCCGGGTTGGTGGAGGTGTGGTCGGAGTCCGAGCACTGGTCGTAGTAGGGGTCCAGGTCACCGTAGATGGTCCCGTCGGAGGTAACCGCGTTGGGGTCGCTCGTCTTGGTGCCGGACGGGGTGACCGCGTAACCACCGGAGCTCAAGCCGGAGCTCACCGAGATCGCGCCCTCGGTCGAGGGGCCGAACGTGGTGTCCCAGTTGTTGTCGCTCATCGCGTAGTTCTGGGCGTAGTTCCACTCGGCGGTGACGGTGTTCCCGTCGTAGTAGTCCATGACGATGCCGGGCGGGCCGTAATACGCGCCGGTGGTGGAGCAGTCGTCCGACTCGGTGTCCTGGACGAACATGTTCATCTTGCCGTCGTTTTCGGCTTCCTGCTCCGGCGTGTAGTCGTGGTTCTGGTCGCAGGTCAGCGCCTCGGCGGGGGTCAGCCGCTGCGGGTTGTAGGTGTTCGGGTTGTCGGTCAGCAGCGGCCCGACCGGCCCGGTCTTGGTGATCTTGGTGTACAGGCCATTTACCGTCGGCGTGCCGGGCTTGGCCACGAACTTGGTGCCGTCGGTGTTGGCCGCGTACGGGTAGGTGCCGAAGTAGTGGTCGAACGACACGTTCTCGTCGAACAGCACTACCAGGTGCTTGATGGGGGTCGCCGTGTTGTTGGTGTCGCGGTAGTAGCTCGCGGGCACCAGCGCCGGGGTGTGGTAACCGGCGTACTGCGGCGTGTTGGACGACGCGCTCGCCGCCGTGGCGCCGATCGCGAGGCCGGCACCCAAGGCAACCGCCGCGCCCGCGGCGATCATGGTGTAGAGCCGCTTGCGCGTGCCGCGCAAAGTTGGGCCTTCGCCCATGTCGTACATCCCTCCCGAGTTCCAGTGGAGCCTGTTTGTATGGGACCGATGGGACCGGCGAGACCCTGGGGTCTGCCGTGAGGCGCTCAGGGCACCCCCTGCGGAAACTTTTCATAGCTGGTTGACCAGGTGACGCGGGAAATGCAAACGGCAGGCCAACCGGAGCCCAACACTCGGCATCCCTTCATGTCAGCAGCGCACGTCCGTACCAGTCCGCCGTATCGCGGACACCCGGCAGCGCCAGGAAGTAGCCGCCGCCGAACGGGCTGATGTAGTCCACCAGCGGCTCGCCGATCAGCCGGGTCTGGACCGCCTCGAACTGCCGCTGGATGTCCTGCTGGAAGCAGGTGAAGATGAGCCCCATGTCCAGGTCGCCGACCTGGTCGATGCCGCGGTCGTAGTTCCAGGCGCGGCGATAGATGCGGCTGGAGGCCGTCTGCGGCGTGCGCGGGTTGGCCAGGCGCATATGGGCGTTGATCGGGATGACCGCCCCGGTCGGGTCGGCCGCGTAGTCGGGCACCGCGTACAAGCTGTCCGCGTCCAGCGGGAAGCCGGTTGCCCGGTCGCGCCCGAACATTTGCTGTTGCTCGTAGACGTCCACCCGGTCCCAGAACTCGACGAACATCCTGATCAGCCGGACCACGATGTAACTGCCGTCGGCGGCCCACTCGGGCTCGCCCGCGGTGCCCGGCTGGATCCAGAGCAGATCCTTCGCCTCGGACATTGGCGGGTTCAAGATCCCATCCATGAACCCCAGCATGTTCCGCGGCACCGTGCCAGCCGGCCGCGCCGGGCCTCTGAACCCGTCGATCCGCCAGTTGATCTGCATGCCGCCGCGGGTGCTGCGGGCGATGTCTCGCAGCGCGTGCAACACGGCGTCGGTATTGCCCGCGCTGAGCTGCAGGATCAGGTCGCCGCCGCACTGCGCGGGGTCGAGGTCGTCGTTGGGGAACGACCGCATCGGCGTCAGGTGGGCTGGGAGCCGGCTGGCCAGCCCGTACCGGTCGTCGAACAACGTCGGCCCGACCCCCAGGGTCACGGTCAGCCCGTCTGGCACCACGGTCGGCCCGAGGATGCCCGAGTCCGACGACGGCCCGTCGATGCCGACCGGAGGCGGCGTGCCCCCGGCGGTCAGGAACCTGGCCCGCGACGTGATCGTCTTAAACAGATCGGTCAGCTCGGCCCGGTTTCCCGCCGTGGTGTCGAACGACACCACCGCGGTCTGCGGCTGCTGCTGCACGATGCCAGGCTGGTGCTTCCCGTGGAACGGCACGGCGGGCAGCCGTCCCTCCAAGGCGGCGGTATCGGCGGCCGGATCCGGCGGCGGCGCGTGCAGGGCGTACCCCGCGGCCCCGCCGGCCACGACACCTCCGGCGACCCCCCCAGCGATACCGCGCAGGAAAGACCGGCGTCCAGGATGCTCGTCCGCTTCGCCCATCACGCGTTCCTCGGTTCGGCTATCGATGCGATCGGGGCGAGTTCCTCCAGCACCTGCCCGCACGCCGCGTCGATCGCCTGGCTGGCGGACTGGGATAGCTGGGACACCGGAACCCACGTCCCGTCCGGCTGGTGCTCCGCCTCCAGCAGCACCTGCAGGCGGTCCAGCCAGGTGTAGACGGCCGGCAGCCCGGGATACCTGGTGACCAGCAGCGGATGCAAGAGAGACAGCAGTTCCCGGGTGCCCTGGATGTTGGCCAGCGTCGTGGCCAGCGTGGTGCCGCTGCCGTAATCGTCGTGCCCGGTGAGCTGGAACTCCAGCGCGTTCTCCAGGATCTCGTGGGTGCGCAGCCCGATATCGATCAGCGGGATCTCCATGGTCGGCCAGGCGGCCTGCAAGGATCGCACGTCGGCCGCGAGCTCGTTGGCGTACGGTGTCAGTTCGCTGGCCGGCTGGCCGTGCCACAGCCCGTACTCAAGCCGGTAGAACCCCGTCCACTTGGGATTGGTCACCCCGAGCGCGTCGGCCCGCCCGTCGATCTCGTCGTCGAAGTTGCCGAAAGCGTCGTACGCCGCCCCCAGCGTCTCGTAGGTCAGATGCGCCGTGAGCCAGTCGCGGCGCGCCGCGGCCAGGTTCCCGTGCTGCACGTCGCTGTCCAGCGTCCCGGCCTGGCCGGCGAGCGTCCGCAGCCCGGTCGCCACGTAGGCCTGGTACGCCTTGTCCGGCCCCAGCAGGTCGTTGTAGGTGACCGGGGCGGTCGCCGCGAAGCCCTTGACATGCCCGGGGACGGTCACGGTCCGCCCGGTCAGCGGGTCGGTGTCTTCGAACAGGCAGCGGAACGCGTAGCGGCCCGACCCGACGTCCAGGCTCATCGTCTGGGTCGTCCCCGGCCCGAGCTGATCGACCTCCGCATAGATGCCGCCGGTCTTGGGGTCGATCAGGTCGACCTCGCCGCCGACGCTGTTCGCGTTGTACAGATCGAACGTGTGCCAGCCCGGCTTGGCCAGCGTCCAGGCGCCACCGCAGCTCGCGTTGTTGAGCGAGATCGTGTTGGATACGCCGCCGCCACCGCAGGCGGTGAGCGACGCGGTCGCCGCGAGCAGCGCGATCGTGAGCAGGCTTACCTTTCGCATGGCCATGGACAGAATAGGACCGGGCTCCCGGCGCAGGGCCCTAGATATCCGAACGTTCACGAGCTATATACGGGAAGTACGGTTCGGCGTGACATCCCACCGATCGCCGCCCTCGCCTCCCGGCCGCGCGGGCCAGGCTCGTGCCTCCGCGCTCTGCGTCGTTGCCTGCGACGTTAGCCCAGGTAGGAATGGACCACCGGAATGGTCTTGCCGCCGCACCCGTGCGGGCCGGGCAGCCCGACGCCGTCCACGGCCACGCTGCCCTGCGTGCACGCTCCCCACAGCCAGGTGTAGCCACCCTTCTTGCCAAGCGAAAACGAGAACGTGACGGTCACCACGAACTCGTCGCCGGATATCACCCGTGGCGCGCCGACGTGGGGGCCGCCCGCTCCTAGCTGCAGCACGCTAGGAGCGGGCGGCTTGGCCGCCGATTTCGAAAGGCTGAGCCCGAAGTAGGTGTACCACGGCTTAGATATCTCAGTACTGATCGCTTGCGCCGCGACGAGCACGTTCAGAGTGAATGTCTCGTGGCACGTCGGGCGTCGGCAGCTCTGGGCGCTTCCGTGTGACACGCTGGGCACCACATAGACGGTGGTGCTGGGCGAGCTGGCCAGCGACCTCTTCGAGGTGCGGTTCTGGAAAACCGATACGTGGTAGCGCGTGGCCACGGCCGGGGTCACCTGGAAGAGGTACGGAGCCTTCTTGTCCTTCGAGTGCAGGACCACCGAGGCAACCGGGGCTGGCTTGGCCGTGTAGGGGAACGGCTGGGCGTACAGCCGGGCCACGTAACCTCTGGCCGCGTCCTTGATCTCGCCGGAAAGCTGGGCATTCGCGGCCGTTCCCCCCTGGTAGGTCACCCAGGCGTCGCCGGATACCGGCGGCGCCGCGGACCTGGCGGCGATCGCGAAGGCCGGGAGCCTGGGTGGCGGCTTCGGGGCCGCCGGGCGGCGCAGCACACCGGTGGCGACCACCGCCACGCTCGCCGCGGCCAGGATGGCGACCACCGCGAGCGCGATCCCGGCCAGCGGAAGACGCCTTCTGGGCCGGCCGACCAGCCAGGGTTCCCCGCTCCCGCCGCTCCCAGCACCGGACGGCGGGCCCGCGGCGGGTTCCGGTGGGCCGGGAAGGCTGGCGGTGTCGGGCCCCGAGCCGCCCGCCACCAGGGCAGGCGCCGGCCTCGGGGCTTCGAGCACGGGCGTCTCCGGCCCGGGTGCCCCGTCCGGCAGGGCCAGGTAAACCTGTTCGGCCGGCCGGACGCTCACCGGACCAGCCGCCCGGACGACCGCGGCCGGAGGAGGCCGCAGCCCGAGCGCGCCGGCCAGCGCGGCCGCGAACTCCCGGCAGCTGTCGTACCGGTGCTCCGGCGCCTTGGCCAGCGCCCTGGCCAAGACGTCATCGGCCGCGGGCGGAAGGTCGGGCCGCCGCGATGTCAGCCTGGGTGGCGGCTCGGTCAGGTGCGCCTCCAGCAGGGCCGCGGCGTCATCCTGACGGAACGGCGGCCAGCCGGTGAGGAACTCGAACGCCGAGGCGGCCAGCGAGTACTGGTCAGCCCGCCCGTCCGCCGGCTTGCCCTCGATCACCTCCGGCGAAATGCAGGCCAGCGTGTTGGCCGAGGGCCTGGCCCGGGCCGGGCCGTCGGGGAGCACCTCCCCCCGCCACAGCGCGAAATCCGAGAGGTAGACCCAGTCGCGCCGTCCTGGCGAAACCTCGACCAGAATGTTCGTCGGCTTTACATCGCGGTGCGCCATCCCGGCGGCGTGCATGGCATCCAGTGCCGATGCCGCCTGCCAGACGATCGCCGCCACTCGCCATGGCGGCATCGGGCCTTCCCGGCGCGCGAGCGACCGCGCGTCCCCGGCGGGCACGTACCGCATCGCCAGGTACAGCATCCCGT